>Ga0209597_1000828_pt1 | contig 20188 bp, 12 predicted proteins | sample M_140625_MF_Meta_FD_187316 | JGI IMG/M metagenome (GOLD analysis project Ga0209597, IMG submission 187316) | Freshwater microbial communities from Lake Montjoie, Canada to study carbon cycling - M_140625_MF_MetaG (SPAdes) (version 2) | ecosystem: Environmental > Aquatic > Freshwater > Lake... | reverse complement strand
AAAGGCTGACCGTTTTCATGGTGCTTTCCCTCATTGGATCAATGGGGCGACCGGGAAGGTGCAACCGTTTTCACCGTATGACGATGGCGCTGATCTGGTGGAAACCGCGTTTCTCATGCAGGGCGTCCTAGCGGTGCGGCAGTATTTCAACCATGCCGATATGGTCGAAACCGAAATCCGCCAACGGGCCACGCATCTGTGGGAAGGTGTGGAATGGAATTGGTTTCTGAAAGAACCCGGCAGCAAAACTCTTTACTGGCATTGGTCTCCGAATTTTGGCTGGGATAAAAACGTTTGGATAGCCGGCTGGAACGAAACCATGATTGCCTACTTGCTGGCCATCGCCTCGCCGACCCATCCGATTCCGGCCGATTGCTATTACCAAGGCTGGGCCGGGCAACCGAACTATGCCCTCGACAAGAGTTACTACGGATTCAAGCAATCGGTCGGCCCTCCCATGGGCGGGCCACTGTTTTTGACCCAGTATTCCTTCATTGGATTTGACCCGCGCGACAAGCGCGACCGCTTCTGTAACTATTTTGAAAACAACCGCAATACCACGCTCATCCAACGCGCCTACGCCATCAAAAATCCTGGCCGGCATAAAGGTTACGGCGAGAATCTCTGGGGCTTGACCGCCAGCATGTCACCAAAAAAATATCACGGCAGCGCCCCGGGCGAGCGCGACAACGGCACGATCGCTCCGACGGCTGCGCTCAGCGCTATGCCCTATACGCCAGCGGAATCACTCGCCTGCCTGAAATATCTCTACAAAAACTACGGCAAACGACTGTGGGGCGAATTTGGTTTCAAGGACGCGTTCAATCTCGACCGCAATTGGTATGCCGACGGCTGGCTGGCCATTGATCAGGGACCGATTATCGCAATGATTGAGAATGCCCGGACCGGCCTGTGCTGGCACATGTTTATGGCTAATCCTGAAATCGCTCCCATGCTCAAGTCAATTGGGTGGCAGTCCACAACAAATGCTGCCGTGGATAACAAGTAACTGAAATAATGTTAACATTTGCGCCAGCGATTAAATAATGAAGTTAAGCGCTGCATTATTTACGTGTTTTTTGCTCACGTCACTAGCCACACTGCGCTCCGCAGCATTTTTCGTCGCAACCAATGGCGATGATGTCAATTCCGGCGATGAGCAGAAACCGTTGCGCACGATTCAGGCGGCATTAGACCGAATGGTAGCAGGCGATGCCTGCATCCTTCGTGGCGGAACCTATCGCGAGGCGGCTATTTTCAAAACCTCCGGCGAAGAAGGCAAGCCTGTGCGTCTGCAGGCGTATCCGGGCGAGTCGGTGGTCTTGGACGGAACGGAAGCCGTGCCCAAGACATGGACCGTTTACAAAGAGAAAATCTATAAGACTCCGGTTGATACAAATAAAATTGAGCAACTCTTCGCGGGTCGCGAAATGCTAATTGAAGCTCGCTGGCCGAATATGACCTTTGGCCAGCGCTTAGAGCGCAGCCGGTGGGCGCAGGTGGACAAGGGAAGTAGGCACGGGAAAATTGTGTGTGAGGAAACCGCGAGGACCGGGATTGATTTTATAGGCGCGATGGCATGCCTAAATATCGCGCATCAGTGGTGGACCTGGAGTCGTCCGATTACCCGGCATCAGGCAGGGTCGGACACGTTGGAATACCCGGCCGATCTCAAGGGTTTGGCTTTCTGTGATCCAGTGCTCTACAAGAAAATCCCAGAGTGGGTGACAAAGGCATGGGAAGATGATTATTTTTATCTTTATGGAAAGCTGGCGCTGCTGGATGTCGAGACGGAGTGGTTCCATGATCCTAAAAACGGTCTACTCTATTTTTATGCTCCAGGCGGAGCAGATCCATCAACGCTCGATGTTCGGTTCAAGGCTCGCGATTATGCCCTGAAGGCCAAGGGACAACATCATCTCGAAATCAAGGGAATCAAATTTTTTGCCACTAGTTTTCGCCTGGATGATTGCGATGATTGCCGAATTGAAAACTGTGAGCTGATATATCCGACCTATACGCGCACGATCACCGAATTCAACCCCCAAAAAAAGGAATCGGCCATAACCAAAATCACCGGAGATCGCAATGTCGTCCGCCACTGCTCGCTGGCTTATGCCAATAATGCAGGTCTGGAGGTCATGGGAAGTCAGAATCGGGTGGAAAATTGCATCATTCATGACCTGAACTGGATGGGGACGCTGGAATATCCGGCTTTGAAGCTTGGCGCCAAGTCACATTCAGCCAACGGGCGAACTAATGAGAATTCCGAAGCGACATCCCATGGCAACATCGCCAGTCACAACACGCTGTATAATGGCGGCAACGCCCTTTTGCTCTTTGCGGCACCAGACAGTGTCGTGGAGTATAACCACGTTTATGACGGCGGTCTGGCGTGCAAGGATGTGTCGTTAATCTACGGGTCTTCTCCGATAACCCATGGCAGTGTCGTTCGCTACAACTGGGTGCATGGCTGCGTGACCGATGGTTTCTTTGGCCGCGGTGGTCATGGTGGAATCGGCATTCGTGCTGATGATTATTCGCGCAGCAACATTTTCCATCACAACGTGGTGTGGGATTGCGGTGAGATCGGAATCACCCTGAAAGGAGATGGGCATTTAGTCTATAACAATACGGTGTTTGGAATCGGCACCCCCGAGCTTCCATGGATTGATTTCATAATTTCATTGGGCGAGGAGAAGCAGGAGTCATGGCATTCGCAACAATTCGAGATTTTGCCGAAGCAGAACCAACATTCGAAAGTGGTGAATAACATCGGCCGAAACATCAATATGGGACACAAGGTGACTGATATGCTGAAGGATTCGGAACGGATTCATCACAACTTGCGCGCAACCGACCCGACTCCGTTGTTGATGGATTCGACTAATTTTGATTTCCGGCCTAGACGAGAATCGGCTCTGGTCAATGCAGGAGTTTCCATTCCGGGATACACTGATGGATTCAAGGGCAAGTCACCCGATATTGGAGCTTATGAATCCAAAGGTGAACGCTGGATGGCGGGCGCCGATTGGGAAGAATCCTTTACCCGTTTCGCAGGCAAATAATGACCTGCCCTAAAAATCGAGCAAGATGCCAAATGGATTAAAAAACAAGATTACCTCGACACGATGAAATATGTAATCCTTCTCGTCGCCTTGATGTTCGCTCTACTGGTCACACTATGTGATGCCGATACATCGCTCGCCACAGCGCCATCAAGCGCCGTCAAAAAGGGTGCGGCCGGACAAGCAAAAGATGCGGGAGGTTTGTATCCGGAAAGTGGTGTTTCTTGGACTTATAACTGGCACCCGGCACCCAGCTCGGCCATGCCCGCAAGTGTGGAATTCGTTCCCATGATCTGGGGCAAAAGGGACATTCCTGAGATCGAAGCGGTTGAGAAGAAGGACGGCGTGCTGCTAGGTTTCAACGAACCAGAACGAGAAAAGCAGGCCAATATGACCGTCGAGGAAGCCCTCGAACTCTGGCCAAAACTGGAGGCAACCAAGATGCGTCTGGGTAGTCCGGCGCCAGCGGGCGGAGGTGCACGCGCCGGCGGATGGTTGGATCGCTTCATGGCCGGCAGCAGGGAGCGCGGTTACCGGGTGGATTTCATCTGTCTTCACTGGTACGGCGAGAATTACAACCCGGAAGCTGCCACCAAATCCCTCCAATCCTATCTGACCGCTGTCCACGACCGTTTTCAGAAACCGATCTGGCTTACCGAATTCGCTTTAAAAAACTACAAAAACAATGCTGCTCCGGCAACGGTTGCCGAACAGCAACAGTTCATGCTCAAGGCTCTTCCCATGTTGGAAAAGTTACCATTCGTTGAGCGTTACAGTTGGTTTGTCTTCAATTCAAACCGCAAAGCAAAAACTGATAGTTGGTATCTTCTGGATTCCAGGGGTCAACTTTCTGAACTCGGTAAAACCTACGCCGCTGCGGCGCGGTCGGCAAAGTGAGCTTCTACACGAATGAGCACACACTGCTGCTGAATGACCTTACTTCGATAAACAACAATAAAACTACTATCTAACTATGAAAATATTTTTTACCAATTTAGCTGGCCGTCAGCTTGTTTTGTTACTGCTCGCCACCGTATTGTTATACACTATATCAGCACGGTCCGCCGAGCCGGAGACCGCCGGCGCCCGCGCCGACGCTTTACTGGCACGGATGACGGTCGCAGAAAAGATTGGGCAACTGACTCTCTTCACCGGCTACAGTGGCATCACCGGACCGGTGAAGGAACAATCCCAGCGGTCGCTGTTGGAACAAGTCCGCAAGGGCGATTGCGGGAATGTGTTCAACCTGATTTCCGTCGCGGAGATTAAAAAATTTCAGAAAGTCGCCGTCGAAGAGACGCGCCTGCACATTCCGCTGCTGTTCGGTTACGACGTGATTCACGGCTACAAGACCATTTTTCCCATCTGTCTCGGCGCGGCCGCCTCGTGGAATCCGGCCTTGATTGAAAGTTCCGATCGCGTTGCCGCCACCGAAGCCGCCGCCGCCGGACTGGACTGGACTTTCGCGCCAATGGTGGACATCGCGCGCGACCCGCGCTGGGGCCGCATTTGCGAAGGCGCGGGCGAAGACCCGTTTCTCGGCTCGGCCGTCGCGGCGGCTCGCGTGCGTGGTTTTCAGGGAACCAATCTCGCCGCGCCGGACACGCTGCTGGCGTGCGTGAAACATTTCGCCGCTTACGGCGCGGTGCAGGCCGGACGGGATTACAACACGGTGGACCTGTCGGAACGGACGCTGCGCGAAATTTATCTACCGCCATATCGCGCGGCGATTGACGCGGGCGCCCTGAGTGTGATGGCTTCGTTCAATGAATTAAACGGCACGCCCGCCACGGTCAACCGCTTTTTGCTCCAGCAGGTGCTGCGTGACGAGTGGGGCTTCCAGGGTTTCGCCGTCACTGACTACACGGCCATCAATGAGTTAGTGATGCATGGCACGGCGGCGGACGAGGGCGACGCCGCGCGCCAGGCGCTCGCGGCCGGCGTGGACATGGACATGCAGAGCGCCGCGTATCTGAACCACCTTCCGGAAAGGCTGGCCGCCGGCCAAATCACCGAGGCCCAAATCAACACCGCAGTCAAACGCATCCTGGAAATCAAATTCAAATTAGGCTTGTTCGACAATCCGTTCCGGCATCTCAATGAACAGCGCGAGCAGCAAGCTTTCTACGCCAAGGAAAACCTGGCCACGGCGTATCGCCTCGCGTGCGAATCCTTCGTGCTGCTGAAGAATACCAACCAGACTTTGCCCTTGAAAGCCGGCAAGAAAATCGCCGTCATCGGCCCGCTCGCGGATTCGCGGCGCGACCTGCTCGGCTCGTGGATTGCCAAGGGCAAGGCAAATTCGTGCAAGACCGTATTCGAAGGGATCCAACGCAACAACCCGGGTGCGAAGGTGACTTTCACCGCCGGTTGCGACCTTGATTCGACGAACCGCGCCGGGTTCGCCAAAGCCGTGGCGGCGGCGAAACGAGCCGACCTCGCCGTGCTGGTGCTGGGCGAAAGTTGTGAGATGAGTGGCGAGGCCAAGTGCCGCACCAGCCTTGGTCTGCCCGGCGTGCAGACGGAACTGCTGCTCGAAATCAAACAGACCGGCAAGCCGGTAGTCGTCGTATTGATGAACGGTCGTCCTCTGGCGCTCGAAGAAGAATCACAACTCGCCGACGCGCTGCTGGAAATCTGGTTTCCGGGCACGGAAGGCGGTGCGGCGGCGGCGGATGTTTTGTTCGGCCGGCACAATCCGTCCGGCAAACTGCCCGCGACATTTCCGCGCACGGTCGGCCAAGTGCCAATTTTTTATGCGGCGAAGAACACCGGCCGCCCGCTCGATCCGGCGAATCCGAAGGAGAAATACAAATCGTCCTATCTCGATTGCCCGAATGATCCGCTCTATCCGTTCGGGTTCGGTTTAAGTTACACGACCTTTACCTATTCCGAGGTCCGGCTGGATCGCGCCACGCTCAATCCCGGCGAAAAAATTCAGGCGACAGTGACAGTAACCAACACCGGCAACTACGCTGGCGCGGAGGTTGTGCAGCTTTACCTTCGCGACCTCGTCGGCAGCGTGACGCGGCCGGTGCGGGAGCTGAAAGGTTTTCAGAAGATCGAACTCCGGGCGGGCGAGAGCCGCGAGATCTCCTTCACCATCGGCGAGAACGAACTCAAGTTTCTGCGCGCCGACATGACGGTGGGCACGGAGCCGGGCGAATTTCAGGTGTTCATCGGACCGAACAGCCGCGACACGCACGCGGCGAAGTTTGACCTGCTGGAACCGTAGGGACCTGCCGCCTACGCAGACCTTGCAACTCATTGACTAACATGACATCCAAGAGATCATGCCCGTCTTTCATGGAGCGACATTTCCTTACCACCGTAAGTTTCTGGCTGGCGCTAAGCTTCCCGGCGAGTGCTCAGCAGTTTCCGTTTCCTCAGCATGTTCGTTACACGGCTCAAACCATCAAGCCCGCCGTTGTTCAGGTTGTGCTCGATCAGGCCACGACGGATTTTTACGACGCGTGGAAGGCGCGCTACCTTGTGAACGGCTCTGTAACCAACGAGTTTTACGTCCATTACAGCGCTGATTGGACCCCGGAACTAAAGAACGCGATTTCAGTTTCCGAAGGTCACGGTTACGGCATGGTCATCGTGGCGCTGATGGCGGGACATGACCCGGCGGCCCAGATTTATTTCGACGGCCTCTTCCGTTTTTATACTAATCACCCCAGCCGGCTAACGCCCGGCTTGATGGGGTGGCAGCAGGTTTCGCCCGATTGCGCCGCCGCTCCCGATGGCGATGATTCCGCCACGGACGGCGATCTGGACATTGCCTATGCGTTGTTGCTTGCTGACCGGCAATGGGGCAGCGACGGACAAATCAACTATCTGGTCGAGGCGAAAAAAACCATCGCGGCGGTAATGCGCGGGGAAATCAATCGTGAAATTTGGTCGGTGCGCCTTGGCGACTGGGCCACCCCCGACGACAAAAAATTTTACTACGGAACGCGGCCTTCCGATTTCATGATGGATCACTTTCGTGCGTTTCAACACGCCACCGAAGACACGAACTGGTCGCGCGTCACCGATGAATGTTATCGCGTCATCGCCCAAATCCAGTCTCGCTTCAGTCCCCAGACCGGGCTGCTTCCTGATTTTGCCGTGAGACTCGACACAGCGCCCGCACCCGCTGCCGGGCATTATTTAGAAAGCCGCAACGACGGAGAGTTCAGTTACAATGCCTGTCGTGTGCCGTGGCGGCTCGCGACGGATTTTCTGATCAGTGGCGACAATCGTGCGCTCGTGGCGCTGAACAAAATGAACGGCTGGATTCAAACCCTAACCGCCGCCGACCCCGCGAAAATCAACGCCGGCTATCGCCTGGCCACCGGTAAAAACATTGGCCATGACACCTCGCTTGCGTTCACGGCGCCATTCGCCGTCAGCGCGATGGTCAATCCGACCAACCAGATCTGGCTGGATAAACTCTGGCGGCACGTCGCCAGCCGTAAGATTGGGGAAGACAGTTATTTTGGCAATTCGATCAAAATGATTTGCCTCATCGTTTTATCCGGCAATTGGTGGACGCCGCAGTAATTCGGATTCTGCGCCGCTCACAAGAATGCTCAACTAACACCGAAATACATTATGAAACAAGCGGACAATGACAACCGTCTGATGGGGAAGTTGACCCGGCGAGATTTCTTGAACGGCATTGCGCTTCTGGGTGTCGGCGGGCTGGCTAGTCCGGTGGACTTGCTGACTAACCTGACGGGACCGATACCCGATGGAATCCTTTATCCGCCGGCATTGATCGGCTTGCGCGGCAGCCAACCGGGTTCGTTCGAGGCGGCGCATGCCGTGGCGCTTTCACCGGAGCAAAACTTTGGCCCCGTGGTTGGTCAGGTGGAGCAATATGACTTGGTTGTCATCGGTGCTGGCATTAGTGGCCTTTCGGCGGCCCACTTTTACCGCGAAACCATCAAGCCCGACGCCCGCATTCTTATTCTGGACAACCACGACGACTTTGGTGGTCACGCTCGACGGGACGAATTTACCGTGGACGGAAAAACTTATCTCACCTACGGCGGCAGTCAGTCCATGGACGGCCCCTCAGATTACAGCGGTGTGGTTCTAAAACTGTTGCGCGACCTCGGGGTGGATCTGAAAAAATTTGAAACCGCCTACGACCGGGAATTTTTCCGGCGTAACGCACTGTCCACTGCAATTTATTTTGATGCGGCCACTTTCGGCAAATCCGTGCTGCTGCGAAGCGGCTTGCCCGACCAACGACCGGTGACAGATTATTCCAGCACTTTGATGGGCGGACTTTGTGTGCCGCCGGATTTTGCCAGCCAGTTGAAAAAATACCGTTGACCGATGCGCAGCGGGCTAAATTAAGCGAAGTGCTGGCCGTGCCGGGGAAGGCGAAGGAATTTTTTCAAGGTCAGGACGGCGAAAACCGCTTCTGGTCGACGAACTACGTCCAATTTTTGCGAACTGTTTATGGCATTGAGGACAGCGCGCTATTAAAACTGCTGTCATTGTCAAGCGCCGAGGACAGCGCGCTGGGCGGCAACATGATTTCGCTGGAGGAGGCGGTTGACGAGCAACTGCTCGGATTGCCGCCCCGATCTTTTTTCAGCCGCTGGGTGGGTAAGTCCAAAGACAAGTCGGCGGACGATTACATCTACCATTTTCCCGATGGCAATGCGACGGTTGCTCGGTTGCTGGCGCAGCGGTTGATGCCGGGCCTCGCCCGCTTTCAGTCACCGGAGGAATCCACCACTGCGCGCTTTGACTACGCGCAATTGGACGTGCCCGGCCAATCCGTCCGTCTCCGACTGAACAGCACCGCCATCCTTGCGGAAAACACAAGCGACGGCACGCGGGTGCGCTATGTGTGCAAGGGCGCACTTCGCGAAGCCCGCGCGCGGCACACGGTGATGGCCGGCTGGCACATTATGGCCGCGCACATTGTGCCGGAACTGCCGGAGCGCCAGAAGGCCGCAATGCGCGCGAACCTCAAACTGCCTTTGATCTACGCGCAAGTGGCCTTGCGCCAATGGCAGCCGGTGCAGCAAAGCGGCGTAGGCTATGCGTATTGTCCCGGCAGCTATTTTCAATTTGTGCAGACGGATTTTCCAGTGAGTCTCGGCGCCTTCCAGCCCAAACGCACGCCCGCCGACCCCATGACGCTGCTGCTCATTCGCCTGCCATGTCCGTTTTTCGCCAGCGGCACGGTGGCGGAACTCGCCAAGCAAGGACGCGCTGAAATCATGGTCACGACTTTTGAGCAATACGAACAGCAAATCCGTTTCCAACTGACACAGATGTTCGGCGCGCATGGTTTTGATGCCGATCGGGACATTGCGGCCATCACAGTGAACCGCTGGCCGCACGGTTATGTCTGGGACGGTGCGGAGTTTGACGGCAAACCCGCGCACCGGCTGGCCTGTAAGCCGCACGGACGAATCGCCTTTGCCAACTCCGATTCCGCCGGGAAAGCCTACATGGACGCCGCCATTGACATGGCCTGGCGGGCCGTGAGTTTTCTCAAACAAACGGGTTAGAATTTATGTCCACACCTTTCAAAAACATATTTCACCAACTGTTTTTAACTCCGGCCATTCTGTTAACGCTTGTCGGCTGTAGCACCACGCCACCAAGCCATAGCAACAGCTCGACGCAACGGCATATTTTCATTTTGAAATCATCCGGCATCTGTGGCGGCTGCGCGGAGGCCGTTTCCAAGCTGTTGTTCACCGCTGGAATACAAAGCCAAATTATCGGTCCGGAACAGTTGAAGGCCGCTGTTCAGCCGCAGGATATGATTATCATAGGCGGCACCGCCGAGGACAACGAGGATGGCGAGTTGACGCTCAAACAGGATTTGGTCAAGGCGGATGCTTTCGACTGGCTCAAGCAGCACATTGCCAATGGCGGCCGCTACGTCGGAATTTGCGGGGGCGCGTATCTGCCCGAAAAATGGATCGACGAGAAAGGCGGCGAGCGCGGTCTGGATATTTTTCCCGGCGAAATAAACAATTATTCAAAGACAACGGCTGCCCGCATGGTCAAACTTGAATGGGGGCAACCCGGTCAAAGTCGCTGGGTCTATTTTCAGGATGGCCCGGCGTTCTACCCCAAAGAAGATTCGAATATTTCGGTCTTGGCGAGATTTTCCAAGGATCGGGTTGCGGCGGCGGTCATTTTTCCCTATGGAAAAGGCAAATTAGGTCTTATCTCGCCGCATTTTGAAGCGGACGAGGGATGGCTGAAGGCTGATCATTTGAACGACCCGGATGGTCTGGATTACGATTGGGGAATCAGCTTTATCCGCCAGATGTTGCTGTAGGTTGGGCACGGAAAAAATTAACAACCCACACTAGCCAGAAACCAAAAAACAAATGCAATTAGAGACAATTCAGTAAAATCGATAGCCCAAATGGCTGGCGTCTAGCCCTTTTTCGGGTCCTGATTATGTGAAACTTTGTTCTGAAAAGCCGAGGTGCGGAACGTCATCATTATGAAGGAGTGGTAGCGCTGAGTGAGGAACCAGGAGAATCCTTAAAAAAGGGCTATTCCTTTAGAAAGTTGTGTTTCAGTGATTTTTGATCCCGCATCACCTGTCAGGAGTCGCACGCTATGCGCCTCGTTATTTATAAAAAGTGTCTATAATTCCATGGATGGCGGTCAGACAGCTCACGTTCGGGTCATCGGTTCTTCGCGGTCGGACTATGGCTTGATGTTTTCTTCGTCAAAGAAGCGAAGATGATTAAATTTAAATGGCTTTATAAATTACCCAGACCTGAATAGTTCCCTCCTTTATTACCCAAATATGTAATAGACGTCCCTACCGATTTCCGCGAGGTTATCTTCAACCAAAACTTAACCAAACAACTCAGTGCTTTCGGGGAAGTCTCCAAATGCACGTTTTTATCTCATAAAAAATCATGACTCGCCCATTACCCTCAGCTAACCACAGCCACCATCTTGAATCCATGAAAACGTCGTCAACCACACTCATTAAATCCCTTATACGATTCGCCCTCTGCGCCCTGCTCGTGCTCGGCGGCCTGCAGGCGCAGGCGCAGATTACCGTCCTTGATTCTGCCACCAATGTATTAACTTCCACCCAGGGGAGCATCAGCACTAACTTCACGGTCTCTGCGGGAGCCGGCGTGCTGGTGGTCAATACCTGTCAAAACGCGACCAATGGTTTGGTGAATGCCCTGGGCCCGGTCCCCTTGAATTGGGTAACTGGCAGCGGTACGGTTACCCAAACTTTGACCATGGCCAGCTCGACCAGTGTTTCAAACTCACCGACAAAATTTCTTGGATCCTCGATTTATTACCTCTGGAATCCTAATTCCGGTGCCGGCTATATTCAAGGCACCATCAATGGCGGCAACCGGCAGTATGTCTCGGCATACACCCTCACCGGCGTTGACACGAACAGCAATCCCATTACCGTTTCCACCAACACCGCCGCCACCGCCGCCCCCTACAGTATTACCTCCCCGACAACGGCGGGGGTTCCCGTTGGGGGCTTCGCCGCAATCTGCGCCCTGATTTCCGCTAACAATGGTGGTGGCGGCTTTACCACGAGCACGACCAGAGGCATATCGAATCTTTTGTCCGCTGCTAATGCCTATGCAACTGTGAATCAGGGCTACCTCTCGGCTCTGGGCGGAAACGCCACCTTTACCGACACCTTTGCTGCTCTCACTGGCAGTCAGCAGATGAACCTTGTCGTCGCCGTCTTCAAGCCGAATACCCCGGTTTTGCAATCGCCGACGGCCACGGCGATTACCAACACCTCGGCGACCCTCGGGGCGACGGTTACATACAATGGCGGTAGCGCCCTCGGATTGCGGGGCACGGTCTGGGACATCAACCCAAATCCCACCGCCAATGCTTTGGGCGAAGGCGGCACTGCCGTCGGCACCTTCACCCAGACCCGCACCGGCCTGCCGCCCGCCACGTTGATTTATTACCGTGGCTACGCAACCAACTTGACAGGCAACACGGGCTACAGCCCCGTCGGCACTTTCTACACCCTTTCGACGGCCCCGACGGTATCTGCATCGGGCATGAATTTCTCCGGCGTTAACGACAATAACATGACCGTGAATTGGACACCCGGCGACGGTTACCGCCATCTCGTGATTGCCAAGGCTGGCAGCGCCCCGAGCGGCACGCCAGCCAATGCCACCCAGTATGCCGCCAATGCCGCCTACGGCAGCGGAGCCGCGCTGGCCGGGGGTTATGTCGTTTACGATGGCACTGGCAGTTCGGTGGCCGTGTCTGGGCTGACCGCCGGCTCGGCCTATTATTTTGTGGTCTATGAATACAATTATGATGGCAGCACCAATTTGACCGCCAACTACTTCACCGCGTCGTCGCTTTCGGGCAGTCAGGCGACCACTCTGACCGTTCCCACCATCTTCGTGATCGGCAACCCGGTCACCCTGCCGTTTGGCAATGTGATCTACGGACAGACCTCCACTAACCAAACCTTCACCGTTTCCGGCGCCAACCTGACGGCGGACATTACCATCTCCGCTCCGTCGGGATTTCAAATTTCTACCAGCAGCGGCTCGGGCTTCGGCTCAGGGCTGACGCTGACGCAGTCGGGCGGCACGGTCGCCAGCACCACTATCTATGTGCGCTTTGCTCCTCCGGCAATGGAGGCCTATTCCGGTAATGTGGCGCTGCTCAGCGACGGTACGACCACGGTTAATGTTGCCGTGACGGGGACGGGCATACCTTCCGCCCCCACGGTGACTGCGTCTGCCGCCACGAGTATCACCACCAACGCGGCGACGTTGAGCGGTAACATTGTGACGAACGGCGGCGGGACCATCACGAATCAAGGGTTCGTCTATGGCACCAGCACCGGGGTTTACACCACGACGAATAGGGGCACGGTTACTTATACCACGGGTGGCACTTACACTTGGGTTTGTCCCGTCGGTGTCACCAGCGTGCAGGTGGAATGCTGGGGCGGCGGCGGCGCGGGCGGCTGGGCCAGCGACGGGGTTTTTACTAATAATACCGTCAATGCGAACGCGGGCGGCGGCGCGGGAGGTGCATATGCCAAATTGAATGCTTACGCGGTGACTCCGGGAACCACCTATTACATCAACGTGGGCGCTGGTGGCGTGAGTGTCAACACCGACCAGGCCACAGGCCCCGGTGGCGACTCTTGGTTTAACTCGGTCAATTCTCCTTCATCCACCATCCTCGCCGCGGGTGGCGCGGGCGGTCAAAGTAGTATTTTACAAAGTGCTGCCAGTGCGCATGGTGCTGGCGGTGCGGGCACTACGACTGGAAGCTTGGGCGATGTGGTAAATGCTGGCGGCAGCGGGAGCACCACGACCGGCGCCCTAGGCGGCGGCGGCGGCGGAAGTGGTGGCACTGGCAGTGCCGGAAATTCCGCAGCCGCAAATTCAACCATTGGCGCAGCGGCGGTTCCGGGTGGTGGCAATGGCGGAACCGGAGCCACCGGAACTAATCCCGGCTCTTCGCCGACCCTTCCTCCTGGCGGCGGCGGCGGCGGTGCCCGCGTTGCTAATAATAACACGAATTCTCTTTCCGGCGGCTCCGGCGCCCCGGGCCAGGTGGTGCTCACTTACAACGGTTCCGCATCCGTTGCGATGACCTGTAACCAGCTTTCAGGCTTGAGTCCCAACGTGCAATATTTCTGGGCGGCCTTTGCCATCAACGCCGGCGGAACCGGCTTGTCTGCGGAACAAAACTTCTGGACCCTGGCCAATGTGCCCGCCGCCCCCACGGTGAATGGCGCCACGACGAACTCTTTGAATGTGCAGATTGGGGCCGGGGGCGGTAATTCAGCCTCAACGCTCTATGCCATTCAGGAAACCAACTCCGCTTTATACGTCCAGACCAATGGTGCCTTGGGTGCCAGTGCGGTCTGGCAGGCCACCAACACCTGGGGCACAATCACCGTCATCGGCTTGAGTCCCGGCACCACGAACGCATTCCAAGTCAAGGCACGAAACGGGGCCAGCGTCGAAACGGCCTTCGGTCCCGCGTCCATTCGCTACACCGTCCCGCTGGCGCCGACCGCCGGCAACAACGGCCCGGTCAACGTGGGCAGCGCATTGAACCTGACGGCGTCGACCGTGGTTGGGGCGACCAACTACAATTGGACCGGTCCCAATGGATTTATCTCCAATGTTCAGAATCCCACCGTCTCAAGTAGTGCCACCTTGGCGATGGGCGGCACCTACAGCGTTTGGGTGACCGGGGCAAGCGGCCTGAATTCCGCCACCAACACTACGACGGTGACTGTCAATAACCCCGGTTCCACCCCGCCTGTATTCACCGGTATCACCGTCAACGGCACAACCTTGACGTTGAACGCGACGAACGGATCACCGCTCGGCGCATGGACACTGCTGTCGAGCACGAACCTGACAACGCCGTTGAGCCGGTGGCCGACGAATCGGACGGGCATCTACAATGGCAGCGGCAATCTGTCCACCAACCTGGTGAACACGGCCACCAACCAGATGGAGTTCTACATCCTGAAATGATTAACCCCCGATTTAAGCAACCGCGATTTATCGCGGTTGCTTAATTGACTGCATAACCGACTCCGCCGTTACTCAAACATGTAATATACGCGGCTCGGTTCGACTGCCTCATCTCTTCCATTGAGGAGAGGGCTGGGGAGAAGAGGAGCTTGGTGCGCAGGGCTGCCCCGCTCCTGCTTTCGCAGAGCGCGCGACATTGTTGCCCGCTTCGGAGTTCGGGCTAAAAATCTGAAATGGATTTAATCCTGTCCCTGCACCCTGTTTTCCGGCTATAAACACGTCCTCATGCATCATCTCATCCAAAGTCTGAACGACTGGTATTTGCACGCGCTGCAGTCGGGCGGCTATCTGCTCGTTGCGTTTATGATGGCGTTGGAAAGTTCTCTTTTTCCGCTGCCCAGCGAAATTGTAATCCCCCCGGCCGCCCACCTGGCCCACACCAAACAGATTCCGCTGTCGCTCTGGGGCATTGTGCTGGCGGGCACCCTCGGTTCCTGGATGGGCGCCACCGCGATGTATTGGGTCTCGAGGCTGGCGGGGCGGCCGCTGCTCGTGCGCTTTGGCAAATATGCCTTCCTCTCCGCCGACAAAATCGAGGGCGCAGAGCGATGGGCGGCGCATTACGGGTCCATGGGCATCTTCATTTCGCGGCTGCTTCCGGTGGTGCGGCATCTCATTGGCATTCCGGCGGGCATTGTGCGGATGAGCTATTTTAAGTACTCCCTCTACACGCTGCTCGGCTCGGCGATCTGGTGCGCGGTGCTGTGCTGGCTGGGGGTGAAGATGGGCCAGGACGAATCGCTGATGAAGGGGGAATACCATCGCATCACCCTCTGGCTGGCGGGCGGGATGGTGGCCCTGGGCGGTCTCTATTATTTCTTCGTCCACCGGCACCTGAAGAAAAAATCCTGACGCAACTTTCGCCCGGTTCGACCCCTTCGCGCCCCGAATTTCTTTGCGCCCCGGGCGGCTTTGCCTGAAATTCAGCGCGTGCCTGTCTCCGAAGCCATCCGTAAAAAATTGAGCGCCGTGCCGCACAAGCCCGGCGTGTATTTGCACAAGGACCGCTTCGGCACGGTCATCTATGTGGGCAAGGCCCGCGATCTGCGCAAGCGCGTCAGCCAGTATTTCCAATCCCGCCGCCGCCAGGGCTGGGACCTAAAATTCAACGCGCTGGTGGAGGCCATCTGTGATTTTGATATCCACGTCGTGCGCAGCGAGCCCGAGGCGCTGCTGCTGGAAAGCAAGCTGATCAAGGAGTTCAAGCCGCGTTTCAATGTGAGCCTGCGGGACGACAAGCGATTCCTGATGCTCAAGGTGAACCTGAACGACCCGATCCCCCACTTCACCTTTACCCGGATGAAAAAGGAGGACGGCGCGCGCTACTTTGGCCCGTTTGTGAATTCGGTCGGTCTTCGCAATGCCGTGGCGCTCGCGCGGAAGCAATTCAACCTGCGCGGCTGCCGCGTGTTCACCCCCGGCCCGGCCGATTACAAGCATTGCCTCTACGGGCATCTCAAGCACTGCACCGCCCCCTGCGTGGGCAACGTCACGCGCGAGCAATACCTTGAGCAGGTCACCGCCGCCTGCCATTTTCTCGAGGGCCGATGCCGCGAGATGCAGGGGCAGCTTGAGGCGGAGATGAAAAAAGCCGCTGCCGCGCACCAGTTCGAGCGCGCCGCCGAGCTGCGCGATCTCATCCGGGACCTGAACGACACCTGGAAGAAAACGGACAAGTTCGCCCGCGTGCCCTACACGCTGCCGCTGTCGCTCCACCCGGAAAACGATCTGGTGGAGCTTGCGAGCATTCTGGAACTGCCCGCGCCGCCCCAGCGGATCGAGGGGTTTGACATCTCGAACATCAGCGGCACGTTCGCCGTGGCGTCGCTGGTGAGTTTTAAGAGCGGTCGGCCGGATCGCGCCAACTACCGCCGGTTTAAAATCAAGACGGTGGAGGGGCAGGATGACTTTGCCAGCATGGCGGAGGTGGTTGGCCGCCGCTACGGCCGGCTGAAGCGCGAGTCCAAGCCGATGCCCGACTTGATCCTGATCGACGGCGGCAAAGGCCAGCTGGGCATGGCTTGCGCCGAATTGAAAAAACTCGGGCTGGAGCGCATCCCGGCCATCGGGCTGGCCAAGGAGTTCGAGGAGATTTATCTGCCCGGCCGCAGCGAGCCGCTGCGCCTGGGCCTGGATCATCCGGCGGTGAAGCTGCTGCAGCGTCTGCGCGACGAATGCCATCGCGTCGCCAATTCCTATAATGCCCAGCTTCGGCTTAAAAAAATATCCGAGAGCGTGCTGGACGAATTTCCCGGCATCGGCGAGCAGCGCAAAAAAGCGCTCCTTAAAAAATTCGGCTCGGTGCAGCGGCTCAAGCAGGCCACCCGGGAGCAGCTGGCGGAGGTCCCCGGTTTCGGCGGGCGTGCGGCCGCGGAATTGAAGGCGTTTCTGGACGCCCGGACGCCCGGAGCCCCAAAAGAAGTGCGTGTCAACCCGTGACATTCATGGCTTAATCGGATCCATGAACATTCAAGTGGCGGTGCTCTGCGATGCGGCAACCGAAGACAATGGCAAGCTCAACCTGCTGGGCGCCTTTGACACCATCTACGCGCCGCAGCTGCCCGCGGTGCATCCCCAATGCGCCGTCGCTCTGCGCGTCACGTTCATGTCCGGCGACGAGGGCGCCCACCAGCTCAAGCTGAACTTCGTCAACGCCGACGGCCGCGCCATCATGCCGCCCATCGAGATCCCCGTGGGGGTCGCGCTGCCCGATGAGGTTCATTTTCTCACGCGCAATTTCATCGTGAACATCCAGCAGCTGAAGTTCGCCGAGGCCGGGCTGTATTCCGTGGATGTGCGGTTGGATGAGAAATCACAGGGGAATATCCCGCTTTCCATCAAGTTGGTGGAACGTCCGGCGGCCTGAGTGTTCCCAGAGCGGAGCCTCGGTGAAGGGGCCTTAACCCCATGGAAACAGTCTGGGCCGCGGTTCCTATTTTTGGCTTTTAACTTGGGTCCCGGGCCTTTATTTTCCGCGCCATGAACGAAACAATTCTTCAGCTCGACCTGCCAGGCATCAAAAAAGTCCGCTCCGGCAAGGTGCGGGAAGTTTACGACCTCGGCGACAGTTTCCTGCTGGTCGCCAGCGACCGCATTTCGGCCTTCGACGTCATCCTGCCCAACGGCATCCCCCGCAAGGGCGAGGTGCTCACGCAGATCTCCCATTTCTGGTTCGAGAAATTTGCTTCGCTCGTGCCCAATCATCTGCTGGCCCAAGCGGAGGATCCGCTGCCGAAAAATCTTCAGCCGTTTGCCTCACAGCTGGCGCGCCGCAGCATGATTGTGAAGAAGGCCAAGCCTCTGGCGATCGAATGCATCGTGCGCGGCTATCTTTCCGGCAGCGGCCTTAAGGAATACAAGAAATCCCAGACCGTCTGCGGCCTCTCGCTGCCCGCCGGCTTGGTGGATTCCTCGGAGCTGCCCGAGCCCATCTTCACGCCCTCCACCAAAGCCGAGGAGGGGCACGACGAAAATATTAACTTCGAGCAGGCGTGCCAGATCGTCGGCAAGGAGCTGGCCACGCAGGCGCGCGATTGGAGCCTGATGATTTACAAGGCGGGACGGGATTACGCCCGCCAGCGCGGCATCATCATCGCCGACACGAAATTTGAGTTTGGCGTGTTCGAGGGCAAGCTCATCCTGATTGACGAGGTGCTCACGCCGGATTCCTCCCGGTTCTGGCCTGCCAACCAGTACGCGCCCGGCAAAGGCCAGCCGAGCTTCGATAAGCAATTTGTCCGCGACTATCTCGAAACCCTCACGTGGGATAAAACTCCGCCCGGCCCGATTCTGCCGGACGAGGTGGTCGCCAAAACCAGCGCGAAGTATCTGGAAGCATACGAAAAGCTGACCGGTAAAAAGCTCTGAGCCGGACCGGAACCATGCCGTCCGAGTGAACCGCCAAGGCGACAAGGGCGCCAAGGCGCGCGCCGTTTCGCTGGGGGGAAACCACAGTCTGCGTCAGCCCGGAGGGCCGACGCTGCCCTTCTCAGGCTGGCCCTGAGGGTTCTCTCAATTCCCCAAATGGTCGCGCGGGTCAGTGACCCTGCCGGTCAGCGCGCTCGCGGCCACAGTCATGGGCGAGGCGAGGAACACCTGCGATTCCTTGTCGCCCATGCGGCCGGGAAAGTTGCGGTTGGTTGCGCTGATGCATTTGATGCCGGATTTATTGATGCGGCCGAATGTGTCCACCGGGCCGCCCAGGCACGCGGCGCAGCCGGCGTTCTCCGTCATCTGCACCCCCGCATTGACGAGCACTTCCCAGATAGTCGTGTTGCCCCAATAGGTGGACTGCAAATCGCGCACGATCTCGGGAGTCGCAGGCACGCCGAAGGTGTCGATCACAACTTTCTTCCCGCGCAGGACCCGGGCGAATTCCACGAAGTCGCTCGTCTTGCCGCCGGTGCAGGAACCGACATAGGCTCGGTCGAGCCGGGTGTCGCCCATGTCCCGGGCCTTCTTGCGCTGGCCCGGATCGGGGTGGCACGCCACGGTGGGTTCGAGCTGGCTCAGGTCCACCACATGTTCGTAAACGAATTTTTCGTTCTTATCGCGCAGAACAGGTTCGTAGGTGGATTTGGTCCCGTTCAATTTGACCCGGGCATCCACGTATTCCGCTGTGCGGGAATCGAATTCAAACATCGCATTCTTGCCGCCCGCCTCGATGGCCATGTTGGCGATGGTCATGCGGTCGTCGATCGAGAGGTTCAGCGCGCCTTCGCCGTCAAACTGCAGCGCGCGGTAGGTGGCGCCGTCGAACCCGATTTCGCCGATGCAATGGAGGATGATATCCTTGGCCATGACGCCGGGCTGGAGCCGGCCTTCGAGCCGGAAATGCATGGATTCGGGTACCTTGAGGAGCAGCTTGCCGGTGCCCATCACAAACCCCGCGTCGGTGTTGCCGATGCCGGTGGCAAACTGGTTGAACGCCCCGGCCATGCAGGTGTGCGAATCAGTGCCGAAAAGAATTTCGCCCGGGCGCGTGTGGCCCTTCTGGGGCAGGGCCGTGTGGCACACCCCGGCGTACCGCGACCCGTACTGGCGCTTCATGTTGCCCTTGGCGGCGTCGAAGACCCAGTGCCCGTTGGCGTCATCGATTACATCGTAGAAATATTCGATGCCCTGCTCGCGGGAAAAATCGCGCAGGATGTCCACGTTGCGGTTGGACTTCGAGTCGGCGGTGAAAATGTAATGGTCCGGGATGATGACAATTTTATTTTTATCCCAGACTTTCGCGGCCTGGCCGAATTCGCGCTTGAACACGCCGATGGTGCCCGGCCCGCAGACGTCGTGCGTCATCAGCACATCCGCATTCACCCAGAGATTGTCGCCGGCCTGCGCCGAGGTTTTGCCGGCGGCGCGCGCGAGGATTTTTTCAGTCAGCGTCATAGAGCTATAGAAATTAGCCGAAGCGCCCCGCGATTTCAACAGAACAAAACGGGCGGGGGCGGGCAAAAGAATTCAAAAAACGCAGTGGACATCCGGCGGCGAGTCGCTACAGTGGCAATACTCGTATGAAATCTGAAATGACCAATACCCTTCTGA
>Ga0209597_1000827_pt1 | contig 20190 bp, 25 predicted proteins | sample M_140625_MF_Meta_FD_187316 | JGI IMG/M metagenome (GOLD analysis project Ga0209597, IMG submission 187316) | Freshwater microbial communities from Lake Montjoie, Canada to study carbon cycling - M_140625_MF_MetaG (SPAdes) (version 2) | ecosystem: Environmental > Aquatic > Freshwater > Lake... | reverse complement strand
CCAGGCCGGGATGCTGATCCTGACTCAGCCCATTCCTGCCTTCTCCTTGACGTCTTTGACGCTAGTGCGGATCTTGGCCCACCACTTCATCTGCCGACGTGCACGCCTCGAATCGAGTTGAGAATGCCAAAAGTATTGAGCAGCCAAATGACGGTAGCGATGAAAACAACGCCGTTGAGGAGTCTTTTGATCTGGCCATCCATGGGGATGTAGTTGTTGACCAACCAGAGCAACACGCCGACGACGATCAGCGTGATAACAAGGGAAATCAGGTCCATTGATTAGGCGAAGCCATTGGCCTCCTTCATCTTGATGAGATCAGCTCAGCTGGCTGGCAGAGGTCGGCTAGCCGTCCTGATCTGCCGTGCATCTACGGCCTTGATTTCGTCGATCTGCAGGATGCCAGAAAGGTCTACTTTGTTCGGGATCGTAGCCGCGGAAATCAGGGCAATCGCAACTGATCTCCATGCTTCAGTTTGCCCTGCTGTGGGACAGCTAGCTTGGTTGGGATGGAGGTTTGGCACTGCAAGCCTCTCGGATTCCCATGCACAGTGACCAATGACGAGTCCCTAGCCATTCTCCGGCCCCTTGATGCCAGGCCCCCGATGAGCAGCTCCTCCCCGAGCCCGTCCTGCTGCCACGCCGCCGAGGGCTCAGCGGGATTGGCCGACGGCATGGAGCGGGAGCTGGCCCGGGAACGCACCCTGTTGCGCCGCAAGGTCAGCGTGGCGGCCGTGCTCACGGGGCTGGTGGTGCTCTCCAGCCTGCCCCACATGCTGGGCGGTGGGCACCATTCCTTCCTGCCGCCCTGGTTCACCAGCCCCTGGACCCAGCTGATCCTCACCACCCCGGTGTTGTTCTGGTGCGGGCGTGATTTTTTCACCGGGGCCATCTCGGCTTTCCGGCAGCACTCCGCCGACATGAACACCCTGGTGGCGGCCGGCACCGGCATTGCCTGGCTCACCTCGCTGTTCACCACCCTCTTTCCCCAGGTGCTGGTGGCCGAAGGCCTTCCGGCCGATGTTTACTACGAAACCGCCGCGGTTATCCTCACCCTGGTGCTGCTGGGTCGCTTGCTCGAGGCCCGGGCCCGCGGCCAAACCTCAGAAGCCATCCGCAGGCTGCTGCAGTTGCAGCCCCCCACGGCCCGGGTGCTGCGCGATGGCCAGCCGGTGGAGATTCCGGTGTCCCGGGTGGTGGTGGGGGACCTGGTGCAGGTGCGTCCGGGGGACAAGATTCCGGTGGATGGGGAGGTGATCGAGGGCAGCTCCTGGGTGGAGGAATCGATGCTCACCGGGGAACCCACCGCGGTGTCCAAAGGGGTGGGCGACGCCGTGATCGGCGCCTCGATCAACCGCAATGGCAGTTTCAGCTTCCGCGTCAACCGGGTGGGGGGCGACACGGTGCTGGCCCAAATCGTGGACTTGGTGCGCCAGGCCCAGAGCTCCCGCACCCAGGTGCAACGCCTGGCCGATCAGGTGGTGGGCTGGTTCGTGCCGGTGGTGATTGCCCTGGCCATTGCCGCCTTCGTGGTGTGGTTTCTGGTGAGCGGCAACGCCGTGCTGGCGATGCTGTTTCTAGTGAGCGTGCTGGTGATCGCCTGCCCCTGCGCCCTGGGGCTGGCCACCCCCACCTCGATCATGGTGGCGTCGGGCAAGGGGGCCGAGAATGGGCTGATCTTCCGCAGCGCCGAAGCCCTGGAGACGGCCGGCAAGGTGCGCACCATCGTGCTCGACAAGACCGGCACCCTCACCCGCGGCCAGCCGCAGGTGACCGATTTCGAGCGGCTCCCGGGGGGTGCGCTGCCGGCCGACACCCTGCTGGCCCTGACGGCTGCGATCGAATCACGCTCCGAACATCCCCTGGCCGAAGCGCTTGTTGCGTACTCCCTGAGCCACCGGAAGGAAGGGGAACTCCCTGGGGTGGAGGGCTTCGAGGCGGTGGCCGGACGGGGTGTTCAAGGATCGATCGCCGGCCAGCGGGTGCGGGTGGGTACCCCCCGCTGGTTCGAGGAGCTCGGCATGAATGTCGCCGCCCTCAAGCCTCTGGTGGAGCGTCTGGAGGCCGCCGCCTGCAGCGTGGCTGTGGTGGTGGTGGACGGGCGGCTGGAGGGCTGTTTCGGCGTGGCCGATCCCCTCAAGCCCAGCTCAGCTGCCGCCGTGGCGGCCCTGCGGCGGTTGGGCCTGCAGGTGGTGATGCTCAGCGGCGATGCCCGTCGCACCGCCGAGGTGGTGGCCGCCCAGGTGGGCATTGAACGGGTGATCGCCCAGGTGCGTCCCGCCGACAAGGCGTTGGTGGTGAAGCGGCTGCAGGAGCAGGGAGAAGGTCCCGTCGCGATGGTGGGCGATGGCATCAACGATGCGCCCGCCCTGGCCCAGGCCGATGTGGGCATCGCCATGGGCACCGGCACCGATGTGGCGATCGCCGCCAGCGACATCACCCTGATCTCCGGCAACCTGGCCGGCGTGCCGGCGTCGATCGAACTCAGCCGCGCCGCCATGGCCAACATCCGCCAGAACCTCGTCTTCGCCTTCGCCTACAACGTGGCCGGTATCCCTCTCGCCGCTGGCTTGCTGTTCCCGCTCACCGGTTGGCTGCTGAGCCCGATGATCGCCGGCGCCGCCATGGCCTTCAGCTCGGTGTCGGTGGTGAGCAATGCCCTGCGGCTGCGGACGTTCCGCCCCGCGCGCCTACCCCTTCCGATCCGTTGATGCCGATCTTTGCTGCCGCAGGGCCCCTCTGGCGCACCATCGATCAACCCGTGGCCATCAAGGGGCTGGTGGCGATGGCGGGCTTGTTGCTGATCGCCTGGGAACTGTGGTGGTTCCTCGGCCGCCATGGCGGTGGCGTGGCGGCCCGGGAGAGCGCGGCGGGCTGGCAGGAAATCACCATCACCGTGGATGGGGGCTATGCGCCCTCAAGAATCCAGGTGAAGGCCGGAAGGCCGCTCAGGCTGTCGTTTCACCGGATTGATCCGAGCGGTTGCGTGGCCCAGGTGATCTTTCCCGATTTCCTCAAAACCCTCGACCTGCCCCTCGATGCCACCACAAGCCTGGAGTTGCCAGCCACGGAGGCTGGCGTCTATCCCTTCCACTGCGGCATGAACATGGTGCGCGGTGTGCTGGAGGTGGTGGATTAGGGCGCAACAAGGGCGTCGTGATCCCGATGGTTCAGGGGATCAATGCTTCAATGGCCGACGAGAACAATCGAATTGGGCCTGCGGCCATGGATCTGCAATCCTCCGGGGCCCTGCTCAGGATCCTCAACCTTGTGGCCCTGGCCGATGGGGATTGTTCTGTGGAGGAGGGCGATCTGCTCGAATCCCTCGCCAAGCAGTACAAGCTGCAGGCCGCCATGCTCTCTTGGCAGGATCGCCTGAGCGATCCCAACGATGTGGCCGAACTCGCGGGCTATATCGCTCCTGAGCATCACTTCCTTGCCATGAAGACAGCCACCATGGTGGCCGGCGTCTCCAGGTCAACACAGGACAATTCCTTCATCAACCCCGAGGAAGATCAGCTGCTCAGCCAATTGGGCGAGGCCCTTTCCCTCACGCCCGAGCGAATCGCCGAGGCCCGGCATGGCGCTGAAGAACAGCTCTGCGAGCGTCCCACGCTTTGGCAGATTTTGTATGCCTGCTTTGGCAGCCAGTTTGGTTCCCAGTATGAGCGCCAGATCCTCACCTGAGCACCGGAACGCCTTCTGATCCTCCCCAGATTCATCGCACCCCTGGGTAAATCCAGAAGTGTTTCTGCATGGCCGCCCTTGGACGGCGATCGGCTGAGGTTTGGCATGGCCTAGCCGAACGGCGCGGATCCGAAACAGCGTGGCTAGGGAAGGATCCATGGCTCGTTGCGTCGGGCCGGGGAACCGCACCAGCCTGGAGGCTTCACATACGGTTACAATTGCCGCAACACCTCGAAACGCCCCATGGCTGACTCCTCCTCCCGCTTCGGTTTCGTGGCCTTCGCCGAAACCTGGAATGGCCGCCTGGCCATGCTCGGCTTCGTGATCGGTCTGGCGACCGAGCTGCTCACCGGCCAGAGCATCCTGTCCCAGATCGGTCTGGGTTGAGCGCCATGGACACCAACTACACCGTTGCCATCGCCAGCGTCTTCGGCCTGGTGGTTCTGCTCACGGGCATGGTGGCGTTCGTGCTGACCAGGCCCACCGACCCGTTCCCCAACCAACGCTGAAGCCTCCCCCATCCCCTCGTCACCGTTGATCCATGACCAACACTCCCTCCAATGACCAGGGGTTCGCCAACCGTGCTGCTGAGCAGATCCACCAGGAGCAACTCCGTCGCGTGGAACTGTTCAACGGCCGTGCCGCCATGCTCGGCATCGTGATTGGCATCATCACCGAGGGACTCACCGGTGCCGGCATCGCTCACCAGATCGGCCTCGGCCCGCTGGTGGACGGCTACGCCGCCTGCCACACCCAGTTCCTTCCCTTCTGCTTCTGAGGCGCAATGCCCTAGGCCATGGGCCTAGACCCACTAGCCGGCCTCCGATTCACGCCCCCCGGTCGGCTCAGAAGGCATAGCGAAGGCTCAGCAACAGGCCATGGGCCTTTAAATCGGCGCTCGTGCCTTCGATCGGAATGCTGAATGTGCGGGCGGGTCGCACCACATTGGCCTGGCCACTGCTGGTTTTCACGTTGCCAAGATCACTGAAGCGGTAGGCCAGATCGAGGTCCAGCCGCGCACTCAGCGGCAGGCTGATCCCAGCGGTCAGCAGATAGGCCAGGTCACTGGAGCTGCCCCCCGGCGTGGTGGTGCTGGCCGTTGCCCCGATGCCAGGGAAGTGGAAGTTGAGCGAGTCGATCTGGTTGTGGGCCACCCCGAGGCCGGCGCCGAGAAAGGGCCGCAGCTGGCCAATCCTTGGCAGATCCAGATAGGCCACACCAAATCCCGCCACCGATGACACCGCTCCGTTCACCGGCTGGTTGGACCCAGCTGCCCCACGGAAGTTGCTTTGACCCTTGAAGTCGAGGTCGGGCTGCCAGCTCAACAGCGCCTCAGCCGGGATCCAACGGTTGAATCGATAACCCAAACCGCCCTCCACCACCAGGGCCGGATCGAAGCCGCCCGTGGCGCCCAGCCGCCGGCCGTTGTTGCCCGTCCCGCAACCAAACAGGGCAGGCGGTTGCTTGCTAGCGCAGTTGGCGTCCTTGAAACCGCCCGTCTCGGGCCAATTGACCCCAGCCCCAAGACGCCCATAGGCTCCTGACTCCCGCTTGGGGGTGGCTGCAGGCTGGGTTGGGGCGGGTTCGCTGTGGGATGGAAGAGCCACGCAACAGGTGAGCACCGCGGCCAGGGGCAGACCTAGGCGAGACCCTCGTTTCACCAGCCAACGTGGGTCATCCGGACACTGCGGAAAAGGTGCCTCAATGTAGGGGGCACGTAGCCGCGCAGTCCATGGCAGCGCTTGGCGTAAGCCGCAGTGGTCACGGCATAAAGAATTGGGGCTGATCGGCGCTCATGGTTAACTTCATCACCTTCGTGCCTGGGAATTGGCGTTGGTAGGCCTGGATCACCGAGGAGATGCTCGTTTCCTGGTCCGTTTTGCGTGGGTGGACGATCACCACCACCCGGGTTGGCTGGCGGTCGATTTTGCCGTCAGCCACCTGGATCTGGCCATAGGCGTTGTAAACGGTGAGGCCCTTGGGAAAAGCCGGGGTCAGCACCTTGGCCAGAAAACTTGACCACTCCTCTTCGTTCACGATCTGGCCTCCCCCTTGGGTGCCCCCGAGGTAGAGCTCGGTCTTCACCCACCCCCCTGATCCAGGGGCCTCGACCCCAGGCGCCGCGTTAACCGGGCGTGCCCAATCGGCTGCCCCAAGAACGGAACCTGATCCAACGGCCAGGATCGAGAGAAGTGCCCAGGGGCTCGCCAAGCGAGGCATGGTCCCACCGATTGATTGGCACCAGCTTGCCAGCAAGCCCCGATTGCTTTGGAGTCTGTCACCCCTAGACCAGCGCGTTTGCCCCCGAGGTTCAGTGCGCCGATCGCTTCGGGCCTGCGACTTCCAGAATGGCGGTGTTGCTGCAGGTTGGGCCGTGAAGGTGATCGTGGATCTGTGTGTGGTGCCGATCGGGGTGGGGGTGCACCTGGCTCCCTATGTGGCCGCCTGCCAAAAGGTGCTCAGCGCGGCGGGCCTCACGATCCGTCTCCATCCCAACGGCACCGCCATTGAGGGGGAGTGGACTCCCGTTTTCGCGGCGATTGAGGCCTGTCATGCGGCCCTGCATGCCATGGACTGTCCGCGCATCTTCACCACGGTGACGATCAACACCCGCACCGACAGGGAGCAAAGCCTCGACGACAAGGTGGACAGCGTTCGCTCGCTTCTCTGAGCGCCCCGCCGTTCAGGGTGCCTGGCCATACCAGCGTCCAGACCACTGGACCATCTGGCGGATCTCCTCGCTCTGCACCCGCACCATGGCCTCCTGCAGCTCACGAAGCTCCGGGTGTTGGGTGGTGCCCAGCGCCATGGCGGCCATCATCACGCCCATCTGGTGATGGTGGATCATCCGATCGAGGAAGCCTCGCTCGAAATTCGGGCCTGGTGCGAGGGTGCTGAGGCTGGTGGCGCCGCAGTGGTTCATGCCCATGCCGCCCATCCCCATCCCCATGCCGCCCATGCCCATCGCCCCTCCGGGACCTCCCGGTAGCGCCTGAAGCGTTGCCGCCGTTGGGGCGGGAACCTCCTGGCCATACCACTGTCGGTACCAGCGGCGCATCTGGTCGTTCTCGCTGGCCTGGCTCACCTTGATCCGTGTGGCCAAGGCCCTGATTTCGGGCCGGCGGGCCCGGTTCAGGGCGAGATCCGCCATCGCGATGGCCCCCTCGTGGTGGGGAATCATCATCACGATGAAGCGCCGATCGGTGGGGCCCCGTCCCATCCAGCCAGCCCCGCAGCCCCCTCCCGCCATGCCGGGCTGGACGGCGGCGACCTGCCATCGCTCGGCCCCGGCCGGCGCGGCGGCCCCCGGTCCGAGCGTGAAGGGGGCCCCGAGCATCAGGGCCAGCAGCCCCGCTCGCCATCTCTTCCTTGTTCTTGCGGCAACAAGCTCCAGGCCAATCACGGCAGCACCTCAAGCTGGATCCATGGCCATGCTGCTCAGAAACGGTGGCAGCGTTTGCGGGCTTCAGTCGTCGTCATCGCTGGCGCCGACCGGCACCAGACGGATCTGCTTGCGGCCCAGCTTGATTTCGAAGGCATCGCCGGGTTGGAGCTCGAGCAGGTCGGTGTAGGCCCGGCCCACCATCAGGTTGCCGTTGAACTGCACCTTGGTGGCATAGCTCAGCTTGCGGCCGGGCCGTTGAGGTTCTTTGTTGGATCGTTCGCCCAGATTCATGCCCTTGGCCTCAAGCAGGGCTTCGTAGAAGGCGGTGTAGTTCAGACGCTCGGAGCCGTCTTTCTTGGTGCTGAGGTAGCCGGTTGCTCGCACAAGCTCCGCCTTGGTGGCATCGCCGAGCTCTTTGACTTTGGCCAGTAGATCGGCCCCGGTGAGCATGGTTGGCAGCATCAAAGTGGCCCCATTGCGTTCAAAAATACTGTAATGCTTTCCCTGGGCTTGCCTCGTTAATTGCATAGCGATTTGTACAGCGCCCTGATGTATTGATTCAGCGGATTGCTGCGGATTGCGCTAACGCTCCCCGTTGCTGCTGCCCTTCAGGGGGGCGCAGCGGCTGGCAACACCTGCCGGTATCCTCCGGAGCTCAACACCGTCAGGGGTGTTTCAAACAGGGCGCTGAGGGGGGCGGCCTGCAGCAGATCAGCAGAGCTTCCATCCCCCACCACTCGCCCCTGGCGTAGCAGAACGCAGCGGCTGATTTCCGGGATGATCGCCTCGATCTGGTGGGTCACCAGGAGCAAGGTGGTGCCGCCCCGGGCCAGGTCCCGCAGGATGGCCAGCAACTGGTGGCGGGCCCGCAGGTCGAGGCCGTTGGTGGGCTCATCGAGCACCAGCACCTCGGGATCGTGCACCAGGGCCCTGGCCAGCAGCAGGCGGCGCCGTTGGCCATCCGAGAGCTCGCGGAAGGGTCGCTGCGCCAGATCGGCGAGCCCGAGTTGCTCCATCAGCTCTCCCACCCGCTGGCGCTGCGCCGGGCTGGGCCGTTGGCTTCGGCCGATGCCGCCCGAGCCGAAGAAGCCTGAGAGCACCACATCGCTCGCCACCACGCCGCCCGGATAGCCGACCTGCAGATCCGCCGACACCAGGCCGATCCGGGCGCGCAGATCCCAGAGATTCACCGTGCTGTTGCCGAAGATCCGCAGCGAGGAGCCGGGCTTCACCACCGGGTAGATCTCGCGGCTGAGCAGCTTGATCAGGGCACTCTTGCCGGCGCCATTGGGGCCCAGGATCACGGTGTGCTCGCCCGTCTGCAGCTGCAGATGGAGATCCCGGAACACCAGGCGGGGCCCGAGCCAGGCATCCACGGCCTGGAGCTCGAGATAGGGGGCAGGATCAGGGATCTGGGCCATGGCCGGTTCGGTGTTGCCAGTGACAGCAGGGCGGTTGGCCCGCTTCCTAGGGGTTGTTCACACAAAGGATGGAGGTGCCGATGCTTCGCGTGCTTGGTGGTGATCGTTCTCTGCGCACTCTCGCGCCCCGGACCTATCGGTTGATCGATGCGCTGCTCCAGCCCCACCCCCAACTCGATGGCCTCTACGACTCGCTCGAGGAGGCCCTCCGGGACGCGATCACCTGGCTGGAGGGCCAGGGACCTGAGGCAGCCACCGCCCCGATTGGGCTGGAGGTGAGCACCCGCTCCGGCGAATGGAGCACCATCCGCCTGCCCCACCTGCTGCTTTGTCCCCTGACCGCAGCCTGAAGCATCAGCCCCACGGATCCGGCCGAGATCGCTTAATGATTGCTTTGGTTTTGTCGGTCCTCTCGGCGCCCGGCGGTTTCCGCCAAATCGCCCAGGCCTTCCGAATCCTGGCCGGCCCGGTGCCTGGCTCCTGTGCAACGTGGGTATGGAGACCCGGAGGGTGGTGACCCTCCGGGTTTTTTGTGGACGCGGCTGGGGCTGGGAACAGGGCTCAGGCTTCGTCCTCGTCGTGGGCGAAACGGTTGTAGAGAAAGTCGAGGGCGCTGTTGCGCAATTCGTAGTAGCGGGGGTTTTCCATGATCTCCTCGCGGCTGCGGGGCCGGGGAAAATCGATGCTCAGCACCTCGCCGATGCCGGCGGCGGGCCCGTTGGTCATCATCACCAGCCGGTCGGCCAGGAACAGCGCTTCGTCGATGTCGTGGGTGATCATCAGCACGGTGCACTTCTGGGTGTTCCAGATCTTGAGCAGTTCCTCCTGCAGCTCCTCCTTGGTGATCGCATCGAGGGCGCCGAAGGGTTCATCAAGGATCAGCACCTCCGGTCTGATCGACAGGGCCCGGGCGATCGCTACCCGCTGCTTCATGCCTCCAGAGATCTGGGTGATCTTCTTGTCGACCGCCTCGCTCAGCCCCACCATGGCCAGGTGCTCCAGGGCGATCTCGCGCTTCTGGGATGCCGGCAGGTTGGGGTTCACCGCATCGATCGCCAGGTGCACGTTTTCGTAGGCCGTGAGCCAGGGCAGCAGGGCGTAACCCTGGAACACCACCATACGGTCCGGGCCTGGCCGGGTGATCGGCTTGCCCTCCAGCAGCACCTGGCCGGAGCTGGGGGTGGCGAAGCCCGACACCATGTTCAGCAGGGTGGATTTGCCGCAGCCGGAGTGGCCGATCACGCACACGAATTCCCCTTGGGCCACCTCCAGGTTGATGTTCTCCAGCACGGGATAGGGCCCGCGCGGTGTGGCGTAGACCTTGCTGAGCTGCTCGAAACGCAGCAGGGGAGGGGCGTTGCCTGCGGCAGAAACCGGGGCTGAGGCGAGGGGGGCTGAGGTGGTCATCGGGGGCAGGTTGCGGAGGTTGGTAGAAGGGGTTGGAAGGAGGAGATAGTGAATTGAGAACAAGCGGTGAACGGGAGACTCCGTGATCGGGCGACCCTGTGAATGAAGACCCGTTGAATGAAAACCCGTTGAATCAAGAAACGATGGATGGTGACCCGGTGGACGGATAACAACGGCGATTGGGGATCAATCCGTTCGTTGTCAATCAGCGGTGGTCGAACCAGCGCTGATGACGGGACGATCGGGGTGGGCTGCGATGGGCTGGTACGCCCGCAGCCCCACCAGCTGATGGGTGCTGAACCGGCTGCCGGCCCGGGCGGTCTGGGCCTCTGGGGGACTGGGACCACCCCACCCGCTCAGCTCCCCAGGGGGCGGGGCTGGCCGATCGGGATCTCGGCCACGCTGAAGTTGCGATGCACCGACACCGCGTTGAGGTAGTCGATCGGGTCCTCGGTGTTGAAGGGGCGGCCATCGAACAGCTCGATCGGCCCGCGCTGGTAGCTCACGTCCTTCAGGCCCAGCTCACGGGCGGCGGTGCTGAACACCCCCACCGCGCAGATGCGCTCGAGGATTTCCACGTAGTTGCGGGGAAACGGAATCTCCGCCCAGCGGGCCAGCTGGGTGAGGATCCAGAGGTGTTCACTGCGGCTGGGCCGGTTCACGCCATCGCCGAAGAAGAGGTGATGGGGAACGGTCGTGTCGCCGTCGGGGCTGGTTTCGCTGAACCAGATCACCTCTTTCTTCATGCCTAGGTAGCGGCGATCGCTGAGCAGCTCGCTCAGCTCCGGCCAGTGCTTCGGTTCGGCGCAATAGATGCAGGCTTCCAGCAGGGCCTTCACCAGGGCGATGTGGGTGTTGGGGTAGGCGAGGGCCCAGTCCTCCCGCACCCCCAGCACCTTGCCCGGGTGTCCCGGCCAGATCGCCAGGTCGCCCGCCACGGTGAAGCCGTGGCCGTCGGCCACGGCCCGATCGAGCCAGGGCGCGCCGATGCAGAAGCCATCGATGCTGCCGTCCTTGAGGTCGGCGAGCATCTGGGCCGGCGGCAGGGTTTGCAGATGCACATCGCGGTCGGGGTCGATCGCGTGGGCGGCCAGCCAGTAGCGCAGCAGCAGGTTGTGCATCGAGGCCGGATGCACGATGCCGAGGGTGTGGGGTTCGCGGTTGTGGCTCTGCAGCCAGGCGCGGTAGTCGTCCACGTTGTGGACGCCGGCCTCGGCGAGCCGACGGGACAGGGTGATGCCGTTGCCGTTACGGCTCAGGGTGAGGGCGCTCACCACCGGCAACGGCTGATCGCCGTGGCCGCCCGCCGTCATCCAGGCCGGCATGCCCGAGGGCATCAGGGCCGCGTCGAGGGTGCGATCGAGCAGGCCATCGGTGACCCCGCGCCAGCTGGTTTCTCGCACCAGCTGCACCTCATCGAGACCGTGCTTGGCGAACAGGCCCTTGGCCTCGGCCACCGCCAGCGGCGCGCAGGCCGCCAGGGGCACGAACCCCAGGTCGAGATTCACCTTTTCCAGGCCGTGGCGGGCCAGCACCTTGTGGGGCTTGGCCTGCCACTGCTTCACCCGCTTCTGGCGGTTAAGGAAGTAGATGATCTCCGAGCGCAGGCTGTAGTAGCTCGGGTGGTGCACCACGGTCATCCGCTGGCGCGGCCGCGGGATGTCCACCTCCAGGATGCCGCCGATCTTTGAACCGGGCCCGTTGGTGAGCATCACGATCCGGTCGGAGAGGAGCACGGCCTCATCCACGTCGTGGGTCACCATCACGGCGGTGAGCTGGTGCTCATTGCAGATCTGCATGAGCTTCTCCTGCAGGTTGCCCCGGCTGAGGGCATCGAGGGCCCCGAAGGGTTCATCGAGCAGCAGCAGCTTCGGCTTGATCGCCAGGGCGCGGGCGATCGCCACCCGCTGGCGCATGCCGCCGGACAGTTCGCGGGGCAGCTTGTGGCCGGCATGGCCCAGGCCCACCATCTCGATGTGCTCCTTCACCAGGGCCTGGCGGTCCTCGCGGGAGAGGCCGGGCATCACCTCATCGATGGCCAGGGCGATGTTTTGCTCCACCGTGAGCCAGGGCAGCAGCGAGTAGTTCTGGAACACCACCATCTTGTCGGGGCCAGGGCGCTTCACCGTTTCGCCATCCACCAGCACCGTGCCGCCCGTGGGCAGATCGAGGCCGGCGATCATGTTCAACAGCGTGCTCTTGCCACAGCCGGAGTGGCCGATCAGGGAGATGAATTCGCCTTTGCGGATGTCGAGATCGATTCCCTTGAGGGCCAGGTAATTGCCACCACCATTGAGGGGAAAGTTCTTCTCGAGATCCTGAACTTCTACAAGAGTTGTCATGGTTTTGTCGGTAGGTCAGGGCATTGAATGAAAGGCATACCAGCTGAAGCCAAGCACCATGCCGCTGATCAGCACGAAGCGAACAATCAGGACGGTGATGGCGTTGGCGGGGCGGCTCAATGATCACTGGAGATGCGCTTCTGCAGCCAGGTCATCAGGCGATCGAGAATCAGGCCGATCGCACCGATCCAGATCACGCCGAGCACGATGTCGGACACGTAGCTGTTCTGATAGGAATCCCAGATGAAGAAGCCAATCCCGGGGGTGCCGGGCATCACGATCTCGGCGGCGATGATCGCCAACCAGGCCAGGCCGATCGAGATGCGCAGGCCGGTGAAGATGTAGGGAAGGGCGGAGGGGATCAGCACCTTGGTGAAGAAGCTCCGGTTCGACATCTGCAGCACCTGGGCCACGTTGCGGTAGTCCTGCGGGATCTGGCGGACGCCCTCGGCGGTGTTGATCAGGATCGGCCAGATTGAGGTGATAAAAATCACGAAGATCGCCGCGGGCTGGTTGTTCTGGAACAGCACCAGCGCGATCGGTACCCAGGCCAGCGGCGCCACCATGCGCAGGAATTGGAAGAGAGGATCGAAGGCCCGATCGAGGGCCTTGTTGAGCCCCACCGCGATCCCCACGGCGATGCCCACAATCGCGGCAAGGCTGTAGCCGAGGGCCACCCGGCTGAGGCTGCTCATCGCATGCAGGAACAGGCCCTTATCGAGGCCGCCGCGATCAAAGAAGGGGTAAAACAGCAGATCGCGGGTGCGCTCCTCGGTGAACAGGCTCAGGGGCCCGGCCAGTTTGGTGAGACCGAGGCTGGAACTGAGCTGCCAGAAGAGCAGGAAGCCGCCGATGCCAAACAGGGGGGAGATGATCCCTTTGCGGTTGTTTTTCCACCAAAGCGCCACGCCCTTCGGTGGGGTGCGCTCGGCGCGGTTGTTGGTGGGGCTGATGCCGGTTGTCATGGCAAATCTTGGAGATGGAGGGGAAGAATGGAGTGGATGGGGTGCAACACCGATGGCTAAATGGTGTTGCGGAATGTTGTTGCTGAACCTTTTCGCTGAAGCTTTTTGCCGAAGCTTGTTGCGCAAGCTTTAGACGGCAACCATGACCGTCCTGGGACGGTTCGGCCCGCCGCCTGAGCCAAGGTCGGGGCGGGCTCTTTAGATCACTTCTTGATCTTCAGCGCACTCAAATAGGCCTGGGGATTCTCCGGGTCGTAAACGACACCATCGAAGAAGGTTTCCTTGCCGCGGCTGGAGCCGGTGGGGATGTCCTTCTCGGGCACACCCACCTCCTTGGCCGCCTGACGCCAGAGATCTTCTCGGGTGACCTTGTCGTTGATCGCCTTGGCCTGCTCGATCGTGTCAACCGTGCCCGGGAAGAATTTCCAGCGCATCGATTCGATCAAGAACCAGAGGGTGAGGCTCTTATAGGGATAAGAGATCACACCGCGATCACTCGCCCAGTAGAGGGGACCCATCTTGGGATCGGTCTCCGGCGTACCGTTGGCGCCGATCGTGTACTGACCCTTGATCGATGCCTGAAGCACCGGCAGGGGCACGTTGTACCACTTGCGCGAGCCCAGGATCGTGGCGGCCTCATCCTTGTTCTCGGGCTTGTCGAGCCACATCTGGGCTTCGATCAGCCCCTTGAGCAGGGCCACCGCGGCCTTGGGGTTCTTGTTCACCCAGTCGGCGCGCACGGCGAGGTATTCCTCCGGGTGAACTTTCCAGATCTGGGCGGTGGTGGCGGCCAGGTAGCCGATGTTCTCCTTGGCAATGCGCGTTGGCCAGGGATCACCGGTGGAGAAGGCCTCCATCGTGCCGTTCTTCATGCCCTGCAGGGTTTCCGGTGCGGGCACCTTGAGCAGTTCCACCGCCTGGTCGGGGTTCACCCCACCGGCGGCGAGCCAGTAGCGGATCCAGATCTCCTGGTTGGCCTTGGGGAAGGTGTAGGCGGCCTTGAATTTGCGGCCCTGCTTCTGGCTGAACTGGTCGAAGAAGCCAGGCGACGAGGTTTTCAGGTCGACGCTCAGGTTGCCATCTTTGACGGCGTTCGAGGCGGCGATGCCATTGCCCTGGCTCATCAACATCGCCAGGATCACCATCGGCACCTTGTTGCCATTGGTGATCGCCCCCTCGCTGATCATCTGGGGCATCGGCAGCTGCCACTGGCCGCCATCGATGCCACCTCCGGCGGCGCCCAGCACCAGGTTGTCGCGGGCGGCGCCCCAGCTGGCCTGCTTGCTGAGGTTCACCTCCAGACCATGCTTGGCGAAGAAGCCTTTCTCCACCCCGATCACCAGGGGGGCGGCTTCGAGGATCGGGATGTAGCCGAGGCTGATGGTTTTCACCTCCAGGTTGGCATTGGTGGCCACCGGGGTGGCGGTGGGAGTGGATCCTGTGTTGGTCCCTTGTCTGTTGGGGGGATTGCCGAGGCAACCGCTCAACACCAGGCTGCTGATGAGAGTGCCACTGAAGAGGGCAAGAACACGACGACGTTTGGTCATGGGGGACAGTAATGGGGGGGAGATAAGAACACCAGGTATGCGATGGATCGATGCGCCTTAAGACGTACGGACCATTCCGAATCCAGGCTCCTGCCACAAGCTCCGGCAGGCACCAAGCACAACTTTTTCTGCTTACCAGGGCACAGCAAAGCTGGGCTGATCATTGCGATCGATTCACGCATTCAGCGTTGCAGCAGCTTGCTTAGGCCTCGTTTTTCTTCTAATCAATGGAAGCCACCACCCCAAAAAGAGCGGCCGGGCTTCCGCTCAACTCTGGGGCAGTTCGCTGCCACAACCTCGGCTGTGGATGCGGCGCTGGCCACGGCGGCAGCGCCTCGAGCCGCAGCGTTGACGCTGGGCTGCCTGACTGGCGGAGGACATGGTGTTGGGGCGGGTTCCGGTCGTTTATGGCCAGGCTTTTGCCTGAAGTCCGCGAACGGTAGGAAGTGGCGCGAGGGTGTGGGTGGCCGCAGTGCCCAGCATTACCAATGCGCCCGATAAGGTTGGGTAATCGTTTGGGCCATGGCCCCTGAATGTCGGGGGATGGGATGGCCGGTGCAGCGAATACGCTCCCCGCCAATGTCAGCGCACCCTTCCTAATTTCTGGCTCTGTTGCAGCCTTTGCCCATGGCATGTGATCCTGCTCCTGGCCTCGGGGAAGGCCTACGCCCCCTCGTGCTGCTGGCCAGCCGCCATGGCAAGGAGCGGGCCATGGCGCGGCCCTTTTGCCAGGGCCTTGGCTTGGAGTTGGTGGTGGCCGATCGGATCGACACCGACGACTTCGGCACGTTCGCAGGGGAGCGGCCCCGCCCCGCCGATGCCGCCACCACCTGCAACGAGATTCAGGGCTGTGCCCAATGTGATCACCGCGCCGAAGTGCCACGTCGCGACGGCCTGCTTCGGGCCGATCCCCAACATTGCGCCCACCGCAATCCCTGATCGGAGCGTTAAGAGCTCGTTGAGACAATCGGCGAGGGGCTGACCTGCAACGGCCGCGTGGCGATCACCGCGAAGAAGGGATCGCCCTTGCCCCCCACCCAGCCGAGGGGACCCGGATGGCGGGTGGCTTCGGCTAGCAGCTCTGGCCGGGGCCAACCCTGGGCCACCAGCACCTGGGCCACGCTGGCCAACCGGTCGCGGTCTGTGCCCTCCAGCCAGATCCGCGGTGCCTTTTGGGCGAACATCCGATTCGAAAACGCGATGATCAGTACGCCACCGCCCCGCACCACCCGCAGCAGTTCGGCGGCGATCGCCTCGGGTTGTTGCAGGTACTGCCAGCCCGCCACCACCAGGGCCGCATCGACGCTGCCATCGCCCAGGGGCAGACGCTGGTCGGTGTTGAGGTTCTGCACCCAGTGGCGACTGAGGCGGGGGTTGGCCTGAAGCTCCCGCCCGTTGAGGCCGTGGCCAATCACCTCCGCGTAGTAGCCATCCTCGGGCAGATGGCTCACCCAGCTGCCCATCAGGTCGAGCACCACGGCGCCCTGGGGGATGCGCTCGCTGTAGAGCTCGGTGAGCCTGGCCCGGAAGGCGGCATCAAGGTGCTGCACGAAACGCGGTTCCGCATAGAAGAGCGCGTCGTCGGAGCCATCGATCTTCTGGCGGTCCGCCGCGCTCAGCACCTCCATCACCATGGCCAGCCGATCCGGCCCTCCATCCTGGTGGCGGTGCCGATCGAGCGGGGATCAGCGGACCATGCCAGCTTTCAGCCACCGTTCCATCAGGCAGGTGCCGCAGGTTCTGCAGCAGCGCTTCAGGCTGGCCTGGCTCTCCCGGCTGGTCGACCAGGAGTTGCTCCGGACTCGCCCAGTGTCAGGAATTCACGATCCTGGCGAAGGCTTGCTGCCTCGCCGCGGGCGGCTTCGCGTCAGCGAACGGTTTGAGCTCGGCCACGACGACATCTTTGAGGTCGCCGCCTTCACACCCCATCCAAGCCCGCCGCCACCGCCCCGGTGACCGCCGCCAGGAAGGGCAGGTCGAGGGTGTCAATCGTGTCGCTCGGACAGTGGTAGTGGGGATTGCGCAGGAAGGAGGTGTCGGTGATCAGCAGGGCGTTGTAGCCCGCGTCCCAGAAGGGGGAATGGTCGCTGAGGCGCACGTCCGGCAGCGCCCTGCCCCCGTTCGGCACCGGCAGCACCCGGGTGGGCACATGGCGACCCATGCGCCGGGCCAGTCCCGGCAGCAGGGGGGCCGTGGCGATGTTGCCCACCACGGCGATGAAGTCGCCCCGCTCGCCGTAGAGGGCGCGCATCGCCGCGATCGGGTAGCGCTGCTGGGGAGCGGTGTAGCCCAGCATCTCGAGGCTCACCATCAGCCCCAGCCCCTGGCCGGCGGCCTTGAAGTCCGCCGCCAGGGCGGCGCTGCCGAGCATGCCCCACTCCTCCTGGTCGAAGGCCACCAGCCACACCGGCCGCCGGGGCGGTTGGTGGCTCCAGAGCTCTGCCAGCTCCAGCAGGGCGGCCACACCGGTGGCGTTGTCGTCGGCGCCGGGGGAGTTGAGCGGGCCGTCGTAGTGGGCCGCCACCAGCAGGGGATTCAGCCCGTTTTGCCGGCCGGGAAGGCGCAGGATCAGGTTGGTGCCGTCGTCGATGCCGCTGCGGAAACGGTGCTCCTCCACGGGGCCCAGGGCGCCCAGTCGCTCACGGATGTACGTGCGCACTGCCAGCAGGCCGAGGGCATCCCAGCGGGCATGGCGGGGGCGGGCCAGAACCTCCAGGTGGGCCAGGAGGCGCCCTTGTCGTGCCGAGGTCGTCGCGGACTCCCGGTCGCTCGCAGCGGCAGAGTCAGCCATGGGCGCCCTTGCGGCGTTGCGGCCAACCTGGCATGGGCTCGGGCCGATCAGCTCTCCCCGGGATTTTCCCGCTGGGCCAGAAGGGTGGCCACCATCAGCCGCAGGGTGCGGCGATCCCCCCCGGCGGCCCGCCATCCCTCCAGCCACTGGATCAGGGCGGGAGCCTCCTGCCCTTCGGTTTGTGGAACGCCCAGCCGGGCCAGATAGGCCAGGGCGTCGTCGAGGCAGGATTCCCCCTCGCCGAACCCATCGAGCCGGGGGTCGAGGGCGGCGAGCAGGGTTTCCAGCTCCGCCAGGCTCAGGGTTGGCAGGGGATCGTCGGGAGCCATCGGCACACCGGACGGCGCTCCAGCATGACGCTCCCCGCCCCGTCCTGGAAGGGGGCGCCCCACTGGAACCACCCCCCTAAGCTGGTGCCAGAACGGCGGCCGGGCGTGCTGAAACCCATCCTGCAAGTTCTCGTCTGTCTCACCATCGGCCTGCGCTGCATGGCCCTGGTCGACCAGCTTCGCCGCGCCTGGATCGCCGATGGCCTTGCCGCCGAGTTCCGCCGGGAGCTCCGCCGTCGCGGCCTTCTGGTGGCCACCCCCTCTCCCCGCGCCGACTGAGATCACGCCCGCGATCACTCCGGCGGGAGAGCGGCCATTCGAGCGCCGGCCCCGGAAGCGGGTTGGTTCCCCCTCAGCGCCGCCCCGGGCGGGCCCCCGCCAGATGGTGGACGGCATGGATCACCACACCCCAGAGTTCCGCCTCTCCTTCCGCCAGGGCAATCGGTGCGGAGAGGCCATCGCTGGCCACCAGCAGGCCGGTGGCGCTGCCGCGCCGGCCCTCCAGCCGTCGCACGATGAAGGCGCCGCCATGGGTGGCCACCACCACCAGGCCCGGCCGGGCATCCAGGCTGCGGTCAATCACCAGCAGGTCGCCATCGAGGATGCCATCCCCGGCCATGGCATCGCCGCTGACCCGCATGAAGAAGGTGGAGAGGGGGCGTGGGATCAGGGCCAGGTTGAGGTCGATGCGTGCCTCCACGTAGTCGTCCGCGGGGCTGGGGAACCCGGCGGCCACGAGGCTCGAGGCCAGGGCACAGGTGCTGGAGCCCAGCACGGTCGCCAGGGGGAGGGGAACGCCCCGGGGCAGCCCTGCGAGTCCGCGCCGGCCTGGATCGACGGGCCCCGCATGGCCAGGGGGATCGACCGGCATCGAGGCCTCCATTGCGTTCGCCAATAATACAGATGTACTGCTAGGCGTGGTGGCTGGGTGTCGCGATGGCCCGCCGGCCGTCCCTCCGGGGGCGGTCCGGTCTGCCGTCGGTCATCCCGACGCTGGGGAGTGGCGGGACGGTGGCTGCGGAACCGGCTGCCAGGATCGGGGCGGCAACCGGATGGATCCCTCGATGGGCCTGGGTGATCCCTACGGCGCTGACCGACCCCTGCTGAAGTGGTTGGTGGAACGGTTCGATCTGCGGCCCCATCCCGAGGGCGGTCTCTTTCGCGAGTTGCACCGCTCCTCCGGTCAGGTGCTCCGGGCCGGCGATGGTGAGCGGCGCAGCGGCCTCACCGTGATCGCCTACCTGCTGCAGCGGGGAGAGCGGAGCCGCTGGCATCGGGTGGCGGGCTCTGATGAGCTCTGGCACCACGGCGCCGGGGCTCCGCTCGATCTCTGGTGCCTGCCGGTGGAGGGCGGCACGGCGCAGCGGCTCGGTCTGGGGCCCTGGGGAGCGGCGGAGCCGGTGCTGGATGAACCCGTGCGCGTGATCCCGGCGGGCTGCTGGCAGGCCGCCCGCAGCCGTGGTGCCTGGAGCTTCGTGTACTGCTCGGTGGGCCCGGGTTTTGATTTCGCCGATTTCGAGCTGCTGGGGGATCGGCCGTCGCGGCTGCACCCGCCCGGGGCCCTGGAGGAGCTGCTCTAGGGGCGCGCGTTAGGGGGGCACCCATCGGCGACCAATCTGGCCAAGACTGGATCGGTGTTTTCAGGGGATGGGGAACGGTCGGCATGGCTTGTCCTGACTGCGGGAGCTGGACGGTGAAGGCAGACCGAGGCCTCTCCGGACGCTTGGTCTGCGGCCGCTGCGGCAGGCCCCTGGGGATCGGCGCGGCGCCGCGACGCAGCCGTCGCTTTTTGTTCACGCCGCCCTGGCGCGGGCGGGCAAGGTTCCCGTCCTGGCTGGCGTTGGTGGGCCTGCTGTGCGCCGGAACCCTGCTCACGGCGTTAGTCGAGCGGCCGGGCGGTGGCAGGCTTCGGATGTGGCCATCTCCTGACAGGTCCGATCCCGCCCCCGGGGAATCCGGGATCATGAATCGCAACATTCTTCGTTGAGGTCAGATGGCGAAATCCAATCCCTTCGCAAATCTGGCCTCCCTCAGCATCCGCCAGCTCCGTGAGATCGCCAGGAGTCTCGGCGTGAAGCGCTACAGCAGCGAGGCCCGCGTGGGATTGGCCGATGCCATCGCATCGCGCTTGCCCGATGGGGAGGCTGTGGTCACCGAATCGTCCACCGAGGCTGCGGTGGTCGGTCGCTATGGGGCAGCGGTGGTGGGCAGTTACGGGGCTGTGGCTTCCGCTGACCTCGCCGCGATCGAGGCGGAGATGGCGCCGGCGCCCCGCCCCGCCGGCGAGACGCGGGTGGTGTTTCTGCCCCGCGATCC
>Ga0209597_1000826_pt1 | contig 20196 bp, 17 predicted proteins | sample M_140625_MF_Meta_FD_187316 | JGI IMG/M metagenome (GOLD analysis project Ga0209597, IMG submission 187316) | Freshwater microbial communities from Lake Montjoie, Canada to study carbon cycling - M_140625_MF_MetaG (SPAdes) (version 2) | ecosystem: Environmental > Aquatic > Freshwater > Lake... | reverse complement strand
TGAACCGCATTCCGAAGAACTGACTCGCAACGGAGGGTTAATCCTTTCCTCTTGGGGGCTTGGAAAAGCCTCCGACCATCCGCGCCGAAATCGGCCCCACGCTCAAGCTCGCGATTCCCATCATGCTGGGGATGTTGGGCTACGGCCTGATGTTCGTCGTCGATGTCGCCATGGCCGGTCACCTCGGCGAGACCGCGCTCGCCGCCTCGGCCCTGGCTTCGAACCTTAATTATATTCCCTATGTCTTTGGCATCGGCGTCGTCGGCGCCATCGCCGTGTATCAGTCGCAGGATAATGGTGCTGGCGTCGAGGAATCATCGCCCGCAATCCTGCGACATGGCATGGTCCTCGCCGTCGCCATCAGCGTCGTCGCCGCGATTGCCTCGCATTGGGCGGCGCAGTTTATCCCGCTGCTCGGTTCGTCTCCCGCCGTCTCCGCCGAGGCGCAGGAGTTCTTTATCCTCATGTCGTGGGCCATGGTGCCAGGCTTGGCCTTTCACGCACTGCGTGGGCATCGCGACTCGCAGCACCAGCCTTGGATTTCGCTCGTCTGGCTCAGCCTCGGCATCCTCGCTAACATCTTCTTCAATTGGCTGTGGATGTTCGGTCATTGGGGGTTCCCCACGATGGGGCTCGCTGGTGCTGGCTGGGCCACACTCGTCGCCCGCCTGGTGATGCTCATTGGCCTGTGGTGCACGCCGGGCCGAGGTGAAGTGCGCTGGGTGGACGGCCTGCAGATGGCCGTGTTCCAGCGCCTCATGAAGACGGGTTGGCCCGCGGGGCTGCATAGCCTTAGCGAGGTCGGTATCTTTGCGATTGTCCCCGTCATGGCTGGTTGGATCAACGCCACCGCGCAGGCGGCGCATCAGGTCGCCATCAGCACCGCTTCGGCCGCGTTCATGTTGCCGCTCGGCCTCGGCATCGCCGCCGGTATCCGGGTGGGCGAAGCTTATGGCGCCAAAGATTCGCGTAAGGTACAGGCCATTGGACTTGGAGCTTTGATCATGGGCGGCCTCATCATGGCAGCCTATGGACTTGGCATGATCTTACTTCGCCCCTTGCTCATGGCGACGTATGGCGTCGCCGGAACCGAGACCGCCGCGCTGGCCTCGACCTTGCTTATCTTCGCCGCCGTGTGGGCGCCCTTCGATGGCGTTCAGGTCGTGGCAGCCTACCTCCTTCGGTCGGTCAATCGGGCCGCCTGGGCCTCGTGGAGCGTCTTCATCGTCTACTGGCTATTCTGCCTCCCCTTGGCGCTCGCCTTAGCGTTTCCCGTCGGCTTCCGGCTCTTCGGTATTCCGGCCGGCTACTTCGGACTCGGGGCCGTCGGCGTCTGGATCGCATTGGCGACCGGGCTCGTCCTCGTGTCGCTGGCCATGGCGTGGAAATTCCGACAGGCCGCGCAGGCCGGCGTGGACGCTTGAGGCCGTCACCTCGTTGGCACGGGCGGGTCAGCCAATCTTAACATTGCGGGACTTTGCTTGGCTGGGCGGGGGCTTACTCTGAAGGAGCACCCCAATGCACCTCACCCAAAACATCACCCTTCGCCGGGAGATGGATGAAGATCCGGAATACGGTTTCCGCGAGGAAACTGAAGTCGACGTCACGCTCATGTCCCTGGAAAAACTTCAATTGCTCGTAGTCGAACTGCGAGCATGCGGAACGTATCCTCAGGCCATGGAGCGGGTCTGTGATTACGTTGTACACGACCGTGTGTATGACGATTCCACCCGATCGCTTTTCCAGTCCGCGCTGGAAATCATCCGCTGCCGCGCCGGCTAGGCGCCGGCCCAAAGGACGACGCAAGACCTGGGTCGCTCCCGGGGGAGGGGAACGTTGTCGTGTGGTCCGTAAAACAAAGAAGCCGACCAAATAGTCGGCTTCTCGGGAGGCTGGCGAAGCAGCTTACTTAATCGAGCAGGCGGAGGAGGTCGTCGGAACGATCTCAACCTTGCGGTGCTCGGCGTCCCACTTGACGAGGCCGTCGGCCTTGGCGAAGAGAGTGTGGTCGCGGCCCATACCGACGTTACGGCCAGCATTCATGCGGGTTCCGCGCTGGCGGATGATGATTGAACCTGCGGTGGCGAATTCGCCGCCGTAAAGCTTCACGCCGAGGCGCTTGGAAGTGGAATCGCGGCCGTTGGAGGAAGTTCCGCCGCCTTTCTTTGTTGCCATGGTGGTGGGACGTTAAGGGTTAAACAGAGATGGACTCGACCTTGATCACCGACAGTTCCTGGCGGTGGCCGCGACGTCGGTAGTAACCTTTACGGCGGCGGTGCTTAAAGATATCGATCTTGTCGCCGCGCTTGTTCTCAAGAATCTTGGCGGTGACGGTGGCGCCGGCGACGGTCGGGGTGCCAATCTTGGCATCAGCGCCTGAGCCTACGAGGAGGACCTGGTCAAAGGTGAGGATGTCCCCTTCGTTCTTACCAGGGTACTGGTTAACGATGAGGATGTCGCCTTGAGTGACGGTGAATTGGCGACCGGAGGTGATAAATGTGGCCTTCATGGCTGTCGGAAGGTCGGAGCAAACGGAGTGAGGGGGCGTTGGCAAGGGGAATTGTAGGGTTAATGCGGTCAGGGTTAAGGACAGGGGCAGGGCCAGGGACAGGAAAGGGATGACTGGGGTTAATGGGTGCGGGGTTTTTGGCTTAAAATAGGTTAAAATGGGGTGGGGTGAGCTGGTTCGGTCTTCCCTGTCGGGGCGAGCCGCTTAATTCTCCCGTCATGAACCCGTTTTACCAGGAAGGTCAGTTCGAGGAGCCGCTCGATACCGATGAGGCCCTCTCGAAGGAGCTGACCCGTAATCTATCCAAGGGGCCAAGTGTGCATGCCACGGCCTTCGTCCATTCCAAGGCGGTCGTCATCGGCAACGTGACCGTCGGTCCCAAGGCCAGCGTCTGGCCCTGCGCTGTGCTGCGTGGAGACATCGCCCCGATCGAGGTCGGCGAAGGGAGCAACATTCAGGACGGAGCGGTCGTGCATGTCGCCGACGGCTTGCCGGCGAAGATCGGCGCCCGTGTCACGGTCGGCCACCTCGCGATGATCCACGCCTGCGCCATCGGCGACGAGTGCCTCATCGGCATGCACGCCACCATCCTGGATGGCGCCGTCATCGGTGCGCGTTCGATTGTCGGAGCCAACTCGCTCGTCACCAAGGGCACGCAGGTACCGCCCGGTTCGCTCGTCATGGGTTCCCCGGCCAAGGTCGTGCGTCCGTTGACGGCCGACGAGCAGGCGAAGTTGCCAGGTTGGGCGGAGAAGTACGTGAAAGTCGCCGCCCATCATCGCCGTTTCGATTGAGCGTCGAGCCTGCCAGTCAGGTCGTGCTCGGTCCTGCGGAATGGCGGGCCCGCCGCGCAGCGCATGAGGCCCACGCGGATCGACTCGTCGAGGCGCGACGCGCGCGTGCCCAGAAGGGCGAGCGCGACCCAGTCGAAGATTTCCTGTTCACCTATTATCCGTTCCGCTTTGCAGCTGTCAGGCGCTGGACGCCGGGAGCCGGCATCGCGCTCGCCGATGCTGATGAGCTCGTCGATAATCGCCGCTTCCTGCGCGGCGCCGACGGATACGTGCGGGTGGGCTTGCCGGACGAAGCGCAGGCCGGCCGCCTTGCCTTCAGCCTGAAGCTCTGCCGGGCGGTCGCGACGCGCGCAGCCTTCCACGGCTGCTTCGGCCTGCATGAGTGGGCGATGGTCTATGGTCAGGCCGAACAGCGCCGCCATGGTGCGTGGCCGTTACGCCTCGGTGCGGAGGGCACCGACGCCGTCGTGCGTTCGATGCCCGTGCGGTGCACGCATTACGACGCCTTCCGCTTTTTTACGCCTGGCGCCCGTCCGCTGAACAAGCTCACGCCCACGCTCGACGCGCGCGTCGACAATGAACAACCCGGGTGCGTGCATGTCACGATGGATCTCTTTAAGTGGACGATGAAGGCGCAGCCCTGGGTCTCAGCGGAGCTCGCCGCCGATGCGTTCGAACTTGCGCACGTTGCGCGGACGGTCGACATGCGCGCCAGCCCTTATGACTTCTCCGCCATTGGCCTGAAGCCCATCGCGATCGAGACCTCCGAAGGCCGCGGCGAATACGAAGCCGAGCAGCGGCGGTTATCGGCATTGGCCGAACCCGTCCGTGCGCGGCTCATCGCTGAGCTCGAGCGTTCTCTCGCCTAAGTGGCTGGCACAAAAAAGGCGGATCATACGGTCCGCCTTTTGGTTTCATCGTCGGACTGCTCAGGGCAGGCGTTCGACGACGAGATCTTTGTAGTCGACCTTGCAGGTCGGGTCGTGAGCCTGGATGGCGAAGGTGCCGTTGCCGAGCTTACGGCCGGGCATTCCCTTCGGCGGGGTCCAGCCTTCCGGCTCGGTGAAGTCGACGGTCTGCTTGCCGTCGATCCAGATCTGGATGCGCTTACCATCGACGCGGATATGGTATTCGAACCAGACGTTATCGGGAGCGGCTGGCGTGTTGAGTACGTCGCGGACGGCGTACAGGCCGCCGGTGCGCTTGATGTCCTTGTGGCTGCCGTTGACTTGGCATTCGTAGCCCGCGGAGGGCCAGCCCTTATCTTCGTAGGCCGTGTGGAAATAGAGGCCCGAATTGGCGCCCGGGTAGGTCTTCACCTTCGCCTTGAAGTCGAAGTTCGTGAAGGAGGCCTTGCCGTCGGCGCCAACGAAGAAGAGGTGACCCTGACCGCCGCGAATCTGGAGGACGCCGTCCTCGACCTTGTATGTGCCCTCAGGGGAGTTCTTTGAGGCCTTCCAGCCGGCGAGGGACTTGCCGTCGAACATCGGAATCGTTTCGCCAGCGAAAGCGGCGAACGAGCTCAGGAAGAGCACGGCCGTGGCCAGCAGGGTGGTGCGGAGGGGAGTAGGGGTGCTCATGGGGAAGCGCCTAAACAAACCCATTCCCAGCCACAGGCAAAGGTTAAGTGAAGACCTTGATGCCGGCCTCGCGCATCTCCAGCAGGCGCTTCTTTAACGTCGAGCGGTTGATACCGAGAATCATGGCGGAGCGGAGCTGGTTGCCGCGGGTCTCTTCCATCGCACGGCGAATCATTTCCATCTCGATGGCCGAGAGGATGGATTTACCGTCGTTCACGCGGCACTGTTTGTAGATGATATCGTAGGCCGGGATGAGGCCGGCGACAGGGGCGGCGGCTTCGGCTGAGGCGGGTGCAGGGGCGGCCGATACGGCGGTGGGCGGCGCGATCGGCGTCTTGCGAGGGTTCAGGACGTCCTGGGGCAGGTCCTTCGGCAGGATCGTCTCTCCCTTGGCGAGCACGTTGGCCCGCTGCACGACGTTCTCGAGTTCGCGCACGTTACCCGGCCAATCGTAGGCGAGCAAGGCGTCGAGGGCTTCGTTCGAAACACGCTTCGGCTTAATCTTCTTCGCGGCGGCCTGGCGCTGCAGCATGTAATCCACGAGGAGAGGCACGTCGCCCTTGCGGTAGCGCAGGGCGGGCAGGCGGATACGGAAGACGTTGAGTCGGTAGTAGAGGTCTTCGCGGAACTGGCGCGTGGTCACCATCGCCTCAAGATCCTTGTTCGTCGCGGCGACGAGACGCACGCTGATCTTGACGGTGACCGTGCCGCCGACACGCTGGATTTCGCCTTCCTGGATGGCGCGGAGGACCTTGGTCTGCGTGGGCAGGGACATGTCGCCGATCTCATCGAGGAAGATTGTGCCTCCGTCGCAGAGCTCAAACTTGCCGAGCTTCTGGTTAGTCGCGCCGGTGAACGCGCCCTTCTCGTGGCCGAAGAGTTCGGATTCGATAAGGTTCTCGGGGATGGCTGCGCAATTGACCGCCAGAAAAGTACCCTTGGCGCGGAGCGAATGCTGGTGGATGCAGCGGGCGACGAGCTCCTTACCCGTGCCGCTTTCGCCGGTGATGAGTACGGTGGCGTCGCTCGCGGCAACCTGGCCGATTGACTTTAGTACCTCCTGCATCGGCTCGGAGCTGCCGACGATGCCTTCCTTGTAGTCGTCGGGATTAACGAGTGTGCGCGTGGACTTCGTGGCGGCCGCGAGGTCGCGACGGGCGGAGAGGGCCCTGTCGACGAGAGCAATGAGCTTCGCCTGGTCGAAGGGCTTCATGACGTAGTCGTACGCGCCGAACTTCATCGCTTCGATTGCGGTCTGCGTGGTGCCGAACGCGGTCATCAGAATCACCATCGCCTGCGGCTGCGCGCCGCGGAGCATCTGCAAGGTTTCGATGCCGGTCATGCCGCCCATGCGGTTATCGAGCAGAATCACGTCGGGCTGTTCGCGCTTGGCTGCGACGACGCCGGTTTCGCCACTGTCGGCTTCGATTACCGTGTGGCCGAGACCAGCCAGGGCGCGGCGGAGCGAGTAGCGAAGGTCCTTGTCGTCGTCGATGACGAGGACTTTGGCGTTCGCGGCGGAAGGATGGGCGCTCATGTTGAGTAAAAGTAGGCAGAATCCGTGCCATTGGCGGACTCCCCATCAAAATGACCTAATACCAACTTTCGGCAACCGATAGGTGCTTAAATTTAGGCAAAATTCTATAGTCGGACCCCTTGCCAACGGATTTTTGGCTGTAATGGTCGTTTCCATGTCTCGATGGCTCAAGCGCGGGGGTGGGGTGCTTTTTGCCCTGATGGCTTTTTTCTTCGTCGGATCGAACCTCTGGGTCTGGTCGGCCGGATGGGGGCGACTGGCCGGTAAGCCGTCGGAAGTTCCGGTCGGTTCAATCATGGTCGTGCTCGGGACCGATGAATTCGTCGGCGAGACCGATGAGCGAACCGGCACCTATCGCCCGCGTATCGATGCTGCCCTGGAGCTGGCGCGCTCGGGCCGAGTGAAAATCATCGTGACCTCTGGCACCGAAGTCCATGCGCGTTCGATGGCGATAGAGCTGCGCGCGGCCGGCGTGACCTGCCCAATCGTCGAAGACCCGTATGGATGGCGCACGCTCGATTCGGTACTGCGAGCGAAGGCTTATTATCCTGACGAACCTATCGTCTTCATCTCGCAAGGTTGGCATTGCGTCCGCGCTCTATGGCTCGCGGATCATACCTCGCTGCGGGCGACGGCTTACCCTGCGGCGTTCGGCGACGGCTGGCGTCCGCTCATGGGTTCACTTCGGGACTGCTTCGCTAAGCCGAAGGCTGTCATCGACCTTTGCCGTGGTAATCCGCTCACGGCCCCGGTGCCGGCGAACGAAGGCAACGTCCCTCACCGCTAAGTCAGGCGCGTTCGTGGCGTCCGTCGGGCCGCCGTGTGAGCACGCCGCGGATCTCCATCATCGTCAGGCTCACCGCGGCCTCGGCGACCGCGCAATCCGCTAGCACAGACAGGCTTTCGGCGTCATGGGCTGTCCCGCCGGCGAAATGCGGTAGCCAGCGCGCGAACTCGGGCGGATCCTCGATCAACGCCAGCGCGGGACTGCCGCGGCTTTCGCCCAGTTCGGTGAGGATGTCGTCTACCGAAGAGACGAGCGTCGCGCCGTCGCGGATGAGTGCGTGGCACCCTCGGCTCGACGGGCTGTCCGCTCTTCCCGGCACGGCACAGAGCGTCTTGCCGAGGTCGCCGGCGAAGCGGGCGGTGATCATGCTGCCGCCGTCGACGTCAGTCTCGACGATCACCATCACCCTTACCAATCCAGCGACGATGCGGTTGCGCTGCGGGAAGGTTTGTCGATCCGCGGGCCGTCCGAGCGGAAATTCGGAAAGCACGCAGCCATCAATCTTCATGCGGGCGCGCAGTCGGACAGCTTCCGGAGGAAAGGTGAGGTCGAGTCCGTGACCGACTACGGCCGCCGTGCGCCCGGCCGCATCGAGTGCCCCTTCGTGCGCGGCGGTGTCGATGCCTCGAGCCAGCCCGCTGACAATCCACCAGCCAGCCTGCGCCAGGTCACGCGCAAAGCTGCGGGCGAGCGAGGCGCCATACGTTGTGCAATGGCGAGAGCCGATGATGCCGACGGCACGCTCACCGGGGATGTGCATGCCTTCCGCGTAGAGCACCAGCGGCGGATCCCAGAGCTTGGTGAGAGGCGTCGGCCAGGCAGCGTCGTCTTCGCTGAGCAGGCGGAAACCCAGGTCGCGGACGCGGCCCATCTCCGCCGCCCAAGCGAATTCGCGAGCGGCGATGGCGGCGGCGACCGGTCGGCTGATACCTTGGACCTCGGCCAGCTGATCGGCCGGCGCGCCGAGTGCGACCGAGAGATCGCCGCCGAACGCATCGCGCAACCGCCGTACTGTGACCGGTCCGACGCCTTTGAGTCCGTTAAGGAGGACGCGTTGCGCGAGCGGGTCGGTCGGGATTGGGAGCATCCCGCCAGCCAGCGGGCCAGCTTCAGCCGCGCAAGACAGGGGACAGCCCAGCGAGGAGGTCGGTAGTTCTCACCGCTTCTTCCCCGGGGGTTTCCCTCAGCCAGTCGATGGTGCGGCTTCGGCTCAGCTGAGGAAAGGCAGGCGGGCGGAGCCGCTCATGTTCTCAGCGGACCAGCACCACGAAAGCCTGGGCCAGCGTGTCGGTGTGGGTGAGCGAGAGCAGGAGACGAGTGGCACCACGGGTGGCCAGAAGGGTGCGGGCCTTATCATCAAGCTCGGCGATGGGTTCACCTTCGGGGCCGTTGAGGACCCCGACGCTCGTTAGTGCGAAATCGGCGCCGATGCCGGTGCCGAAGGCCTTGCTCGCGGCCTCCTTGGCGGCGAAGCGTGCGGCGAGGGAAGGATACGGGTCGGGCTTTGCGAGGCAGAGTTTCTGTTCGGCGGGAGTGAAGACCTTATCGAGAAAGGCGGCGCCATGCTTCACGTGCGCGGAGCGGATGCGGTCAACCTCCGTGAGGTCCACGCCGACGCCGAGTACGTTGCCGCCTTCGAGGTTCATGCTTTCTTCGTCAGATACGCCTTCATCTCTGCGACCGAGCTGCGGATGCCCGTGAAGAGCGCGCGGGCGACGATTGAGTGGCCGATGTTCAGTTCGTTCAGGTGCGGGAGCGTCAGAATCGTCCGGATATTATCGTAATTGATGCCATGGCCGGCGTTCACGATGAGCCCGAGGCGATGGGCATGCTCACAGGCGACGCGGAGACGTTCTAACTCGGAATCGGCGGTCGGAGATTTCCACGCGTTAGCGAAAGCGCCTGTGTGGAGTTCGATGACCGGCGCACCGACGGCGACCGCAGCCTCGATTTGCGGGGCGTCGGGTCCGATGAAGAGTGAGACCTCGATACCAGCGGCCTTAAGCGCTTGGGTGGTCTCGCGGACGCGGGCGAGTTGGCCGGCGACGTCGAGCCCGCCTTCGGTCGTGACCTCTTCTCGGGATTCCGGGACGAGGCAGACGGCGGCTGGCTGGAGTTTCAAGGCGAAGGCCGTCATCGCGGAGGTGCAGGCCATCTCGAGGTTGAGGCGGATACCTGGGATTGCGGCGATCGCATGGACGTCTGCGTCCTGAATATGGCGGCGATCTTCGCGCAGGTGGAGCGTGATGCCGTCGGCACCGCCAGCGAGGGCTTCACGCGTGAAGGCTAAGACGTTAGGTTCCGCATGCGGTGACATATGCGCACCGCGGTAGCGGGCTTGGCGCAGCGTCGCAGCGTGGTCGATATTGACGCCGAGGAGGATGGGACGGGTGGACATCGGACTTCGTCTGATAGCAATACCGCTCCGCTGGGCTGGGTCAAAGGGAACCGCAGTTTTCCGCACCCTAAACTGGGCTCTTTTTGACGAGGCCGCGTTGGAGTGTAAGCCTGAGCGACGGGGCTGTCGGCGACTTCTTTTGCTTAGCGAGGGATTCAGGGTCGCCTGCGTGCACGAGTTCGCCGCCGGCGTTGCCGCCTTCGGGGCCGATTTCAAGTACCCAGTCCGCTTCGGCAATCACATCAGGGTGATGTTCGATGACGACGACGGTGTGGCCTTGGTCGACGAGTGCGTGGAGCAGTTCGATCAGGCGTCGACAGTCCGCCTGGTGCAGACCGATGGTCGGCTCTTCCAAGATGTAGAGGTTCGGACGAATCTCGCCACGCGAGCGTTCACGGAAGGTCGGGAGCCCTTGGGCGAGTTCGCTGACGAGCTTGAGTCGCTGTGCTTCGCCGCCCGAGAGTGTTGGGCTACTCTGTCCGAGCGTGAGGTAGCCTAGGCCGGTTTTTACCATCAGCCCACAGAGGTCGCCCAACTTGGCGTCGAAGGAAAGGAACGCTGCGGCTTCCTCGAACGTCATTGCGAGCAGATCTGCGGCGGACTTGCCGTTCCAGCGGATGGCCTTGGCGGCGGATCCGTAGCGCGTGCCCGCGCATTCTTCGCAGGGCACGTAGGTATCGGGCAGGAAGCTCATCTCAAGCTTGATGCGCCCGGCGCCGGAGCAGGCTTCGCAACGTCCGCCAGAAGTATTGAACGAGAAGAAGCCGGCCGCGTGACCACGGATGGCCGCTTCAGGCAGTGAAGCGAGACGAACACGGATGAGGTCCCAGGCGCCGATATAGGTCGCCGGCGTCGAGCGCGGCGTTTTACCGATCGGTTCTTGGTCGACGACCACCAGCTGGCGGAACCCTTTAAGGCCGGAGAGCGTAGCGAAGGCTGGCTTGCCCTGATAGGAGACGACAGCGAGGGCATCCTTCCCCGTCAGGCCGTCCTTCTTTTTGCTGATGGCCGCTCGAATCGCCGGAGCGAGGAGATCGGTGACAAGGGTGGACTTGCCGGCGCCCGAGACGCCGCAGACGACGGTGAGACGGCCGACGGGAATCTGGACGTCGAAACCCTTGAGGTTGCGGAGCGAGGCATTCTTCAGGCGGACCCATTCGGCAGGCGCGCCTTTGCCGGCGACTGGGCGGCGAATCCCGCGGAGCGGATGAGGGATAGCTTCCTTAAGGAAGCGACCCGTGACGGAGTCGGTCCTTTTCTCGAGCGCGGCCGCCGTGCCTTGTGCGACGATTGTACCGCCATGGAGGCCGGCGCCCGGGCCCATGTCGATCACTAGGTCAGCGGCGCGCATGGTGTCTTCATCGTGTTCGACGACGAGGACCGTGTTGCCGCGATTGCGGAGGTCTTTGAGCGAGCCGATGAGGCGATCGTTGTCGCGCGGGTGTAGGCCGATGCTCGGTTCGTCGAGGACGTAGAGCGCGCCAGAAAGCGTCGAGCCCAGCTGCGCCGCGAGGCGGATGCGCTGCGCTTCGCCGCCGGAGAGCGTGTCAGCGCCGCGGTCCAGTGCGAGGTAGCCTAGACCGACTGAATCCAGGAAGCGCAGGCGGGCGGCGATTTCGGGCAGCAGGGCGCCGACGATGGCTTTCTCGCGGGCCTCGAGCTTAAGTCCGGAAAGGAAGGCGAGGGACTCGTCGGGCTGCAGGCGGAGTAATCCGGGGAGCGAGAGCGAGCGGCCTTTCGGGCCGGCGAGTTTCACCGAGCGGCCGATGGGGCCGAGGCGTTCGCCGTGGCAGGTCGGGCAGACTTCTTCGCCAACGCGATCCGCAATCGCGTTCTCGTTGATGGATTCCTCTTCGTCGGAGGAGAAGGTTGTGACTTCGAGCCCATGCCCACGGCAATCGGGACACCATCCACGCGGGGAGTTCCAGGAGAGGTGCTTCGGGTCGACTTCTGGGAACGATTCGCCCGTGGCGGGATCGCTGCGCGATGTCGACAGATAGGCGACCTGATGGCCGTCGGCGCCAAGAAGAACGCAGGCATTCTTGCCCGCGGCCAGCACCTGGCGGACGAGCGTGCGGAGCGCTTTCTCGCCGGACTCTTCGGTCTCATCGGGTAGGCTAATCAGTCCGTCGGCGCGAATCTCGCCGAAGACCGCGTCGACGTCGTGTTCAGAGTAACGATCTAGCCCTTCGAAGCCTTCGACTTTGAGCATCTTGCCATCGCAACGGAGGAGGCGGAGTCCTTTCGTCTCGGCCCATTCGGCAAGCGGGCGGTGATGACCCTTGCGGGAGCGGACGAGCGGGGCCGCGACGAGGAGCGACCCTTTCTTCAGTGACTTAGCCTTCTTGGCAACGAGTCGGACGACCGCATCTTCGGTCATCTCTTCAAGCGGTTCGCCTGTCGTCGGGCTATGTAGCACGCCGGCACGGGCGAAGAGTACGCGGAGGTACTGGGCGACTTCCGTGACCGTCGCGACGGTCGATTTCGCGGAACCGCGGGTCACTCGCTGCTCGATGGCGACCGTGGGCGGTAGGCCTGTCAGCGAATCGATGTCGGGCTTAGGTAGTTGTTCGACGAACTGACGGGCATAGGCCGAGACGCATTCCAGAAAACGTCGTTGTCCTTCGGCGAAAAGGATATCGAAAGCCAAGGAAGATTTACCCGAGCCCGAGACGCCGGTCATCACCGTGAGCGAGCCGTGCGGGATCTCGAGAGAAACATCCTTTAGGTTGTGTTCGCGGGCGCCACGCAGGGAGATGGAGGTCGGACGCGGCTTGCTCGCCGTGGTCGACGCGGAGGTGAAGGCGTCGTCGCCTTGTGCGAGGAAGCGGCCTGTGACCGTAGCGGCTTTGGCGACTTCGGCGGGCGTGCCTTCGGCGACGAGGTGGCCGCCAGCGGGGCCGGCTTCGGGGCCCATCTCCAGAATCCAGTCGCAGGACTTCAGCACGTCGAGGTGGTGTTCCACGACGATGAGCGAGTGGCCGGCTTCCGTGAGACGATGGAGCAGCCCGATTAAGCGCGCGACGTCCTCGCGGTGCAGGCCCGTGGTCGGTTCATCGAGCAGAAGAAGGGCGCCAGGCTTACGCGTATCGATCTTGGAAAGATAGCGGACCAGCTTCAGGCGCTGGGCTTCGCCGCCAGAAAGCGTCGTGAGCGGCTGGCCCATCGAAAGATAGCCGAGGCCGACTTCTTCTAGGCAGGCTAGCTGGGCCGAAGCCGGCGTGCGTTCGCCGAGGAACTTGCGCGCCTCGGTCACCGACATCGCGAGCAGATCGCCGACAGACTTGCCGTCGTAGTGGAAACTCAGCACCTCGTCGCGGAAGCGTTTACCATTGCAGGACGGGCAGGGGAGCGCGACGTCGGAGACGAACTGCATCTCCACTGTCTCCCAGCCAGCACCGCCGCAGCGTTCGCAGCGACCTTCGCCGGCGTTGAAGGAGAAGTGCGAGGGCGTGAGGCCCGCGGCCTTCGCCTCGGCCGAGTTGCCAAGCAGCGTGCGGATGGCGTCCCAGGCGCCGACATAGAGGGCCGGATTGGAGCGCGGCGTACGCGTCGCGGGCGACTGGTCGACAAGCGCGACCTCGGCCGGCTCCTTGTCGAACTTCACCCATTTCAATTCCTTGGCTTCGTCGCCTGATTCCGGATCACGTCGGCCGATGACTTGATGGAGTAGCGTCGACTTACCGGAGCCCGAGACTCCGCAGAGTCCGACTAGGCGGCCGAGCGGGATCGAGCAGGCGAAGTCGCTGAGATTATTGACCGTCGCGCCGCTGACGCGCAGCCGTGGTGTCGTGTCGCCGATCGGCCGCGGGGTGCGGAGTTCAGAGACGCGGCGACCCGAGAGCCAGTTGCCCGTAGCGGAATTCTTGACCTTCAGGATGCCCTTCGGGACGCCTTGGTACAGGAGATGGCCGCCTTCGGCGCCGGGGCGCGGGCCAATCTCGATGAGCCAGTCGGCGGCACGCATTACGGATTCGTCGTGCTCGACCACTACCACTGTGTTGCCCTGGTCGACGAGACTACGGAGAATACCGACCATCCGTGAAAGGTCGCGGGCGTGCATGCCCACGCTCGGCTCGTCGAGGACGAACACCGTGTCCGCGAGGCAGGCGCCAAGGCAGGAGGTCAGGTTGACGCGTTGGACTTCGCCGCCGGAGAGCGTGCGCGAGAGACGGTCGAGGGCGAGGTAGCCAAGTCCGACCGCTTCGAGGTAGCCGAGGCGAGCCAGAATAGCTTCGAGCGCGTGGTCCGCTGGGTGGCGCGAATCTTTCGGTGCGAGCGGCGCAAGTAGCGTGCGCAGGTCCGAGACCGGCGAGGCGTAGAGTTCGGGCAGGGATTTGCCCTGCCAGCGCCAGAAGAGCGACTCCTCACGGAAGCGACGGCCGTGGCATTTCGGGCAGGATTCGTAGGCGCGCCAGCGCGAGAGGAAGACGCGCACGTGCATCTTATAGGTCGTCCCTTCCAGCCAGCGGAAGAAACCGCGGATGCCGTACCACTTCGAATCGTATTCACCCTGCACGTAGCCCGCCTCACCGTTCTCGACGATTTTACGGTGCGCGGCGGAAAGCTTCTTCCAGGGCACGTCGAGCGGGATGGCCGCCTTGCGGCAAGCGCGGACGAGATCCTTCTGCGATTCGCCGTAGACGTTGCCTTGGAACGGCGCGATGGCGCCTTCGGCGAGCGTCAGGGTTGGGTTCGGGATGATCTTATTCCAGTCGAGGCCGATGACGCGTCCGAAGCCGCGGCACTCTGGGCAGGCGCCCACGGGCGAGTTGAAAGAGAAGAGCGCCGGCGAGGCTGGGCGGAACTTGCGTCCATCAATCGGTGACTCGAGGGCTTCGCTGTAGCGAGAGAGCTCGTGGCCTTTGTCGTCGAGCAGGCGGAGGCGGGCGCCGCCGAGGCGGAAGGCCGCGAGGGCCGCTTCATGGAAGCGCGAGGCCTGGTCGGTTGCGATCGTGACGCGGTCCTGAATGACGAGCAGTTCGGTCGCGTCGGCTGGAATCTCGTCTTCTGTCAGGCGGATACGCTGGCCAGAGGCGAATGCGCGGCTGAAGCCCGCCTTGGCAAATTCTTCCGCAATCGTCTTCCAACCCAGCGTCTCCGGTTTCGAGACCGCGAAGGCGAGCGAAAGGGATTGGCCCATGAAGCGCGCAAGCGAGTCCTGCCAGGCGGCGTCGGGGCCGCGCGGGACGATGACTTTGCCGCTGGCCGGGTCGATGAGGTCAGCGCGGTGGGCGAACCAGACTTTAAACCAATCGCAGAGCTCCGTCATCGTACCGACCGTCGAGCGCGAGGTACGGACCGCGTTGCCTTGCTTGATTGCGACGGAAGGGCGGACGTTCTCCGCGGAGTCGAGGGCTGGTGACGGGAGTAGTTCGAGGAACTGGCGGACGTATGGGCTGAATGTTTCGACGTAGCGGCGTTGTCCTTCGGCGTGCAAAGTATCGAAGACCAGCGACGACTTGCCGGCACCGCTGAGACCCGTGACCACGACCAACTTACCGACAGGGATGTCCACATCGAACCCCTTAAGGTTATTCTGGCGGACGCCACGGAGGCGGATGGCGTCTGGTCGGGGGGCGGACATCGGACCCTCCATCGGACAGGAATCCGCCCTCTTGGCAAACCTGCTAACGCACTCGGCAGCGAATCACGCCCTGCGGGGTGGCGACCGCCTTAACTTTAATATCATGCGGCTCATCCGGCAGGCGCGACACCAGCTGGAACGCGTGGGCGTGTCCGAGCAGGAAGGTCTGGCGGGGCGGCTTGGCCAAGAGGCGGTCGTAGAAGCCGCCGCCGAACCCGAGGCGTCGGCCAGCGCCGTCGAAGCCCAGGCCCGGCACGAGGATCAGCCCGGCGTCGGCCAGCGTCGCGACCGGCGCGGTCGGCTTCGGCTCACGGATTCCGAGGCGCGAGGGCTGGAGTGCGGCGAGGTCGGTGACTTCATGGAGGACGAGGGTCGTCTTGTTCGTCACGCGCGGGAGGAGCAGCCGTTTGCCTTCAAGGAGCGCGAGTAACATCAGTGCGTCAGTCGGCAGTTCGCCGCCGAAAGACGCGTACAGGCAGACCGTCTTCGTCTGTTTCCATTCTGGGAGCTGCGTGATCAGGCGGGTGGCCGTGTCACCGGCGACCTGTAATTCGCGGGGTGTCAGAGCTGTGCGGCGGTCCTTGAGTTCCGCCCGCAGGCGGTCCTTGTCGGCGCGCACATCCATAACTTCAGAAAATCCGGTTCAGCGTCAGAGTCAACAGGACGACGGGTAGATAAAGGATCGAGGCGAGGAAGAGGGGCTTGGCGACTTCAGCTCGGCGGCTGGGTAAGCCGAAATCCAGGCAAAGCTTAAAGAACCAGGCGCCAGCGATGAACGAAATCCAGACATAGGGACTGGTCCACCCTGGAAAGAAAATCGTGGCGATAGCCCCTGCGACAAAAAGCATCGGGATGATGAATAGCAGTGCCCAGATGGCGGCGGAGTTGCCAGATGGGTCATCGACGGTGGCCACCTTGAAGCCGCCACGTGCGTAGTCTTCACGGCACATTACCGCGAGGGACATGAAGTGGGGTACTTGCCAGAAGAATAAGAGAGCGAAAAGCAGCCAGCCCATATCGTCGATGCGTCCGAGTTTGGCGGCAGTGCCGATGATCGGAGGAATTGCGCCGGGCAGCGAGCCGACCAGCGTACACCATGATGTCATCGACTTCAGGGGCGTGTAGAGCAAGAGATAGGAAATCGCGGTGGCGGCCGTTAGGGCGCCGGCGAGAGGTTGATGAGTTCCTGTCCACACGAGGATCACGCCGAGCGTCAACAGCAGTAGGCCGAACAGGAGGACCGCGCCGGGCTTCAGGATGCCAGCCGGGATGGGGCGGTTGAGCGTCCGCTCCATCTTGGCATCGGCGTCGCTCTCCCACCACATATTGATAGCCCCGCAGCCGCCGGCGGCGAGGGCCGTGCCAATCGCCAGCGAGATGAGCACCTTGGCGTCGGTTTGCTCTTTCGGGGCACTACAGAAGTAACCAGCCAGCGCCGTGAGGACGGAAAGGAACGAAAGCCGGGGCTTGGTCAGCTCCCAGTAGGCGGCAGGCACGGATTTGGCGCGTTCGCTCATCGGTCTTGTCGTGGCGGTTTTGCGCGGCGGGTTAAAGGTAAATCAGTCGCCACGACTCAGGCCGCCGGTTGCGCGGTCGATCGTCGGGCTAGCATCACCGCTGCGCATAGGGAGGAGAAGAGGGCGGCGCCGACGACAAGGTGCACCGTGCGAACGTGCGGGTTGAGTGGGAGCTGAATGCTCAGGATGCCAAGCAGGACCTGCAGGAAGACTAGCGCGACCAAGGACGCCCAGCGGAGGAGCGGGAAGCCGTGGCGGGCCAGCTGGATGGCGAAGAAGAGCACGGACGCCCCAGCCAGGAGGGCGCCGCCGCGATGGAGTAGGTTGACCCACCAGACGACCCCCGTGCCGATGGAAGGTATGAACAGGCCGTCGGAAGGGGAGGAGACCCAGGCGGTGAAATGACCTTGGCGCATCACCGCGCCAATTACGATGACCGAGAGCGTGAGCGCGGCGGCGGCGGCGCCGGCGCGGAAGAGGGAGCTCGGCGCGGTGCGACTGGCCTGATGCCAGGCGATGGTGTGGGCGAGGGCGATGATCGCGAGCAGCGCGAGCGTGAGCTGGGCGTTGACCGCGTGGCCGACGGCGAAGGCGGTGGCCTTGAAGTTGCCGTCGCCGCCGATATTGAGCTGGTCAAGGAGCACGCGGAGTCCGCCGAGCATACCTTGTAGGGCGACCAGGCCAACGAGCGCGTAGGCCGCGAGCCGGATGCCGCGGCGACTTTCGCGGAAGCCGTGGGCGAAGGCGATCGCGATGGAGAGCATGCCGAGCACCGTGGCCGCGAGGCGGTGGGAGTGTTCGGCGAACTTATCGATCTCCGTGAGCCAGCCCGGAGGATTGACCGAGCCATTGGAGAGAGGCCAGTCGAGGAAGGCCATGCCCGCGCGGATGCTCGTGGTGAAACCTCCGGCTTGGAGCACCAGCACGGACCAGATAAGCGTGAGCAGGCACAACCCGAATAGACGTCGGTCGGGTGCGGAGGCTTCCGGCTCTCTCATGCCGTCATTTCATCTGCCTTCGTTCCCGGCGCAAATCCCAAGCACGCATATCTCCGGTCTTAAGCCCCGCCGATGGGGCTTATCAGGAGCGGGCGGTGGCCCGACCGAAGGCGCGGATTTTGCCGACGAGGTTCGTCAGGCCGTTGCGGCGGTTGGGTGAAAGGTGCTGCGTGATACCGACCGCCGAAAGGAAGTCCGCGTCGGTGGCGGCGACTTCCTGGGGCGAGGCGCCGTCGTAGAACTCGCAAACTAGACTCGCAACGCCTTTGGTGATGAGCGAATCGGCATCGCAGCGGAAGCGGCAGACGCCCCCTTCGAGAGACGGCACCAGCCAGAGGTTGGAGGTGCAGCCTTCGATCAGGAAGGTGTCGAGCTTGACGGCGGCTGGCAGGGCTGGGGCGGCCTTGGCACGGTCGATCACGTATTGGAAGCGTTCGTGGTGGTCCGCGAAAGGTTCGAGCTCCGCGATGAGCTCATCGCGTCGGCGTAGCAGTATCATCGGACGATTAGCGGCCGGCGAGCGCCTCGGGGTCGAGGTTGCTGCGGATCAGCGGGGACATCGACGCCTCGAGTTTGCGCTGGCGATCGGCGGGCAGCTTCGACTCAGAGCGGAGCCACGAGACGGCTTCCTGCCAGATCGCAGGCGAAGGACGGCGCATGGTTAGCAACAGCTCGAGTTCGTCGGCAACGGACTTGCGCGTGCCATAGGTCTCCGTCTGGCCGGCTAGAATGCGGGCGGAGATGGTATCGGCGCGAAGCTGCGAGTAGCGCGGATAGAGCGCGATACCGGCTTCGAGCACGCGTACCGCGGCGTCGCCCGCGCGGATTGCGCGCAGGTGACGGCCGACGGAGCGGTAGGCTTCGGGGCCGAGGTCCTTGGACTTCAGGAATTCGACGAGGTAGCGGTCGCCGATATCGCGGTCGCGCTTCGCAATTACCGCATCGGGCTTCTGGCGGGCGTGGTAGGCGATAGCGATGAGTGCCTGCACGATGGCTTCGTTGGATTTGAAAAAGGCTTTGTCGGCAGCGACAATCTGCTGATATTGCACGATGACCTGACCGGGCTCCGGGCCGTTGAGGATTGCTTCGAGGTGAAGTGCGGCGAAGGTTGCTCGTTCGAGGCCTTGTTGAGCGGCGGAGTTGGCGAGAGCGCCTGTGAGTTCGGCATAGCCTTTTTCGGCGGCGAAGTTGGCGAGTGCAATCATCGGCGCCGAGTTGCCGGCGTAGTTTGCGAAGATTAGGCGGAGCTCCTTATCGAATTCATCCTTGAGGCCGAGCCGGTCGAGCAGCTGCAGTTTCTGGATGTGAGGGAAGGGGGCCTTTTCATCGGCCGAGATGCGCTCCATCGTCACCGCCAAGGCCATTTTGTGCTGGCCGAGGAGGATATGGAAGCGGGCAAGCTGCGAAAGGACCGCGTCGCGGCCGGCCCCTTTGAAGGCAGAGGTCTTCGCCTCAAGTAGATTGATGGATTCCTGGGTCTTGCCGCCTTCGAAGAGAGCGCGGGCCTTGAGGAGCAGGCCGTTGGGTAGCGTATCCAGACTGCTGGCGTTGATGATATTGACTGCGTCGGGGTATTTGCCGGTCCAATAGAGCGAAGTGGCAGCCGACATCGAGAGCGAGTCTCGCATGTAGATCGGCATGTTTTTCGTGACCTGAATCAGTTTCAGGCTCTCGTCGATAACTTCTTGGTCGCGCTCCCGAGCTTGGAGAAGCTGGAAATAACGCTCTAAGTAATCCTTGGTGAGGGGGTCGTCGACGGGCAGGAATTCCAGGCCGTGTTTGAGGGTCTGGATAGCATCGTCGGTTCGGCCAGCGATATTATGTAAAAAGTTGGCATAGAACAACTTAGACTTTGCATTACCTGGATTGCAACGGATGGCGACCTGGGCTAGGCGCAGGGCCTCAGCCGTCTGACCGACGTCCTGGGCGGCCATCGCCTGCTTGGTGAAGTATTCCGCTAACTGAACGAGGTGTTCTTGGCGGATTTTGGCCGCATTGTCGGGCTGATCCTCGAGTTTAGCCAGAGATAGGCGGATGATTTGGAGCAGGGGCTTATCCTTGATCAGATCCGCTTTAATGTAGGTTTGGCGGGCATAACTCAGAATGGCTTCCTTGTCCTTGAGTTGGGGGAGGCCGGCCAGAACGATGATTTCTGCATCTTCTTCGGCCGCTTTGTTGGCGGGGGCGGGGCTCTTCTGGGCCGCCAGGGGCGGGGGCGGGCTCTGAGCCGGACCCGTGAGGGTGGACATCCCGAGAAGAAGGATGAAGGTCAGGCGGGTGAACGGCATGGGAAGGGTTTCGAGTAATGGCGTGGGCGTCGGAATTGTCCCGCCAAAAAAGACGAAAGGGGGGCGGGGCAGGAAGGGGAGTAAAGAAACCTTAAAATCCCCGCACTTTCCTCTTGCATGAGGGGCCTCGACCCCTATGCCCAAACACTCTTTTCCCAATTTACCGAGGTCCATGCCTACCATCAACCAGCTCGTCCGTAA
>Ga0209597_1000824_pt1 | contig 20216 bp, 10 predicted proteins | sample M_140625_MF_Meta_FD_187316 | JGI IMG/M metagenome (GOLD analysis project Ga0209597, IMG submission 187316) | Freshwater microbial communities from Lake Montjoie, Canada to study carbon cycling - M_140625_MF_MetaG (SPAdes) (version 2) | ecosystem: Environmental > Aquatic > Freshwater > Lake... | reverse complement strand
CAGGAAGAAGAGCAGCATGTCCTGCACGGCGAACACGGCGATCTGGCCGCCATCCATGGCCAGCAGTAGGAAAAAGAAGAGCTTCGGCTTGAAGGTCACCGGCCAGGCCGCCAGGGCCGCCAGGGAGGTGATGAAGCTCGTGAGCAGGATCAGCGGCATCGAGATGCCGTCCGCCCCCACGGACCAGGCCAGGCCCAGGTCGGGTAACCAGGTGTAGCGCTCGGCCAGCTGGAGTCCCTCCACCGAGGGGTCGTAGCCATTGAGATAGGCACCCACCGTGATCAGGAAGGTGAGCAGGGCCACGCCGAGGGCGTACCACCGCACGGTCTTGCCGTCGCCCTTGTCGGGGATGAGGGGGATCAGCAGGGAAGCCGCGATCGGGAACAGGATCGCGGCGCTCAGCCAGGGGAAAGGCACTAACCACTCACACCATTTGGGCGGAGTGTAGAAATGGCAGCCGGTTTGGCTGGGAGCCGATGGTGGTTGTCACACACTCTTGGGGGCTGCCGTCGCCCTGCGGTGGGGCGGCAACGCTCACGTTGTTCGCTGACGCCGCCCCACCGCAGGGCGACGGCAGCAGGGGGCTGGGGGTCGGGGTTGGGGGCTGAGGCTCTTGGGGGGGTGGGGGTCGCTGCGCTGCCCCGCCGCAGGGTGATGGCGGAGGCAGGGCTGCAGGGTGATGGGGGGTGTGGGTGGGTGCTTCGCTGCGATAGCTACCGCCCAAGGGGAGCAGGGGGGTGTGGAAGGAAGGCGCAAGCCGTCCGGCGCAGGTCACTGTGCTGACCCGGTTGGTGGTTTGGGGCGCCGGCAGGTTGTCTGCGGAGGTCGCCTGGGGCGGGCCCTGGTGCTTCGCGGTCCCGCCCCAGGGTTCTGGTTGCTGGGGGGTGTTCGAGGGCTTCCCCCCGGGGCTCTTGGACTGGAGCGCTGGGTGGTTGGGACAGCGTGCTGCTGCAGTTGTTGTGTCCCTTGGCCGGGCTGAGGACCAGCTGGGGCAGTGCCGTGGGGAGCGCGTTCAGCCGAAGGCGCTGAACAGCACCACCAGGGCGACCACGCCGCCGAACACGATCAGGGCATAGAACTGGGCCCGACCGGTTTCGAAGTATTTGAGGCCTTCGCCGCTGCCGAGGGTGAGCAGGCCGGTGAGGTTCACCACGCCGTCCACCACCTTGGAATCGACATCCAGAACCTGCTTGGCCAGCTTGCGGCTGCCCTGCACGAACAGCCTGTCGTTGATGGCGTCGAGATACCACTTATTAGCGAAGAACGCATTCACGGCCGGGAAGCGGGCGGCGACGGCCTGACCGAGGTCGATGCGGTGCAGGTAGTAGGCGAGCACCGCCAGGCTGATCCCCGCTACGGAGATGGCCACGGAGGCGCCCGCCAGGGGTAGAAACTCACTCCATGAGAAGTGTTCGGCCATCTCGGCCGCCTCGTGGGGATCGAGCAGCGCGGCGAAACGGCTGTGCCAGGGGGTTCCCAGCAGGCCAATCAGCACCGAGGGAACCGCCAGCACCGCCAGGGGCATGGCCATCTGCCAGCCCGATTCGTGGGGGTGATCGGCGTGGTGGCCGTGGTCCCCTTCATGGCCCTCTCCACCACCCTCACCACCGGCCTTGCCGGCGGCGGCCAGCAGCTGGGTCTGCAGGGCCTTGTCGTTGCCGCGGAAGCTGCCCTCGAAGGTGAGGAAGTAGAGGCGGAACATGTAGAAGGCGGTCATGCCGGCGGTGATGAAGCCGGCGGCCCAGAGAATCGGATAGGTGTTGAAGGCCTGGCCGAGGATCTCGTCCTTGCTCCAGAAGCCGGCCAGGGGAGGGATGCCGGCGATGGCCACGCAGCCGATCAGGAAGGTGATGGCGGTGATCGGCATGTAGCGGCGCAGGCCGCCCATCAGGCGCATGTCCTGGGCGAGGACCGGTTCGTGGCCCACCACCTCCTCCATGGCATGGATCACCGAGCCCGATCCCAGGAACAGCATCGCCTTGAAGAAGGCGTGGGTCACCAGGTGGAACATCCCCGCCACCGGGGCGCCGCAGCCCATGGCCAGCATCATGTAGCCCAGCTGGCTCACGGTGCTGTAGGCCAGGCCCTTCTTGAGGTCCTGCTGGGTGAGGGCAATCGAGGCCCCCAGGAAGAGGGTGATGGTGCCCACCACCGCAATCACCAGCTGCACGGCCGGGAAGGGCTCGTAGACCGGCTGGAGGCGGGCCACCAGGAAGACGCCGGCCGCAACCATCGTGGCGGCGTGGATCAGGGCGGAGATCGGCGTGGGCCCCTCCATGGCGTCGGGCAGCCAGACATGCAGCGGGAACTGGGCCGACTTCGCCATCGGTCCCATGAACACCAGCAGGCAAAGGAGCACCGCCACGCCATTGCTGAGGGTGCCGCCGGCCACCGCCTCCTGGAGGCGGCTGCCGATCTCCTCGAAGCCGAAGCTGCCGGTGGCCCAGAACAGACCGAGGATGCCCAGGAGCAGGCCGAAGTCGCCGACCCGGTTCACCACAAACGCCTTCTGGGCAGCGTTGGCGGCGCCGTCGCGGTCGTACCAGAAGCCCACCAGGAGGTAGGAGCACATGCCCACCAACTCCCAGAACACGTAAATCTCGAGCAGGTTGGGGCTGATCACCAGGCCCAGCATCGAACTGCTGAACAGGGCCAGGTAGGTGAAGAAGCGCACATAGCCCTTGTCGTGGGCCATGTAGCCATCGGAATAGACCATCACCAGCAGGGCGATGGTGGTGACCAACGCGAGCATCACGGCCCCCAGGGCATCCACCCGGTAGCCCATCTGCAGGTTGAAGTCACCGGCGCTGGCCCAGTTGAACAGCACCTCACGGGTGTGGCCCCCCGCCAGCTGCTCGGCCAGCACCGCGTAGCTGAGCACCGCCGCGATCCCCACGCAGGTGAGCAGCAGCAGGGCCACCGGTTTGCGCAGGCGATTGATCGTGCGGTTGAAGCTGATCAGGCCCAGCCCCGTGATCGCGGCCCCAACCAGGGGGAGCAGGGGGATTAACCAGGCGATCTCTGAGGCGGAGGGCATCCTGGCTGGGGCGGTCTGGGCCGAGTGTAGGCAGGGTGGCGACGCTCTTCAGCCCCCTGTCAGGCTCTGCGGCCAAGGCGGCTTAGCCAAGCCAGTGGGCCAGGCCGGTGCGGGCGAAGGCGGTGGCCCCAAGGCCGATGAAGCGGTGTGCCCACCAGAACACCGCCACGGCGATGGAGATGCCCAGCTGGGCCGGCCGCAGGAATTCGCTGGCCACCAGGGTCTGGCGGCCATCCAACACCGCCCGGAACGGGATCACCGAGGTGCTGGCCTTCAGCTCCTCGAAGGCCGCGCCGAAGCGGTTGGCCAGCCGCCGGTCGCCATTCCAGACGGCGAACAGGTGATGGGCGATCAGGCCGAAGCAGGCCCAGGCCGTGAAGCTGGTGCCGATCCAGAGCAGGTGGGTTGCGCACCAGAGGATCTGGCCCACCGCCTGGGGGTGGCGGCTCACCCGGATGATGCCGGTGGCATAGAGGCGCACCTGGGGCTTCAGGACCGCCGGGATCTCCAGCAGGTTGTAGGTGGCGGGGTAGAGAAAGAAAAAACTCACCACCGTGCCCACCCACACCACGGGCACGATCCAGGGCTGGTCCTGGAGGTTCCAGAGGCGGAGGCCGTCGTAGCGGTGGGCCAGGAAATAGCCGATCACCACCACAGCCGCCGGGATGCTCAGGGCGGCAAAGAGCAGCCGCCAGGCCCGTTCTCCGATCCGCTCGACCCCCCAGGCCCGCAGGGAGGCCCCGCCGCTGTGCAGCACCGCAAAGGCCAGCAGCAGGGCCAGCATCACCAGGCTGCTGTGGTGGATGTCGGTGGTCACCAGGGGCATGGCCTGGGGCATGGAGGAGGTGGTGGTGGCGGCCATGTTGCCCGGTCTTCGCCCCCGGATGTGAAGCCAGCAGCGGCGGTTCCTGGGGACCCGCCTAGATTTCCCTCCTGCTCGCCGGTGCCGGCCCCCCATGGCCGATCTGCCCTTCACCCTCGATCAGCTGCGCATCCTGCGGGCCATCGCCAGTGAGGGCAGCTTTAAGAAGGCGGCCGACAGCCTTTATGTCACCCAGCCGGCGGTGAGCCTGCAGATCCAGAACTTGGAGAAGCAGCTGGATGTGTCGCTGTTCGATCGGGGTGGCCGCAAGGCCCAGCTCACCGAGGCCGGCCACCTGCTGCTCAGCTATTGCGATCGCATCCTCAGCCAGTGCCAGGAGGCCTGCCGCGCCCTCGACGATCTCCACAACCTGCGGGGCGGCTCCCTGATCGTGGGCGCCAGCCAGACCACCGGCACCTATCTGATGCCGCGCATGATCGGCCTGTTCCGGCAGAAGTATCCGGATGTGGCCGTGCAGCTGCAGGTGCACAGCACCCGGCGCACCGGCTGGAGCGTGGCCAACGGCCAGGTGGATCTGGCGATCATCGGCGGTGAGTTGCCCGCCGATCTCAACGACCTGCTTCAGGTGGTGCCCTATGCGAACGACGAGCTCGCGCTGGTGCTCCCCCCCAAGCACCCCCTGGCCCGCCTCCCCGAGCTCACCAAAGACGACCTGTACCGGCTCGGTTTCGTGTGCCTCGATGCCCAGTCCACCACCCGCAAGATGGTGGACCAGCTGCTGCTGCGCTCCAAGCTCGATGTGCAGCGGATCAAGATCGAGATGGAGCTCAACTCCTTCGAGGCGATCAAAAATGCCGTGCAGGCTGGCCTTGGGGCCGCTTTCCTTCCCGTCGTCTCGATCGAGCGGGAGCTGGCGGCCGGCACCCTGCACCGCCCCCATGTGGCCGATTTGATGGTGAAACGCCAGCTCAAGTTGATCAGCCACCCCGCCCGCTACTGCTCCCGGGCGGCCGAGGCCTTCCGCCGGGAGGTGCTGCCGGTGTTCGCCAGCCCCGACAGCCCCCTGCGCCAGGCCCAGCCCCGCAGCGAGACGGCCGGAGCGCCGGCGGCCTGAGCCCGATCAGAACTTGTCGCCTTCGGCGGTCACCCCCACCGCATCGTCGGCGGCGCCGGCCACGCCAGGGTTCTGGAACTTGTTGCCGCTGATGTCGGTCTGATAGACGCAGCGCACCACGGGTTTGTCGCGGACTGAGCCGATGTAGGCGAAGGTGTTCATCCGCTGCTTGCACTCCCGCATTTGTTCGGCGGTGACGGCCCCCTGTTTCTGAAGCACCGACCAGTTCTCCCGGCGGATCACGCAGCCCGCCTGGAGGGTGGGCTGGGTCACGAAGCTGCTGCTCGGGTTCATCGTGGTGTACAGCTCCACGTCCATCACGAAGGCACTGGCGCCCCACTGCTTGCAGAACTCAGGGTCGGGCACGGCCATGTCGAGCTGCTGGCCGCTGGCGATGTTGCCCTGGCTGCCCTGGGTGGTGCTGGTCACGGCGCTGCCGATGCCGATGCCCACCACCAGCACCCCGGCCAGCAGGGCGGCTCCCCCCACGTTGAAGGGAGGTTTGCCGGAGCCTTCGCCATTGCCCCCGGGCCCCGGACGGCCCGGGGGACCGCCGTTGCCATAACCGCGGGGGGGCATCCGGGACGGATCCCGGTAGGGGGGCTCCTCTGGGTCACGGCCGCCGTAGGGATCGGGACGGCGCTGCCGGCCGTAGTCCGCCTCGGCCGGGCGGGAGGAGCCGTAGCGGGATCCGGAGAAGCGCTCGGAACGGCCGTCGCCGCGGGAGGTGGTCACAGGGTTTCGCTGGTGCGGGGCAGGCCCATCGAATAATTCAGCACCCGGCTATCGGGGTTGTAGCGGATCACCCCGGCCTGGAGCAGGGTTCGGATCTCACCTTCGAGCTCCGAACCGATGCGGCGCAGGTTGTAGTCGTTGAGGTCGGCTCCGGCGTGGTCGGCCACCAAGGTGCGGAAGCGGCTGCGCACCGTCTCGAGGGCGGCCTCATTCCAGAGAAATTCGTTGTCGGGGTCGATGTCGAGGGTGAGCTGGTGCGGATCGGCCACTAGATCGCCGTTCTCCACCCGGGCCGTGAACAGCCGGATGTGCCGCGTGGTGGACTTCAGCAGGGTGTCGGCCATGGGTCGGGAGATGGCTGGCGGAGGGGAAGGGCGGTGGAAGGGTGGGCCCCGGACCCTGCCGTTGGCCATGCCCTGATGATGCTGACTCTAGGGATGCCGGCCCTCAGTCAGCCGCCTCCCAGCCGCCCCCCTTGTGCTCGGACGCGCGGCCAGGGAAGGGGGGCCGATAAGGTTGCTGCTTCTTCAGGGTTTTGCAGGATGCGTGTCGCCATTGCCGGAGCCGGCCTGGCAGGACTCTCCTGCGCCAAGTACCTCAGCGACGCGGGCCACACCCCGATCGTGCTGGAGGCTCGCGATGTGCTGGGCGGCAAGGTGGCGGCCTGGCAGGACGCTGACGGGGATTGGTATGAGACCGGCCTCCACATCTTCTTTGGCGCCTATCGCAACATGCGCCGCCTCTTCGCCGAGCTGAACATCGAGGACCGGCTGCAGTGGAAGAGTCACTCGATGATCTTCAACCAGAAGGACAACCCCGGCACCTACAGCCGTTTCGATTTTCCCGACATTCCCGCCCCCTTCAACGGCGTGGCGGCGATTCTGGGCAATAACGACATGCTCACCTGGCCGGAGAAGATCTCCTTTGGGCTCGGTCTGGTGCCGGCGATGCTGCGGGGCCAGTCCTATGTGGAGGAATGTGATCAATATTCCTGGACCGAATGGCTCAAGCTTCATAATATCCCTGAGCGCGTGAACGATGAGGTGTTCATCGCCATGGCCAAGGCCTTGAATTTCATTGATCCCGATGAGATCTCCAGCACGGTGGTGCTCACGGCCCTGAACCGCTTTCTGCAGGAGAGCGATGGTTCCAAGATGGCCTTCCTCGATGGCAATCCGCCCCAGCGCCTCTGCCAGCCGATCGTGGATCACATCACCGCCCGAGGGGGTGAGGTGCACCTCGATGCGCCGCTGCGGGAGATCAGCCTTGCCGATGACGGTCGGGTGGCAGGTTTTCGGATCGGCGGTATCAGGGGGCAGGAGGGCCGGATGATCACGGCCGATGCCTACGTGAGTGCCCTGCCGGTGGATCCCCTCAAGCTGCTGCTGCCCCAAGCCTGGAAGGAGCTGCCCTACTTCAGCAAGCTGGAGGGCCTCAATGGCGTGCCGGTGATCAACATTCACCTCTGGTTCGACCGCAAGCTCACCACCATTGATCATCTTTTGTTTAGCCGCAGTGCCTTGCTCAGCGTCTATGCCGACATGAGCAACACCTGCCGTGAATATGAGGATCCTGACCGCTCCATGCTGGAGCTGGTTTTCGCCCCCGCCAAAGACTGGATCGGCCGCAGCGATGACGACATCGTGGCCGCCACGTTGGAGGAGCTGAAGCGTCTGTTCCCCCAACACTTTACCGGCGAGAATCCCGCGACCCTCCGCAAAGCGATCGTGGTTAAAACGCCCCTTTCGGTGTACAAAACCGTGCCGGGTTGCCAGGCCCTGCGCCCGGATCAGACTAGCCCGATCGCCAATTTCTTCCTGGCCGGGGATTACACGATGCAGCGCTATCTCGCCTCGATGGAGGGGGCTGTGCTGAGCGGCCGGCTCTGTGCCGAGTCGATCGGTGCGGCCCAGGCTGCCGGAGTGGTCGGGGCCCGCGAAGCGGTGGCTCCCGCACCCGGATCGGCCGCCGGTCTGGCACCGGTCTGAGGGTGACGCTCACCTTCCCACCCCTGGCTGCCGGTCTGGATGAGGCCTACGAATCCTGCCGGCGTGAAACCGCCGAGTGGGCCAAAACCTTTTATCTCGGCACCTTGCTACTGCCGCCGGCCAAGCGCCGCGCCATCTGGGCCATCTATGTATGGTGCCGGCGCACCGATGAGCTGATGGACAGCCCGGCGGCCCAGGCCCTGCCCCCCGCCACCCTGCTTGCGCGGCTCGATGCCTGGGAGGAGCGCACCCGCGGCCTGTTCGAAGGCCGGGTGGCCGACAGCTTTGATCGGGTGATGGTGGACACGATGGAGCGCTTCCCCCAGCCCCTGCAGGCCTATCTCGACATGATCGAGGGTCAGCGCATGGATGTGGTGAAGCACCGCTATGCCGACTTCTCCGAACTGCAGCTCTATTGCTATCGGGTGGCCGGCACCGTGGGGCTGATGACCCAGGACGTGATGGGTCTCGATCCCGCTTACACCACAGCCCCCTGGAGCGAGCAGCCCGATCCCACCGAAGCCGCCGTAGCCCTGGGCATCGCCAACCAGCTCACCAACATCCTGCGCGATGTGGGCGAAGACCGCGGCCGCGGCCGCATCTACCTGCCCCAGGAGGATCTTGAGCGCTTTGGCTATAGCGAAGCCGAGCTGCTGGCCGGCACCCTCAACGACAACTGGCGGGCCCTGATGGCCTTCCAGCTCGAGAGGGCCCGCACCTGGTTCGCCCGCTCCGAGGCCGGCGTGCGCTGGCTTTCGGCCGATGCCCGCTGGCCGGTGTGGGCCTCCCTGCGGCTCTACCGCGGCATCCTGGCGGTGATCGAGCGCCACAACTACGACGTCTTCAACAAGCGGGCCTACGTACCCCGGGCCGGCAAGCTGCTCGATCTTCCGCTCAGCTTCATCGTGGCCCAGGCGCGCTGAGCCAGGTAATCAGACGATGGCGAAGCTGTTCGCCGTACCGTTGAAGGAGAACTTGAGCACGGAGTCGGTGGAGGCGTTCCAGCCCGCCGTTGCGTTGTTCAGGGCCAGGTAGGTGCCATCTTTGAAGGTGAGCAGGGAGGCCCTGCTGGCGCCGAAGTTCGTGGTGTTGAGGGCCGCGGCGATGCTGGTGTCGCTGAAGGCACTGCTCGAGGTCACCTTGCTGATGTTGGCAGCGGTCACCGCTGTGGGGCCGTCGAACACATCGCTACCGATCACGAAATCCGTGATGAAATCGGTGCCTGTGGCGATCAGCGAGTCGGTGAGGGCCGCAGCGAAGCGATCCATGCCCGCGCCCCCGGTGAGCAGGTCGGCACCGGCACCACCGATCAGGGTGTCGTTGCCGGCACCGCCATCGAGGCTGTCATTGCCGGCATCACCCTTGAGGTTGTTGTTGCCGCTGTTGCCGCTGATCAGGTTGTTCTCGGTGTTGCCGGTGCCACTTAATGCAGCCGAACCGGTGAGGGTGAGGTTCTCAACGTTGGCACCCAGGATGAAGGTGGCGCTGGAGAGAACCGTGTCAGTGCCGGAAGAGGGGGCTTCGGTGACAATGTCGGTGCTGCTGTCCACGGTGTAGGTGTCGTTGCCGGCCCCACCGATGAGGGTGTCGTTGCCGCCAGCGCCATTGAGGCTGTTGTTGCCGCTGTTGCCGGTGATCAGGTTGTTGCCGGTGTTGCCGGTGCCACTTAATGCAGCCGAGCCGGTGAGGGTGAGGTTCTCGATGTTGGCCACGGCCGCCAGGGAGAAGGTCACACTGGATTGGACCGTGTCGGAGCCAGAAGCGACGGATTCGGTGATGATGTCGGTGGTGGTGTCCACGATGTAGGTGTCGTTGCCGTCCCCACCGATCAGGGTGTCATTGCCGTCAGCGCCATCGAGGGTGTTGTTGGCGGTGTTGCCGGTGAGCACATTGTTGGCGGCGTTACCGGTGCCATTGATGGTGGCGAGGCCGGTGAGGGTGAGGTTCTCGAGTCCGGCTGCCAGGGTGTAGGTGATTGATGCCTGGACGCTGTCAAAGCCGGTTGTGTCGTTGATGATGTCCAGGGCATTGTCGACAATGTAGATGTCGTTTCCCCCCTGGCCACTCAACACATCGAGACCGGCTCCGCCATCGAGGGTGTCATTGCCGGCACCGCCATCAAGCGTGTCATTGCCGGCAGCACCCGTGAGGCTGTTGTTGCCGCTATTGCCATTGATCACGTTGTTAAACGTGTTGCCGGTGCCGTTGATGTTGGCGGTGCCCGTGAGGGTGAGGTTCTCAACACTGGTGCTGAGGCTATGGCTGACTGAGGCGAACACCGAATCTGTGCCAGCGTTGCCGGATTCGATGATCGCATCGGCCATGTTGTCAACGTAGTAGGTGTCGTTGCCCCCTCCACCCGCCAGTGCGTCGACTCCGGCACCACCGTCGAGGATGTTGCTGCCACTGTTGCCGGTGATGTTGTTGTCGCTGTCATTGCCGGTGCCGTTGATGTTGGCAATGCCCGTGAGGGTCAGGTTCTCAATGTCGGCGGCAAGGGTAAAGGTGAGGTCGCTGACCACGGTATCGATGCCTGCGTCTACAGCTTCAATCACCACATCGGTGAGGGCATTCACGAGATAGGTGTCGTCACCTTCTAGGCCTGTCATGGTGTCATTCCCCAGGCCACCATCGAGGGTGTCATTCCCCAGGCCGCCGGTGAGGCTGTCGTTGCCAGCCATGCCGCGTACGGTGGAATCAACCGGCACAGTCACGCCATTGACAAGGATCGGGTTGCCGAGCTCATCGACCTGAATGGCATTGTCCGTGGTGATCGTGTCGTTGAAGGCTGAGCCATAGACCTCTTCAATCGAGAGGAAGAGATCCTTCACGTTGCGTCCAGCAGGGATCACGATGCCGGCGCCCACGTTGCTCAGATCCACATTGATCCCAACTTTCACCCCAGCTAGCATCTGGCCGTTGCTGGCGCGATAGTCCACGATGTCGTGGCCGAGGCCGCCGTTGAAGGCGTTCTGGTAGCCAAAATGGGTGGCATCCACGATGAATCTGTCATTACCGATGAAGCCATCGAGCAGGTTGTTGTCAATACCGCCGTAGATGATGTCATGTCCTTCTCCACCATCGATCACATCGTTGCCGCCACCGCCGTAGATGGTGTCGTTGCCGCGCCCACCATCGAGGCCGTCGCCGCCGTCTGATGCGTCCATCACGCCGCGCACGACTTTGCCATCGCCCCCATAGAGGATGTCATTGCCGTCCCCGCCGTTGATGTCAGCATCGGCTCCGAGGCCGCCATAGAGCGTGTCATCACCGACTCCGCCGAACAGTTGGTCGATGCCGTCGCCAGCCTTGAGGATGTCGTTGCCGGCATTGCCCCAAACCAAATCATCTCCACCCAGATCGCTGATCACATCGTTGCCATCTCCGCCGTGCAGGAAGTCGTTGCCGGCGCCTCCTTCAACGGTGTCGTTGCCGCCATCAGCCCAGATGGTTTCGTTGCCGCCAAGACCATTGATTTTCTCGGCAAAGTCGGTGCCACCAATCAGGCTGCTGGCATTGCCCGTGCCGTTGGGGTTGAGCACCCCACGGGCATCCCGGTAGCTCCCTGGGTTGTCGGTGAAGGTCCAGCCAGTGGCTTTGCTTCCCACCCATCCGGCAGTGGCACCGGATGATTTCAGGGCAAGAGTGCTGGCGTAGGTTGTTCCAGCCTTAGGCGCGCCATCGATATTGATGTAATCTTTGATCTCGATGACGCTATCGGGGACCGAGAAGATATCTGAGTAAAGATGCTTGGCGCCGGTGTTGCGCATCACCAGGTCAGCCAGCGTCGATTCATCCATGGATGGCAGGATGTTCTGAGCTGCGCCGAGGCGGGTGATGTAGTACATGCGGTCGCCACTTAGCAGATTATTCATCTGCACCGAGAAGATGCAATCCATCGTGGTGCCGAGCATGCTGCCCTGCGCTTTTCCTTCGGCCAGGCCGCCGGTCCAGAGGTCGATGTTCCAGAAATCCTGGTTGCCATCAGCACCCATCCATTCGCCATCGGCCATCGCCAGGTCGGCTGCGGCGGCCAGGGCGATCGAATAGGCGCCCGCAATGGGGGCAACGCCGCCGCTGCCTCCGTTGAGGTTGCCGTAGGTGCCGTCGGTTCCAACGGTGCCCTTCGTATCGGCGTTGGTGAGTTGGAACTCGGCCCAGGCGGCCAGCGTGTTCGTGGCTGGCACGTCGATGCCTGCCACGGCCCCATGGATCAGCAGCTGGTCGTAGTAGCGGGTGAGGATGTCGTCGTCGGCGTAAGCCTGGATGAACTCCTTCAGGGTTTCCTCGCCGTGGAGCAGGTTGAATCCCACCTCATTCCAGCTCTGGTAAGGCGCCAGGCTGATGATGCCGGTCTGTTGATAGAGGGAGGCGCGGGTGTCATTCCAGCTCGGTGTGCCGCTGTCGCGGCCGCGCACGATGTTGGCCGTGGCCAGATCGAGCTTCTGGCCCACCAGATGGTTGCGCAGGGTGTCGGTGACCCATTCATCAATTTGATTGCCCACCTGGGTGGTGAGCCCGCGCGCTAGGTCGGCGGCGGTGTTGCCGGTGTAAGAGGTGGGATTGAGGAAGGCATCCAGCAGGGTCCTGTTTTCAGTGACTCCCGCAGCATTCTTGAGGTTGAGCGTTTCAGCCAGCATCGAGTGACCGAAGCGATACACCGAGGAGGCGAACTCGGCTGAAACAGCTTGGTCGAGGTTGATGTTGTAGCTCTGGAAAGCTCCAACATTCGGGGTGAGTTTGCGGACAAATTCCTCGAATATAACGTGTTGATAAGTGCTCTCCGTCACGACCTTGGCTGCCAGCTGCAGCATCTCGCCCGTCCAGACATCGGCCGGCGGGATCACGACTGGGCCATTGCCAGGGGCATTCAAGAGTGCTGTTGCTTCAGTGTTTTGAAACACGGTGTAGGTGCCATCCCACACGCCAGCCACCAGATTTTTCTCAAACCCGAAGGTTTGCTTGATGATTTCAACGTTGCGGTTGTGCTCGCTATGCCAGATCTCCTGGATCGAGCTGAGGCCGATGTTTTCGTTGGTGCGGCCGTCACCGGCGATCAGATGCTCATCCAGGGGTTGGAATGTTGGGCCGCCGGGGGGGAAATAGGCGCTTGCCGTAGCAGTCCAGCCCACAGGGTTGTCGCCGGCGGCCGTGAGTGGAGCGCCGAAGTCCGTGGCCAACGAGCCGGGGCCGCGATCGTTGAGGAAGGCGTGGCCGGTGCCCAGCAGGGTGAGGTTGTTGGCGGCCAGGCTGTCGCGGGCGGTGTCCTGGATGGCCACCTGCTCTCCGGTGCTTTTGTTCACCGCCAAGAAACGGGCCGTCTTGCTGGTGGGGTCGAGCCAGAGGCTGCCATCGGCGTTGAACTTCAGCAGCGGCGTGTCGCCAACGTTGTAGTCGTGCAGCGTGAGGCCGAGCAGCAGCGCATTGGCCTTCACATCCGACCAGCGGCTCTGGGTTCCGAAGCCGCCGCCACCAGCATCCACAACACCATTAACACTGTGGTTGAGGAGATTGCCGGTTTTGGTGGGAACACCATTCACCAGCACGTATTCGGAAATGAAGGGCAGCTGGCTTGGGGCGGAGCCGTACTCCTGGCTGAGGTCGGTGGGCGGTGAGATGGTGTTGCGGCTTTCTCCGCTCAGGGGGGTGAGAACGAGGCTGTTGTTGACATCCAGGCTGGCGGTCACGCCGGTGTAGGGAGACTGGGCGTTGATTGCATCGACTACACCAGCGCCATCGTTGCCTGTGAAGCTGATCAGCACACCGTTGAGCAGCAGTCCGCCGCTGTAGTTGTCCTTCTCAAGGGCCTTGCCGCTGGTGACGCTTCCGAAGACCGGGATGTTGTTGTCATTCAGCTCCCATTCCTTCATCAGGGAGTCGGTGCTGCCGGATTGAATGGTGACGTTGTAGGTGTTGGTGCGGGAGACGCCCAGGGACTGGCCGGGGCCGGTGTACATGTCGTCGCCCGGCAGGATGGGCACAAACACTTTGCCGTCCACACCCTTGAGCACCAGGTCGAGACCGTGGTCGAAATATTGGCCCCAGGAGGCCAGATACATGCTGTAAGGGAGAGGATTGCTGAGACCGGTTAAGGGGTTGATGCGGCCATCCGGTGTGCTGAATGGATCGTCCTGCACCTGCAACAGGGTTTTGTCAGCTTGATTGCTGATCAGGTTGCTGATGATCCGTGCCGAGGCATCGGTGATGTTGATGCCGCGCACCGAGTAATCCACCGTGTAGGTGGGGTCGTAGATATAGCCACTGCCTGCGGTGCTCAGGTCGGTGGCAACCTTGGTGAAGCCGCCGTATTGCTTGGCGTAGTTGAGATCGTTGTTGAAGGCAACACCATAGGCATTCGTTGCACCCTGGCTGGCGTACCCCATGTAGGCCAGGCCAAAGATGGAGGGGCCCCAATCGAAGGTGATGGGTCCAAGGGTGGCGCCAAAATTGGAATAGGTGTTGCCGTTGCCGCGAAGACCGCCGAAGTAGCTGTTGAAGGTGAAACGGCTAAAGGGTGTATCGACGCTTCCCCAGGTGGGATTGAGGATATTGTTGCCGCCGCCCGTCAGGTTGCGGATGCCGGTGGGATCGGTCTGCAGGACAGGCTGGTTATTGGGAAGGGTGAGCTGGACCAGGAGAAAGTTGTAATCACCCAGAAGAAGCTGAATGCCTGCAGGGATGGCCATGGCCGGAGGGGGGGGGTGACGGGACAGGCGGACGGACCGGCCTGACATGAGCTGTATATAGAGTGTACATGCAATGGCGATGCGGGTCAAGCCGTCGAGCCGGGCTGCGTTCCGGCTCGGTTCCAGCAGGGGGCAGCGCCCGCCATGAGGGCATGCATCCGGCGCCTGGACCGCGCCGCGTGCTGTCAGTCCCGAGGCGCAACATCGGCGTAGCCGCCGCTGGCGGTCTCTTCTGCCCGGTTCTGCGCGCCTAAGCGTCAGCCGCTGATGCGCCCCCAGGTCGCGAGGGATGGCACGCAATGTGACACACGTCACAACACGTCGTGTAGTGTGGGCACACAGCTCGTTAGGGCTGCTGTCCGTCTGTCGCTTTTCTCCTAATGGCTCAACTCTCATCGTTCAGATTCACCAACGTCGCCAAGGGTGGCGAAGTCGCCACGGCCGGTACCACCGCCTGGCAAAACACCGCTGTCGCCCCCATCCAAGCCCAGGCTGGGGATGACGTCGTCCAGTCCTTCTTTGGTGTCGAGCTGGGCGCCCTAACCGGCACTCCCACTTACGGCCCCAATTCCGCTTATTACAGCGTTGTCCCCACCGTCGCGGCAAATCTCTACACGGTTGGGGTTGCCAACGGAGGCAATGGCACGATTGATATGGGTGCCGGCAGGGACATTCTCAGTGGCACTATAGGATCTGGGGCCCGCAGCATTAGTATCCTCAACGGTAAAATTGGAGGTGGCGGAGCCACTCCTACGGGTGAAAAACTCGTTATGGGGGTTGGCGACGACGAGATTCATGGCATCAACAACAGCCCTTCAGGAGCTAACAGCTACGGCATCTACAATACCGGGACCATCGATCTTGGTACCGGTAACGACATCATTCAAGGCATCAAGACCTCAACGAGTAACTCAGGCGCCGCAATTTTCAATAGCGGCTCCATCATCGGTGGCGCCGGGGATGACGAGTTTGATGCGCTCATTGGTGGCTGGGCTGGCAGCGGTAAAGTTGATGGCGGCGCAGGCGCTGATTCCGTGATGGGCTTCGGTTCTGGCACCTTCGATGGTGGCGCAGGTCTGAAGGATGAACTCATCCTGGGAGCAGGAACCTACGCACTGGAGTACAAAGCAATTCCAACGGCAACCACCGCGAGCTTCCGGCTCACCCGTGCCGGTGATGCAGGCGTTGTGATGAACGTTATCAATTTTGAGGCCATTGGGTCCATCGACCCCTTGGCGGGCATCCACCCCCAGGCTCTGGATGGTCTCCGTCCTTCGGCTTTCACGATTGATGAATTGGGCGCGTTCACCAGCGTGACGTTTGTATCGGCCAAAGCACCAGTCGTGGCCTGATCAATCAGACCAGATTACGCTGACCTGACTAACTAGGCCTGACCCGGATGCGGGATGGAGCTCCTAGAGCCCAATCCCGCATCCGGGCTTTCTTATGGCGAACCGCCGCTTGAACGACCATCCGCTTCGTGTTCGTTCGGGGAGCTCATCGTGGGGGCAGTGACCCAGCCACGGCAGCACCCGCGCCTCCTGTGAGCTTACTCGTCGCTTTGTTAGGTCCTCCTGCGTTTAGGAAAGGATCTGAGGCTCAACGTTAACAAGCGCTTGAGCATAAACACCCTCGATGACAATTGAATCTCTTGCTGTTGTATGAGCTTTTCCTTGACATCCATGCTGTTGGCAAGCGCAGTGAACCAAAGTTCCTGCGAAGGCGCCGGGGGCGGAGATGATCTGATCGTCAGTTCTTGATCCTTTAGGCCGGTCCTAGCATTAATGAGCATTTTTCCCAGTTCGGCAACATACTCATCAATCGACTGTATGTCCAGCTCTTGTTGGGGTTCGGGCTGAATGCTTTTGCTTGTCAGCGACGCGAATTCGGATGCCAGTGATTCGGGATCTACTCCAAAGGGGTAGCTGCGGTCATTGGATCGGGACCAATGAGTGATCTTTGGATTGTTCATGGAGATTCTTGCTACTCCATAGGATCTGGCGACAATGCGATAATGAAGACTTGTTGATACGACCATTCGCGCTCCCGAGATCTGCCTGCAGATATCGAATATATCTTCCGACGGCAGGAACTCAATTGAAATCCCCTTCTCTGCGGCCATGAACTTAAGTCGATGAATGGCGCTGATAGAGTCGTGGCCATGGAGCCTGCCGGCGAGTGCGATTTTGATGCTGCCATCAAATCCCTTCGAGATCTTCTCAAGCTGGTCGACCAGGATCTTCTCGTGCAGTGCAAGGTAGTAGCTGCTAAAATATATGAGCAAGTAATTAGACCTTGAATCCTCTTTGCGAGGAAGAAGTTTGCTGATGTAAACCACGATGTCAGGGGTTAGCCTAGGATTCTTGATTGATAACTGAGTAATTGCTGGTCTCTGAAGCCGGCTAGCAGGGAATGATTCAAGCTCTTCCGAATGAGGTCTGCGGTTTCCTTGTCGGCCGCTTGCTTGGTGTAGCCAGTGCCGTAAAAAATTCGGTTCGTCCACGAGATGCTCCTCGAGCCAACGACCTCAGAAGGTGGAGTGAGATAGGGGAAGGCGCGATCCGTGGCCAGAAGGTCTCTGAGTCTGTGGGCGGCTTCAACCCTGTGCCGATCGAGCGTTAGTGGTGAGTCCGCCAATAGGGCATCATGAAAAGAAGTTGGCACCACTTCGCCGCCCACGTGCAGAATTGGGGTGGCTGGGTCGAGGCCAGCATGGACTAAGTCAAAAATCGAGTAAACTCTGCTGCCGCCATAGCTGGTTAGGTCGTTTTCCAGGATACTTGCATAGACGACTCTTATTCCGTTCCTTCCTAGCAGAGTTTCAAAAATATATCCCATCAGCAAGTCGCCAAAGTTATGGCGCTCAAAAGCTCCCAGCAGAACACAGTCGATATTTTTGATTGGTTCTGGATGGCGACGGCTGTTGAGCATAAAATATCTATCCAAAAGGAGTTATCGAGATTATTTTACAGCAATACTGAAGCGGGCCGCCCCGGGCCCGTTCCCTGTCCCCTGACCACGCCACCAGGCGGCAGTTCGGCTAGCCGCTTGTCATCGAGGGGCCGTCCTGGTTTCAATCAGCAAATGCGTTCAGCGCTCTGATCCACGGGAAAGGCCCAGGCCTGCCGAAGCAAACCTGGGCCAGAGGCTTGGGAGGAGCCGGTGAATCAGACGATGGCGAAGTTGTTTGCCGTGCCCGTGAAGGAGAACTTCATCACAGCGTCGGTGGTGGCATTCCAGCCGGCCGTTGCGTTGTTCAGAGCCAGGTAGGTGCCATCGGTGAAGGTGAGCAGTGCTGCCCTGTTGGCTGCGAAGTTGGCGTTGGTGAGAGCCGTGGCGAGGCTGGTGCCGCTGAAGGCACTGGCCACGGTCAGCTTGCTGATGTTGGCAGCGTTCACCGATGTTGGTCCGTCAAAGGCATCGGTACCAATCACGAAGTCGGTCACGTTGTCCATGGCGGTGAGCCGCGAGTCGCTTAGGTCTGTGAGTCGGAAGGTATCCGTCCCCGCGCCACCGGTGAGGGTGTCCGTGCCGGCGCCACCGATCAGGATGTCATTGCCAGCGCCACCGATCAGGATGTCATTGCCAGCGGCACCGTTCAAGGTGTCATTGCCGGCCGCGCCGTCCAGGGTGTCGTTGCCGAGCCCCCCGGTGATGCCGTTGGCGGCGCCGTTGCCGGTGGCTGCGGTGGCCCCCGTACCGGTATAGACCAGGTTCTCGAGGTTGTTCGCCAGGGTGAAGCTGGCGAGCGAGGAGCTGACCGTGTCGGTGCCGCCATTGGCGGCCTCGACCAGGATGTCGCCGGCGTCGTCCACCACGAAGGTGTCGTTGCCGGCGCCACCGTCCATCGCGTCGGCGCCTGTGCCACCGTTCAGGGTGTCGCTGCCACCCGCGCCAATCAGCGTGTCGTTGCCGGCAAGGCCGTTGATGCTGTCGTTGCCGGCGCCGCCGTTAATGCTGTCGGAACCGGCGGTGCCGTTGATCGTGTCGTTGCCTGCACCGGTCACGATCAGGTCACCGACCACGTCGGTGGCCGTGGCGAACACTTCCTCCGCAAAGCCCCGGCCATCGGTGAAGCGCACGGCCACGCGCAGCTGCGTGTTGACCTGCTGCTGGACGGGGATGAACGCGGCGGTGGTGGCGCCTGCGATATCGGCCCAGCTGACGCCGCCGTTGGTGGAGGTTTGCCACTGGAAGCGGAATGCACCCAGACCGTCGGCATCCGCGATCCCAGCGGTGTTGACGTTCAGGGCCGAGCCTTCGGTCGGCGTGGTGTCCGAGATGATCGGCGCACCGGTGGCGAGGCGATTGGGCGCGATCGCCACGTCCTGATCGGTGAAGCGTAGAACCTCGAAGTTGCGGACCAGGTCGACGCCGTCGGTGCCGACGTTGTCCGTCACGACCCGGCTGCCGTCAGCGCGCACCGCGATGGTGTAGCTGGCGCGTGCACCGCTGAACACGGCCACGTCGGCAGCGCCAGGCGCGGCGGCCTGCAGGATCTCGCGGACGATGACCAGGTTGCCCGGGTTGATCGTGCCGTTCAGCAGTCCGGCGGCGAGCGAGGCCAGGTTGGTGTGCGAGGTCACGACGCCGCTGTTGCTGGTGGCCTGGATGCGTGCGTTCAGCCAAGCGTCGCCGTCCAGCACGTCGTCGCCGGCGCCGCCGGTCACGGTGTCGTTGCCGCCACCGCCCAGGATGATGTCGCCGCCGGTGAAGGCCGTGACCAGTCCAGTGGCCGCGGCGTTGTAGCCCCTCGCGCCCCCCAGGACCGCCGCCAGGCCGGCGATCCGGGCCACGCCATCGCCATTGAGCTCATGGCCGACCTGGTCGGCGGCCAGCAGGTTGGAGCCGGTCAGCTTGTCGTTGCCGTTGAATCCCGAAAGGCCCTCGACCAGGTCGAAGCGGTCCTTGATGTTGTCCAGGGCCGGGGCCAGCAGCGCGGTGTTGCGCAGGTCGGCGTCGACCAGTTCAGTTGAACGGGCGTAGGTCACCCAGTCGAAGCCGAGCATGCCCTCGGAGCGGTTCACGCCCGGCGTGCCGAACATGATGTCGTCACCCGACTCGGCGTCGTAGTCGTCGTTGCCGTCGCCGATCAGCACGTCGTGGCCGATCACGGTGCTCACCTGGAACGGGTCGCCGTTGTCGCCCTGAAGGAGGTCGGCGCCATCGCCGCCCTCGATCCAGTCGTTGCCGGCGTTGCCGAAGACGGTGTTGATGCCGGTACCGGCTGAGACAAAGTCATCGCCCTGGCCGGCGAAGGATTCCGCATCGCCGATACCGCCGTAGATCACGTCCTTGCCGTTGCCGCCGAACAGCAGGTCAATACCCGAGGCGTTGCTGATGACGTCGTTGCCGTCCGCACCCTTGATCTGGTCGTCGCCGAAGGTGTCGGTCAGGATGTCGTCGCCGGCGCCACCCAGCACGAAGTCGTTGCCGGCGCCGCCTTCGAGGGTGTCGTTGCCTTCGTCGCCGTAAAGGGTGTCGTCACCCAGGCCGGCACGCATGTTGTCGTTGCCGGCGGTGCCGCCCATCACGATGTGCTCGCCGCCGGTGAAGCGGACCTGGTTGCCCACGCGGGTCAGCAGCGCCTCGTTTACGGCGGTCGCTGCGTTGTCGACGATGGTGCCCGTCGGGTTGACCGCGCCCATCTCAAAGGTGAAATCAGGCGTGGCGAACACGTCGCCGGGCAGGTGCTTGGCGCTGGTGTTGCGCATCACCAACTCGGCCATCGAGCCCTGCTCGAGCTGCAGCAGCACGTTCAGACCGAGGGTACGCGAGAGGTAGTAGAAGCGGTCGTTGTTCTGCAGCGCCAGCATCTGGGTCGAGAACACGT
>Ga0209597_1000821_pt1 | contig 20245 bp, 14 predicted proteins | sample M_140625_MF_Meta_FD_187316 | JGI IMG/M metagenome (GOLD analysis project Ga0209597, IMG submission 187316) | Freshwater microbial communities from Lake Montjoie, Canada to study carbon cycling - M_140625_MF_MetaG (SPAdes) (version 2) | ecosystem: Environmental > Aquatic > Freshwater > Lake... | reverse complement strand
AAAGGTCGCTCCAACACCGACTCCGACTCCGACTCCAACACCGACTCCAACACCGACTCCAACACCGACTCCAACACCAACACCGACTCCAACACCAACACCGACTCCAACACCGACTCCAACACCGACTCCAACACCGACTCCAACACCGACTCCAACACCGACTTCGGTCCCAACAGTTACAAAGAAGAGTAGTTATTCGACCCTCTGGGAAAAATATGGACTAACCAAACCGACTAGCGCCGAGTCTGTAACAACTTCAGCCACAAAAGCCTTTACTACTTATACCGATGTTGTGCGCTCTCCGAAACAAGAAGTAGTTGTAAAGATTCAAGAAGGTGCTGATCCAATTTGGAATAACTTAATTAACCCAGGTATGGAACTTGTAGCGAAGTCCTTTTCATATCCGAGTTTTAATGCACCCGTCTACGCACTTGCCGGTTTAGATTCGGCTTGGATGATAAAGACATTTGTTTCTCTTGGCTTTTCCGAACAATTCGCTCAGGGCAGAGTGAATGGCTTTGATACTGTATTTGCTAATGCAGGCGGAAATACGGCAATCTGGAACATTACAAAAATCACGAAAAGCAATTCATTTGTTACAAACAAAGTGGGAATTTATCAAACTCCGGGACATGAGTTTTTCCACCCGATTCAACAAAAACTAATGGGCAATGGGGCTGCTTTCCCGCCTGATGGATCTGGCGGACCACAATGGTTCCTTGAGGGATCAGCTGTGTTTATTGGAGTTCAGACCGCAAATAAATTAGGTCAGCTTAGTTACGAAAAAGAGAGCAGACCTAACTTAGTCAGCACTGTACTTTCAGATCCTGCTACTAGGAATGGAAAACTTGAAAACGCTAAAGCCAATCTAAATAGAGCTGGCGACATTTTTCCTTACAACATTGGGGCCCTAGGAGTTGAATTCTTAGTAGCTAATGTTGGAATTCAAAATATGGTTGATGTATTCAGACAAATAGGAACCGGCAAGTCATTTCCTGAAGCGTTCGAAGCGGCAACAGGGATAGAGCTAGTTGATTACTACGCAATGTTCGAAGAAATACGCCCAACTTTAGGAATTGCTATTGGTGCGTTTCCGCCTGTCGTACCAGCGCCGACGCCTTCTCCAGCACCGGCACCAACTGTGACGCCAACTCCAACTGCTAGCCCAGCTTTAGCAAAGTTCACGATGGACGAAGTTAAGAAACATTCCAGCGCTGCAGATTGCTGGGCTGTCGTGAGCGGTGGTGTTTATGACTTAACAAAATGGGCCGCACTACACCCGGGTGGACCTGCGATTATTCGTTCGCTTTGCGGGCGAGATGCAACATCTGATTTCTTAGGCAGACATGAAAATCAACCTGACCCTGCACGTGAATTATCAAATTACATAATTGGAAAACTCAACTAAATAGCTAATCATCATTTTATCAATCAGAAATATAGAAATCTGACGCAATCCGGCTTCTGCGTTAGATGCGACTAGGGAAATCCGCATTTCTCTGTCTCAATAAAATTTACTTAAATGTCATCTAATAAGCGCAGACCCGTCGCGATCTGTTAACCCGCAAAACCTTACTGTTCGGTCAATTGATTCCAATGGGTCAACTTTCAACCTAGTTTAAACGGAGGCTTCAAATTGTTAAAGAATATATTTAAGCGAAAGTTAGTTAGCGCCCTAGCGTTGACAACTGTGGCAGCTCTAAGTTTAGGCGTTGGGGCTCCAAGCAGCCAAGCCGCAGGCACAACAATTCGCCTGTACATCTCAGCAGATACAAATATTCAAGACCTTTGGGAAAAGACATTAATTCCCGCATTCACCAAAGATTTCCCACAATATGATGTCAAGGTAACTTTCGATCGCAACGGTGCAAATGATGCACAGACACTTGCAAAGATCACTGCGGCTGTAGCAACAAAGCGTGACACTGGCATGGATCTAATCGATGGTGGCATCTCAACAGCACTCGGTGGAGCGGGCTTACTATTCCCATTGTCATACACCAGCTTGATTCCAAATTTGAAGAATGTGCCAAAGGTCCTTATTGCAAACGGTAAAGGCGCAATTCCATACCGTGCTTCAACAGTTTTGATGGCCTATAACTCAAAGAATGTTAAGACTCCTCCTAAGACGCTAGCTGAAGTTCTTACTTGGATCAAAGCAAACCCAGGTAAGTTCACCTATAACGCACCTTCAGGTGGCGGTTCAGGATATTCATTCGTACAAACCGTTCTAGATAGCCAAATGACAGCTGCAGATACTCTTAAGTTGCAGACAGCAGCCGACAAGGAAACTCAAGCTAAGTGGGCAAAGGGCTGGGAAATTCTTCGTGGCCTTAACAAGTTCACATATGGTCAAAACGGAACATATCCAACAAACAATGCTGGAACTCTTGATCTTCTTGCAAAGGGCTTAGTTGATTTGGCGCCAGTCTGGTCAGATCAGATTGCATCAGCTCTAAAGGCCGGCACCATGCCTAAGGATATTAAGTACTACAGCATCACTGGTCCATCACTAACAGGCGGCCCAGCATTCCTGTCAATTCCAGCCTCTGCGACCAACCGTTCAGCAGCTCGTACATTGGTCAACTGGGTACTAACACCAGCTGCTCAAAGCCTAATTGTTGCGGGAAACATGAACGGTCTTCCAGTAATTCCTACTTCAAAGCTAGAAGCTTCTGTTGCGTCAAATGTATCTAGCATCGATATCACTACATTACGTCCAGGCTATTTCTCATCTAACGCAAGTGATTTGAGAGCTGCTTGGGCCGCTGAAGTTCCAGGAAAGTAATCAATTAAAAAAACTCAATGACTCAAATTAAAGAAGTCACAGTTGGAGATAGTCTTGTGGTTAAGAAACCCGCAAGACTATCTCCGCTGGGCTTTTTTATGGCTTTGCCGCCAGTTTTAGTTATCTTAACTTTTATTGGGTTGCCAATTTTGTTGGCATTCGCTTTTAGCCTTGGTTTTATTAATGGTCCAAATCGTATTGTTGCTTTAATCGGTCAAGAAATTTATCCCAAGAACCATTGGTGGGGAACTTTCGATGCTTACAAGAGCGTCTTTACTGATTCACGTTTCGCTGGAAACATAAAAGCAACTTTAGAAATTACCCTTGTGGCGACCACGTTGGTAATAATTTTGGCACTTGGAATGGCAATCTATCAACGCATCATCGGTGGCCGCTTAGCAGCGATTCTAGTAGCTCTTTCACTTGTGCCATTGTTTGTTCCAGTTGTGATTTCAGCTTTTGCAATCAGAACTTTCTATGATGGCACTGGTTTTTTCAAGACAATCTTTTACCATTTCGGCATAACTTTCCCAACTTTAACGATGACAAATAATGCGGTAACCATTGGGGTAATTTGGACTTCGTTGCCATTTGCAATTCTGATGATCTCATCCGGATTACAGTCAGTACCGGATGCGTTAATTGAAACCGCCCAAGATGCAGGCGCTGGGTTTATGCGAATCATTGCGACGATCATGATTCCCTTGGCTTTTGTTCCAATCGTCATTGCAACCACCTTTACAGCAATAGGAATCATGGGCTCGTTTACCATTCCATATTTCTTAGGATCTAATCAGCCAACCATGCTGGGGGTTGAAATTTCCAATTTCTTTGGCCCATATAACCGACCACAACATTCAATCGTTATGGCTTTCATAATTTTCGCAGCCGCTTCGGGTATTGCCTTTTTCTACATCTGGGCAAACATTAGAAGTGCTAAACAGAGTGGGCGCATTTAATGAGGCGTACAGAGAACAAACTAAACATTCAAACAAATTCCTGGCTTATTCGTATCTTTTTGTCGGGCTTTATTGGTTTTATGGCGTTGTTTATTCTGGGGCCATTATTTTGGTTAGCTGTCCGTGCATTCATAACCGAGTGGACTTTTCCTAACTTGCTGCCTGAGGGCTTTACTTTGCGTTGGTGGAAAGTAATTGCCGATGATGGTTCACTTCTAGAGGCGATCAAAAACTCTCTTATCATCAGCCCAATCGTCGTTCTAATCTCCGCGGTCATTTGCCTGCCAGCAGCGTATGCATTTTCACGTTATGAGTTTTTTGGCCGTAAAACTTTTCTAATCGGAATTTTCGCAGCCAATGCTTTCCCTAAAATTGGTTTATTCGCATCAATTGCAACACTTTTCTACACTTTAAACTTAATGGGAACGATTCTTGGAATTATCATTATTCAAGTGCTCGGCACCGTCATTTTCATGACTTGGATTCCAGCAGCAGCATTTAGTGCAGTGCCTAGAAATCTCGAAGATGCCGCACGCGATGCGGGCGCTTCAAAATTGCGAGTCTTCTGGGACATTACCCTTCGCCTAGCAATGCCCGGAATTCTGGTTGCCTTAGTTATGTCTTTCTTGGCGGCATTCGATGAAGCCCAAGGTACATACCTAGTAGGAGTTCCAACTATTTACACGATGCCAACGAAAATGTATGCCTTGGTATTGAATTACCCAGTTCAAATCTCAGCCGTATTCTCGTTGCTTCTGGCTATCCCATCGGTAATTCTCATTACATTTGCTAGAAAGCAAATTATTGGTGGTCAGTTAGCTGAAGGTTTCCAAATCAAATGATTAATCGAAAAAGAGGTTAAGTAATGTCAACAGCGACAGATAACATAGGGCTAGAACTAATTGGCTTAAACAAGGTGCTTGGCGGCCGCACCATCATTGAAAATCTCGACCTCAGTGTAAAAAAAGGCGAGATGGTTTCATTGCTTGGCCCATCAGGTTGCGGTAAAACCACGACGCTACGAATGATCGCTGGGTTCTTAATCCCAGAGGCTGGAAAAGTTATTCTTGCTGGCAAAGATGTAACAACGCTTGGCCCAGATAAGCGCCCGAGTGCAATGGTTTTTCAGAACTATGCACTTTGGCCACATATGAGCGTCTTTAAGAATGTGGCTTACCCATTAAGGATTCGTAAGCTGGCAAAGAGCGAGATTGAAAAGCGAGTTCACAATGCACTCGGCTTGGTCAATTTGATGCACCATAAAGATTCTCGCCCAAGTCAAATTTCGGGAGGCGAGCAGCAGCGTGTGGCTTTGGCGCGCGCACTGGTTCAAGAGCCAGACATCCTATTGCTCGATGAACCACTAAGTAATCTAGATGCCAAATTGCGAGTTAAAGTGCGAGAAGATATTAGAGACTTACAACGTCGCTTAGGTATTACTACAGTAATTGTTACCCACGATCAAGATGAGGCACTTTCAATCTCTGATCGCATCGCGGTTATGAACGATGGCCGCATAGAACAGTTCAGCACACCGCAAGCTCTCTATGACGAGCCCGCAACCGAATATGTGGCAAATTTCATTGGCAGCTTAAATCGCTTCGATGGTGATTTTGCTGACGGTCGGATTCAAACCGGTAGCAACGTTGTCGGCATTCGACCAGAGGACGTTTATTTCTCGACACATCAAGTGCCGGGCAGCCATGCAGCAACTGTTGATCTAGTTGTGCCACGTGGTCACTTCTTCGAAGTTTACTTAGAGAGCAACGGCCACAAGATTCGCTCATTTATGTCTTCAGAGATTCCACAAGTTGGCGCTACGGGGTTCGTAAGAATTTCAAAAGCTTTGATTTACAAAGATGGCAAGTTAGTTAAAGTTGCCTAAAGTCTTGGGTATGACACTGGCTTGTGCGCATCGTGGCGATTCAAGTCGTTTGCGTGAAAACACTTTGGTTGCCATTAAGTCCGCGATCGATGCCGGTGCGCAGATTATTGAAATCGATGTACGCATTACTCAAGATAATCAAGTAGTTGTTATTCATGACTCAACACTTGAGCGTCTTTGGGGAGTATCTGCCCCAGTAGATCAGCGAGACTGGAACTTCATCTCGACCCTCGGCGAAGGTGACGACCGAATTCCGCTGCTAAGTGATGTCTTGCCACTCTTTATTGGTAGTACTTCGATTTTAATGATTGATATGGAGGAATTAGCCCCAGCCCAAATGGCCTTCCAAGTAACTGCTAACGGATCACTAGATCCAAGCCAAATTTACTGGTGTGGAAACCTAGAAGGTATGAAGCAAATTCGAGCTCTATCGAAGGAAGCAAGAATTTGGCTGCCGTGGAATGAATTAGGAATGCCATCAAGTGAGTTAATCACTGAAGTGGCGCCAGAATTCATAAACTTGCATTACTCCTTTGTTAACCGTGACCGCATTGCAGAGTTTCATAATTTGGGTTTAAAAGTTGCGGTCTGGACCGTCGATGACGAAGCCACAATGCGCTGGGCTATCGCAGTTGGGGTTGATTCGATTACTACGAATCAATTATCCACGTTGCAAAAACTTTTAGCTGAATCATCGTTGCCGCTAGATCTTTTAGACGGCAATTCAATCGATGGAATAGATCTTGATCGGGCCATGATCGTAGCTCGTGATTTAGGTATATGGGCAATCTTGGTCGCTAGTTCAATGGACCCAGGCGCGATGAATATCAAAGTGAATCCCGCCGATATCGTCACTCAGGTTGATTTAATGATTGAAATACATGTGCGCGAAGTTATCGCTGCCAATTTCCCAAACCATAACTTTGTGGGCGAGGAAATGGGTGGCCAGTTTATTAGTGATAAAGCATCTTGGTATTTAGATCCAGTCGATGGAACTACTAACTTTGCTAATCGAATGCCTTGGAGTTCTTTTTCTCTCGCACTTGCATTTAACCGCACCCCGTTAGTAGCAGTTGTAATTGATCCTTGGCGTAATTCACTATTTGAGGCAATGGCCGGACGCGGTGCAAAATTAAATGGTCGCGAGATCAAAGTCGAGGATCAAGGCGATGTGGCTAACCCACTAAGCAGTCGAATTGTCTCAACTGAATTAGCAGCACACCGACCATGGCCTGGAATGTTAGAACTATTGGAATCACTTGCGGATAACTATTGCACTATGCGCATTATGGGCTCTGGCACTTTAACTTTAGTTGGTGTTGCAGCCCAACGCGGAGTCGGTTCGATCATTGGCCAATACAGTCCGATCGATCATCTTGCTGCGGCCCTAATAGTTCATGAAGCTGGGGGAGCGGTCTGGGATGAAACTGGTTCAGTAAATCTTTTCCCGGAAACTGGCGGAATAATGGTGGCGACTCAAAGCGCAGCAAAGCCGCTCTATAAGATTTGGCGCGATGCAGTTTCAAACTTCAGTGGATAAATGTTCTAAAAAGAATTAACAAATTACATAATTAAGACATTTAGTACAAAAAGTGCCTAATCATCATTCATTAACTTTTAACTAAGAAGCTCTTATTTCTTTCCTCAAACTTGGCTAGTGTTCTTTGAAAGTTCGCCGAGTATGAACTTATAACTAGGTATGGGAGAGAACATGAGCAAGGATCTAGACGAAGTAACTAGATTACTTAATCTTTATATTGAAGGTGCTGGCAAAGGTAATGCGGATAAGTTAAATGAAGCATTCCATGCAAGTGCTCGTTGGTTTGGCACTATGGGTGGCGTTGACTATGACGTTGATAAAGCTGGCTTTGTTGCCTTGATGGTTGAATCTCCAGGAGATGCCGGAAACATGACGGCTGAAATCACAGACATCCAGATTGATGGAACTGTTGCAATGGCAACTATCAAGGAGACAGGTTTCTGGGGAACTCTCTCATTTACCGATTACTTCACACTTTCAGTTCTTGAAGGAAAGTGGCAGATCACCAATAAGACTTTCGCTCACACTGGCGGAGAGCACGCTTAGAAACTAATAAATTTAAAGTCGCTCACTAAGAATCTCGCTGTTCTTCAAGAAATTCTAGAACTTCTCGGTGTTCGATACCAAGAAATCCATTTTGAGGCATTGCAGCCAGCAAGCTTGAATTTAATCGTGGTGTTGGTCTAATCATTCCGCCCCACTTATCTTCTAGCTCAGCTGGTGCATGCCGGCAACATGTTGGGTCGGGGCAACTTGATTTATGACGAGTAGTTGATGCCCGACCTCTGAAGTACTTTACGGTTTCAAATTTGGTACCAACGCTGACTGAGAATTGACCTTGATCACTGTTCTCAATTCTTGAGGTACACCAATAAGTACCGCCAGGCTTATCTGTGTATTGATAATACGGAGTGAAGCGATCTTCAATGGTAAATACCCTGCGGGCGCTCCAGTTGCGGCAAACGATTTGCCCTTCTACTGAGCCAAAAACATCAGATGGAAAAGTCACATTGTCGTTCTCGTATGCCTTAGAAATAGCGCCACTTTCGTGAACTTTCAAGAAGTGAACAGGAAGCTCAAGGTGGACAGTGGCTAGGTTTGTGAATCTATGCGCTGCTGTTTCGTAACTAACGGCAAAATGATCGCGTAAGTCCTCTACAGAGAGTTCACATTTGGTCTTAGCATTCTGCAGGAACTCAACTGCTATTGATTCTGGCATTAATAGAGCACCAGCTAAGTAATTAGTAAGTACGCGCTGCGATAGGTAATCACCATAATCAATTGGTGATGAATGTTTGAGCACATGCCCAGCTAGAGCCTGTAACAAAATAGTTCGTGCATCTCGGCCTTCGCGGCGCATCGGAAGATAGATTCGACCGTGTTTTTCATCAGTAATAACTCTGGTTGAAGCTGGTAAATCTTGGGTGTAGTGAAGAGTAAATCCTAATTTGTTGGCAAGTTCAGCCGTAAGTCGCTCTGATAGTGGCCCTGACGTGTGATCTATCTTTGCTAAAAGGTTACGCGCTTCTTCTTCTAGATCAGGGAAATAATTATTTATCCTGCGCATCTCTTTGCGAAGTTCTAAATTCGCACGTCGCGCTTCTTCGGGAGTTGCTGATCTTTGTAAATGCAGTCTTTCAACTTCGCGTTGTAAACCAAGAATTATGTCTAGAATATTATTGCTAACTGTTTTTCCAATAAATGCATCAGGTAAACCAAGTGAGGCATAGAGTCCACTGCGTTGTGCGCGTTCGATTTCAAGTTCATTGGCAGAACGTTCACTTAATTTTTCAGCACTTAATAAATGATTCAAAGTAACGCCAAGTGCGTTCGCAATTTTCTGTAACTGCTGAATTGGGGGAGTACGTTTTCCATTTTCGATGGCCGATACTTGCGAAGGGGCACGCTCTATTGCGCGAGCAAGGACCTCAAGGTTCATTCCTTGTTTCGTGCGTAGCTCCCGAATTCGGCGTCCAACAATCAGCGGATCAAATTCCTCTTCCGAAATGCTCATAAATAATGTTCTCATGGGCAGCAGAATTACGGAAGTTCTGGAATATAGAAATATTCGTTTTATTCTGTCGGAAAACCCGTGCAAACCTAGATTTACTACTCAATACTCAGACCAACAGAGCAAAGGGCACAAAAACCCTAGCTTTTTCAAACCTACAAGGGAGTAGTTCATGAAAAGCCGTATCGGAAGTAATACCCAGACCGCAGAAGAATTGCAAAAAGAGTGGGATACCAACCCTCGCTGGGCAGGCATTAAGCGCGATTACACAGCAGAAGATGTGGTGCGCTTAAGAGGCTCTATTACGGAAGATTCGACCCTGGCTAAGCGTGGAGCTGAAAACCTTTGGGATCTGCTTCATACCGAAAAGTGGGTTCCAGCCCTTGGCGCGCTAACCGGCAACCAGGCAGTTCAGCAGGTTAAGGCCGGCCTAAAGGCGATTTATTTATCCGGCTGGCAAGTTGCCGGCGATGCCAACCTTTCAGGCCAGACCTACCCAGACCAAAGCTTGTATCCAGCTAACTCAGTTCCAGCCGTTGTGCGCCGAATCAACAACGCACTTATGCGCGCTGATCAAGTAGAGCGCGTTGAGGGCGCAGCCAGTATTGATTGGCTTGCTCCAATTGTCGCCGATGCTGAAGCTGGCTTTGGTGGACCACTAAATGCCTACGAGCTAATGAAGTCAATGATTCAAGCCGGAGCTGCTGGAGTTCACTGGGAAGATCAACTTGCCTCTGAAAAGAAGTGTGGCCACTTAGGTGGAAAAGTTTTGATCCCGACTCAACAACATGTTCGCACATTAAATGCTGCTCGACTTGCCGCTGATGTTGCTGGCGTTGAAACACTGATCATTGCGCGTACTGATGCATTGGCTGCTGACTTGATTACATCTGATATCGATTCACGTGATGCGCAGTATGCGACCGGAGAACGCACTAACGAAGGTTTCTATCGTGTTAAGCCAGGTCTACATGCCGTAGTAACTCGCGGTTTGGCTTTCGCAGAGTATGCAGATTTGATCTGGGTGGAAACTGGCGAACCAGATCTTGTGTTGGCAAAAGAATTCGCAGATGCGATTCACGCAAAGTTCCCAGGCAAAATGCTTGCTTACAATTGCTCTCCTTCATTTAATTGGAAGCGCCACCTTAACGATGACCAGATTGCTACTTTCCAAGCAGACCTCGCTGCACTTGGTTATAAGTTCCAATTTATTACTCTTGCTGGATTCCACGCGCTTAATCACTCAATGTTTAATTTGGCAAAGGGTTATAAATCTCGCGGCATGAGCGCATACGTTGAGCTACAAGAAGCCGAATTCGCCAGCGAAGCAGATGGATACACAGCAACTAAGCATCAGCGTGAAGTAGGCACCGGATACTTCGATGCCATCTCAACTGCCCTTAATCCAAATAGCGCCACGCTTGCTTTAGCTGGATCAACTGAAAACGAACAATTCCACTAATTTTTTAACTAATTCAAAGGAGAATTAAATGTCACATATAGCTATTGCGGGCAAGATGCACCCTCGCTTCAACGAAATTCTTACAACCGATGCTTTGGCATTTGTTACTGAACTACACGAGCTTTTCGCTGGCACTCGCAGCGACTTGTTGGCGCATAGATTAGTAAACCGTAACCACTTTACAAATGGTCGCCGGCCAACATTTCTTAAGTCAACTGCTCATATTCGTGAGGATGAAGGTTGGCATGTTGCTGGACCCGGCCCAGGCCTAGAAGATCGTCGCGTTGAAATCACTGGTCCAACTGATCCGAAGATGACATGTAATGCCATGAACTCTGGCGCCAAAGTTTGGTTAGCTGATCTAGAAGATGCGACCAGCCCAACTTGGGAAAATGTTATTGGCGGTCAAGTTTCACTTTATGATGCAATTCGTAGACAACTTACCTTTGATTCAGGCGAAAAGGTTTATTCAATTACTGCCGAAAATCCACCAACAATTGTTATGCGCCCACGCGGATGGCATTTAGTTGAAAAGCACCTACTCTTTGTTGATCAAGAAGATCGCCCACGTCCAACTGTTGCCGGGCTGGTTGACTTTGGTCTTTACTTCTTCCATAACGCAAAAGAGCTAATCGCTCGCGGAGCTGGGCCTTATTTCTACTTAGCCAAGATTGAATCTCATGCCGAAGCGCAACTGTGGAACAACATTTTCACTTATGCCGAAGAACGTTTAGAAATTCCATTTGGCACAATTCGCGCAACAGTTCTGATTGAAACAATTCCAGCAGCCTTTGAGATGGAAGAAATTCTTTGGGAACTTCGCGATCACTGCGCGGGCTTAAATGCTGGTCGTTGGGATTACATTTTCTCAATCATCAAAAACTTCGCGGGTTCTGGCCGTCAGTTCATTACGCCAGATCGCGCACAAATAACTATGACAGTGCCATTCATGCGAGCATATACCGAACTATTGGTCTCTACTTGCCATAAGCGCAAAGCCCACGCAATTGGTGGCATGAGCGCCTTTATTCCTAACCGCCGCGATCAAGAAGTTACCGACCGCGCACTTGAGGCAGTTAAGAATGACAAAGCACGAGAGGCAGCCGATGGCTTTGATGGCACCTGGGTTGCACACCCTGATTTAATTCCAGTTGCACAAGCCGAATTCGATGCAGTTCTAGGCACCAAGCCAAATCAGGTTGATCGTCTCCGTGATGATGTTCAAGTAACGCCAGATCAGCTTCTAGACATCAAGTCATTTGGCGGCGATGTAACCGATGCTGGTCTGCGCACAAATGTGGCAGTTGGTCTTCGTTACATTGAATCCTGGCTGCGTGGCACTGGCGCAGTCGCGATTGATAATCTGATGGAAGATGTTGCTACAGCTGAAATTAGTCGATCTCAGATTTGGCAATGGATTCGCTATGAAGTCATCACTCGAGAAGGAACCCACATCACTCATGGCTTAGTTGAGCAATTGATTTTCGACGTAATAAATGGGCTGGAACGTCATGAAAATGACCGTTTTGATGACGCCGTGACTATCTTCCGTCAAATTTGTTTGGACGAAGATCATTTCCCAACCTTCTTAACGCTTTCTGCTTACTCGCAATACTTAGTCACTCCAACAGCTTAAAAGTAAATCAACCTGTTACCCGGTTATGTTTCTCGGGTAACAGGTTGATTACTTAGTTATTTGGTTAAGCGCCGGTGTAATACTTAGCGATCTCGGTTAAAGATTTATCTAAAATCTCAAGACCAAGTTGTGCGTCTTCAACTGAGATATTGCATGGTGGGCACAAATGAATACGGTTAAAGTTGTTAAACGGCATCAAGCCATTCTTTTTACAAGCAGCAACTAACTCATTCATGGCTGCACTTGATGCACCATATGGTGCAAGTGGCTCGTGAGTTTCGCGATCACTTACTAAATCAACGCCCCAGAAAACGCCAGCGCCGCGAATATCGCCAATAACCTTATGTTTCTTAGCTAATTCAAGTAGCCCTGGCCCCAAGACTTTTTCGCCAATCATGGTGGCGTTTTCTAACATCTTTTCTTCCTTCATGACATCGATCGTTGCCACCGCTGTCGCACAAGCCAATGGGTGACCCATGTAGGTCAGGCCACCAGCAAATACTTTCTCATCAAAAGTCTTCGAGACTGGTTCACTGATTACAACACCACCGAGCTGGATATAACCCGAGGTAACGCCTTTAGCAAAGGTGATCAGATCAGGTATAGCTGGGCTATGTTGGTAGGCAAACCATTTACCAGTGCGACCAAAGCCAGACATAACTTCATCAGCAATCCACAAAATATTGTATTTATCGCACAATGCCCGAACGCCTTCGAGATAACCCTTTGGTGGCATCAAGACGCCTGCGGTGCCCGGCACTGATTCGAGCAGAACCGCTGCGATCGTATTTGGACCTTCAAAAATAATTGTTTGTTCTAGATGCTCTAATGCGCGCTTACATTCTTCGGCTTCATCTTTAGCCCAGAACGCAGTGCGATATAGATAAGGCCCCCAGAAGTGCACATGACCAAAAGCAAATTCATTAGGAAATCGACGTGGATCGCCAGTCGCATTTATCGCAGCACCAGTATTGCCGTGATACGAACGATAAGTCGAAAGCACTTTATGTTTATGAGTATGCATGCGCGCCATGCGAATTGCATTTTCAATCGCATCGGCGCCTGCGTTGGTAAAGAAAACTTTGGCGAAGTTTGATCCAGCTAGTTCAACTATGCGTTGGGCTGCTTCATTACGAGCATCATTGGCATGTTGTGGGGCAATAGTCGTTAGAACTTCAGCCTGGGTCTGAATCGCTTTGATTACCTTTGGATGTTGATGGCCAATATTGGTAAAGACAAGTTGCGAAGAAAAATCTAAATAAACCTTGCCGGCGTGATCCCAAAACCGTGAACCCGAACCACTAGCAATTGGCATTGGGCTGATCGCACCTTGAGCAGACCAAGAGTGAAAGACATATTTGCGGTCTGCGGCACTTACTGCGGCTTGCTTATCAGGGTCATTAATCGGAGTTGTCATTACATCGACCTTTTAGCTAGTAGGTAGCGCCATCTTAATGCTCTGAAGTAGATTGTGACTATGAATCAGATTACGCATTGGATCAATGGCGCGCTAGATACTTCTAAGTCAGAGCGAAGTGGCGATGTTTATAACCCAGCCACCGGCATAGTCTCAAAGACCGTCGCATTTGGTAACGCCGCAACTGTTGATTCCGCCGTAGCTGCTGCTACTAACGCTTTCGCTGAATGGCGTCACAGCTCATTGACCAAGAGATCCCAAGTTTTATTTGCTTTCCGCGAGCTAGTGCTTCAAAACAAGGAAAAAATAGCTGCCCTGATTACCGATGAACACGGCAAAGTATTAAGTGATGCTGCTGGCGAAGTCACACGTGGTCTTGAAGTTGTTGAATTTGCTTGCGGAATTCCGCATCTATTAAAGGGCGGGTACTCCGAAGAAGTTTCAACTGGAGTCGATGTTTATTCGATTCGCCAAGCTGTTGGGCCAGTTGCAATTATTTCGCCCTTTAATTTTCCAGCCATGGTGCCAATGTGGTTCTTCCCAGTGGCAATTGCTTGTGGCAATACCGTAATTGTTAAGCCTTCTGAAAAAGATCCAAGTGCTGCAATGTTTATGGCTCAGCTTTGGAAAGATGCTGGCCTACCTGATGGCGTATTTAATGTTGTTCATGGTGATAAAGAAGTTGTTGACGCACTACTTACGCACAAAGGAATCAAATCGATTTCATTTGTTGGTTCCACACCGATTGCGCACTATGTATATGAGACAGGCACAAAATCTGGTAAGCGCGTGCAGGCACTTGGTGGCGCAAAGAACCATATGGTCGTTCTACCTGATGCCGATTTAGAGTTAGCTGCGGATGCTGCGATTAATGCAGGTTTTGGTTCGGCCGGAGAACGCTGTATGGCTATTTCGGCAATCGTCGCTGTTGAGCCAATTGCGAGCGCACTTGTTGCACGCATTAAATCTCGCATGGCAAATATTAAAACTGGCGATGGCACCCAAGGTGCTGACATGGGCCCACTTGTAAGTGCTGTACACCGCGACAAAGTTGCCTCATATATCGAAGCTGGGGCTAAGTCTGGTGCAACTGTTGTTGTTGATGGCCGTGACTTAAAGGTCGATGGCGATGGATTTTTCCTTGGGCCAACTCTTCTTGATAACGTGACTCCAGAAATGTCGGTCTACACCGATGAAATCTTCGGCCCAGTGCTGAGCATTCTGCGCGTTAATACTTACGACGAAGCACTAGCTCTAGTTAATAGCCATGAATATGGCAACGGCACCGCAATCTTTACTAACGATGGTGGCGCAGCTCGTAGATTCCAAAACGAAGTCGAAGTCGGCATGGTCGGCATTAACGTACCGATCCCAGTGCCAATGGCCTACTACTCATTTGGCGGCTGGAAGAACTCACTATTTGGTGACTCTCATGCGCACGGCACAGAAGGAGTTCACTTCTTTACCCGCGGCAAAGTAATTACCAGTCGCTGGCTAGACCCTAGCCATGGTGGAATTAACTTAGGTTTCCCGCAGAACGATTAAGTAACCCCCTAATCAGAAGCTCTCCAGGCTTTGCCTAGAAATGTCTCAGACATGAGCGTGTCTCAGATAATTAAAGGCATTTATTGTTCAATTCTGGCATGCGCAAACAAATAGCAGTGACGGCAGCCTTAGCCCTTATCGCCAGTTCCTTTCTCGGCAGCTCTTACGCTGCTGCTCCTAAAGTCGGCAGTGCCTGTACCAAAGTAGGTGCTTTTTACGACACTCCTAATACAAGGTATGTATGTAAGCAAGAGGGAAGCAAAAAAGTCTGGCGGGTCTGGAGCCCGACCCCTGCGAATACACCTTCAGCAAGTGCGAAGCCAGTCAACTTTAAAGCGCGTATTCCAATAACTTTGCCAGTTGCTCAGTCAAAAAATCCCGCAGATATTACGTTCGCTAATGTTTTAGACCACATTTCTGAAATTCCTAACGTTGCATGGCAGAAAGTTCAAGATGTGATCGCAGCTAATCCAACGGTTACTCAGATCTCAAATGAAGTTCATGTCGGACCAAATACAAAAATTGATGTCGTGGGCGGTTTACCACGCATTCAAGAAATTTTGCTTCGTAACCAAAGACTATTTAATGGATTCACTCAGAACAAAACCTTCTACATTCTCATGTACAACGCACAAGATGAACCTTGGGCGGAGAGTGACTGGGAAAAAACCGCAAAAGCGAAGAAGTATTTTGCGAATCTGACTGCTGCTGAGAAATTAAGAATTCGTGGAAACTGTCAAAAGTCTTCTGGTCCTGGTGTTTTCTCAGGCCCTCCTGTTGATTGCAGAGGCGCTAATTCAACCGCAATTACCAATTCAGATGATGCGAATTTTTCATTTGGCCAAGGTGGTGAGGGTGCAGCGAATGATCCTTATGTAACTACTGGTGGCATTGTGGGTCACGAATATACTCACGCCCTCCAAGCAGCTCAGTGGATAGGACATCCAAACAGTTACTGCACTGAAAAAACCGAAACGGCTTCTTGTTTTAGAAGTTGGTCATCTAATTTTGGTTTTTCTCCGTGCTGGATATTCGAAGGCCTTCCAAATTCCGTGGGGCCAATGGTCGCATCTGAAACATATGCCTCATATCAGGAGTACCGAAAGAACCTGCCTTACAGAGGCCCTACGACTGTTACCGACTACACACAAGATTCACTTAAAAAGTATCTTTACAATCAGTCGCGCACCACTTGTTATCAAGATGGCAAACTCTATGATCTTGGTTATTCGGTTGGTGCTCTTGCCACCGAAGCCCTAGTAGCGATTGCTGGCCCTCAAGCGACATTAGCGTTGTATTCACTTGGTGCCCAAGGTCAAGATTTTGCAACCGCTTTCAAAAACGTCTATGGAATCAGCTGGAGCGATGCTTCGACAATTTTGTCTAAAGTATTAGCTGCGCAGTACGCAACCTTTGGTCCACCACCGAAGTAGTAAGGCTAATAAGCGCTAAGTATTAATGGTCGATGCCGGGGGATTAAATTCCTCCGGCATCTTCTCTCTTAACTGCTAACGTTTTCGCATGGCGAACTTACAAACTTTGCTGGCCTCGCCAGATCAGTCTGTGCGCTTAAAGGCCGCACTCGCCGCCGGAACTTATCCAGATCCAGAATATATAGAGATTTTGATTGCTCAGTGCGCACATGAGCCAGACTTCTTTGTTAGAGACACCTTGTCATGGGCGCTAATGAGACATGATGTGACGAAAGTCGTTAAGCGACTAGAGGTTGAATTGCAATCTTCTAATCCGCAAGCCAAGAGTCAAGCAATTCATACGCTTTCAAAAATCGGGGATAAAGCTAACTACCTACTGATAACAGATGAGATGCTCTTTGACGCAGATGATTTCATCGCATCAACTGCTTGGCGAGTAGCCTCTGTTTTAGTTCCAGATGATCAAAAGCCCGATCTTGTTAAGAAGTTGATCACTCAACTTGGCAGAGGTGATTCAGATACTCAATTTGGGCTTACAAGATTTCTTTGCGCTCTAGGGGAGTGCATTGTTGAACCTTTGATTGAGGCTACGAAATCGGCAGATGAAACCATAAGTAATCAAGCGAAATTCACGCTGCTCAGATTTAGAGAGATGCAGCTGGAAAGCGCCAAGTCGTCAAGCAAATGAGCGCTTGGACTTGGATCTATTGAGTAAATAAACCTAAGTGGGTTGTGAGGGACTCGAACTTTTTATTTTAAAACGCTCTTACTGGTCGAATTAAGTAGTACCCACTCTTCAAGAATGCAGCACCAGCAACATTCAAGAAATAGTAATTCGCTTGTGTCGCGGATGACTCAGTTGACGACCAGTATCTATTTTCAGGAAACCCACCAAAGATGGTATTGAAACTATAGAGTTCATAAAGTTCACTAGACGAAGGCAAGAACCAGCCACTGCCGTAATTTTTTGCTACCGAAGCTGCCCCTGAAGAGCCCGCTCCACTTTGTGCATCGATCTTTAAGGTATTGCTATACCCAGTTCCGATGCCACCGGCTGTCGTGCCAATCAAAGTGTTTTGATTTCCTGACCATTGATATCCAGAGCTCCACGCTCCAGGTGCAGCTTCGAGGTACTTGCACGTAGTCGAACACATTGAACCGGTTGCATCTACCTGTGTGAAAGTTCCTGATGAAACGTAAAAAATCTTTCCACCTCCAGGACCTATGTCATTCAGCTTGCAGGTAAAGCTACTGCCATCACAGTTAATACCAGTAAGAGCTATGGTCGAAGTTGCAACTGTTAAACCATCAACTCTGTAAGTAATTGTGTAGTTGAATCCACCTATTCCGTCTATTCCTAAATCATTAAATGTTGCTACTCCAGAAACTGCAGTCGCAGTATTTGATCCAATGAGTGATCCTTGAGGGCCTGCGGTGATCGTCGCAGTTACGACTGCTGTGGATGAGGTGACAGTATTGTCAGAGGCATCTCGAATCGTGATCTGTGGCTGGGTTGTAAACGCAGTTCTGCGCTGAGTTCCGGCAGAGGCGCGGGTTATGACAACTTTTGTGGCTGCGCCTTGAGTTGCTGGAAAAGAAGCTGTGATAAAGCCAGAGTCTGCCGAATGAGTAACAGAAGTCGCGCCTGCGACCGTAAAGAAATTAGCGCTTACTCCAGTTAACGTGTAACCAGATGTTGGGGTCAGAGTAATAGTTGCTGTGTATGTATTGCCTGCGGCAAAAGTTGAAGGAGATCCAGACCATGAGACAGTTCCGGTGTATCCAGTGCCAGCAGTTGTCGTAGTAACAGGAGTTGCACCAGTAACTGGTGCTGTAACTCCAGCAATAGCGGCGACGTTAATTACCGTTGAGCTAGAAGCTGCGATAGTAAAAGTTCGGACTACATCGGTCGCAGCTGCGTAGGTAGCATTTCCAGATTGGCTCGCAGTAATTGAACATGTTCCTGAAGCAACAGCAGTGATGACAAATCCAGCAACTGTGCAGATACCAGTAGTTGTCGACGTCAGGGTCACAGTCAAAGATGACGTGGCAGTGGTAGCAATTACCTGAGCGGCGCCACCTACTGTCATGCCTTGTGGTGTATCAAAAGTGATCGACTGGACTGCGAGCGAGATCGTAAAAGTTCGTACTACATCGGTTGCGGCTGCGTAGTTAGCATTTCCTGATTGGCTCGCAGTAATTGAACATGTTCCTGAACCAACTGCTGTGATGACAAAACCTGTAACTGTGCAAATACCAGTAGTAGTAGATGCCAGGGTCACAGTCAAAGATGACGTGGCAGTTGGGGCAACTGTCTGAGTAGCTCCACCCAATGTCATACCTGTAGGTGTAGCAAAGGTGATCGACTGGGCCGTAGGGGGTGTGATTGTAAAAGATTGGACTACTTGGGTCGCAGCCTGGTAGTTGTCATTTCCTGGCTGGTTGGCATTAATGGTGCATGTTCCAGCAGCATTAATTGTCAGCGTTGTTCCAGAGACGCTGCAAACAAATGGTGTGGAAGTGGTAAATATAACTGTCAACGCTGAAGTCGAAGTCGCAGAAAGAGCGGCTGGGCTTTGCCCGTAAATAATATCTGCTGGATCTGTAAACGTAATGGACTGAGAAGCTTTCGTAGCAGGATTTTGAGATGAATTCGTCGCAGGAAACGCAGCAGTGATCACACCTGAGTTCGCAGAATGGGTTACAGAAGTTGCTCCCACAACGGTAAAGAAGTTAGCACTGACCCCTGTGAACGTGTAACCAATTTCCTCTGTAAGTCTAATAGTTGCGGTGTAAATCGTACCTGCAGCAAAAGTTGAGGGGGACCCTGACCATGAGACAGTTCCGGTGTATCCAGTGCCAGCAGTTGTCGTAGTAACAGGAGTTGCACCAGTAACTGGTGCTGTAACACCGGCAATTGCGGCTACTGAAATAGTTGCATCAGTCGCAGGAAAGACAGCAGTTATGACGCCTGAGTTTGCAAGGTGAGTTACAGATACACCTGGAATCCTAAATGAGTTTGCACTTACCCCCGTGAGGGTATAACCAGAGGAAGGAGTAATAGTGATTGTTGCTGTATAGATCGTTCCCGCAGCAAAAGTTGAGGGAGATCCAGACCATGTAACAGTTCCGGTGTATCCAATTCCGGGACCAATCGCACTTGCTGGTGTTTCGCCCGTGATGGGTCTCCGGACAGAGATATTTATTGAAGTTGAAATTGTTCTAGGAGCCGCAGGAAAGACTGCTGTGATCACGCCAGAGTTGGCAGAGTTACTAACGGAAGTTGCACCGTCAACAGTAAAAAAGTTAGCACTTACTCCGGTTAATGTGTAACCAGATGTAGGAGTCAGAGTAATTGTTGCTGTGTAGATCGTACCTGCGGAAAAAGTAGAAGGAGATCCTGACCAAGAAACTGTTCCGGTGTATCCAGTGCCAGCAGTTGTTGTCGTTACGGGAGTTGCTCCGTTAACTGGTGCTGAAACGCCTGCGATTGCTGGGGCTGAAATTCTGCTGTCAGTTGGTGATGGTGAAACCGTTGGTGAAACCGTTGGTGATGGTGAAACCGT
>Ga0209597_1000819_pt1 | contig 20270 bp, 15 predicted proteins | sample M_140625_MF_Meta_FD_187316 | JGI IMG/M metagenome (GOLD analysis project Ga0209597, IMG submission 187316) | Freshwater microbial communities from Lake Montjoie, Canada to study carbon cycling - M_140625_MF_MetaG (SPAdes) (version 2) | ecosystem: Environmental > Aquatic > Freshwater > Lake... | reverse complement strand
TAGTTTACTCTATCAAGTATTCGGATTTCATCACTTCATTTATCGTGCGGTAATGGGCATAATCGTATTTGGCGGTTGCTTTGCTATTTGGAAACTAACAGGTATGTATGTTTTAAAAACCATCCATAGATACTGTATTTTTACACTTTGGTATTCATCGCCAATCTTGGTTTATTATTCATTTAATTACATTCCAGATATACCAGCATTCTCATTTTCAATGATTGCTTGGTACAATTTTTTCCAATATTATCATGGTTTGAATAAAAACAAATCGTTCAATCTTTATATTTTATTTACAACCTTATCTGGCTTATTGAAAGTAACATTCTTTATCAATCATTTTGCCATTTTAGGGATTATTTTATTGCAAAAGATCTATCCAAACACAATTCGCAATCAAGTCATATTCAAACCAAAGCAATTTGCACTTTACTTCTTGCCATTTGTTATTGTTTCAGCATGGTATTATTATTCAAATTACTTGACACAACTCACTTGGAACCATCATTTTTTACAGGCAACAAATCCCGCAAAATCAATATCAGATTTCATTGAAAATACCCGTTTTTCTTTTAATACTTGGGGAAATAGAATTTATCCATTTTCAGTATTGATGGGGGTTTTGTTTATTTGGATCATATCATTAATCAAGTATTTTAAACAATTAGACATAATTGGTTACATAGGTTTATTCCTTTTCGGTGGATTTGTCATTATTTTTACGCTGTTTAATGTCCAATTTCGCTATCACGATTATTATTTTGTGGTTTTGTACCCATGTTTGTTCTTTATATTTCTATGGCTCTATAAAATGCACATTGAAAATAGAAGTTTCTTTACCGGGCTTGCAGGTGTAGCCAGTTTAATTGCAATGTATGTTTTGCCAATTTCAAATAGCATTCATGCTAAAAATAATGTAAAACGCACATTTACAAACAACGACTATTATTGCCAAAATGTGATTGGAAACATTGATGATTATCAAAAGGCAAAGGAATTTATTGACAAAAAATATCGAAACAAAGATGAGATTTTTTCAGCCTTCGATGGCAGCCCAAATACATCACTTTATTTATTAGGAAGACAGGGAATTAGGATTGCAAAAGATTTCAACAAAGAGGTAGTTGAAGATATTTTCGATAGGAAATTCGAAGAGAAAGATACCAAATTCTTGCCGATAATTGTAATCAATGATTACCCATTTTGGATGAGTTTAAAATTAGAAAAGTATCAAATTTCAGAGCCAATTTTCAATTCTGGAAGTGTTACAATTTGCTATTTCAATAAAATTAAATAATTAGAAAATTTGATATCCTAAGTGCATTCCTATTCCTCCACCGTGCCATTTTGAAGGAATGATAAAAGATTCTATTCCTATTAAATTAATACCCCAAACCAAAGGTTTTCCTTTGAAGTTAAAAGAAGCAAAACTCAAACCACAGTTAATATCAAAATCATCAAATCCACCAACACTTGCACCTACTTGGTAAAAAAACGGTGAGGTTTTATTGCTCTTTTTGCTATTGTATTTTCCCTTAAAGGTTGCCATATAATTCAATCGTGGCAAGTAGCCAATTACATTGATATATTTTAAAGAAATCAATTGGTTAAATAATTTAGCATTAAAATTATTTCTATTTCTAAAATCAATACCGGCATAAATGGTAAATGGAGACATAATCATTCCTCTGCGTTTCGAGTCAACCAAATTCAGTTTACTTACAATGCTATCTTTTTGTCTGGTAAACCAAGAGCCGAAGCGCAAATCTGATGCATTAATTTGCACAGCCGTTAAGTTTAATGGCTTAGAATTCTGATAACTATCAGGAGTTAGCCCTTCACCGTTTGCATTCCAAACAGCATCTTTACCAGTTACATTCACATCTGAAAAGCTGTAAAAACCGAAATTTTGCAATTTCAATTCAATGTTTGTTAGCAATCCATTTGTATTTAAAATAGATTTTGTTAAATCTAATCCTGCTTGCAATCCATACCCGTTGCCACCGAAAGAATATCCAGTAGAAGCAAAATACCCACTACCTGAAAAATCAACCTTGTCGCCCAACTGATCACTTGTTAGCTTAATATCTTTGGTTGAAATTCGAGTATATGACAAACATTGACCGAACTGAATATTTGGATTTACACTAAATCCAAAAAATTTAGACTTTGTTTTAAATACAAATCGAAGCACCCTATTTCTCCAAGATTCAATTTCATTTTTATCGGCATTCAAAGTTTGACCTAAATAATTGGTATTCCCTTGAAAAAATAACCGGAAAGCATCTTGGGTAAAATTTGCTCCTAGCACATCTTGAATTAGCAATTCAACAGTTTTTAAGGATATATTTTTATTGCTTTCAAAACCAACAATTGGATAAAGTGTTAAACGATATTCTTGGCTTGCTCCCATTCGGTTTGAGTTGCTCAACAGCGACTGATAATTGTTCATGCTCTCAGGAGATATATATCCCCCAAAAGCAAATTTAGACACCATAGAAAGAGGCACTGCGTTAGACCCAGATTCTATATCAAATGACGCAATTGGCATTACCACAGACCCGTTGCTGTTACTTATAACCGGCTCGAGATTAGTTCTAACTGGGAAACCTATTTTAGTCTTTCCCAATGAATCATTCAATCCAATAAGTTGACAAAAAGGCAATAAACCAATTACTATAAAAAGTTTAATTCCTAGCTTCATACTCAAATTGAATTCTAGATTTTACTTTCAACTTACTCGTATTAAAAAGTCGTTGCATTTTGCCATTGCCCTTCACTTTCATTTTCAAAGCCACATAACCTGCCGTTTTCAACATCCCCACTTTTTCTCTAGGTAATTTTATCACCATCATGGAACTATTTGCTTTAACGGGATAACCGTTTGCATCCAAATCGCCTGCCAATATTCCTGAAGCCGGATCAACATTCAAAAACCCTAATGATTTATATTGGTTATCGAGCATTTCAACTTCAATTCCAAAATCCATAGGGAATGAATTGGTCATTTCAAGGAACAATGTAGCACTTTTGATTCTCTCCATTGCACCAATATTACTCAAATTCAAACCTTGTGTATCCCTCAAAACAAAACCTCCAAAAGCAAATGTTGCAGGCGCTTGAACCCTCATGATTACATCGAGTCGTGAATTGTCAAACACAAAATCCTTGTAATTATTGACATTACCATTTGGCGAAATTTCAGTTTCCAAATCATAATTTAATTTCTGAGGGAGATTTTCTAAAAAGGACTTAATATTTGAATTGTTTGGATTTAAATCAACCACAGTTTCAGTGTATTTATCTCTTTGGAAAATTGGCGATGTCACAAACAAATCATTCATTAATGGATTCGCACTCAAAGCAACTTTGCCATTACTAAATACATTTTCACCTTCCAAAGAATGTAATTTGAATCTTCCATCTGTACCAATACTGTTTCGCAGCACAAATGACACATTGATATCTTTTACTTTTAAATCACCGTCGAGCCCCTTAAACAAGCTAAAATCTGTTACTTTAGGCCCAGTTCTATTTAAAGAATTTCCCAAATATCCAATGGCATATTCTGGTTTAAGTCCTTCAATACGATATGTAAGCTTGATACTGTCTTTTAAACTCACAGCCAATTTTCTTCCGCTACTGTCAAGTGTCACTCTTAAAATTTGATGGAAGGTATTTACAGTATCATTGATTGATGGATTTTTCCCTCTAAAGTCTAACAAGAAACCCGACATATCATAAATCTGTTGCGTTGTGGCGACTCCATTTCCTGCAGATCCTGCCATTTTTAGTTCTTGATAAAAAGGCTTACCATCTTTCATTGCACCTGGCAACGAAAGAACCATATGCATATCTTCTTGAATGGTACTTTCTACTTTAATTCTCAACTGACCCGAAGCAACCTTGAAATACTTTACTTGCGCGCCACCCATGTAAAGAGTCAACCCTTCATCTTGGTCAATTACATTTTGTGTAGGAAAAGCAGCAATAGCATTTCTCGGCCTTAAATTACGAACGGATAATTTTACGTTTATGCCCTTACTTGCATCAATTAAAACCAAACCACCACTTGCCTCTGTTATAAGTTTTTTTATGGTTCCTTTTAACGTTTTGGTAACTGTTTTGTTGCGTAAATCAATGATTTTGGTAGCGACACCACCATTTTTACTGATATTTTTAAAAGAATCAAGTGCAACAACAGAATTATCACCCGCATTGGTTAATTCAAACACAATTAAGGAAATATTTACAGGTAAACCGTTAGTGATTGATATATCCAAATAACCTGTATCTAAAGTTGCCGTTTCAAAGAAAGCACTGGCATCAATATCGGTTGGATCCAAATTCGATTGAACTTGAGCCGGAATATCGGCGGTTTGCCCATTTAAAATTTTAAACAATGGATTAATTTGCCCCAAAGTGATGTTGTTTTCAATAGTTCTATCGCTTAGTTTTAGTTTTCTCAAACTAAAAAAGGCATCAATTCCAGTATCTGTAGCCTGTAAATCATTGATTTTGTATCTATAAATTAGATTTTCATAATTCAATAGATAACTACTATCTGTTAAGGTTGGCTTTAAATATCGTGTATCAACGTTGTCAAGCGACATTTCAGTTTGAAATAAAGGCAAAGTAGAATTTACATCCCAACTTGTTTGCTCTCTAGAACATGCAATAAATAATACTGCAGAAATGATGAATATATTTACCTTTTTAAAAATCATTTAACACGCAATTTACATTTTATTTGGCGAGTCCCCAACCAAATTGAGAGTATAGCAAATTTTTACCACCAAAAATCATTATCCCCCAAATAAAAATAGAGATAATCATATAGGTTACTATTTTGGGTCTATTATGAATGAAAGTAATTGCCAATAGGCAACCAACGGTTAAACTAATTACCACTGGCGACAAAAAAGCAACCAAGGGCAAACCACCGTTCTTTCTAATTTTCACCAAAAATCGATTCTTTTTAGTGAAAACTAAAGGTTTTTTATATTTATCGCCTTGTCTTCTAATTTTACGCTCTCTAAAAAACCGGGTCAATTCAGTTCCCCCATAAACGTAAATTAAAACTGCAATACTTGAACCGATAGTAGTGGAAAGAAATCCTTCAATCGGATTCAGCCACTTTAAAGCAAAGGTTACACCAATTAAATACTTGATAATTGATAAACCAACAGTGCCTAAAACCTTAAAAATTAATTCCATTTTTTACAATTTACGCAATTTATGTCAATTTTTTATAGAAATCGGCACCTTATAAAAGATAATACCTCAAAAATTATACGCAAATTTGCAAATCAAATTGAAAAAACAATTTAAACATATCTTATTTGTGGTTTGTGTGCTCACGCTTTTTATTCATAAAGTTGATGCACAAATTTTCTCAAACTCCCAAGGTTCTATGCTGGAGCCTAAGAGCGCAGATACTGCCAGTATGAAAAGAGATTCAATTGAAATGGCCAATAAGCCGAAAAAACTGCGTGCTTATCCTAAATCTCAGTTGGCAAATACAATTTGGCAAATGAGAGATTCATTGCATCAATCAGACTCAACTTTTTCAAATGTTCACCGCTACTCTCCTGCAAGTAAACAAATTATTCCGAGTGCAAACCTCGGTGTAATAGGTTCTCCCGAGAAGCTTTTAGCCATACAACCTTTTAAGAATTCCGGCATCCAAATAGGACTTCAACAGTTTCCTTTGCAAGGTAAAACACCAGATAATCTTGAATTTCATAAAGTATCACAACCCTATACCAACGTGAAGTATTTACAAGGTTCAGGTGGCATTATTGGTTTGGATATTTTGCATACTCAAAACTTATCGGCTACATGGAACGTTACAATTGATTACAGCAGTATTTTGAATGAAGATATGTACACGCCCAAAGTGGCACTTCAGCAAAACTTAAATCGCAATACCATTTTAGGTAGCAATTTCACTTCCAAAAATGGCAAATACGAGCAACAGATAATATTTTCTTGGAATAGAAACCGCAGACTTGAAAATGGCGGACTTAAAACTGACAGCTTATTTTATGGACCAAATTTTCAGGCATCTAACTCAATTCAACAAAGACTATTTGGAAACTACTATCCTAATTTAACAAATGCCAAATCATTTTGGGCACAAACCGATCACAGATTCAAGCACCGTTATTTTTTCGACTCATCCAAAACTTTTGGAATTTCGCAAAGTATGCGATTTCAAAAAGTAAGATTTCAATACACAGACAAAACCAGAGACACCTCATTTTATGGCAATGAATACAATTTTACAAAAAATAAAATTGCCGATAGCACATCGTATAATCTATTTGAACATAAAGTTGGGGTCAATTTTCAAAAAACTTTCTCATCGCTAACAGCCAATCTACAGGTAAATCATATTTTTCAATATTTGGATTATCAATACGATACATTTTTAACCAAAGTAAAAAGTTACTCCATAAATACCCAAGGTTTTGAAGGAATTTTAAACACAAAATACAAGAGTTGGCAAATATTTGCAGAAGCAAATTTGTTCATTTTGGGCTATGCACAAAAAGCATTCTTATTGAACGCCGAATTGAAAAAAAGCTTCAATAAAGAATACTTCTTAACGCTGAGAGGACAAATTTCCAATCAACCCGTAGCGCAATATTTATCAACTTTCACCAATAACCATTTCTATTTTTCGGCGGATAGCCTTCGCGCAACCCCTAGTAATCCTAATTTCACCCAACAACAATTTGCAAGTATAAATATTGTAAAAAAAGGGAAGTTTTTATGGGGAAACATGGGATTAACTTTAGGTAGTTTGCAAAACGACTATATTGGCATAAACACTGCTGTCCCTCAAAAAATAGAGATTGTAAATTATGTTCAATTTTCAACGGATGTTTCTTTGAAAATCGGTCATTTCATTTTCCAAGAACAGGTATTTTTACAGCTGAATCAAAACAAAGAATTGGCAAATTACGGGTTACCGAAATTGAATGCACGTTCTGCCATTTTCTATCAAAATGAAGCATTTGATCAGGCTTTATTATTTAGAATTGGTATTGAGGGAACCTATACTTCTCAATATATGCAACTTAATTACAGACCAGATGCCGGCGCATTTTACTGGAATACCAATAACTTAAATCCTTTGGGAAGTTACCCTGTATTCGATGTATTTATCAGTGGACGCATTCAAACGGTTGATCTATTTTTAAAGTATGAACACTTGAACGAATGGCTCATCGTTCCTGGTGTAAACAAAAGATACGAACAGGTATATAAATACCCAATTGAACCCTATCGTTTAAGATTCGGATTCAATTGGAGATTCTGGAATTAATGCGCTTCTAACCAATTATTTCCAACACCGGTTTCGACCAAAATTGGAACATCTAGTTGCATTGCCGATTCCATCAATTCTTTTACTTTAGATTGAACGATTTCTATTTCATTTTTAGGGACATCAAACAACAATTCATCATGCACTTGCAACATCATTTTGGTTTGCAAGGTGGTTGATTTCAACCAATTTTGAATATTAATCATGGCAATTTTAATCATATCGGCTGCACTTCCTTGAATTGGCGCATTGATTGCATTTCGTTCCGCAAAACCTCTTACCACGGCATTTTTGCTATTGATATCTCTCAAATTGCGTTTTCTGCCCACCAAAGTTTCTACATAGCCCAAATCACGCGCAGAATTGATGGTATTATCCATATATGATTTGATTCCTGGAAACTGAACAAAGTAATTATCAATGATTTCTTTGGCTTCAGATCTAGGAATATTTACCCTCTGACTTAATCCAAATGCTGAAATACCGTAAATGATACCAAAATTAACCGTTTTGGCCTTTCTACGCATTTCTTTATCTACGTCGGCCAACTCAACACCCCAAACCTTAGCTGCCGTAGCTGTATGGATATCTAAACCTTGATTAAATGCTTCTATCATGGTAGCATCTTTTGAAATATGTGCAATGATTCTTAATTCAATTTGAGAATAATCTGCGCTCAACAACAAATGATTTTCATCTCTAGGAACAAACGCTTTTCTTATTTCTCTACCCAAATCGGTGCGAATTGGAATATTTTGCAAATTGGGATTTTGACTACTTAATCTTCCAGTTGCAGCCACTGCTTGATTAAAGCTTGTATGAACCCTACCTGTTTGACTTTTCACCAACAATGGCAAAGCATCAACGTATGTACCTTTTAGTTTCTGCAAAGCCCTGAAATTCATGATATACTCAATAATTTCATGTTTCCCCATCAACGAAACAAGCGTTTCTTCGTCGGTTTGATATTGACCAGTTTTTGTTTTCTTTGGTTTGTCTGATAATTTCAATCGTTCAAACAATACAGCTCCAACTTGCTGTGGTGAAGAAATATTAAATTGCATTCCCGCACTTTCAAAAATCTTTGTTTGTAATTCTAAAGCTTGCGACTGCAATTCTTTACTATATGCATTTAAGAAATCGGTATCAATTTTAACACCCTCTGATTCCATTTCCATAAGTACTTCAACCAAAGGTATTTCAATATCGTTAAAAACAGAATTTAGGCCTCTATCCTCAATTTCTACAATCAATTTTTGTTTCAATTGAAGCGTAACATCGGTATCTTCAGCCGCATACTCAGCAATTTTTTCTATGTCTACACTCGACATATTTCCTTGCATTTTGCCTTTTTTACCAATTAAAGTTTCAATTGAAATAGGTGAATAATTCAAATATTGCTCACTCAAAACTTGCATATTATGGCGCTGATCTGGCTCAACCAAATAATGCGCTAACATGGTATCATAAAATGGAGCAACCATTTTAAGATCATATTTTTTAAGCATTGCCATATCAAATTTCAAATTCTGAGCGATTTTTAATTTGTTTGAAAGAAATAAAGGCTGAAATTTTTGAAGGACATTTTTGGCTTCTTCAAAATTATTTGGAAGTGGAATATAGACCCCTTGGCCATTTATCCAAGAGAATGAAATTCCGACAATTTCAGCTACAAATAAATCTAAATCAGTTGTTTCAGTATCAAAACAAAATTCATCTTGATTGGATAAATCTTGAATCAATTCTTCAATTTCAATATCAGTCAAAATGGCTTTATAACTATGGGCTACATCTTGAATTGTTTGATAAACTGGCGCGGAAATTTCTTCTTCGTCTGATTCAGGTTGACTAAATAAATCGAACATTGAAGTTTGTGCTGGATTAGATTTTGCAACAGGTTTGGCTTTTGCAACTGGAGAATTATTTGAAGGTTCATCTGAAACAGTTGTACCTAAAACCCTTTTCAATAATGTTCTAAATTCTAATTCATGAAAAACTTCAGTTATGAGTTCCGCATTTTTTGGAATAATTTCCAAAGATTCAATGTCAATATGAATTGGCACTTTGGTATCAATGGTTGCCAACCATTTACTTACTTTAGCTTGTTCAGAAAACTCTTCAAATTTTTCTTTCATCTTGCCTTTTAATTCATGGGTATGGGCCAAAATATTTTCCATTGTACCATATTCTTGAATTAATTTTTTGGCAGTTTTTTCGCCAACACCAGGAACACCAGGAATATTATCGGCGGCATCGCCCCATAAACCCAAAATGTCAATTACCTGATCAACCCTTTCAATTTCCCACTTTTTCAGAATTTCGTTCACTCCTAAAATTTCATCTGGATTGCCCATTCTGCCTGGTTTATAAATATGTACCCTCTCTTTAACCAATTGACCAAAATCTTTATCGGGGGTCATCATGAACACCTCCATGTTTTCAGCTTGCCATGCCAAAGTTCCAATGATATCATCGGCTTCATAGCCATCCATGGAAATCACTTGAATATTAAAACCATTCAAAATTTTAACAATGTAAGGCAAACTTTTCCTAAGGTCTTCTGGCATTGGATCTCTATGCGCCTTGTATTTCTCATACTCAATATGTCGTTGAGTAGGCTTATCTGTATCAAAAACCACAGCAATATGAGTGGGTTTTTGTTTATTAAGAATGTCTAACAAAGTATTTGTAAACCCCAACATGGCACTTGCGTTTATTCCAGTGCTTGTAATTCTTGGATTTTGGCTAAACGCAAAAAAGGCCCGATAAACGAGGGCCATACCATCTAATAAAAACAATTTCCGCTCTTGCATATGAGGTAGCAAGTTAAGAAATTTTTTACCTAAAATTTGATTTATTTAATGCTTTTTTACAAAACCAAGTGAGGCACCATTGATACAATATCTCAAACCCGTAGGCTGATTATATCCATCATTAAAAACATGCCCCAAATGACCTCCACAATTCGCACAAACCACTTCAACTCTAGTCATTCCGTAAGCGGTATCTAGAATTTCTTTCACTTTTGATTTATCAATAGATTGATAAAAACTTGGCCAACCACAGCCTGCGTCGAATTTTGTATTGCTTGAAAACAATTCCGAATTACAACCTTTACAAACATAAGTACCAGAATCCCAAAGTGTTTCGTATTCACTTGAATATGGTTTTTCTGTTCCTTTTTCTCTCATCACATTAAAAGAAAAATCACCTAATATTGCTTTCCACTCAGTATCTGTTTTCTCAATTGGAAATTTATTGTTATCCTGCTCCATATTTGTTGTTTTGTTTTTAGAAATGGAAGAACATCCAATGAAATAAAACACGATTGCTACTATTACCCATTTCATATTTGTTTAACAATATAATGGTTTGATTGTTTTATAAATGATTCAAATCCTTGAACTTTGCCTTGTGAATTTTTTCGGACATTACTTTTTAGACCATATACCCAATAATCCGAAACATAATTTTGGAATCTTAACGCCCGATTTGCTAAGAAATTTCACAGCAAATTTATATGATAAAAATTTATTGCATCACTTAAAAGATAGCGATTGGCAAATAGGAGTAATTAAGCACTTCGAAAGAGACAAACATTTTCATCAGTCTGTATTTTTCAAAGAAACATACGAATCATGCCATGAAATAACCAAAAATATATTTCAAAAAACCAGCATCCCAAGATTTTACTTTGCGCTTCACGTTTTGATAGAAATGATTTTAGATAAGGTTCTTATTAGTGAAGATGAAAGTAAACTTCACGAATTTTATGCGCAATTGGAATTATGCCAAAATGAAATTCCAAATTTACTAGAACAAATCAACCACCAAAATCCCAATCTGTTTTTAGAACGTTACAACCGTTTTTTAGAATCAAAATACTTATTCAAGTACCTACATAATTCCGGAATTGTTTATGGATTAAATCGTATTTACATTCAAGTGAATGCATATAAACTGGAATGGAATGAAGAACAAAAAAACGAATTAGAAAAACTTGTTTCAATTATAGAATTAGCAATTCGGGAAAACATTACAAAGTTGAATTCCTAAAAAGCGTATAAATCAAAAACAAAAGAGTCATTAAATGTAAAAACTCTTTCCATTTCCTCCATTTATTTCCCTCATAAAAACCAGAAATAAATATTGAAATCGGAACTGAAGCAACAATAAAATAATGTGCGTAATCTTTGAATCTTATAAAAAAGATTGAAAGCACATAAAATCCAAAAATCAACATGGCCAATTTACTACGTCGGGTTTCAACATTGGATCTAAAATAACTACCCACTATTTGCAAAACGCCAACAAATACAAATATTAGCAATAAGAACAATAACAAAATTTCAGGACCATCTTTGAGCCAATGGAAATCTAAAGTCTTATTTTTAATTACCCAAAATTGCCAAGTATTGTAAAAATCATAAGAAAAATTTGATAAATATCCAATTGCCGAAACCAAATAGTAAGGCATAATTAATCCAAATAAAATAGCAAATATATCTAATGGCAAAATAGGTTTGAATAAGATGATGGCAACTATTAGAAAAATGATAACCCAATAATGTTCAGCAATACACAACGCACTTATTCCAAAAAAGAGTGCACTTAAAAAGAGCCATCTGCGCTGGTAATTGTTCTTTATATAAAGGTAAAAATATGTGAGTCCGATTAAAACAAAAACATTTCCTAATTGAACATTTGACAAGTAAAAATTCTCCAAAAAACACGAATTTGCAATTGCAAAAAAATACAAAATCACATATCCAGGTTTTTCAACAATATTATACTCCCAACATAACTTATTGACAATTAATCCTTCAATGATTACAACTAAAAATGAAAGAACAAACGATAACCAACGGACTGAGTTAATTTCATTAATAAAGTTTGATAATATTCCTGTATTTAAAGTAGTACTTGGTTGGTATTTGGTAACAAAAAAAATGGGAATTCGGATGAGCATGATTACCAAAATAACCAAAGTCAAAGAACCTATTTTATTATCAAAAAACTTCCTAATCATTTCCTGTTAATTGCATCCAAAACCATTGTTTATCTCGGAACAAAGGTACCGTAAATGTACAATAATCCATCTCTTTTCCATCAAACGGAACCGCCAAATTATAGAAATTATCACTATTCATGATAACTTTTTTAACAATTTGGAAATTCGGTTGGATACAATAATCCAAAATCTGATTCTTTCTGGCTATATCATCATTAAAAACGACATGAATTCCATCTTTACAGACGTAGCTACCAAAACCCAATAAATAGGCATTTGAAATTGTAGCCGATTGGTCTTTTTTAATTATTACACAACTGTCTAATGCAAAATCTTTATTCATAAATAAACCAAAAATATCACCGTAATGATAGGATATTTTTGTTGCGGTTTGTGGAATTCCATTTACATAGTAAGTTTCCAATTGACGGAGTTCATTGAATTGCTCAATTAAAAAGAACTTATTGCCATTCGCATTCAAAACCAAGCGTCTCAAATATAAATTTCGAGGCAGTTCTTTCCTTTTATTATTTTTTATTTCTAAAATTTTATCTATCGTATTTTGCTGAAATTCATAATCATAATAATTCTTTTGAGGGAAATTTATGTGTGATATTTCTTGATCAAAACAGCCAATAACATCTAACCCGTTCGCATTTGAATAAAGCCCACTAATGTGCCAGTCTTGTGTTATTGGATCTACAGTTAAAATAGAATGCATGTAGGTTCCATTATGCAAAGTAATCTTAAAAATTTCACTCGCTTTTTCAGAAAATGCACAAAGATGTAACTCTTGATTCTTGGGTGATTTAGAACCAAAATCTCTTGGCAAATTTGCCAAAATAGTTCCAACAAATTTTGAACTATCAGACAAAGATCCTGCGTCCCAAATCACAAAATCCCTTGACAATTTTAAAGTATCTGAATTTTGAAAAATCTTGTCCCCTTTTAAATCATAAACGGAAACTCCAATTAAACTTGTATTTTTTTTGATTTCGTTTATATACCCAAAAACCCATTTCTTCCTATCCAAACTATAATCAACCAACAAATGATCAATACTAATGTTGGGCAAATCGAAATTAGAAATGATCTTTGTTTCCACTATCCCATTTAAATTATTCCCAATTTTATTCAAAAATAATCTTAGAGGTTCCTTTCTTTTTTTCAAAACACTCACCCAATAAATCCCTGAATCAGTAGTGAAAATTTTTAGGACATGAACTTTTCGTGCCAATTCAAAGAATCTATCCTCTACAAAACCCAAATCATTGTCATAACGCTCTATACTAAAGCCACCCGCCAAATTTTCTCTGGCATAATTCAAAAAATAATTTCCAAAATCATTTTGCCCTATGGGTCTATGATACAAACTGTTTTTTTGATTTAATTGCGATTTATTTGATAAAATATACTGTTGCGCATTCGCTTCCAAACCCAACAAAAAAAGGAATATAACCAAAAGTATTTTGCGCATATCCCTCAAAATTCGATTTCAAACACCACATTCGCAAATACAATCGTAATTTTGTACTCTAATTTGAATTATTTTGATAGAAAACGAAAAACCTCAAGAAATTGCCATTGTTGTGGGAGTACAATCTCAACGACAAGAATTGCCAGTAGATGAATATCTCGATGAACTGGAGCAGTTGGTTTATACGTCGGGAGCAAAAAGCATAAAAAGATTTACCCAAAAACTTGAACACCCTCACGCCAAAACCTATGTTGGTAAAGGAAAAATGCAAGAAATTGCTGAATACTGCAAAAACAACAAGGTTGATATTGCAATATTTGACGATGAATTAAGCCCAGCACAAGTTAGAAATCTTGAAAAAGAAATCATTGATGTTAAAGTACTTACAAGGACCCATTTAATCCTCGATATTTTTGCGAAAAATGCACAAACTGCCCAAGCCAAAACACAAGTTGAATTGGCCCAAAGTGTTTTCTTATTGCCACGACTTACCGGTATGTGGACGCATTTAAGCAAACAAAAAGGTGGTATTGGTATGAAGGGACCAGGTGAAACTGAAATCGAAACCGACAGACGTACATTAAGAGCAAAAATTACCTTGTTAAAGGAACGCTTGCTTCATATTGAGAAAATTGGAATTACCCAAAGAGCATCTCGTGAGGGAGCACTTAGAGCCGCATTGGTTGGATATACAAACGTTGGTAAAAGTACAATTATGAACTTATTAAGTCGTTCTGATGTATTGGTTGAAGACAAATTTTTTGCTACATTAGATTCTACCGTGCGTAAAATTGTATTGCCTAATCCGGCAGTAGAAGGTGAAAATGTACCTATTTTATTGAGTGATACAGTAGGATTTATTCGAAAACTGCCTACCCTTTTGGTGGAAAGTTTTAAAAGCACTTTGGCGGAAGCTTTAGAGGCAGATTTACTCATTCATGTTGTAGACATTAGCAACCCCAATTACGAAAAACAAATGCAATCAGTTAAAGAAACGTTGCATAGCATTGGAGCCTCTGACAAACCAGAATTAATTGTTTTCAATAAAGTTGATGCTTTTAAAGGACATGACGACGATTTCTTTGTTGGAACAACCGGCTTAACCATAGAACAATTCGAAAAAAGTTGGATGGCGAAAGAAAATGCTCCTGCCGTATTTATTTCTGCAACCAACAAAACCAATGTGGATCGTTTAAGAGATTCAGTTGTTACTGAATTATTAAAAGTTCGAACACCCGGTTATTGATTTTTTTACATTTCTATTACAAAAAAGAGCGGCTCTTGCCGCTCTTTTTATAATTCATCTTCGTTGAAAAAATAATCATCATCCGTAGGATAATCACTCCAGATTTCTTCAATGCTCTCATAAGGTTCTCCATCGTCTTCCAATTCTTGAAGATTCTCGATTACCTCTAAAGGAGCGCCTGAACGAATTCCATAGTCAATTAATTCATCTTTCGTTGCTGGCCATGGAGCGTCGTCCAAATAACTAACCAATTCAAGTGTCCAATACATAAGCTTTTTATTTTAAGTTTTAATTTAGCGCGAAAATATATTTTTATTTGTATAAAACAACACCATTTTTGTAATCATTTTATTATGCACCCAGATTGGCAAGACAAACTTCATCTTTATTGTGAACAAAATAGCAGTCCAGAACAGCAATATCTGAAAGATGTTACTGCTTTTACGTGGCGAAACATGTTAAATGCCAGACAATTAAGTGGAAAACTTCAAGGACAGTTATTGTCTATGTTGGTTGCACTAAAAAATCCCCAATGTATTTTAGAAATAGGAACATTTACGGGGTATGCAACGGCCTGTTTAACCGAAAATGCATCTCAAGAAACACAAATTCATACCATTGAAGCCGATCTTGAGACCGCTTTTAAAACAAAATCATTCTGGAAAAACTATAATTTCATGAATAAAGTACAATTTCATGAAGGCCCAGCACTTGAAATTTTGCCCCCATTAAATTTAAATCCCGATTTTATTTTTGTTGATGCAGACAAGCATAATTATATCAATTACTTCAATATGTGCTTTCCAATTTTAAAAAAAGGCGGAATCATGCTTTTCGACAATACCCTTTGGAGCGGGAAAGTTTTGGATAAAGAGTTTTTACAAAGCGACAAAGACACAAAAAATATGCATGCCTTCAATCAAGAAATTGCAAAATGCACAGATTGGAATACTCTTTTGCTGCCTATTCGCGATGGGTTAACCGCAATAATCAAAAATTAACCACGCAATTTATCGAGTAAATTACTCAAAATTGTAGCTTCCTCTTCCGTTATTGTCGATACTTTTTCATTAAAGTCAATCATGATTGGATCAATTAAATTTAACATTTGTAGCCCATCTTCGGTAATCCTGATATTCATTTTTCGCCTGTTATCGCCATCAATACAACGATCAATCAGTTTGCGAGTCAATAACCTATCGCACAATCTTGTTAGATCTGGGTTTTTATCTAACATCACCGCTTTTATATCGGAGGGATTTAATGCCTCTGGGTATTTCCCTCTAAGGATGCGTAAAACATTATATTGCTGAGGAGTTAAATTATGGTCTTTGAAAACATCACGAAGGTGATTACTCAGCCATCCATCGGTGAACATGATATTTACAATGGCTTTATGAACTGCCGATGTAAATTTATCTTGTTTTAACTCTTCTTCAATTTTCACTACGATACAAATTAAATACTAAATAATTATAAATATAGTATCTCGTTCAATCATTAATGATTATTACCTTTGCATCGTGAATATTTCTTTTCAAAATAGCCTCGAATACGCGAATGATTGCGACAAAAACGATACACTAGCAAAGTTTAGAGATCAATACATCTTTCCAGTGAATGAAAAAAATGAAACCCAAATTTATTTTTGTGGTAATTCACTTGGGTTGCAACCTAAAACGGCGAAAGAAGCCTTAAATATTGAATTAGAAGATTGGGGTAAATGGGGTGTTGAGGGACATTTTCACGGCAGAAAACCTTGGTTTCATTATCATAAATTTCTAACTGAACATGCTGCAGAAGTGGTTGGAGCAAAGCCTATTGAGGTAGTTGTGATGAACCAATTAACTGTCAATTTGCATTTATTGATGGTGAGTTTTTACCGTCCCTCAAAAGAAAAATATAAAATAATTATGGAAGCTGGTGCTTTCCCTTCCGATATGTATGCCATTGAAAGTCAAGTAAAACATCATGGCTTCAATTATAATGACGCAGTGATTGAATTGACACCAAGAGAGGGTGAATATACATTAAGAACCGAAGATATATTAAAAGCAATTGACGACAATGCATCTGAATTGGCATTGGTTTTCTTTAGCGGTGTACAATATTATACTGGTCAGTATTTCAATATTCCAGAAATAACCAAAAAAGCCCATGAAGTTGGTGCCATTGCAGGATTTGATTTGGCACATGCAGCTGGGAATTTGAATTTGAAACTCCACGATTGGGATGTAGATTTTGCTGCTTGGTGTTCGTATAAATATTTAAATAGTGGACCAGGTAATGTTTCAGGAATTTATATTCACGAAAAACACTGCACAAATCCAGAAACTCCTAGATTTTCAGGATGGTGGGGCTATCAAGAAAACAAAAGATTTTTGATGGAAAAAGGATATGTTCCTGAAAATGGTGCAGCAGGTTGGCAATTGTCAAATGCACCCGTTTTTGGAATGGCTGTTCATTTGGCATCGCTCGAATTATTTCATGAAGCTGGTATAGATAACCTAAGAAACAAAAGCATTGTTTTAACTAACTACTTAGAGTTTATTCTTGAAGACGCAAAAAATCAGAATGCCAATTTGTCATTTGAAATAATAACTCCAAAACAAGAACGTGGTGCTCAACTTTCATTGCTAACAGATTCAACTGGAAAAGCTCTTTTTGACCATCTCATTCATCACAATATCATTGCAGATTGGAGAGAGCCAAATGTGATAAGAATTGCGCCAACGCCTATGTATAACTCATTTTTAGATGTTTATATATTAGGAAAAGCAATGATCTCTTTTTCAAATCAATAGTTGCCATTTTAATAATATTTTTAGAATGCAAACTGCCATTTTATCAGTTCCATCAATTTTTTTCTATTTCCTGTCGCCTTTTTTATTTCAATTGTTTGTAAAATTGTAGTTTTGCAGCCAATTCGTATTTTGGTGCGATTATTGAAACAACCTTTTATATTTTAGAATGACCGAAGAACGCAAAACCCCAGAAAATAAGCCAAGTGGCCGAAAATTTAATTATTATTGGATATACGGTATTTTATTTATTGTTTTTTTAGCTTTGAGTTTCCTTCCGAAAGGATCTGGACAAGTTACGAGCTGGAACGAAGTTAGAGACATGGCTATCAAAGGCGATGTTAAAAAATTGGTTCTTGTAAATGACCGAATGGTTGAAGTATTCTTAACCCAAGAGGCTTCCCAACAAAAAAGTTATTCCAAAGCTCAGAAAAAAGATGATCTTTTTGGACAAGCCGAACCTAATTTTAGTTTCGAAATTGAAAAAGGTTTCTTTAACAATGAATTTCAAGAATTAAAAAACGATATCGTAAAAGCAGGTAAAAATCCAAACGATTTAACCGTTCAGTTTGTAAGTCAAAGTGATATTTTTGGTCAACTTTTCCAATGGATATTCTTTATTGCTATTTTCTTGGTTTTCTGGAATCTTATGTTCAAGAAAATGGGCGGCGGCGGAGGCGGCGGAGGCCCTAATATTTTTAGTATTGGACGTTCAAAAGCTCAATTATACGACAAAGACACCAAAGTAAATATTTCATTTAAAGATGTTGCTGGCTTAGAAGAAGCCAAAGAGGAAGTGATGGAAATCGTTGATTTCCTTAAAAATCCAAAAAAATATACCGATTTAGGTGGTAAAATACCAAAAGGAGCTCTACTTGTAGGCCCTCCAGGTACTGGTAAAACCTTATTGGCAAAAGCCGTTGCTGGTGAAGCGGGTGTGCCATTTTTCTCATTGTCAGGTTCAGATTTCGTAGAAATGTTTGTGGGTGTTGGTGCAAGTCGTGTACGTGACCTTTTCAAACAAGCTAAAGAAAAAGCTCCTGCCATCATTTTTATTGATGAAATTGACGCCATTGGTAGAGCAAGAGGAAAAAATTTAATACAAAATTCTAATGATGAACGTGAAAATACATTGAACCAACTTCTTTCCGAAATGGATGGCTTTGGAACAGATTCAGGTGTTATTATTCTTGCCGCTACTAACCGTGCCGATATTCTTGATAGCGCATTGATGCGTCCAGGTCGTTTTGACAGACAAATTAGTGTAGATAGACCAGACATAGTTGGTAGAGAGCAAATATTCAAAGTGCATCTTAAACCATTAACCAAACTAAATGCAGATGTTGATGTGCATAGATTAGCTGCTCAAACTCCTGGTTTTGCCGGAGCTGAAATTGCAAATGTTTGTAATGAAGCTGCATTAATTGCAGCACGTCATGGTAAAGATCAAGTTACCATGAAAGATTTCCAAGATGCTATTGACAGAGTCATTGGTGGATTGGAAAAGAAAAATAAAATAATATCTCCTGAAGAAAAGAAAATTGTTGCCTATCATGAAGCCGGACATGCTGTTGCAGGTTGGTTCCTTGAATTTGCAGATCCTTTATTGAAGGTTTCTATTGTTCCTCGTGGTGTTGCGGCTTTGGGATATGCACAATATCTTCCAAAAGAACAGTATTTATACCGAACCGAACAATTGATTGATAGCATGTGTATGACACTTGGTGGTCGTGTGGCTGAACAAATTTTCTTTGGAAAAATTTCAACTGGAGCACAAAATGATTTGGAAAGAATTACCAAATTAGCCTATAGTATGATTACTATTTATGGTATGAGTACCAAAGTTGGAAACGTAAGTTTTAATGATCCAACAGGTGAATATGGCTACCAACGCCCATATTCAGAGCAAACAGCTCAACTTATTGATCAAGAAGTAAGAGAATTGATTGATGCTGCTTACAAGCGTACAATTGAATTGTTGAGTGAGAAAAAATCTGAAGTTGAAGCCGTTGCATTAGAATTACTTGACAAGGAAATTATTTTCAAGTCTGATTTAGATAGAATTATTGGCAAGCGCCCATTCGCCGAAGATGAAGACATCACCGCTACAATAGCTGCTGCCAATTTAACAGATCTCGAAAAAAATGAGCCTGTATTGCCAAAGGTTGAAACTACAGTTTCTGAAACGCCTGTTGCAATTGAACCAGCAAATGAAACCGAAGCGAATAGCAATGTAAGCACTTCTGAAGAATCGTCGTCTACCAGCAACTCTGAAGAAAACTCACATACTTCTGAAGAAACTAACAAACCCGAATAATATCATTTAACTCATACAAAAAAGAGGTGCAATTAATCAATTGCACCTCTTTTTTATTATTCACTTTATATCCGTCTAACCT
>Ga0209597_1000818_pt1 | contig 20273 bp, 37 predicted proteins | sample M_140625_MF_Meta_FD_187316 | JGI IMG/M metagenome (GOLD analysis project Ga0209597, IMG submission 187316) | Freshwater microbial communities from Lake Montjoie, Canada to study carbon cycling - M_140625_MF_MetaG (SPAdes) (version 2) | ecosystem: Environmental > Aquatic > Freshwater > Lake... | reverse complement strand
GCGGTATTATCATAGATACCAACACTACCACTCAATGGGTTTACATTAATAATAGTAGGAGCATAGTTTGATATCTCAGGATCTGTAGCATTATTAATTGAAGAATTAACTCTCTTAATTAGAATATTGCCAGTACCAATATTAACAACAGTTCCGATAGTGCAATTGGTGTATGTAATGCTTGCTGGAGAATTTGTATTGTAAATTAAGGCTCCGGTAATTACTACATTGGCCAAATCATTTGGAGTTTTGTCGGTTGCACTAGCTGCAACAGAGATATTGGAAATGCCACTATTTCCGGAAATAGTAACTGTTCCATTTGTCTTTATAGATGCTCCAGACAAAGATGTACTATTAAAAATAAAAGTGCTACCATCATAGCTAAAAGACGGAATGGCTGCGTCAAACAAAATAATGTTATTACTACCCACATCTAATGAATTTGTGTAGCTATTTAAATCTCCATAACCTAAACCAGCACTGGTTGTTCTGTAATAAGACAAATAATCATAGATATTTTGTGTGGTAGAAAATGTATTATAGGCTGAAACAGAAACAAGGGAATCTGCGATATTTACATCTTGAACATATGTAGGAGTAATAGCAACTGTACCTCCGGTGGTTCTGTTGATAGTGAAAGTACCGGTTATTAATTTATAACCATATCTAGCAATTTTATAACTCCAAGTACCTGTAGCAGAATATGGTAATTCTATAGTACCATCTGTATTTTGGTAATATTGTTGAATTCCTGAATCATTATAAATAGCAATATATCCACTTTGAAGTGTCAAAGAAATATAGGTCGGAGTATAATTTTGGATTTCTGGATCTGTTGCTGTAGTAATGGTTGAATTAATACGCTTAATATTAATAGTAGCCGAGCCATCATTCTGTACTGCATTGACTGTACAATTAGTGTAGATAATATTAAACGGAGTATTGGTGTTATAATGTATTGTTCCAGTAGTTGCTAAACTGGTTAAGCTAGCAACTGTGGTATAATATATGTTTGAATTAAAAACTATATTAGTCAAATAACTACTTCCAGACAAATAAGTGTTTCCGGTTGTTGTTATCTGAGCTCCGGATAATACATTACCCTTTAAAGAGAATGTAGTACCATCATATGTAAATGATTGTGCTGCAGATGGGTCTAGAATAATATTTTTAGAACCTAAATCCAAGGTAGAAGCATATTGATTTAAATCTCCATAACCCAAACCAGCACTAGTTGTTCTATAATAGGACAGATAGTCGTAAATGTTTTGAGTAGAAGAGAATATATTATATGCCGAAACAGAAGTCTGTGTTGCAGAAATATTAGTATCTGCAATATATGAAGACGGAGCATTAATTGTTACGGTTCCTCCAATAGTACGATCTATGGTAAAGGTACCGGTTATTAATTTATAACCATATCTAGCAATTTTATAAGACCAAGTACCTGTAGCAGAATATGGTAATTCTATAGTACCATCTGTATTTTGGTAATATTGTTGAATTCCTGAATCATTATAAATAGCAATATACCCATCCTGTAAGGTTAAAGTAATATAAGTTGGTATATATGTTAAAATATTAGACATAAGTTACAGTGGAATTTATCTTTTTAATTGTTACGTTTGCAGAACCAGTATTCGTTGCACTAGTTATAACACAGTTAGTATATATTACTGATGATGGACTATTTGTATTATAACTTAATAATTTTGATATTGTTACATTATTCAAGTTTGATACATTCAATGAAGACACGTTTGCATTAATTGTAATATTATTTAACGTTGAAGTACCAGACAATGTAATTAAACCGCTAGTTTTTAATGTATTAAAATTTACTCCACTAGATAATATTGGAGTATTGATTGTCAACGTATTTGCAGCACTGCTATAAATAAATCCAGTTCCGGAAGAATTTACAATTAAATCTTTACTTCCAAAATCTAATATAGATCCATTTACAGTGAATAAATCAATGTATGAACTTGATGCTGGATTTGTTACAGACCAGTAACTAGCAGCATCATATAGATAATCTAAATTAGATACAGTTGATAATGCTGATACTTGATTTTCAGTCAATGTATTTAAAGTATTAACAGTACGATCAATGGTTTTATCAAATAAAAATCCATAATGTCTAACATTTTGAATGTATGGATATATAGGCACACCATCTAACCAAACATTTCCAGTCGTTAACGTACTTTGACATGTTATTGATATAGTAATGTCATCAGTGGTTGTTGGCGTTAATGTTAGGTCAAAATCTTGCCACACATTTGCAGTTGGACCACATGTAAATGTGTTATTAGTGATTACTCCAGCACCCGTGAAAGTAATTGATGGTGGATTTGCTGTTCCGTAATTTGTATCAAATCTTAAACTTCCTTTAATTCGCAAAGGGGTATCTGCTGTACCCGCTGTGGTGAAATAATTATAAAATTGAGTATTTGCACGTTCTGGTTTTATCCTATAAGATGTTATGCCACGGTTTCTAATATTTAAATCAGCTTGAGAATAATGATAATAGTTGAATCTTCTGTAATCAAATAAATTACCATTAGGTTGAAAAATTGTAATTTCAGCAGTTTGAGCAGATTTGTTTGTTTGTCCTGTCGCGGTTTTTGTTACAGAGGACAAAAGAGTATTAGTGGTTCCAGTATTGTAATAAAAGTTACAATTTGAAAAATTCAAAGAGCCTGATGCATTTGGGTTGTTGCTGATGATCAACCCAGCACTATTCGTGTGATATATTGTTGTGTTTTTAATTGTTGCTGACTGCACCGCATCAAGTGGCGAGATATAATTGCTTGTCCTAAGTCTAGAGTTTGTTACATTTAATATTAAACCATTTAAGGTCGATCCCAACGTAGTAGTAAAACCATCTATATAACAATTGTCAACAACTACCGTATTAGGAACAGCCGTATTTAATTGTATCCCAATACCAGATCTATGACATGTACTATTTTTTAAAATTAAACTAGCTTGAGAGTTGAGTCCTATAAAATATGCATTTGTATTTGGAAAAAATCCAGCATAATCATCAATCGTGAAAAATTCTGCCCACTTTCCATTTAAATATATTGAATAATGTAGAGCAGATCCAATTGGATTATCTATGACAATACCTTTCATAGTAAACGGACTAATTTGAGCATATGTTGCTGAAAAAGACAATGCTCCAAGCGGGTTGCCAGTTTGGGTAGTAGTGTTTCTGACTCCAGTATATGAATAGAAGGTCCAGCCAGTCGTAGTAGTGACCCCGCCTTGAGTAAATGCTATCCCATTACCTACTCCTTCAAAATGTATATTGTTAATATCTATGGTGTTTACTAAACCCACGTTACAAAAAACTCCATAACTTGCATACGTAGGATTATAAGATTTAATATTTACATTGCTAGTAAAATTACTAACTGGGGTGCCAGCAGATTTAGAGGTATTCAATGCTGGAGAAATTGTAATATTATTACCAGTCATTGATTGAATAATTGTAGATGATAGTACACCAGTGGTTGTACTGGCTATGTTGGTAATATAATCAGTTGCGATTACAAGTCTATCTCCTATTTGCCATCCCGTGGAACTTAATACACTTATAACTGTTGCAGCACTTGCTGCTGAAACAGACAAGAATGTATTTCGTAATCTGGGTTTTCCATTTAAATAAATATTATTATAAAAAGAGGTATTCTCCGCAACTGGGCCATATAGATATAATCCAGCAGCACCTAAAGAAGCACTCAAAGCACTCAATTGAGACATGTAGTGTAGTGTTATATTTGCACCACTAAGAAGTGGATCTGCTGTTGTGCCCCAATCTAATGTTCCAGAAACCCCGATAACTATGGTTCCTCTTGCAGTCAATTCAACATTACTAGTTCTATCTGCTTTTAAAGTTCCCCCGCTTAAACAAATACTGTTGGCAGATATACTAAGTAATCCAGTTGCAGTAGTACCTGTTCCCGATCCATATGTTGACGTTTCATCCCCAAAACAACCTTGTACATCATATGTTACAACATGAGGATTTTTAATGATAATCTTATCTCCACCAAATGATTGAGGAGCAGCACCAGCAGCACCAGTTGGTGTTAAAGTACCAGCAGCAGCAGTTAACCATGTCGAAGCCGAACTCCAGAGTCCTGTTTGATTTGAAATATACGTTGCCATGAGATATATCTATTTATTAGAGAAAGATAGATTTTCTAGCAATTAAATTGGATAAAGAACTACCGTTCCACGTACCATAAAAACCATCTTCACTACCATCAGAAGCAATATAACGATAATAGGTTATATTGGTAGGAGAAGAAGTATATACATAAGTGTATATGTCTCCGGTGGTAATAGTGGTTAATAAGGTAGGAGTGGTATTATAACCTCTAACCAAAGTCATCCAATCTACTACAGTCTTGTTCTTTAAAGTTTGTGTGCTGGTTAATGTAGCATAGGTACTAGATACAGTTTGATAGGTGGATGCTACGTTATAGGATATATTCCAATTAGCAGAAGTACTGGCAACACTAGAATATACAGTTTCCCATTTAGAAGATAAACTAGAAACTGTACTAACGGTAGAACCTACATTAACCGGCAATTGTTCCATTCCCATTATACCCACCACAGTATTTGCTGCGGTTCCAAGATATTGAGTATAAACCAACAACTTACCGTTTGTTGCATGAGAATACATACAAACCCCAACCTGCACAGCAAAGTATGGATTAGTTGGTAATACATTAGTAATTTTACCAGCAGAAAGCGGGGATAAGAATAAGTCATCTCCAGCAGTAAATCTACTAGTATCAAAATTAGCTACTTCTCCAATAGTAGTGATATAACCATTTGTATTTGTTGGAATGTCTTGATTGGCTACCCCAGTAATAATAGATCCACTTAAACTAGTAGCAATTGCTAAAACTACATCTGGACTTTGATTGGTAAATCCGCGAATTACAACTACATCTCCTTTTAAAATTGTATTAGCTGTAGCATTTCTTACATACTGTTGAATTTCTTGTCCAATGTGAATTACGTTTCCTGATACGCTATTATAATAAGCTAATGTATCTTTATTTGTATCATACCAAACTTTTCCTAAAAGGTAAGGAGCATCGACAGCATTTGGAGTAAATGTTACTGAATTAAAAGTACAACCATTTGCTGTAATGGAACCATTTACAGTACCTCCTGTGTTAGGAAATCCTCCTAAATTTATTAATGCTGCACTAGGAGAAGCTACATCACTAAGATTGTTGCTAGCAATTAATCCACCAGCAACTGGAGTAGATTGAACATTAATAGTCCAAGTACTAAATGTGCCAGTACCAGTTCTACTTGTACCATCAATTATCATTGCACCAGTGTTAGTATTATATGATACAACATTTGCATCCATGAAATGCGTTGTATCATATACTAATGTTATTGGTTGAGAAGTAGTATAGCTTAATCCAGTTCCAGCAGTTAATGAATAAGTTCGGTTATTTAATAATGCTAATGATGTGGTACTAGTAGTGAGATATCTGTCTCCTCTGTTGTGCATCACAAACTCAGTTGTAGCTAGTTGAGTAGTATCTGTATTTGCAGGAGCTGTGGGAGCAGTTGGAGTTCCTACAAATGTGGGGGAATCTAATTTAGCTATTCCAGTTAATTGAGTACCATCTCCATAAAAATTTACTGCGGATATAGTGGTAGAATAAACGCTATTAGAAAAATTAGCATCATTTCCGTATAATTTTCCAGACAAAGTTCCTCCAGACAAAGGAAGTTTGGTATTATCTCTAGTATCAGTTAATCGACTACCGTCACCTTCAAAGTAAACAGCAGACAAAGAACTACCTACTAATAAAGTGTTACTAACTCCTAATTTGCCATGTATGGATACATCATCTACATAATCTACAGACATATATCTATTTATGTAAATTATCCTACAATCACGACTTTATATGCTGTTAGAGAAGGAACAAAACTGAAGGCGACTCGAGTGATATAAGGATCTTTATTATCTATGCCAGTATATACTTGATGTCCGTTGGTTGTATCAAATACCTGAACCAAACGTTCAATAGCGGCTATGTTGTGAGAGATGGAGAATATATTATTAATTGCATCCCCGACCAGCACCACTTGTTTGCGATCAATGTTGAGAGCGGTTACTCTGGCATATGCTGTATTCCAATTAGCAGATAAAGAACTTACAGTACTGTAAGTGGTCTCTATCATCGGAGTGTAGGTATCTCTTACAAGTCCTTGCAATTCTCCGCCCCATCCACGATGAGTTCCACTTAAAGAAACTGCATTAACATATTGACTAAATATTGCATAGGTACCACTTAAAGAATCATTTAAAGTGGCTCCATTAGCAGTAACTCTTCCGTCTGTAGTTACGTTATCTGTAGCACTAATTTCTCCGACAACCGTTAAGGCTTTGTTAGGAAAAGAGGTTTTAATACCGATTACACCATTTGGATCCTGTCCAACGGTATTTTTTGCATTACCGACATGCAAAGCTTCAACACCATCTGCATCATAGAAAGAGGCAATATCTCCACTACCTCTACCTTGTTCAACAAACAAAGCAGGCCCTGGTCCGAGATTAACAACACTCAAAGCACTGGTGGCTGTGAAGACCGTGGTGTTGTTGACTGTAAGAGTACCAGAAGCTGTTAGATTACCAGAAATGGTTAAATCTCCTACAAATAAAGGAGATTGAATACTACTAGCTGAAAGGTTATTTATAAAACCATTTTGAACACTTAAATTTGCTGCTGATAAATCTGTTATATAAGCGGTAGAACCAGATAATGAAGTATTGACTAATATACTATCTCTAGCATAAAAATTATTAGAACTGAGATTATCAAAATAAGCAGAAGGCCCGGAAAGGTTTCCAGTTAAGGTGCCACCACTAAGATGCAATTTAGTGGTGTCTGTAGCATTACCACCAGTTGCAGATATATTGGTTAAATTACTACCATCTCCGTAGAAGTAGTTGAATACGGCATCTGTACCGGTTAAACCGCCGTACAAGGTGCCACCACTAACATTTAAAATGTTGGTAATAGAAGATCCTTCTCCATAAATCTTGGAACTAGAGGAGACAGATCCATATACTGTTAAGGAATCAAGAAAATCAATAGGCATGAATATACTTACAACCTACCACCCTCCTTATGAGTTGCTTTTTCTCCTAAAAGGGTAGACCAGGCAAACCGGACTTCTTCTCTCAAGGCATCTACAGAAGATTCCTTAATAGCACCGGTCCGAAAACCAGAACAGGTAACATAATTAAGAACCCGGCGAACCCTCCAAGGATTTGTCTTATCTACTTCAAAATACTTTCGAAGACGATTAGCACATTCGGGGCCCATAGCAACCCACTTTCCTTTAAGCCAAAGCCTTAGGGTTTGCCATTCTGGATCATTTACCACTACCTTAATATTAGTACCTTTAACTTCTCGAGCCAATGTCTGGATGTCTTTTGTCATATCCCCATTATAGATCTTTGTAATGAGGACATCCAGATTTATTTTAAGACTTCTGAAAATTTAAGACTTCTGAAGGTTTTTCAGCTTTGTCTTCTTTTGTGCCATGCTCAGAGTCATCTATAAAGGCTCTCCAGGCCACTAGTCCTTGTAATACAAAATTAAGCACAATAATAATCCAGGTAACAAGACTATAGTAAGGCACCGTGGAAGAAGGGGCTGAGGGGTGTATATAGTGATTTAAATCTGCAGTCAAAGAGGCTAAAGAAGCAGTTACTACATACAAAATTAATTTTGTATTTCTACAATTTATAAAATTACATTTCATCATGATTATACTTATCATTAAGAAAGTTAAGAGTTTTGTCTCTGTTGGTAAATAACATAGACTTATGACCATTAAAGATACTTTGAACCTAATTCTAGAAACAAGAGAGGTTTTGATAGAAGATTATCAATACATTCACAAAAAAACTCCAGACAATCAAGAATTATTAAATCATGCCAGAGAAATAATAAAGGAAAATAATGTGGAGGAATTGCTTAGTGGTATTTTGATAGAAGATACTATCAAAGTATATAAGCTTCTTTTATTGTCTGCTGCTACCTGTAATCTAAAAGAGTAATCTTTTCTTGACTGTAGGTTGTATAGTGTTATTATAAAATAATGTCTTTAGAATTTAAATTAAAAGAAAATTATCCTAAATTATTTTCTAGGTTAGAACATTTTAAAGCCAAAGAAGAATGGGGACCTCTATTGTTTAAGTTTTGTGAAAAACTTCAAACTTATATAGAAGAGAATGAAGAACAACAGGTTACTATAAGTGCCATTTACATATTGCCAGACGGACAACCAATAATCCATGCAAACACTCATGGCATGGAGAAGGCAGAAGAATTGATAGACGAGATAGAAGAAGATATTTTACTTTTAGGAATTGATTAAATAGATCGCAAAGATCATTAAAAATATTCCAACCCATTGAACAAGAGTCACACTTTCTCCGCATAAGACATATCCGGTGAAATAAGCCAAGCAGCCTACCACGTCAAAAAGCGCACTTAATTGTACTAAAGACAAAGTGGATCTCTTAACCGCTAGAGACCAAATCACCATACTAACCACACTACTAAACAAAGTAGACCAACTCGGTAAGGTCTTACTCCTTACGGATAAGGTCACCCAAGCACTTATAGCACATATAACAGCATAAGCACTGGCTATATAAACATTGAAAGACATATAATATACTTATAAGGTTTTAGCTAACTATTCCTTATAAGATATAAAAATTGTCTACCGTCCGAGTCTTGGGATTTTAACTGGATAATTGTTGTTTGGTTTTTTGGAATTTTCGGAGAAGTCGTTTAAGGTTCCTCCGAAAAGGTTCAAATCTTCTCTCTGCTTAAAAACAAAGAGCTGTTGAATCTTTTCCAACAAACCTAGAACAATCCCGTAGTAATGGATAGCGGTTTTCATATACTTCAATATTTACCCTTTTTAGGCAATAAAAAATGCCTTTCTTGACAAGAAAGGCATTTTTTGTTTTGGATTTATTCCTTTAGAAAGAAACTGCTAAACTAGCCTGGTTGACCCATTGTCCAGTACCAACGTCTTTGGCTTGACAATTAGTAGTGTAATAGGTACTTCCGGCTTTAACCGACAATCGATCTGTCAAAGGATAACTCAGAGTTACTCCGGCTCCTAGATAAGCATACTTCTGTTCTAGATTAGTAACCTGGTAATTACTTGACCTAATCCCTACGGACAAGGGTACATCGGCTCGAAGCTTTCCGTAACTATATCCGGGCACGACACCTGTTTCGTACCAGACCCCCGACTTTGGATCGGTGAACTGCTCGGTTACGACATACGGATGCAAGGCCACAACCCAGAGGCCCGCGTCATTAAATGTCGCCCGCAAGGTAACACTCTGTGCGTTCTGACCACCTCCGTCCGGAAAGGTCACGTAACGGTAACCTGGAACCAAGGTCAATCGTCCAACGGTTAGAATGGCTCCGGTATGAAACCTGGCCCGATACCAAGTAGAACCTTTAGTTCCGAGCTCCTGCGCGGCGTTCAGGAACAAAGAGCCTCCATCAAAGAGGGAATACTTCAAGGAAAGCTTTGGAGTATAAGTGGTTTGAGCAGATACCGGAGTCCCATCAGAATAGTCTTGCTTAGAGACTACCTTAGTTTCTAGAGAACCAGTTAGCCTGGAATCTGCTGCTGGGGCTACGGTGGTGAATGCCAAAGCCAATAGGCTGGCTACGATGGTTGTTTTCTTTGTCATATGTTTTGTTTTTTGTTCGGGGAGATTATTCGGAAAGTTCAAAATCTTCATCTAGGAATTTACGTCCTTTAAAGCTTTGAGTAGCTGCTAGGTATTCTAGGGCTTTGCTCTTCGGATAGGCATTATAGATGAAATTCATGAGAAATTCATAAGCTGCATCTGAGATGCCATTAGGATCGTCTAGGAGCAACTGTACTGCCTTTACTAGGAGAAATTCTGTATATTCTGAAGAGTCCGTGTTCATGTTTCCTATTATAGGAGGGTTCGGACTTTCTGGCTAGTAAAATCTTTAAATAGATTGAAAAATCTTTTTAACCTTGGCTAGATCTCCTTTGATCTTAGCATGGGCCAGAGCTACCTTTTCAGCTGGGGCCTTATCCCATTTAGTAGCATTAAGAGTAACGTCTATCTTATCTGTATAGAGTTCCCAAAATTTATTAAGGAAGTCTTCTGGAGTTTGATATTCCGATAGGTTTCCTTTGCCTAACATTCCGTTTCGATCGAAACTCTTTACTAAACCTTTGATTCCTTTTATTAGATATTCTGCTTTAACGTCTTCGGTATTAATTCCTGGATTGGCTTTGAGTAAAGGATCGGCTGTGGCTACAATAGCATCTGTACCTGCTTCATACTTGAGAATGTCTAAGATAAAGGTTCGGGGATTGGTGGAAACCGTATGTAATTCAAATTGTCCTCTGGTGGAAGCAAAAGGTTGTCTCTTTCCTTCTTTTGCTTTGAATTGGACTCCGTTGTGTTGAATACTGAGATTTAAACAGTCTCCTAAAACAGAAATCAGACTTCCGTATAACATTCCTTTGAGACCTCGTTCTGGAGTAGCTCTATATCTACCCCATTCTAATAGATGACTTTGATGAATCATGAAGTCTACCTGGACCCAATTATCTCCTCCTATATTAATGATAGGATGACCTTCTGGAGAGTCTGGAGCAATGCCTTCTGGTTGAACCTCTTGGATAAATTGTCCGAATACTTTATACCATTGACTTTGATTCTTTAGTGGAGTCTCTTCATAAGGAGGAACCTCTATTTGTATGTCTATATCTCCGTAGACATTCTTCTGAGTATTAGGATCAGCTTCATCGGCTTGATAGTGAGCCGTGCTTCCTAGAAAGGCTCCAAACTTAGCTGGAGGCAAGTTCTTCGTTTTAGCATATTCATTATATTGAGCCATCAAACTCTCTATCTTAGGTTTCACTATCGCAATAGTCCTAGGATTAATAACGGTCTGTTGAGTTAAAGTAGAAGCAAACCCTCCTTCATTGAGAATAGCATTCACCCTATAAAAAGCTTTAAACGAAATCATATTCCTTACTTAGATTTCTTATTCTTTCTTTCCACTATTTCTTGAAGAATTGGCATCATGGATTCGCTTACTGAATTAGATTCTTTATCTCTTTCGGTAATAAAATCCTTAAGATGAATATTCTCCAGCTCTAAATTGGTATTACGGGTCATCACCTCCGCCAGCAAATTTTGTAAAGATACTATATGAGCTATATAACTATCTGTCTCTCTTTCAAGATTTTTTATAGTGGTGCGCAAATTTTCGTAAGAGCCGTATTCGTAAAATATCATAGAGATATTTATAAGGAATAGGTAAGATATGTTAGTGGGTACCCCGCGGACCGGATGCTTTTAGCCTTTTCGCAAGCCGTCTCCGTTGAAAGGCCAAGGGGGGTACCCACTAGCCAATAGAGAGGTATAGGAGGTATGGGAGGTATATGGAACCAGGTACCCGAATAGCCCCCACCCCACCCAGCCGCCTTCCCCAGCTATAGGGTGTTTCCAAAACCCCGGGGTCCTTTCATACCACGGTGTAAAAAATTGCCGCGCCTCTCTAATGCCCCAGAGGTCACTCTCCGCCTCTGGGGCTTGACTCACCGCCTACGCTACTCGGGTCAGCTGTCCACCAGGCTTGAAGGTCAGGAGGAAGCATCCTGGAAGCCACGGAGTCCAAAGAGAGAGGAAGCACTTGCCGGCCTTGCTGAAGTACTCCACCTTCACATCCCACGTGTAGGTGCTGAGCTCACTAGGCCTCGTCTCCAGGACGGCACAGGGCATGCCCTGCCAGAGGTAGGAGGCTCCGACGATTGGGGTGGTGTGGTCTTCTGCGGTGGTGTGGTTCAAGTCGTTCTTCATCATGTAATAATAGTAGCTGAGGTAATGGGGAACCGCAAGGCTTACCAGTCGTTGCCTTCGTTCTGATTGAAGTCCGCGAAGTCATCTTCGCCGGAGCCATCTCCTGGCCAACCCACATGTTCGAAGGCTGGTTCGGTCTTTGTCCTCTTGAAGAAGTACATGCCTAGGAGATCACTGTAGGTCGAGCCGGTGTCGAGGAAGTGCTGGACGTCAGCTGCCAGGTGTCGAATGTCTTCGGTGACTTCCGCAGGAGTCGTAGCCGCGGAGAACCGTTGGAACAACTGAACGATCAGGTCCTTGCTACCCACGTAGCTCATCGTGTAAGTGTCGGTTTCGTCTTGGCCGTTGATCAGGATCATTTCATTCATCATGTAATAATATTAGTAGAGGATGCGGGGAAGCTCCCGACTAGAGGTAGTAGTCGGTGAGCTGTTGGATCACTAGAGGGCTGAAGCTGCCGTACACTTTGAACCAGGAGTACACCTGGCAGCTGACATCACTGGATCCGATCTCCGGAGCACCCAAGTCCAGGAGAGCTTGAACGGCGGCTCTGCGGAGGTCACTCTGGTCACTAGGATGCAGGGCACGGAAGGCTTCGAGGTAGGCTTCGAACGTTACTTCGGATGGGATCGTGTTTGTCATTGTTAAGATATTAAAGGATGTACTAGGGAACCGCAAGGCCTACTTAGAGGACCACCTGCTCTGGCTCACAGGCCCGACACACTAGCTCGAGCACTTCCTCCATGTAGGAGACTCCTGCGGCGAAGTTTGCCCGGTCACGGTTGTCGGAGATGTACTGGAGGATGATCTGGACTGCCTCAGCCACCGAAACATGTCCTCCTTTGAGGATCTCTGTGGCGGAGGACTTGGCTGCTTCGGACTGGATGTATTCGTTCTTCATCATGTAAATATCTTAGCTGAGAGAGTGGGGAAACTCAACGCTTATCGTTCCATCGAGGCGAGGAAGGCGTCCTCGAACCTCTCCATGAAGTTCTGCTCGGCACACGCCTCTGCCACCAGGACGTCCTCGAACATCTGGGCTGCGACCTCGAGCTGATACAACTCGTAGGCATCATCCTGGCTCAGGCGTTCACTGTGCTCAAGCCCCTTGAGGAAGTCGATGCGCTTGATTGCTTTCTGGTAAGAGGCGGTGTCTTTGAACATGTTTATATCTTAGAGGAGTCTGTGGGGAACCGCAAGGCTTGCTTAGAGGACCACCTGCTCTGGCTCACAGGCCTGACACACTAGCTCGAGCACCGACTCCATGTAGGCGACTCCTACGGCGAAGTTCTCGCGGTCGCGGTTGTCAGAGACGTACTGGAGGATCATCTGGACTGCCTCAGCCACTGGGGCGTGAGTGGCCTTGAGGATCTCTGCGGCGGAGGACTTGACTGCTTCGGACTGGATGTATATGTTCTTCATCATGTTTATATCTTAGAGGAGGTAATGGGGAAACTCAACACTTACTTAGATGCCCTGGGCAAGTACGGCGTCCTCTGGGCTCTGCCAGTAGGTCTTCGAGAAGGTCACTATCCAGGTGTCTCTGTTCGCTCGAAGGGCTTTAAACACTAGAGCATTGTCCTCATTGTCAAGCACCGTGATGGCATCCACCGAAGAGGTGTGGAAGACGCGGACCTTGTTGACGATGTACTGGACGCGCTTGGCTTCCTTGGCGAGGACGTTGACTTGCTTCGTGCTGAGGACTCGGGTGTATGTGTTCTTCATCTTGTATCTATATTAGCTGAGGATGTGGGGAAGCTCAACCCAGAATGGCTGCTGCCTTAGCCTCTGGGGTGTAGGTGGGAATGACATTATCCCAAGCTGCCTTGAAGGTCTCATCAGTAAGCTTCTGATCACCACCGACTCTGTCTGCCAGCATACGCATATAGGTGCGAGCATGTCCTTGTTGCTTGAACTCCTGGACCCCATTCACTACCCAGAGCTTGGTGAGGTTAGGATTGCTAGGGTTGGCATAGCGTTCCTCAATGATCTCTACACAGCCTGCATGCCGAGCTAAGAGGCGGAACTGGCTGCTGACCTTGACTAACTCTTTCTTGGTGTTCTTCATCATGTAATAATCTTAGCTGAGAGAGTGGGGAAGCTCAACGCCTACTTGTTGATCTTGGTGTCACCCTGCTCAAGCCACCAGAGGAGGAGCTTGAGGTCCGTGTTGGTCAGAACGGACGTCTCTGAGTGTTTATCAATGAAGCTGTAGTGCTCGGTGTCAGCCCAGCCAGTCTTGAAGAGGACTTCATTCACCGAGAAGCCGTAGCAGGACTGGTCTAACTCCTCGTCCACCAGGGTGCTGAGGTGTCGAAACTTAACCTGCGTGGCGTTGCAGGTCTCGATAGCGGACTTAACGGTCTTGACGATTGTGGCTTTGATGGCGTTCATGGTGTTCTTGATTGTTAAGATATTAAAGGATGTACTGGGGAACCTCAACGCCTTAGTCGAGGCAATTTACCTCGTCGAGGTAATAGTCGCGGAGTCCGTCGATCACTTCCTGGCTGAAGCTTTCGTATAGTTTGAACCAGGTATACACCAGGCAGCTTACGTCACTAGAACCAATCTCCTGGTCTCCACGGCTCAGAAGCTCTATCCTGGCACAGCGTCTCAGGTCTCTGGCGTCACAAGGGTGCAAGGCACGAAAGGCGGTGAGGTAGTCGTTGTAGAGGTCTGCTTGGGTAATCGTATTGCTCATTGTTAAGATATTAAAGGATGTACTGGGGAACCTCAACCCCTACCAAGGCCGAGGGGTAACCTTCAGCTGCCGGAGGTCCAGGCGGACTACACGCTGACAGCGCAGAGCCACGTCCACCGTGACCCTGTTCACCTTCACTACGGTGCCTTCGTAAGGAACATACTCGGTGGCTCGGCCGTCGAAGAACGGGACCTGCCAGTCGACGGTCTGTCCGGTGGTGAGCTTGGTGACTTTTTCTGTGTGGCGTTTGATTGTCTTCATGGCGTTTCTCATCTTGTAAATATCTTAAGGGTTATAAGGGGGAAGCTCAACACTTACTCACGCTCAGGAGTCTTGAGGACTACGCCTTCCCTCTGCTTGGCGCGAGCCAGGAAGAGCTGCTGGCTGAACTTCTGGGTGATGGCTTGCAGTTTGAGGGAAGGCGCTGGCCCTCTCATCACCTGTTCGAGTTTAGGGTGCTTGGCTGCGAGTTGCTTGCGGAATTCAAGGATGTCTGTCATGGTGTCTTTCATTGTTAATATCTTAGCTGGGGTAATGGGGAACCTCAACGCTTATCGTCCGAGAGTAGGCAGGGGCTTCTGAACAGTCACCCAGTGGAGGATCTCGGTCGGGACTCGGAACACCTTAGCTGCCTGCTCTGCGTCCTCGCGCTTGGCGTAAGCTCCGAGGAAAGCCTGATTATCTTCGCGAACGAGAATGTAAACGGTGTCTTTCATTGTTAATATCTTAGTGGATCTAACGGGGAAGCTCACGCCTCAAGAGCGAGGACATTGAAGGGAACCTTGACGATCTCATTGTCGGTGAGCTCGACCAGAACATCCAACTCGGTGTTCTTCTCAAGCCGGGAAGCTACTGCCATAGCCTGCCAGAGGGTCTCGTGCTCGGAGTGGGTCCGGTAGGGGTACTTATCGGTGGCGAGTGAACGGGTGAGGACTTTGTAACTCATTGTGATTATCTTAAGGGTTAATGTGGGGAACCGCAAGGCTTAGTTGCTCAAATAGGTCCGGGCTTGCTCTCCTGGGAGACCGTGGATGGTTGCCTGGGCAAATCCGTTCAGGTCTCCGCTGACCACGACCTCGGGGAACTTCACCTTCAGCTTGGTGAAAGCTTTGGCGAACCGTTCGAGGCGCTTGACGTTGGCTTTGTACTTCTTCTCTGTTTCGTTCATCATGTTAATATCTTAAGGCTTAATGTGGGGAACCTCCACTCTATTCCGCGACTCCGTCTAGCTCAAACCACTCTGGATAGAGGCTCTGGTCGAGTTCCCAATCCAGGGGTTCTTCTCTGGCACTATATTCCCGGACTTGGTCGGCGTGAAGTCGATTGTTCCTACAATAGTCACAAGCGTTGTGATTCCTACAATGAGAATCCCAAGCTTTAGCTCCGCGATAAGGCTGACGGTGTTCTTTACCATATTGAATTGCTTTCTCGAGTCCCATGTTAATATTTAGTGCGTCTTGCGGGTCTCATGCTTGTGGAGGATCACTACTGCAACGATTCCCAGGACAATCACCGGCCAGAAGTTGATCGCGATCTTCCCGAACACCTGAGCGATGAGGTTGAGCTTGTCTACGGTGGACATGTCGTATTCGTTAATCATGTTTCTATTATCGAGGAAGAAGTGGGGAACCACAAGGACTAAAGACCACGGACCAGCTTGTTGATCTTGGTCCTAATGGCTTGAGCTTCCTGGGTAAGTGGATCTCCGAGACCTACGTGACCACCGGTAAGGACAATCCGGTCTATGTCTGCCTCTACGGCTCGCAGTTGTTCCTTCAGTTTCTTAATTGCTTTTTCTTTCATCATGTTTCTATTATGGAGGAGGAAGAGGGGAAACACAAGGCTATTCGTCACAGTCACATTCCTTGGCGTAGAAGGCATTCATCTCCTGTCCGGCTTCCAGGCCTTCCCCGTATCCGGCGTCCCGGCCTGCCTCGAAGGCTTTCTTTACTAGAGTGACCAGGGAACCAATGAACACGTCCCGGAAATCCAGGGAATCTCTTCCCTGGACTGCAACGGTTTCAATCTGAGTGTCAATGTGCTTCTGCAACAGGCGGAGGATGTCTTCGTTCTTCATTGTGTTAATATTAGGAGGAAATACGGGGAAACACACGGCTTATCGAGCGATGAGGATGACTGCGAAGAACAACAGTCCCAGGAGGACGTAGTGGGAAAGGTGGATCGCCAGGGAAAGGACTGCTAGGACGGTGAGGGTTGCGTAGGTGAGAATGTCCGGGCAGGTGAGGTAGGTGAGGGACACCAGGAACGCGAAGAGGGACAGGGAACGAATCATGAGAATATTATGAGTCAAAGTACGGGGAACTTCCATCTTTTTTTCTCTAGGGGAAGAACCTTGATCGAGAACGAGTTACAGATAATTGGGCAGGGAAAGAAAACTCCCGGGAAGGGAATGATGAAAACGTCCCTCTCACACAAGAGGGAAGACCTTCCCGGGAGTCCGCCCATGATGAAATTACTTCTTACGCTTCGGTCCCTGGGACTTCCGGGTATCCTCTGGCTTCCTTCTCATGTCCTTACATCCGGCGATGCAGTACTGGGAAATGGGGCACTGGGAACAACCGGCATCCAGATAGATATCGGGACGCTGACAAACTCCCCGGGTAAGATCTTCTACTTCGTCTTGGTCTTTGAAATTGATCTTAACTGGCTTACGATCCGGATCAAACTTGGGTAAAGTAGCACGGACCTTCTCTTTACGGTCCTCGATATCATCCACGGTTAGGTAATCCTCCACAGTATTACCTGATACGTTAATATCACCTGCCTTACCTTTACCACTCTTCGGAACCTTAACTTGTTTAGCTTCTTTCGCCGGAGCTTTAGCCTTACGACAATCACTGCATTCGAACTTCGTAAGCAGGCCTTCGATGGACCCGTACTTGGGAAGCGTTCGCTTCAGGTTGTCTCCGAACATCGAGGTCTGCTTAGTCTTGCAAGAGGCGCAGGTGATCTTCTGGGAAGGGAGGCGCTCATTCTCTTTAAAGAAGACCACCCAATCCTTAAGGTTCTTGAACTGGTCACCACCAGAGACTTCCTTGATCTTCGCCTTTGCGGCTTTAGCTTTGGCGTCGAGCTTCAAACGATATACTTTTTTCATCATGTAAATATCTTAGAGGTTTATACTAGGAACTACCACCCTTACTTGCTAGCTAGGCTATCTGCGATCTGCTGCATGATATCCTGGTCCTCCTCAGAGACTTCCTCTTCGAAGTAGTGAGAAGCAATCTCTTCCCAGTTTACTTCACTCAAGTAAGCTCCGAGAGCCTCATAAGCTAGAGAGTTCTCTTTAACTCCCTCGAACTCAAGCTCATCCACCAGACACTCGAAAGCATCTGCCATGCAGTCTAGATCGTCGAACTCCTGCTCTTCTGCCATGTTAGCGAAGATCTCTCCATACTGAAGATTAATGTTCCAGGTCTGCTTGTTCGTCCAACCGTTGTATGTGTTTTTCATCATGTAAATATCTTAGAGGTTTATAGGGGGAACCTCACGCTCTTCTTTTTGTCGAGAGGTTCCGCGGAATCTGCTATCGAACTGTCGCTGGATCTACTAATGTATTGATGAGAACAAGCGGATGCTTACTATCGTAATTAACGATCTCGCCGTTATCAAATAGAACTTGATCATCTAAGACGAGACGTATATCTACATCGTTATCAAAGATTCTCCAATAGGAATATACTTCGTAGTAAGCAGAATTGAGATTCTCTGGAGAATACTTTTTAATGCTTACTTGCGTATAGAGCTTTTCAGTTACGCGCTTCGCTTCGATCTTGATATGTTTCATCATGTAAATATCTTAGAGGCTATTAGAGGGAACAACAACTACTATCGGTTGAAGACAGCTGTAACTGATGACTTGATATCTTCAACTGCTAGAACATTTTCTAAATTTTCAATAGCTTCTGCTACAACCGCTGAAGTCTGATCTACTTGATCATAAACAGGATCTTCAACAGACAGAATGACTTTGATAGTTAACGTAGCATGTACTTGTTTCATCATGTAAATATCTTAGAGGTTATAAGGGGGAACCACACGAACGATCTTCAAATCACTTTACAGTAATCAAATCACGTTGATCTAATCGAACAACAGAACCATCTTCTTTCTTTACATCCACTGTAACGTGATTAACTTTAACAATAACACCGTTACATTTCACTTCTTCTAAACCGTTTTCATTTTTGAAGAAGATAGACCAAACGATAGATTTACCTACTTTGAACGTATTATTAAAAACGTGATTCAACCAAATATCAAAGTCTTTTTGCGTAGCTAACGATTTCTTTACGATCTTCTTCATATCTTTCATCATGTAAATATCTTAGAGGTTAATAGGGGGAACCTCACGATTAACTTTCTCGTTAATAGAGCGTGAGATTCCCGCGAATCTGCGATCTCTATTCTTCGTCTAGATCAGAATACTTGAAATCTTCGTAGATATTAACGATCTTATGATCGAAGAGATAACGTTTAATCATACAAACGTAATCTCTAAGAAGATCAGTTTGTTCTAATAGAATATCATCTTCATCAGTAAACTGATAGAATAATTCTATGATCGAAAATTCAGTTAGAGATAGATTGATCTTTAACTTCGAATCTTTCAAAGATTCAATATACTTCGAAGAAGATTCGATATTCTTCAAGTTATCAACTAGATTAACGATCGAATATTCAATATCTTTCAAAGAAGAATTCATCGAATGATAATCAACTTTCAAATCATTCTTTTGATCATCTAAAGAAGATCGAAGAATCTTTACTTGATCTTCTAGAAACGTAATCATTTCATCAACTGAATAATCTTTATCAAATTCGAGATCGAACGTATTAGTAAGAATGTAACTGTTTTTCATCATGTAAATATCATAGACGATCATAGAGGGAACCTCAACGATGATCTTTCATCTCCTGATCTAGGGGAGAATCGAACTCAGCTCCCTTCCGGGGGGTATAGAGTCTCCTCCGCCTTAGAGGGGGATAGGAGGGCTGATCCATCCGGACTCAAGGGGGTATTGGTCGGGGTGATTCCATACATCGCCAATTCCGAGGGGGGTCTATTAGGATCCATTTCATAGACCTTCCGTCCCATAGGACCCCAGATTCTCGGTTCCGTTGCTTCATTACTAGTTGGGTTGGACATAGTTCTATTATACCTTCGGGTCCCTGGGAAAGCAATAGTCGATTAGTCATTTGTAGAAATTGATAGAAATTGGTTGAAGTTAAGGTAAGTTCCCTTAGGCTAATACATTGGGTTCACCATTCTTCTGTACTGGTTTACCATTCTTCCTTAACCATTTACCTTCACATTACCCTTTTTATCGACTCTTTGTTTTCAACTTCTTCTTTATCAACTATTTACTTTTACCTTTACATTACCCTTACTTTGTTTATCTCTTAGGATACTCTGGAACCTAGGGTCTTTATTATCCTGGTTCTATTAGTTAAGAGGTCTATAGTATTAGGGATGCTCTGATAAAGGAGGTACTATAAACCTTGGCTCTATTAAGGTATGTGTTAATATAGACTGCGTTGCTATTACCTTAGTTTATCTATCGGTTGTTTATACCAATTCCTTTGGTATCTCTT
>Ga0209597_1000816_pt1 | contig 20294 bp, 13 predicted proteins | sample M_140625_MF_Meta_FD_187316 | JGI IMG/M metagenome (GOLD analysis project Ga0209597, IMG submission 187316) | Freshwater microbial communities from Lake Montjoie, Canada to study carbon cycling - M_140625_MF_MetaG (SPAdes) (version 2) | ecosystem: Environmental > Aquatic > Freshwater > Lake... | reverse complement strand
CTGCTGGGGGTGAGCTTCGGCATTGCGGGCGCCGTGGGCGGCACGATCGGGGCCGGCATCCTGCGCACCCCTGGCCTGGTGGCCGCCCAACTGGGCCAGCCGATCCTGATCATGGCCGTGTGGCTGGTGGGGGGGCTCTACGCCCTGCTGGGCGCCAACGTGCTGGCGGAACTGGGGGCGAGCCTGCCACTGGCGGGGGGCTGGGCGGTCCATGCCCGGCGAGCGTTCGGGCCGGGGGTGGGGTTCGCGGTGGGGTGGACCGACTGGATCGGTCACTGCGTGGGCATCGCCTGGGTGGCGGTCACGATCGGCGAGGTGGTGGACGACCTGCTGCCGGCGACCTGGCAGGCCCAGCTGCCCCTGGGCGAGCAGGGGATTGCCGTGGCGGTGCTGGTGCTCCTGGCCCTGATCCAGCGGCTGGGCCTGCGGGCCGCCGGCACCAGCCAGAACGTGCTCAGCCTGGTCAAGGCGCTGGCGTTTCTGGGCCTGGTCGTGGCCTGCTTCGGCCTCCAGCCCGATCCAACCCGACTGGCCAACCTCCCGACCGCCGTCCTTCCCACCCCCAGCGCGGCCGACCTGGCGATCGGGGTGGTGTTGGCCCTGCAGGCGGTGATCACCACCTACGACGGCTGGCACAGCCCCCTCTACTTCGCCGAGGAATTCGAGGCTCCGGAGCGGGATCTGCCCCGCTCCCTGATCGGCGGGGTCCTGGCGGTGCTTGTGCTCTATGGATTGATCAACCTGGCGATGCTGCGGGTGTTGCCGGTGCCCCAGCTGGCCGCCTCCAACCTGGCGGTGGCCGATGCCGCCGCCGCCCTGTTCGGCGCAGCGGGCCGCCAGGGGATCACGGTCCTGGCCCTGGTGTCGCTGGTGGGCTTGATCAACGCCTCGATCATGGCGGCCCCACGGGTGCTGTACGGACTGGCCCGCGACGGGATGATCACCCCGACCCTGGCCCGGGTGAATGCCGGTGGCACGCCCAGCACCGCCCTGCTGCTCACCACCCTCGCCAGCGTCGCCCTGGTGCTGACCGGGTCGTTCAGCCTGCTGTTGGGCATGGCCGCCTTCCTCTATGTGGCCCTCTACCTGAGTGGCTTCTCCGCCCTGCTCAGCCTGCGCTGGCGCGAACCGGACGCCGCCCGTCCCTACCGGGCCTGGGGCTCCCCCTGGAGTGTGTTGATTGTGCTCGCCGGTTCGTTGGCCTTTCTGCTGGGGGCCCTGCTCAGCGACCCCGGCGGCAGCCTCTGGGCCCTGGCGCTGATCGCCGCCAGCCTGCCGCTGCGCCCCTGGTTGGGCGGATCAGCTCAGGAGTCACCACCATGATCAGGGGCACGTCCACCCCTGCCCCGATGACCCGTCCCAGGAACGGCGCCGCCCTGGTGGCCGGTCTGGCCGCCGCGACCCTGATCAGCGCACCACCCACCCTGGCGGGAGCCCCCTGTGTGCCGGTGGGGGAATGGCGGCAGCCGGGCCATGCGGCCAGGGTCGACCCCCTCAAGGTCGCCGCCGCCGGGGGAGGTGTGGTGCTGCTGGGGGAACTGCACAGCAGCGCCGAACACCACCGCTGGCAACTCCACAGCCTGGTGGCCCTGCACACCCTCCATCCCGAGCTGGTGATTGGCCTGGAGATGGTGCCGCGGCGGTTGCAACCGGTGCTCGACCGCTGGGTGGCGGGGGAGCTGGCTGAGGCCGCCTTCCTCGAGGCGGTGCAATGGCAGAGCGTATGGGGGTATGACCCGGCCCTCTACCTGCCGATCCTGCACTTCGCCCGCATGCACCGGCTGCCGCTGCTGGCCCTCAACGTGGATCCGGGGTTGCCCCGGCGGGTGCGGGCCGAAGGACTGGCGGCGATCCCGGTCCAGGCCCGGGAAGGGGTGGGCCCACCGGCCGCCGCCAGCCCGGCCTACCGCACCCGACTGCGAACCGCCTGGCAGGCCCATGGGAGCGCCAACCCCACGGATACGGCCGCCTTTGAGCGCTTCGTGGACAGCCAGCTGCTCTGGGACCGGGCCATGGCCGAAGGGATCGCCAGCCAGCGGCGCCGCCAACCCCAGGGGCTGGTGGTGGCCCTGATGGGGAGCGGCCACCTTGTCTTCGGCGACGGGGTGCCCCACCAACTGCAGGCCCTGGGGGTCGACCAAGTGCGCTGGTTCCTGCCCTGGGATCAGGACCAGGATTGCGCCAACCTCAAGCCCGGACTGGCCTCCGCCGTGTTCGGTCTGGCCGCCCCGGCGAGGGCAGCTGCGCCGATGGCCGCCCCGGTGCTCGCCCCTCCAGGCACCCGTCTCGGCATCCAACTGGAGGACAAGGGCGGCACGGTGCGGATCCTCCGAGTGGCCACCGATTCCCTCGCCGCCGCGAACGATCTGCAGGGGGGCGATCAGATCCTGGCGATCGACGGGACCCCGGTCCGCAGCGCCCAGGAGGTGATCGCCCAGGTGCGACGTCAGCCGCCCCAGAGGCCGTTGAGGCTGACCCTGCAGCGCCAAGGCCAGCGCCTCGAGCGGGTGATCCGCTTTGCCCGGCGCTGAGCGAAACGCGTCAAGCCATGGCAACCATGCTGTCAGCCGTAGCCCGCCAGGCCAAACTGGCGGGGAGGTCGCCCGATCTCCACCCCCCTTCCGTCAAGCCCCCACGGCCGTCGCACGTTCCCCAGAATGGCCATCAGCATCGCCGAGCTCCGCACGGGCAGCGCCCCCTTCATCTTGGTGGACAGCTTTGGCCTGGTGATCAGCATCAACGAAGTCTTTGAACAAGTGTATGGATGGAGCGAAGACAACCTGCGGGGCCGACCGCTGAGCCGCATCCTGCCGGGGGCCTTCCAGATGTCCCACCAACTGGGATTTTCGCGCTTCCAAACCACTGAACAATCCACGATTCTCGGCCATCCTCTACGCTTGAAAACCATCTGTAAAGATGGCACAGAAATCAACTCCAGTCACTTCATCGTGGCCGAAAAGGATGGCGATCGCTGGATCTTTGGGGCCACCCTTACTCCCATCGATGGCGAACCAGACCTGACCTCGCCACCGAACCCTGGATGACCATGGACTCCCCGTCTGCGGTGGAGATCGAGCTGATCCGGGAACTGCGCCAAACCCTTAGCCGGCTGGAGGCGGCGCTGTCCCAGATCAGTGATGGCCTCGTCATTACCAACCGGAATGGCCAGATTCTGTGGTGCAATTCAGCCTTCACGCGGTTAATCGATCAACCACGACTGGCCATCCTCGGCGAAACCATTTACGACCTGATCCCTCGGGATGCGGAAGGGTGCTCGATTCTCAACCCCTCCGCCGTGCGTGCCTCGGGCGCAAAAGGGGGAACCAGCAAGGCCCTGATCTGCCGCAATCCCGTTCAAGCCTTGGCGATCGAATGGCGGCAGGTGTTTCAAGAACAGGAGCGGCCCGTGATCTTCTGCTTTCGGGATGTGAGCATGCGTCTCTCCATCCAGGAGCTCAAGCTGGAGGCCGAACAGAGCGAACGGCGCCGGCAACAAACCGAATCCCTGAATGAACAATTGCTGCACGAACAGCAAGCCCTGGCAGCCAAGGTGGTGGAGTGCCCGGTCACAGGCCTGCCGAATCGCCGCGGGCTGGCCCTGCGCATGAACATCGCCCTGGCCGAGCTGAAATCCCAACCGGGCCAGCTGACCATTCTCTTCTGCGATCTGAATCGATTCAAGGAAACCAATGATCTGCATGGCCACCAAGTGGGAGATGAGCTGTTGATCGAGGTGGCCCGTCGCCTGCAGAGCTCCCTACGCCGGAACGACACGTTGTCGCGCTTGGGAGGCGACGAGTTTGTGATTGTGACCACCAATATCACCAACCAAAGCGATGCCATCCTGCTAGCCGAGCGGCTGCAAGTCGCCCTAGGTGAGCCCTGGACCGTGGACAACCAGACCATCATCCACCCCTCGATGAGCATCGGCATCACCATGACAACGGACGCCCAGATCTCAACAGAAGAACTGTTGCGACGCGCCGATCTGGCCATGTACGACGCAAAAACCAAAAAAAATCATCACATCTCGATCTACGAAACATCCATTGATGCACGCGTCAAACAGGAGATCTTTCAACGCCGCCAACTCCAGGAGGCCATCCAGGAGCAGACCATGCAACTGGTCTTTCAACCCATCGTCAATCTCAAAGACGGCTCGATCCATGCCGTCGAAGGATTACTTCGCCTGCGACGGGACGACCCCAACGCCATGCCCCCCACCAAATTCATTCCGATTGCCGAACAGACCGGTTTGATTTTACCCCTGGGCAAGTGGGTCATTACGGCCGCGATGCATGAAATTCGTCGGCGCGTCAAGGTCGGACAGGAATCCATCATCTCCATTAATGTCAGCCCAATTCAGCTGAAAGAGCGTGGATTTAGCCAATGGATCCTGCAGAGGGCCGACACAATGAACATCGATCCGGCCTGGCTGGCCCTGGAGGTCACGGAAACGATTCTGATTGAACAGCCTGAACTCACCACTGGGGAATTAAGACTGCTGCGCAAGGCCGGCATCAAGGTCTATCTCGACGACTTTGGGACCGGCTACTCCAGCATGTCCTGGCTGGCACGGCTGCCGATCGACGCCATCAAGATCGACAAAAGCTTCACCGCCGGATTTCTCTTTGACGCACGCAAGGAAAAAGTGATCCGCTCAATGATTTCCCTGGCCCAGGAGCTGGGGCTGGAGGTGATTTGCGAAGGCATCGAAACGGAACAGCAACGCCAAGGCCTCCTCACCATGGGCAGCACCCTGGGGCAAGGGTTTCTCTTTGGCCACCCCGAACCCGTTCAACCGTCCTTGCAAAGTGGGACCGCCGGTCAGGGGAAATCGATGGCTCCCGGTCGGTCGCCGTAGGAAGCTGGCCGATCCCTGGGGCGTTGCCGTGGGCCTTGCGCGTCCTTCCACCCTGTTCTGCACCTTCCTCACCCTGCTCAATGACCGGATGGGGGAAAGCATCATTTTTCCCCTGCTGCCGTTCTTGCTGGCCGATTTCAGCACCGATGGACGGACCCTGGGGCTCCTGGCCGGCAGCTACGCCCTGGCCCAGTTCAGTTGCACGCCCCTGTTGGGGGCCCTCAGCGATCGCTACGGCCGCAAGCCCGTGATCGTCGGCTGCGTGGCCGGTTCCGTGGTGGGCCTGAGCCTGTTTGCCCTGACCGTGAGCCTGCCCTGGAGCAGGGTTGGGCCCGGGGCCCTGGCCAGCGGTCTGCCCCTGGCACTGCTGTTCACCGCCCGCCTGATCGATGGCGTCAGCGGCGGCACCGCCGCCACCGCCAGCGCCGTTCTGGCCGACATCTCGCCACCGGAGCAGCGAGCCAAGGCCTTTGGGCTGTTGGGGGTGGCCTTTGGGCTGGGTTTCATTCTGGGGCCCGCCCTTGGGGGGGGCCTAGCCACCATCTCCGTCAGCCTGCCGCTGGTGGTGGCGGTGGCCTTCGCCGTGGTCAATCTGATCGTGGTGCTCACCCTCTTACCCGAAACCCACCCCGTGGACGCACGGGTTGAACTGCCGCGTAAACGTCAGCTGCAGCCCTTTGCCCAACTGGCCCAGGTCATGGCCCGACCCAGCCTGCGGCGCCTGTGCAGTGCCTTCTTTCTGTTTTTTCTGGCGTTCAGCACCTTCACCGCCATGCTGGTGCTCTATTTCAAGCAAAGTTTCCAGTGGGGGCCGGGTCGCTCGGCCCTGGCCTTTCTGGTGGTTGGGGTGGTGGCCACGGTGGTCCAGGGGGGGTTGATCGGACCGTTGGTGCAACGCTTCGGCGAATGGAGGCTGACGCTGACGGGCCTGGGAATTGTGACGATGGGCTGCCTGCTGGTGACCCTGGCCACCCCGGGCCGGGAGGTGGGGATGGTGTTCAGCGGCGTCGCCGGCCTCGCGCTTGGGACGGGCCTGGTGACCCCGTGTCTCCGCAGCCTGGTCTCACGGCGGATGGGAAAGGCCGGCCAGGGGGCCGCCCTGGGCAGCCTGCAGGGCCTGCAAAGCCTGGCCAGCGTGCTGGGGCCACCCCTGGCGGGGATCACCTACGAAAGCCTGGGGCGCCAAAGTCCGTTCTGGCTGAGCATCGGACTGATGCTCGGCGTGGCCATGACGTTGGTGAGCGGTCGCTCCGCCCTGGTCGGCGGGGAGCCTGCATGACCTGACTGGATCGGGAATCAGGGCGATGGCTTCGGTGCCCCCTCTCAATCAAAGGAACCCGCGACGATCAAACCCGAACCCGTCCAGCCGAAAGCAATCCCATTTGGTGATTTTTAATGCTAACCTAAGGAGGGTGCATCTGTCTAAATTTCTGGTGCCCGGGACCACCAGGGGCCTGAAGGCTGGAACACACGGATCGACCCCTGGCGATTGCTACGCTCCGCCCAGGCTGTCATCACAGTCCATCCAAACCTTTTTGAGCCAAGGACGTTCATGAGCCAGTCCAGTGATGCTCCGGTGGTGGCTCCGGAGTTGTATATCAACCGTGAACTGAGCTGGCTCGCTTTCAACCGCCGCGTCCTAGCCCAAGCGCTCGACGAACACACCCCCCTACTGGAGCAGGCCAAGTTCAGCGCCATCTTCAGCAACAACCTCGATGAGTTTTTCATGGTGAGGGTGGCGTCCCTGAAGTCGCAACATGAGGCCGGTGTCAGCACCCCCAGCGACGATGGACTCACCCCACTCCAGCAACTGGAGGCGATCCACAACCAACTTCGTCCCCTGCTTGACCTGCAGCAGCAGCACTATCGCTACACCCTTAAGACTCAATTAGCAGAATACGGCGTTCATCTGATCGATTATGTGCGTCTGAACGACCAACAACAACGCTGGACCAACGACTACTTCCGGCGGGCCATCTTTCCTGTGCTCACCCCCCTGGCGGTGGATCCGGCCCACCCGTTCCCGTTCATGAGCAACCTCAGCCTGAATGTGGCCGCCCTGATCCGTGATCCGGACAGTGGCCAACAGCAGTTTGCCCGGGTGAAGGTCCCGCAAAAGATCCTCCCCCGCTTCGTCCAGATCCCCACCGAGTTGGGCGGCCAGCAACCAACGCCAGTGTTGACGGCCGTGCCCCTGGAGCAGGTGGTGGCCTTCAACCTGCAATTGCTCTTTCCGGGCATGGTGATTGAAGGGCATTATTTCTTCCGAGTCACGAGGGATGCCGACCTCGAACTCCGCGACCTGGAAGCAGATGATCTGATGGAAGCCCTGCAGGAAGGACTGCGGAAACGGCGCATGGGCGGGGAGGTCGTGCGGCTGGAGGTGGCCAATGAAATGCCCGATGACGTGGTGCAGCTGCTGCGGGATGGCATGGATGTGGAGCCGGAAGATCTCTATCGGATCAATGGTCCGCTGGGCCTGGACGATCTCATGAGCCTGCTGGCCATCCCCCTCCCCAACCTGAAGGATGCCCCCCACAAGGGGCGCACCCCGATGGCCCTGGGTCGTTCGCAAAAGAGTCGCCTCGAAGACGGTTCGATTAAGCAGGAAGAATTCGAGAGCATTTTTGCCACCATCCGGCGCGGCGATGTCCTGCTGCACCACCCCTTCGATCTCTTTTCCACCTCGGTGGAGGAATTCCTGACCCAGGCCGCCGACGACCCCTCGGTGCTGGCAATCAAGATGACCCTCTACCGCACCTCCAAAGATTCCCCGGTAGTAGCGTCCCTAATTCGGGCGGCGGAGAACGGCAAGCAAGTGATGGCCTTGGTGGAGCTCAAGGCCCGCTTTGACGAAGACAACAACATTCAATGGGCCAAGCAACTGGAGCGTTCCGGTGTGCATGTGGTCTATGGCGTGATCGGCCTCAAGACCCACACCAAGATCTTACTGGTGGTCAGACGGGAAAAGAACGAGCTCAAAAGCTATGCTCACATCGGCACAGGCAACTATAATTCAAAAACATCAAGCCTTTACACCGACATCGGGATTCTCACCGCGCGGGAAGAATTTAGCCAAGATCTCGTGGAGTTGTTTAACTACCTGACGGGTTTCTCCAAACAGCAGAATTTCCGCAAGTTGCTGGTCGCTCCGGTCACGCTGCGTAAGGGCATGGAGGCCCTGATCCGCCGGGAAATCGACCATGCACGGGCGGGCCGGGGGGGGCATCTGCGGGCCAAGATGAACGCCCTAGTGGATCCAGCCATCATCGCCCTGCTCTACGAAGCCTCCCAAGCCGGCGTCGCCATTGAGCTGATCGTCCGCGGCATGTGCTCCCTGCGTCCGGGTGTGACCGGTGTCAGTGAATCCATTCAGGTGGTGAGCGTGATCGGACGCTTTCTGGAGCATTCACGCCTGTTCTGGTTTGCCAATGCCGGCAACCCCGAGATGTACTTCGGCAGCGCGGACTGGATGCCGCGCAACCTGGATCGCCGCGTTGAGGCCGTCGCCCCCGTCGAAGATCCCCAGCACCGTGAGCAATTGGAGCGGCTTTTGGATCTGTATCTCAACGACTCCGCCGCCTGGCACATGCAAAGCGACGGCCAGTTCCTGCAACGCCAACCAGAAGGGGAGCAACACCTGGCCCAGGCTCAACTGATGGAGCGCTGGCGGACAGGACTGAAGAATTCTGCCAAAATCTGACCATCCCTAGGGGGGTATCAACGACAACGAAAGATCAGCTTTCGTCTTGGATTCAATCCCATAATTCTTGACCCTTCGCACTTGCTCAGGGCGGCTCAGTGCTATACTCCTTCAAAATTCATACGGAGGCCTGGGGTGATGGGGACACCTCTGCGTTCCGCTCTTCCCAACGCCAGTGGCGGGGGGGATGAGCACCTTTCGCGTGCCAGGAGCAGCCGCTCCGGGGACGTCGCGAACGCTGATGCCAAGAGCAGCACGGGCAACCGCCTGAAGCTGCCCGCCATGCGCCCATCGGGCGCCAAAGGGGCAACCCGATTGAGCGCCGACTCAATCGGCTGGTACCTGAGCACCATCGGCCGGGTGCCCTTGCTCACGCCAGCCGAGGAAATCGAACTCGCCCACCACGTCCAAGCGGGCAAAACCCTCCAACAACTGCCGGAGGAGAGCCTCACGCCCCAGCAGAAACGACAGATCCGCATGGGCCAGCGCGCCCGCAACCGGATGATGGCCGCCAACCTGCGCTTGGTGGTGAGCGTGGCCAAGAAGTATCAGAACCAGGGCCTGGAGTTGCTGGATCTGGTTCAGGAAGGGGCCATCGGTCTGGAACGGGCCGTCGACAAGTTCGATCCGGCCATGGGCTACAAATTTTCCACCTACGCCTATTGGTGGATCCGCCAGGGCATGACGCGGGCCATCGACAACAGCGCCCGCACCATCCGCCTGCCGATCCACGTCAGCGAGAAACTCTCGAAGATGCGGCGGGTCAGCCGCGAACTTTGCCACCGGCTTGGTCGCCAACCCAACCGGCTGGAACTGGCCCAGGCCCTGGACATGGCTCCCCTGGAACTGGAGGAACTGATCGCCCAGAGCGCCCCCTGCGCCTCCCTCGATGCCCATGCGCGCGGCGAGGAAGATCGCAGCACCCTTGGGGAACTGATCGCCGATCCGGCCAGCAATGAGCACCTGGACTCCATGGATCGCCTCCTGCTCAAGGAACACCTCACCACCTGGCTCGGCCAGTTGAATGAACGCGAGCAGAAGATCCTCAAGTTGCGTTTCGGCCTTGAGGGATGTGAACCGCTCACCCTGGCCGAAATCGGCCGTCACATCAATGTGTCCCGGGAGCGGGTGCGTCAACTGGAGTCAAAGGCGATCATGAAATTGCGCCTGATGAGCGCCATGCAGCAGGCCGCCTGAGGCCGTGGCCGTTGCGATGACTGCCCCTTGGTGGCCCCAGCAGCTCCTAGCCCTGCTGGCCGCGGGAGCCTGGTTGGTCCTGGCCACGTTGGCGGCCCTGGCGGTGCGGCAACGCTGGCCGCAGCACCCGGAATGGAGCCGCAAAACGGTCCACATCGCCATCGGCCCCGTGGTGCTGATCTGCTGGGCCCTGGGTCTCGACCGCCGGGTGGCCGTGGCCGCCGCCGCCGGTTTCACCGTGCTGGCGGTGATCAACCATCGCCAGCGCCTGCTGCCGGCCATCGAAGATGTGGGCCGCCAGAGCTACGGAACGATCGCCTATGGCGCCTCGTTCACCCTGCTGCTGGCGCTGTTCTGGCCCAACCAGCCCCTCAGCGCCACGGCCGGAATCCTGGTGATGGCCTTGGGCGATGGACTGGCCGGCCTGCTGGGCCCCGCCATCCCCTCCCCCAGCTGGCAGGTGTTTGGGGAGCGGCGTTCCCTGGTCGGGACGGCCGTGATGGCCCTCACCAGCTGGGGGGTCCTGGCCCTCCTGGCGGCGTTTGGCAGTCACCTGGGGGGGGAGCTGGCCGTGCCAGCGGCGGCGGCCCTGGTGGGGATTGCGGCGACGGCCACCCTGCTGGAGCAGGCCGGCCTGGTTGGCCTCGACAACCTGACGGTCCCCCTGGCCGTGGCCGGGCTATGGAGCCTGGCCTGCCGGCCCTGAGCTCAGCACCTCAGCAACTGCTCACAGCGCTGCTCCCAATCCCGTTGGGTGCCCAGTCCCGCCACCACCAACTGATCGGCGGGCTCGTCCCGCAGGCGCAGCTGCCACTGACGGATCAGATCGGCACGCTCCAACCAGGTGTCGACCACGGTGCGCTGGATCGCCTCGCCGTCCCAACGGCGCCCCCTGGCGATGTCCAGGGACCAGTCGAGCAGATGATCTAACTGAAAGGGACGAAAACCGCCAAAGACAGGACCAGCCTCTGCCGAAGTCCGCCCCTGATCGAGATAAAAGAGCTGAAGCGGATCGGAGAGACCACAGAACTGCAGGAGATACACCATGCACCCAACCTCCCAGAACGCTTTGGGGAGGTCAAATTAAGCCTCCCAAGCGATTCCACTGTCCAAGCTGAACATCGTGTTGATTTTGTCATCCCTTAGCACTCGAACTTCGCGAGTGCTAAGTCCACCGATCACACCGGCGCCAACGAACGCTCGCGCGTCGCGCGCACGGCCGCCGCCAACTGATCGAGCAGCTCCATGGTGGTGGGGAGATCGATGCAGGCATCGGTGATGCTCTGGCCGTAGGTGAGCTGGGTGAGATCGGACGGAATTTTCTGTTGGCCCGCCACCAGATGGCTTTCCAGCATCACCCCCATCACGTGCAGCGAGCCGCCCCGCACCTGCTCAGCCACCGCCTGCAACGCCTCCGACTGGCGGCGGTAGTCCTTATTGGAATTGCCGTGGCTGCAATCCACCATCAGACGGGCGGACAAGCCAGCCTTGGCCAGCTGGGCCGCCGCCGCCGCCACCGCCTCTGCATGGAAGTTGCTGCCGCCCTTGCCGCCGCGCAACACCAGATGGCCATCCGGATTGCCGGTGGTGGTCACGATGGCGGCATGGCCATGCTGGTTGATCCCAAGGAAATGGTGGGGGCGGGCCGCCGCCTCCATCGCATTGATGGCGGTGATGGCGCTGCCGTCGGTGCCGTTCTTGAAGCCGATCGGCATCGACAACCCGGAGGCCATCTCACGATGGGTCTGGCTTTCGGTGGTGCGGGCGCCGATGGCGGTCCAACTGATCAGGTCGGCGATGTATTGGGGAACCACCGGATCCAGCAGTTCGGTGGCTGCCGGCAGACCCATCTCGGCGATGTGCAACAACAGGCTGCGGGCCCGGCGCAGGCCGGTGTTGATGTCGTAGCTGCCATCGAGGTGCGGGTCGTTGATCAGGCCCTTCCAGCCCACGGTGGTGCGGGGCTTCTCGAAGTACACCCGCATCACCACCTCCAGATCCTCACGGTGACGGCGGTGGGCCTCGGCAATCGCCGTGGCGTACTCCTTGGCCGCCCCCACGTCGTGCACCGAGCAGGGGCCAACGATCACCAGCTGCCGGGTGTCACCGGCATGGAGAATGGCCTTGATCCGCTCGCGGGCCTGTTGCACCGTGCGGGCGGCCGCCTCCGAGATCGGCAGCTCCGCATGCAACAGGGCGGGCGGCACCAGGGGCCGGGTCTCGACCACGTGGAGGTCGGCGGTGGGGATCATGACTCGCAGGCGCCAGGGCAGGCCAGAACCCACCCTAGGGCTGAGCCGCCGGGAGTTCAGGGAACCTGGGCCATCGGTGCTGCATCCCCAGGCCCGACCAGAAGGGCTGGCCAGCTTCACCATGAACAGCACAAACGAGGGAGCTGGCCATGCACCAGCGACGTGGACTTTGGCGTGGACTGCGGATCCGGGGGACCCTCACCGTGGTGGCGGCGTTGTTGGGCGCGACGCCGGGCCCGGCCCTGGAGCCGCCCACCGCGATCCTCCATGCCCACGATGAGCCCTACCGCCAGGTGAAGGGCTACGTGTGCGGGCTGGCCAAGCAGGGCTACAGCCATGTGCAGATTGCTCCGGCCCAGCGCTCCAACGGCGATCCGGTCGGGGGTGCCGCAGTGAGCGCCAATGAATGGTGGCGCCGGTACCAGCCCGTTGATTTCCTGGTGATCCAGGGCCGAGGCAGCCTGCAGGACCTGCAGGCCCTCACGCACCAGGCCCACAGCTGCGGCATGAAAGTGATCGCCGATGTGGTGTTCAACCACATGGCCAGCGATCCCAAGTTCGCAGCCACATTAGATTATCCCACGTTCAAGCGCGAGGATTTCCATCCTCAATGCAAAATCAATTACAGCGACGGGAATACCAACACCGAAAGAAATTGCTGGCTGAATGGCGACCTTCCCGACCTGAATCAAACCATCACCCATGTGAGCCGCGTTCTCCGCCAACACCTGAAGCTGCTGCTGGAGGCGGGCGTGGATGGCTTCCGCTTTGACGCCGCCAAACACATGGATCCGGCTGTACTGAATGATCTGATCGCCACCATCAACACGAGCAGCAAAAATCGCGCCTGGAATTATCTCGAGGTGATCGACGACAACGATACCAAGGCCTCCATGTACACCCCAACGGCGGCCGTCACGGATTTCGTACTGTGCGAAAGCCTGCAGAAGGCCTTCAGCTTCGGGGGATCCCTCAGCAGTCTGCGTATCCCCACGGCCATCAACGACTCCCGCAGTGTCACGTTTGGGGTGAACCACGACAGTGACCCCACCATCAATCCCGGCTTCCCGAAATGCAGCTATGCCAATCGGGGCGATGCTGTGCTGGCCAATGCCTATGTTCTTGCCAGGGAAAGCGGCACGCCCCTGATCCTGGCCAAGGACAACCTCACGGTGGCCTACCTGCCCACGGGGGCAACGTTTCGCCGCCTGATGATCAAACGGGGCAAGCAGGGCCTGAACGTGCGGGAGAACGTGCTGGCTGTGGCCGACAGCCAGTCCATGCTGGTGATGGAGCGGGGCAGCGAAGGCTTGTTTGTGGTCAACAAAAGCAGCACGCCCTTTGATACGCCCATGCTGGATCTCACCCTCACCAATCTGGAGGGTTGCTACCGCGAATTACGCAACACATTCACGGTTGCGATCGAGCGCCGTGACGATGGCCGCAAATCCATCACTCGCTGGGGAACCTGGCAACGGGGCGGCATGCAGGTGGCCGCCCGGGATGCCCTGTATTTCGTGCGAGTTCCCTTTGCGGAGTGCCATTGAGAAGCTCAGTTGCACCCCTCCACCGACACCCGATAACTGAAGCCGGTGGAGCCGGGCATGGCGCTGGAGCCCACGCGCACATTGACGCGACTGGTGCGCTTGCCGGGCACGGCGGGGAAGGGCCCGAAGCGGCGCTGCTGCTGCGGGGCGAGGCTGAGGTTGCTGTTCACTAGTTGCAGGTTGGTGCCATCGGTGAACAGAAGAAACAACGACAGCGGAAAGGTGCCCTTGCCGGTGGAGGCCGACTGGAAGTTCACCCGGTAGCTGGTGTACGAACGATCCACGGCAAAATCGGTGTTCCAGTTGGTGCGGCCCACGGGCATGTCCGGACCGATGCGCTTCTGCACCACCGGCTCCGCAGCACCACCGATCGGCTTTAGAAAGCGACAGGCCGATTGAGCGGGGTTAGCTGCAGTGGAGAGCAGCAACATGACGCTCAAAGCGGCAGCGGGGGCGAACGGACGGGGCATCATTGCAGCGTCTCCAGGGGCAACGGCTGGGGACAACCTAGGCAGGGAAACTCGAGGCGTTGACGCTGTACCAATCCCAGGAAGATGCGTTGAGCCCATCCCACAATGGCGCTGATGATCAAGCGACCGACGGCGCGACGACTTTTTGGCCGATCACGGTTCCGGGTCTGAAGGTACCGAAGGTGATGAATCGCCGGACTTGATCCCAAAACCGCGACACAACATGGCGAACGCCAACGAAGCCCAGGTCGTTGAGCCGGTGAACGTACTCCCCATGATGTTCGATATCGGCGATCAGCAGCCAACCCCCTGGCTTGAGGACGCGGGCCATCTCCTCCAAGGCCCGGGCACGATCTGCCGACTTGTCGAGGTTATGGACAACCCAGTGAGACACCACCACGTCGAAGCTGGCCTCCATAAAGGGCAGTTGGCGGGCGTCGCCGGTGTGCACCTCGACGCGCTCCGCTACGCCCTCGATTCGTGCATTGGCCAGGGTGGCATCGGATCGATTGCCGGACTGGTCCTTGGCCCGCCAGAGGTCGATCCCGACGGCACGCCCGAAGGGGAGGCGCCGGGCAGCGGCCGTGAGCAACAGACCCCGGCCGCAGCCCACGTCAAGCACCGCTTCGGATCCCGACCACGGCACCAATCCAAGCAGCTGGTCCCGGCCGCGGACCTTCGCGACCAGGCTCCCATAAAGCATGTAACAGCCCATGCCGAGGGCGTAGGCAGAAACGATCCAGGCCAGGGCGGAGAGCGCGCCTGCAACGAGCCCACCGAGCCATAGAAAATGTCCTGCAGATAACGCGACAAGCAGGGCAGACGCGCCCGTGACGAAGAACGTCCTGACCAGGCCAGAAGCATCAATTCCGTAGCTCGGACGCTGACGCCTCAAGTTGATCTTAGCTAATACAACAACCCTAATCGGAGGTGCCGATTCGCGCGGATTTCACCACCAAAAACTCGTCGTCTCCACTGCAGCGCGGGGAAGTGCGGCGGCCTGCAAGCGGGCCTATCCCACTCACCATGCCACCTGGATCAGCTCCGTCATCCAGGGCAGCCGGATCCAGCTGCAGCTCCAGGGCAGCTGCTCCAGTGCCCCATCCAGGTCGTCCCGCCCTTGCACCACCAGCAGCCAGGCCCCGGGCCGCCTGGTCAGCAGCCCGGGGCGTTGCAGCCACTGCCCCCGCAGAACAGCGATCTCCTCCCCCAACCAACCCTCGGCATGGGCCAGGGCCGCCCCGAGGAGCTTCTCAGCCTCCCCCTGCTCCACCTCGCTCAGGTCACCTTCGAGCCCCCAGAGGCTCTCAAGGGAGGCGCCGCAGAGAAGCTTGACCAACGGAAGCCGCCATTCGGGCGGCTTCGGATCCCCATCCACCAGAAATCCCAACAACGCCATCGCCCGTTGTTGCTGCGCCGCGCCGACGAATTGCCGCTCCGGGGATAGCCACTCCAATCGGTCCAGCAACGTTTCCAGGAAGGGCCAGAGCAGCACCAGGCCGGCGCCTTCCACCTGGAGATCCTCACCCAACCAGGAGCGGGGGGGAAGGACAACCTCAGGCCTGGCCTCCGGGAGGGCGGCAGCTGTTGGGGGACTGGGTGAGGCCGGAGGGTCCCCGTCACTCCTCTCCCCGGCCGGACGGATCTCCACCCCATGGGGGGCCTCCCTTTCGCGCTCCCCCGGGTGGACAGGGCCTTCCAGGGAGGCTCCCGCCCCAGCAGCCAGGAGCTCCGACAACAGGAGCCGTTGGGCGGGATCGAGGGCAAGGCGGAGCCGATGCCGGGCCGCAGGGGCCGCCACCAGCTGGCGCCGCCAATGGGCGGACTGTTCCGGGGGGAGGCGCAGGGCGGCGTTGAAAGCGGAGGGAATCAGGCGAGCGTCGTTTCGGGGAGCCCACCAGGGCAGGGTGCCCGTAGCGGCAAAGAAGGCCAGCAATTCCAAGGGGTTTTCGCCAGGCTCCCCCGGGGACGCAGGCAGAAGCCGGTCGTCAGAAGGCAGATGCGGCTCCACGGCCAAGGCTCTTTGGCCAGGGGCCTCCGGGGACGCCGGCAAAAACCGGTCCTCGGAAGGCAGACGCGGCTCCACGGCCAAGGCTCTTTCGCCAGGCTCCTGCGGGGACGCCGGCAGAAGCCGGTCGTCAGAGGGCAGACGCGGCACCACAGGCTCCGGTGGGTCGCCGCCAGGGGAGGGGAACGGGGTGTCGTAGCTCAGGGAGGTTTCGGGGGCCTCGGTCTCCTGGGCAGTCCCCAGTCTGGGCATCAAGGCCTGCCGCAGGGCGGCCTCCAACCGTTGGGGGAATTGCCGCTCCAGCTGATCCTCAGGAATCTCCCCGAGGTCAAGCTCCAACCGATCCAACCGGTGCAGGGAGCCAGGCGGGCTGAGCTGGTCCAACACCCGCGCCAACAGCTCCTCCAGGGACTGACGGTGGAGCCGGCTGAGGCGATTGAGCAGCTGACGGGCCAGGGCCTCATCCCCCACCTGCACCTCCAGTTCCAGGCAATCCACCAGGTGGCTCACGGGACAGTGGCCCCCTTCGCCAGCAGCTTCACGGGAAACGACCAGAGCGGCGTGCCGTTCTGATGGCAGATTTCAAGAGTCAGCTCCGTATTTTCGGGCAAGGCGCCGCTGCCAATCCGGGCGGGATCGCCCGCCACCGCGACGGCAGGGGGTTGACCCGCTGGGGTCCGAAGACGGACCCGTTCGCCTTGGGTCAAGCCCTTCACCACCAGGGTGGCCGTGTCCTTGGTCCCGGCTTGCGGCGGCTCCTGGGTCACCTGCAGCGGAGCCTGGCGGAGCCGGGTTGTGGTGCCGCTGAAAACCCGACGGGCGACAACCACCATCGCCCCCGCATCCGGGAGGGTGAGCCCGGGGTCCAGCGCGGGCCCGGAGGCGCTCGCCACGGCCAGATCAGAGCCGATCCGCAGGCGGCCGATGCCCCAGTCGCTTGGGGGCGTTTCCGTGGTGCGCTGGTGCACGTACACCGGCTGCCCCAAGGGTTGGTCATCGGAGCGGCGCAGGAAGGTGTAGAAGACTCCGGGTTCACCACCCACCAGCCGCCAGCCGCGGGAATCTGCCACCAGGGCCAGCCGCCGCTCCGGATTGGGGAGGGTGACTTGCACCACCATGGTGTTCAACCGCTGCCAACTGAGCGCGCTAATCGGGTTTCTGTCTCTGCTGCCCAGCGGGAACGGATTGTGGACCTTGCCGGCGATCACCATGAGAACGGCATCAGCGCCGACCGGTCCAATGGAGAGCCGCAGCCGACCGCCGGTGCCCCAGGTGGGTTCGCCACCTGCGGCGGCTTGGATTTTGGCTGAGCTGCGCCAACCGTTTTGAGTTAACACATTCGCGCCTGGAAGCGGTGACGGCAACTGCGGCAAGCGCGCCGTGGCGAGATCATCCTTCCACTGCCAATCCTCGGGTTTCAGCGTTAATGACCAGGGCACATAGGTGACGTTGGCCTGGGAAGGTATGGCGTCATCGCCCACCCACACCAGGCAATCACTCGCGGGGTCGATCACCGGCTCCACCAAGGAGAGGGACAGCGCCGGATTGGCCCGCACCCGCAGGGGAACCACGGTGGACAGGTAACCAGTGCTCTGTTGCCGCCCCGAAGCGTCGAGAAGACGGATGCCGCGCACCAGCAGATCCACGTCTTCCTGCAGGGCGTCGCTGCGGAGCCGCAACGGGCCACCCGTGCCCCGCAGGGGCTTGGAGAGGGCCCGCTGCTGTGGGGGCGGTTTCTCGCGATCGGCGGCGTTGATCAGGGTGTAAGTCACGTTGTCCTGGCTGTTGGCCAGCTCCACCTCGGCGCTGGCGCCCCAGGCGAGAAGATGGGCTGGAGCTCCGGCCTGAAGGGGCTGGAAGTCGACCACCCGCACGCCCAGATCGGTGGTCACCCCTTGGGCGATCCTTACGGGGCAGGACACCCCCACGGAGAGCAGCAGCTGGGTGGCGCCCGCCAGGGGGCCGGTGTCGAGGAGCAGGCGCCCCTCAGCGTCCGCGGCGCCCTCCCCTAGAAGGGTGTCGGCCCGCAGCAGGCGGCCCTGTTGAGCCGGATCCAGCTGGGACACCACCACACGGGCACTCTCGCCGGCGGACACCGCGGGCGGTTCCACCACTACCAGGATCGGGGGAAGCTCCAGGGCCACCTCGATGCCGCTGCGCAGGAAACGGGCCCACACCAGCAACTTCTTCACCTGGGAGGGATCCGGGTCAAACTCCGCCCGTATCGGGCCGTCGTCGGCGGCCACCACCAGATCGCGGGCCACCCGCACGCGCCCGATCCCGCGCTGGCCTCCGGCGGCACCAAGAGCTTCGGGAATCGGCACGGGATCGGCGATGGGGATTTGCGCTCCCTTGGCCCCCGCGGCCATCAGGGTGTACACCACCCCGGGTTGACCGCCCCAGAACGACCAGACGCAGCGGCCCTCCATTTCGCGAAGTAGGAGCAGCCGCCGCTTGGCGTCAGGACGGGCCAACGCCACGGCGGCCTGGCACAAGGGGACCTCCGTGGCATGGGTGCGTGGGTCGTCCATACGGAAGGAAGTCAGGCGGTGTTCCTTGCGCGCCAGGGCCCCCACCACCATTCCCTCACCGCGGATGGGCTGCTCCAGGGTGAGCACGGCGCCGTTGCCCGGCGTGCTGGTCGGTTGCGCCTCCAAACCCTGCTGCTTGTGGCCCGTTGCGATCAGCTCGGGTGCGGTGGCCGGGTTGTCGAAGAGCCAGTCGGCGTCCACCAAGGGGCGAACCCGCAGCTGGTAAGACACGCTGGCCTGGCTGACGATCGCCTCCTTGCCGGGGGGGTCGCCGATAGCGACCGAGGCCTGGGCCTCGGCATCCACGACGGGGGTGAGGAGCCGCAGCGGCACCTCCGGATTGGCCCGCACCCGCAAGGGCAGCACCGTGGTGAGCACCTTTCTGTCTTCGGCGCGGGCGCGCCCGCGGCGCTTTTCCAAGCTGGCGCGCACGGCCAGATCCCGATCCTCCGTGGCGGCATCAAACAACTCCAGAAAAATCGGCCGGGAGGTGCCGGTCACGGGAGCGCTGAGGGGCTTCTGGCGGCTATGGGGCAGGGTGCGCTGGGCGTCGTCGATCACCTCGTACACCACGCCCTCCTGACTGGCGAGGATCAACACACAAAGGCGCTGGCCGTGGTCAATCACCAGGGCCGTCCCCTCGGGATGGAGAAGGGGAAGGGGGTTGGGGCAGAGATCGAGGAGGCTCAAGGACAACCCCACATCGATGCCCTCCACCATCCGAATCGCGCCCGTGAGCAAGGTGGACCGAGCCCGGCCGCTGGCGGTGAGGGCCACCCCGGAAACCGAAACACCAGGTTCGGGTGTGCGCGTGGGGAGCACGCTGGCCAGCACCCGCAGGGTGAGGTCGTCGTTGATCGACGGCGTGGCGAGGGTGAGGAGGCCATCGGTGCCCTCGGCACCTTCCCCGACCAGGGCACCGCTGGCGATGTCCACGAGCTGATAGCGCACCCCTTTCTGGCTGTAGGGCAGCTCGATGGCCCCGGTCTGGCCACTGGCCACCATCACCTGCTCCGGCAGGGGGATGGCCCGCAGGGGCCAGGGCAGGCCGATGCGCAACAGGCTGAGGAGGCAATCACGGCTGTCCCGCAGGCGCAGGGAGAGCAGCAGCGGCTGGAGGGGATCGGCAGGATCGGTGTCCGCAGCGCCCAGGCCGGCGAGACGATGGGCCTGGAGCAGGGCGCGGAAGCGACACCAGGCCTGGAGCATGGCGCTCCAAGGACCCTCGCCGGGGGTGGCCGGGTCGTCGGCGAGGAGGTGGAGCTCCGCCTGCAGATGGGCCGGTAGCTCCTGCCGCAGCAGGCGCACCAGCCAGCGATCCCGGTCGACGTCGGCCATGGCGGGCAGCCGGGCGGCGTCGATCACCACACTCACCCGGCCGCTCCAGGGATCGGGGCGGGCCACATCGGATAGGAAGGGGATCGGATCTTCCCCCCCCTGCACCCGTTGGCTGCTGTCATCGGCGAGGGGCCGCAACATCAGATGCTCGATCACGAGCAGGGGCGGGGTGCCATCGGGGCTGGGGGCCAGTCCGAGCTTGCGGCACAACCGCTCGGCGAAGGGGCCCTGGCTGGCGTCGCTGGCGAGCAGGTCGGGGCCGGAGCCGCGCCCGCCCGTGAGGGGAACGATGCGGCGCAGAAACTCCGAGCGGGCCGCCACCAGGCTGGTTGTGAGGGTCTGTTCCGTGAACGGCGCCGCCTGGTCAACCTCGCGCAGGGGCAC
>Ga0209597_1000813_pt1 | contig 20308 bp, 13 predicted proteins | sample M_140625_MF_Meta_FD_187316 | JGI IMG/M metagenome (GOLD analysis project Ga0209597, IMG submission 187316) | Freshwater microbial communities from Lake Montjoie, Canada to study carbon cycling - M_140625_MF_MetaG (SPAdes) (version 2) | ecosystem: Environmental > Aquatic > Freshwater > Lake... | reverse complement strand
AAACGGAGCTTATACCGACATAGTTGGAGCCACAGCAAGTACATTGGCAACTGGAAACATAACCGTAGCAACAGCTTACAGAGCAGTAGTTACCATTGGATCTTGTTCTACAGTAATGGCCGATCCAGTTTTAGTATCGATGTACAGTGCACCACTTGCAAAAACAATTTCTGCTAATGCAACTACACCAAGTGGCGCTACAGCAACTTCGGCACTGTGCAATTCTACAAGCAAAATGTTAACCATAGCAGCGGGTTCTATTGGAGCAATCCAATGGCAACGTTCTACTACCTCTAGCACCACAGGATTCACAGATATAGCAGGAGAAACAGGAGTAAGCTACACGGTAACCAACCCAGCAGTTGGAGCGAATTACTACAGAGCGAGGTTCACCAATGCCTGCGGTGTGTCTGTAAACGGAGCAGCATTTACATTGTACTACAAAAATTGTACAACTGCCAAAGCGGTAGAATCTACAACAGTAAACCTACTGTTTGAAGTAGTTGCTTCTCCAAATCCGTTTACAAGTTCTTGTAAGTTAAACTTAACTACATCAAGCACAGAAATAGTACAAGTTCGCATTTACGACATGATTGGAAAGTTAATTGATAAAACAGAGGTAACTCCAAGTGCCGTAAACGATTTACAAGTAGGAACTAACTACCCAACGGGAGTGTACAACGTGATTGTAAGCCAAGGCGATAACGTGAAAACGGTAAGGGTTATTAAGAGATAAGGAACTATAAACACCAATAAAATTTGAAATAAATAGTTGAATTATGAAAACAAATCACAAATTTGCATTTGAAAAATTATTTAGGTTTAAGAATAAAAAGAGGGTAATCCTTTTTATTTATATATTTCTTATTTTTAGCATGAATAGTTTTAGTCAAATAACAGAATATTTTGATTCAGGAATTCCTAGTTCTTGGGTTATCAAAAGTAATCTTGCAACACCACCCATCAATAATAATTGGATTTCAAGTGCAGCTGGAACTGGTTATGGGGGAGGAACATCAAAAGCTGCTTATGTGGACCCAGCATCCAATACAACAACCGGAACAACGGCTCAGTATTTTATGATTTCTCCTCAGCTTGTTACCCCAACAAATGGTGAAATTAGATTTTATACTAAACAAGGAAGTTTCAGTAATTATGGTACCACTTACCAATTAAAAGTATCTACAGCGAGTCAACCCGATATATCCAGTTTTAATGTAACTCTAGGTACTTGGACTGAATCGCAATTAAATGTATCGGCCACAACCTATGAAGAAAAAATAATTCCTATTACAACTCTTCAAGCTGGTATTCCGTTTTACTTGGCGTTTGTTGCAGTTACAAGTCAAACTGGTACATCTGCTACAAAAGGAGATAAATGGTATGTTGACAATTTTCGGCTTATAGGTAGTTGTTCTCCAGTAACGGCAATAAATACTTCAATTGGAGCAGATAATGCAACAATATCTTGGACTCATCCAACAGCAACTTCCTTTGGAATAGAAGTTGTTCCATCTGGTGCAGGTCATGGTGCTACAGGCAATCCGGTTACTGGCACTTCCTATACTGCAACTGGTTTAACTCTTTTAACGACTTATGATGTTTATATAAAAACTAATTGTGATTCAACAACATCAAGTACTTGGGCAGGGCCCTTTTCATTTACAACTGCTGCTATTGGTCTAACTTGTTCCACAGCAATTCAAGTCCCCTCGGATGTCACAGTAAACCCCTATGTTTATACTAATAATTTAAGTCAGTTTTATGATGGTAGTACATACGTTGACTACAATAGTCAGACTTTATCTTGTCAGCCAGCAAATACTCCTTCTACATGGAATTTATTATCTGGTAATCATGCTTATTTTTCATTTACACCTTCCACAACGGGTTTAGTTAATATTTCTCAGGCAGTAAATGTTGCTTCAGGAGGTGGTAATAATTGTTATAACGCCTATTCAAGTCTTTTTGTATTTAATGGCTGTACAGGAGTAGGTACTTCGGCAGCATGTTTAGCAGGTATTATGACCGGATCCAACATGCTTACTGCCCAGCTAAATAATTTTTATGTTCAAGCAGGGCAGACTTATATTATTTTAATTTCTTCACCCTATGCACTAACCAATCCTGGGGCTGGTATTTGTTTTACACTAACAATTAGTGGCTCTACTCAAACTTGTGCTATAGCAGCAAGTCAAACTGCAAATACACCGGTGTCTTGTTTTGGTGGAACTAATGGTACCTCAACTATTACAATGACTCCAACACCTTCAACAACTGCAATTACCTATATGGTTGATGGTGGAGCTTCTCAAAATGGTACTTTATCTAGTGGGGCGTTTACAGTTTCTGGTTTATCTTCTGGGACACATACAGTAGTTATTTCTAGCTCTGGATGTTCAAATGTTACTGCTACTGGAGTTAGTATTTATTCTCCAACTGCTTTATCAGCCACTGCTACTGCAGGAACTATTACTTGTAATGGCGGAACTACATTAGTAACAGTTTCGGCTACAGGCGGAACCCCTCCATATACTGGAACAGGTTCTTTCACTCATGCAGCAGGTAATTATTCGTATATGGTAACAGACAATTTAGGATGTACTTATCTTACTTATGGTAATATTACAGTAAATCCAAAAACAACACCAACGTTTACACAAGTAGCAGCGGTTTGTTCAGGAGCAACAATTGCGGCATTGCCAACAACTTCTAACAATGGAATAACAGGTTCTTGGTCGCCAGTACTAAACAATAACGAAACAACCACTTACACTTTTACTCCAAATGCAGGGCAATGTGCTGCTGCAACATCTCAAACAATAACAATAACAACACCTAAAGTTACCTCACCAATTTCATTTGTAGCGCCAACAATTACAGTTGCTACTTTACCAAATGTTACTATTGGAACTCAAGTATGGACGAGTAAAAATCTAGATGTTTCTATCTATAGAGATGGCACTCCAATACCACAAGTAACTGACCCAACTCAATGGGGAAGTTTAACCACAGGAGCATGGTGTTATTACAATAACGACCCTGCCAATGGTGAAGTTTATGGAAAATTATACAACTGGTATGCTGTGGCTGGGATTTATAATGCAGCCTCCTTGAACGATAAAACTTTAAGAAAACAATTTGCGCCGCTAGGTTGGCATGTACCAAGTGACCCAGAATGGACAACTTTAACAAATTATTTAGGGGGAGTAGATTATGCAGCCGGTAAAATGAAAGAAACGGGTACAACGCATTGGTTTAGCCCAAATACTGGAGCAACAAACAGCAGTGGTTTTACAGGTCTTCCGGGAGGTTTTCGCAACTACTACGATGGTATATTCGACTCCATTGGCAACTACGGTTTTTGGTGGAGTTCGTCAGAGCTCGATACGGTAGGCGCTTGGAGCTGTCTCCTGCTTTATAACAACTACAGTAATGGCAACAGAAGCCCCTACAATAAGTTTAATGGTTTCTCTGTGCGCTGCCTCAGGGATTAAAAGTCTTTAGCTAATAATAAATAAGGGGCAATTAAGCCCCTTTATTCATTCTATTAAATAGCCACTAGCATATTTTTTGTATGTTTTATAACCTTTAACACTCAATATCCAGAATTGATTTTCTCTCAATACAAAGTCTTTTGGAATCTTGGATTTATGTATTAAACAATAGCTTTAAAGTGATGTAACTTAATTAAGAGCAACCTAACCGGTTGCTTTTTTTATTATCGGAAAAGAAATATATGATAATATGTTTGCTAAGTAGAGTATTGTTAATTATTTTAAATTATCTAAGTGTTTCTGATAATGTTTGGCAATAGTCGGGCAAGCTCAATTAAAAAAGCCCGTAATATATTGATTTACAATTAAATTACGGACTTTTAAAGTACCCGGAGCCGGAGTCGAACCGGCACGGTTTCCCACAGGTGTTTGAGACCAGCGCGTCTACCAATTCCGCCATCCGGGCAGTAGCAGACATAAAATAACAACAGTTATTTCATCGCAATAAATAAAAAAAACTTGCTTCTTTATTTAAACACGCTGCAAATGTAAATAATTATCTTCACTTTTTTTAGAAAAATAGTTAAAAAAATCTCTCCTAAATCGGTTTTTATTTCTAAATTTGCACCTCGGTAAAACGAAACACAACTAACTAACTACATCCGAGGGAATTATGTTTTATAAGCTTCTAATTACAAAGAAGTCTGTTTATATAGTTATATCGGGATAAAAACAACAAAATAATGTCACATCAAGAACCAGAAGCAAAAATATTTGCTTGTTCCCAAAGTGTTCATTTAGCCGAACAAATAGCTAAAAACTATGGTATTCCGCTAGGTAAAGTTACGTTATCTAAATATAGTGACGGGGAATTTCAACCTTCCTTTGAAGAGTCTATAAGAGGAATACGCGTTTTTATTGTTTGCTCTACCTTTCCTAGTGCCGACAATTTAATGGAGCTTTTGTTAATGATTGATGCCGCCAAAAGAGCATCTGCAAGACACATAACTCCCGTGATTCCTTATTTTGGATGGGCAAGACAAGACCGAAAAGATAAACCAAGAGTTCCAATAGGGGCAAAACTAGTAGCTAAATTACTAGAAACTGCTGGAGCAACAAGAATTATGACCATGGATTTACATGCAGATCAGATTCAAGGGTTTTTTGAACAACCAGTTGATCATTTATTTGCTTCAACTATCTTTTTGCCGTATTTGAAAAGTTTAAATTTAGAAAATTTAACTATCGCATCACCCGATATGGGAGGGTCAAAAAGAGCTTATGCCTATTCTAAGTTTTTAGAATCGGACGTAGTAATTTGTTACAAACAAAGAAAAGTGGCCAATTTAATTGATACAATGGAACTTATAGGAGATGTAAAAGGCAGAAATGTTGTTCTTGTTGATGATATGATTGACACCGGAGGAACATTAGCTAAAGCAGCGGATTTAATGATAGAAAAGGGGGCATTAAGTGTAAGAGCAATTTGTACCCATGCAATATTATCTGGAGACGCTTATGAAAAAATAGAAAATTCTAAATTATTAGAATTAATTGTCACCGATTCTATTCCGTTGAAGAAAGAATCCAATAAAATAAAAGTGGTAAGTTGTACGCCGCTTTTTGCAGAAGTTATGCACATGGTACAGCACAATAATTCTATAAGTGGTAAGTTCTTAATGTAAAACAACTACTTATTAATCAGTAATAATTTTAAAATTGAATTTTGAAATTAATATTGAAATTGAAATGAATTTTTATAATTATTAACTATATATTTTTACAATGAAATCAATTTCGATTACAGGATCACAAAGAGAAAGCGTAGGCAAGGTAGCAACCAAAGCGGTACGTAATGCTGGAATGGTTCCTTGCGTAATTTACGGAGGAAGTCAACCAGTACATTTCACAGCAGAAATAAAAGCTTTCAAAAGCTTGGTTTACACTCCAAATGCGCACACAGTTGCAATTGATTTGGCTGGTAAAACCTACAATGCTATTTTACAAGACATCCAATTTCACCCAGTGAGTGAAGCAATTTTACACATTGACTTCTTCGAGTTAAGTGACGATAAAGAAATCGTTATGGAAGTACCTGTTAAAATTACAGGAACTTCTCCAGGTGTACTTTTAGGAGGTGTCTTAAACTTAAACCAACGTAGATTAAAAGTGAAAGCTTTACCTAAAAATCTTCCAGATTTTGTTGAGGCTAACATTTCTGAATTACAAATGGGAAATAAATTGTATGTAACTAAATTACCTACAAATAATTTCAAATTAATGCACCCAGACAATACTGTAGTTTGTCAAGTGAAGATTTCACGTGCTGCAATGAAAGCCGCTCAAGAGGCTGCCAAAGCAGAAAAAGGCGCAGCAAAAAAGAAAAAATAATTTCTTTTTCAATACCAATGAAAACCGTCTCCCAACAGAGACGGTTTTTTTTATGATTTTTAACAAGCACATACAAAAAAGTGTAAAATCAAATTTTTTTCACCCTTGTATAGTTTATTTATACAAATAAATAGCTTTATCCACTATTTCTTTATTTTATTTGTTCGATAAAATATTTTATTATGAAAAAACTTACTTTTTTGTTCTTAGTTCTTGCATCTTTCTTTGCTAACGCTCAATTTAATTACCAATCTACTATTCGCAACAGCAATGGGCAATTGGTAACTAACCAACTTATTTCACTTCGATTTAATATTAAATTGTCCTCCGCCACGGGAACCACAATATATTCAGAAATTCAACATCCATTAACAAATGCTCAAGGAAACATTACAGTATTAATTGGGAATGGAACTGCAACTCTTGGTAATTTTTCACAAATTAACTGGCTGGAAGGGAATCATTATTTAACTGTTGAGTTTTTTACCGGAACAAATTCTTGTCAATGGATAAATATTCCTTTTAATCAAAATGGTGCTATTGGTCAGGTTGTTTCCTACTGCAATGGACAATATGTGTATAGTTCTTGTGGTACTTTTAGTAATTTAGTATGGTCTGATGAATTTAATGGCACTGGAGCAATTTCGGCCACGAATTGGTTTCAACAAACGCAATTAATAAATGGTGGTGCATGGCATAATGGAGAAGTACAGCATTACACCAATAGAGAGACAAATGCAAATGTAAGTGGTGGAACATTAAAAATAACGGCAAAAAAAGAAACTTTTACGGATCAAGGAGTTACCAAGCAATATACTTCAGCTAGATTGAATTCGAAGTTTGCATTTCAATATGGCAAAGTTGAAGTACGTGCAAAATTACCTAGTGGAGGTGGTACTTGGCCAGCAATATGGATGTTAGGAAAAAATATTATTGAACAAGGAGGGTTTTGGTCAAGCACAAACGGAACTGTTAGCTGGCCTGCCTGTGGAGAAGTTGATATTATGGAACATTGGGGGAATAATCAAAATTATGTTCAAAGTGCTATTCATACTCCATCGAGTTATGGAGGCACTGTAAACCTTGGAGGAAGAACCATTGCAACCGTTTCTGGTGAATTTCATATTTATACTCTTGAATGGACAGCGCAAAAAATGGTTTTTAGCGTTGATGGCGTTGTACATTATACTTACAATCCTGCAATTAAAGATGCTTCTACATGGCCCTTTGATGCGCCACAGTATCTATTGTTTAATGTAGCGATGCAGCCGTCAATTGATCCTAATTTTACACAAAGCAGCATGGAAATAGATTATGTAAGAGTTTATCAATAAAAAAATAAATGGCATTGATAATCAAACCAGCATTAAGTGCTGGTTTTTTTTTATAAAATTAAAATTTATTCGTTGCTGATAATGTAATTATCAGTCCTATATTTTTTTAATACTTAATATATTAAATTTTGAAAAAAAGAGTTAATAATTCATTTTATAGTATTTTTCGGACATTTTTTTTCGTAATAATAATATAAAAACACCTCTACATTAACTTATCATTTTATAATCTTAAAATAATAATAACCTCAACAAACATAGACACAATGATGTTTTCTTAACATTTAATTGATGTTGAATTAAATAATTAGTTGTATAGTTTTTATATACGCAAACGTTTTAGTTATATTGTTAATATTTTTTATGTTTACAAATCAAATTTAAAATAAACAACCTATGAAAAAATTATTATTACTAATTTTCTTAATGACCATTTCATTAGGACAATCACAAACAATTACCGGAACATGGAAAGTGACCTCTATTGGGGTTGGTCCAGGTCAAGGTGACACTGGATGGTGGGGAACATCAGTAAATTCAGGCGATAGAGCTTGTTTCTTTGATGATCTTTACAAATTCAATGAAAATGGTACATTCCAAAATGTTCAAGGTACTGAAACTTGGGTTGAAGGATGGCAAGGAGGTTCTGATTCGTGCGGAACACCTGCAGCACCTCACAACGGATCTAATGCTGCTACTTATACTAGTACCGCAAGCAGTTTAACTCTTAATGGAGTTGGCGCTTATTTAGGAATGGCCAAAGTAATTAATGGCGCTGAAATAAATAATGCAAGTAATGCTCCAGCTTCAATAACCTATCAAATATCTAGCTTAACTTCTACTACATTAACGGTAGACATTAGTATTGGTTCTGGATGGTGGCGTTATGTATTAGCAAAACAAGCAGAAAACGCTCCTGTTTTAAGTGGTTTTTCTATTCCTAGTAAATCAGTTGGATCTGCTGCTTTTACTATTACACCTCCAACTAGCAATAGCGCAGGAGCTTTCACATATACCTCAAGTGATACATCAGTAGCTACCGTTTCAGGAAGCACTATTACAGTTGTTGGCGTAGGTTCAACAACGATTACTGCTACCCAAGCTGCATCAGGATCATTCGCAAGCGGAACAATTACTGCAATTTTAGATGTTACTCCATCTGCGGCTCCTAATCCTACTATTTCATCTAATAACATTATTGGTTTATTTACCGATGCTTATCCATCAGATGATGTAATTATAGACATGGGTACTTTTTTAACTAGCTGGTCTGCAGCTTCTTTATCAAACATTGTAATAGGTTCAAATAATATCCTAAAATACAGTAATGTTAGTTACTTAGGAATAGAACCAGTGGCTCCAGTTAATGCTACTGCTATGAATTTATTTCATCTTGATGTATACACTACTAACATGACTGCTTTCCGAGTGAAATTAGTTGATTTTGGTGCAAATGGTGTTTGGGGTGGAGGAGATGACACTGAACATGAAGTTTCTATGACTCCAACATTAAATGGTTGGAACAGTTATAATTTATTGTTATCTAGTTTTACAAATATGACTTCTAAAGCTCATATTGCACAAATAGTTCTTTCTGGCAACCCTGCAGGATCTGGACTAATGTTTATAGACAATATGTATTTTGGTAACCAGGCAATTACTGTAGCTCCTCTTTTAAGTGCTTTTACTATTGCTTCAAAAGCAACAGGTGATGCGGATTTTGCAATTACTGCACCAACAAGTACTAGCACAGGAGCATTTACATATACTAGTAGTGATACATCTGTTGCAACTATAGTAAATGGCAACTCTATTCATATTGTTGGAGTAGGGACAACTACAATCACGGCTACTCAAGCAGCGGCAGGAAGTTATACATCGGGTTCTATTACTACAAGTTTTGTAGTTACTTTGCCAGTAGCAACTGCACCAACAACAGCTGCTCCAACACCTCCATCAAGAAATGCATCTGATGTGGTATCAATTTTTAGTGGTGCTTATTCAAATGCTACTTTAAGTGAACTTCCTACTAGTTGGTCACAATTGGCATTATCACCGTTTTCAGTTGAAACTATTGCCGGAAATGCTACATGGAAATTTGGAGGTGAATTCTTAGGTATGGTTACCAATTATGATAATGGTATCGATTTAACTCAAATGACCACTATGCATATCGATTATTGGACACCTGATAATAAAATTATGATAGCTAAAATTGTTAATACTACTGGTCCTGTAACAGAAGGACTTACTATTGTTCAAGATCCAGTTGTAACGGGCACTTGGAGAAGTGTAGATATTCCAATGACTCAATTTGGAACATCAGTTGATAAGTCTAAAATTACACAGATTTTATTAGACCCACAATTAGGTGGATCTACTGTATATGTTGATAACTTTTATTTTTACAGAGATGCTACTTCAATTCCTTCACCAACATTATCTGGTTTTGCTGTAGCACCTAAAGTAGTAGGAGATGCATCATTTACTTTGACTGCTCCAACAAGTAATAGCACGGGTGAATTTACCTATGCAAGCAGCAATACTGCTGTAGCAACTATTAATGGAAATACTGTTACTATAGTAGGTGCAGGAAGTACAACTATTACAGCAACTCAAGCTGCTGCAGGTGCTTATGGGTCTGGCGTCATCACAGCTAATTTTGTAGTTAATGCAACTGCTGCAACTGCTCCAACAACTGCCGCTCCAACTCCTCCATCAAGAAATGCGTGGGATGTGGTATCTTTATTTAGTGGTGCTTATTCTAATGCTACATTAAATGAGCTTCCTACTGGTTGGTCACAACTTACAGATCCTTTTGAAACAGTATCTATTGCAGGAAATAGTACATGGAAATTTAAAGGTGAATTTTTAGGTATGGTTACTAATTATGATGCTGGAGTTAATTTGTCTCAAATGACTACAATGCACATTGATTACTGGACTCCTGATGTTAACCGAATAGATTTAAAACTTGTTAATACCGTATTAGGTGGTGAAGCATCTACTGCTATAGAACCAACAACTGTTGCAGGAACATGGAGAAGTATAGATGTTCCATTATCAAATTATGAATCATTAAACAGATCTAATATTACTCAGATATTAATTGACCCGGCAGGAGTATCTAAAATTTATATAGATAACCTTTATTTTTATAGAGCTGCATCTTCTTTGCCTGCTCCAACATTATCTGGTTTTGCTGTAGCACCTAAAGTAGTAGGAGATGCATCATTTACTTTGACTGCTCCAACAAGTAATAGCACAGGTGCATTTACTTATACAAGTAGTAATACTGCTGTAGCTACTATTAGCGGAAATACAGTTACTATTGTAGGTGCTGGAAGTACAACTATTACAGCAACTCAAGCAGCTGCTGGTTCTCTTGGCGAAGGAGTAATAACTACTAATTTTATAGTTTCATTCCCTCCTCCAGCTACTGCTGCACCAACACCAACAGTTCCTGCAGATAGAGTTTTATCATTATATAGCAATGCCTACACGAATGTTTCTGGAACAGATTGGTTTCCAAATTGGGGTCAATCAACTCAAGTTTCAAATGTTTTAGTAGCAGGAAATGACACTAAAAAATACGAATCATTGAACTATCAAGGAGTACAATTTTCAAACCCTGTAAACGCTTCGGGTATGACTACATTACATATTGATATGTGGACTCCAAATTGTACTACATTTGAGGTGAATTTAATTAATACTAGTCCATCAACTGTTGAACAAAGTGTTTCTTTGAGTCCAGTGAATTCAGGATGGAATAGTTTTGATATTCCATTATCTCAATACACAAATATTAATTTAAGTAGTATTAACCAAATGAAGTTTGTAGCAACTCCATTTGGAACTACAACAGCATATTTAGATAACATTTACTTTACAAAACCTACTCCAACCGTTGTTGCTCCAACAGTAACATCTGTAGTAAATTTATGTAAAGGCGCAACTGCAACTCCATTAACAGCTTCTGGTAATACAGGTAATACTTTGAAATGGTACACAGTTGGAGGTACTACTGCAGTTCCAACGTATACATTTATTGCTACTGGGGCTCCAAGTCCTGCTACAACGACTGTTGCTTCACCTTCAAAGGTTTATGCTGTTTCTGAAGTTTATTCAAATGGTACTGAAAGTGCAAAAGCAAAAATTACAGTAAACGTTGTTGCTTTACCAACTACTCCAACTACATTAACAGGTACTGCAGCTCAAGGAATTCTTGTAGGAACTACTACAACAGCTACGTATTCTACTACTGACGTGGTTGGTGCTAGTTCGTATTTATGGAGTGTTCCAACTGGAGTAAATATTATTTCTGGCCAAGGGACTACTAGTCTAGTTGTTAACTTTAATAATGTAGCTGCTGGTGCAGGTGCTATTGGAACTATTTCTGTTCAATCAGTAAATTCTAGCGGATGTAATAGTCTTGCAAAAACTTTAGCACTTACAAAAGCTTTACCAGCTGCTCCAACAACTTTAGTTATGACAGATGGTATTACAACTACAGCTATTACTAATATTAGCAAATATGCTGGAACAAGTACTGAATTTACATTAACAGCTGGTGTTTCTGCTTTAGCAACTTCCTACGTTTGGACATTACCTACAGGAGTTAATGTAGTTTCTGGAAATGCTGCATCTGATAGAGTTATAACTGTTAAATTTAATGGTGTTTCTGGACCATGTAGTATAAGTGTAAATGCAAAGAACGGCGTTGGCTCTTCAGCTACTGCTAAAACATTAGCTTTGACTGCAACTGTTCCTGCGGCTTCAACAACTTTAGTTATGACAGATGGTGTTACAACTACAGCTATTACTAATATTAGCAAATATGCTGGAACAAGTACAGCATTAACATTGACAGCTGGAGTTTCTGCTTTAGCAACTTCTTATGCATGGACATTACCTACAGGGGTAAATGTAATTTCAGGAAATCCTGCATCAGACAGAGTGCTAACTGTTAAATTTAATGGTGTTTCTGGACCATGTAGTATAAGTGTAAATGCAAAGAACGGCGTTGGCTCTTCAGCTACTGCTAAAATATTAGCGTTAACTGCGACTGTTCCAACTGCTGTTTCTATGGTGTCTGGTCAAATTACTGGAATTTGTAGTTCTAGTACTATTACTTACACTATAACTGCATCTGCTTTAGCAAATTCATATAAAATTACTGCTCCTGCTAATTCAGTTGTTAAATCTGCTGCTAATACAAGTAATTCATCAAACATTCTAACAACTAGTGATTTGATTTTTACAGTTACTTATCCTTCTGGATTCGTAATTAATACTTCTACGTTAGCTGCCAATAAAACAATTGTAATTACTTCAATAAATGGCGTTGGAAATAGTGCTACTAATAAAACACTTACTTTAACTTCAGGTTCATGTAAAGTTGAAAAAGAAATAAGTGTTATTGCTAGCGAAATTAAACTATACCCTAACCCAGCAATTGACAAAATGAATATTGAGATGTATTCTGCTTCCGATTCTGAATTGGAAATAACAGTATTCTCAATGAACGGTTCAATTGTTAGAACTAATAATGTTCATTTAACTGAAGGTAATAACGTAATCAATGAAGATATTTCTTCATTAGAAAGCGGAATTTATTTTGTGAGATTTAACAATCCATCAAATAATGAAATAATTACCAAAAAATTAATTAAACAATAGTTTTAATTCAAAATTATAAGAAGCCGTCTCGTAAATGAGACGGCTTTTTTTTATGAATTTATTAGAAAAAGATTTAAGCCACATTTACATTTTTTCAAACTTTCAGTTACAAAAGAAAATCTTACTTTTACAAAATGAATTGGTTTTCAAAAATAGTTTTCAAAAATAGTTTTCAAAAAAGAAAAAGAAATTACAGACCCAATGAAAAAATTTCTAATTGTTGGCCTTGGCAATATTGGGGCCGAATATATAAACACCCGGCATAACATTGGCTTTAAGATTCTAGATTATTTTGCTAAAAAAGAAGGTTTATCTTTTCAAACAACAAAACTTGGGGATATATCCGAATATAAAATTAAAGGAAGAACTCTTTTTTTACTAAAACCAAATACCTATATGAATCTTAGTGGTAAAGCGGTTAAATATTGGATGGAAAAAGAAAACATAGCTAAAGAAAATATCTTAATTATCACTGACGATTTAAATCTATCCTTTGGTTCTATTCGAATAAAAACAAAAGGTAGTGATGGTGGCCACAACGGATTAAAAAACATACAATTGCTGCTGAACACGACCGAATATCCTCGCTTTCGATTTGGAATAAGTGATGCCTTTAAAATAGGAAAACAAATAGATTATGTCCTTGGTGAGTGGGATGAAAATGAGAAAAAAAAGATAGCCGAACGTCTTGAAATTGGCTCGCAAATCATACCCTCCTTTGCGCTTGCTGGACTTAATGAAACTATGAATTTATACAATGGAAAATAAAAATGCTTCGGAGTAATCAGTTGGAATTTTTAATTAATTGTTATTATGAGGATATTATTTATTTTTAGAAGCTTCTTCTTTTACTTTTTTGGCTCCTTCTTCTAATTTTTCTGCACCTTTAATAATAAGACTTTTTGCTTTTTGCTTTATTCTAGAAGAGTCAATTGCGTTTTTTGCTTTTTCTTTAACAGTGTCTAAAGATTGTTTAACGTCTGTAGTAATTGCTTTTGTAGCGTCTTTTACCTTTTCATTAGTTTCTTCTTTACAAGAAAATAAAGTCGTTGTAATGGCAAGTAATAAAATTATTTTTTTCATAGGAATAAATTTTAGTTTCTTTTTCTCCTACAACATTAATGCCATTTTTTTTAAGCATTTATAGTTACCGCTTCTTTATTAATTTTATTTACCAATCCGGTTAATACTTTTCCAGGCCCAACTTCAGTAAAACTAGTCGCGCCATCTTTAATCATTTGTTGTACCGATTGCGTCCATTTTACCGGTGCGGTTAATTGAATAATTAAGTTTTTCTTAATTTCATTTGCATCTGAAACGGCACTTGCAGTTACATTTTGATATATTGGACAAATAGGAGTCGAGAACATTGTAGCTTCTATTGCTGCGGCTAATTCTTCTCTAGCTGGCTCCATCATTGGTGAATGAAATGCGCCCCCAACCGGTAAAATAAGAGCTCGTTTTGCACCGGCTTCTTTCATTTTTTCACAAGCCAATTCAACAGCATTATATTCACCCGAAATTACTAATTGTCCTGGACAGTTGTAATTGGCAGCAACCACAACGCCATTAATAGAAGCACAAATATCTTCAACAATTTTATCGTCTAAGTTTAAAACAGCAGCCATTGTAGAAGGTTTAATTTCGCAGGCTTTTTGCATTGCAAGAGCTCGTTTTGAAACTAATTTTAATCCGTCCTCAAAAGATAATGAATTATTAGCTACCAATGCAGAAAATTCGCCAAGAGAATGTCCTGCAACCATTTCTGGTTTGAAATTTTCTAACGTTTTTGCCAAAATAACCGAATGTAAAAACACAGCAGGCTGCGTTACTTTAGTTTCTTTTAATTCCTCGGCTGTACCCTCAAACATGATGTCTGTGATTCGAAAACCTAGAATTTCATTTGCTTTTTCGAATAGGGATTTTGCTAATTCCGAATTTTCATATAAGTCTTTACCCATACCGGTAAACTGTGCTCCTTGTCCAGGAAATAGGTATGCTTTCATCGTGTTTTAATTTTAAATTTAGGTGCAAAAATACTATTTTTATTAAAAACTCAGTTAATTATGGTATTTGATAAAAATACCGAAGGACTATTGCTCCATTGGAATCTCCATTAATAAAAATTTGGCGTCACTAGTTGCTGTAAATTCCAAATCATTAAATTCCCGAATCCCTAGACCATCACGTGTTTCTAATTCTTGTCCGTTTACGTTGATTGTGCCTGAAATTACAAAAACATACATACCATTTCCATCTTTATTTATAGAATAGGTTTTGGTAAAACCTTTGTCAAAATCAGCTAGAAAAAACCAAGCATCTTGGTAAATCCAAACTCCAGCATCCTCTGCATTAGGAGAAAGAATCTGAGCAAAATTGTTTTTTTGTTCGGTAATATCCAAAGTGATTTGTTGGTATCTTGGGGTTACATTTCTATATTTTGGGAATACCCAAATTTGAAATAATTTAGTACTTTGGTCTGCATTTGGGTTGAACTCACTGTGTTGTATTCCGGTTCCGGCGCTCATCACTTGAACATCACCAGTTTTGATTACTTCTGTATTGCCCATGCTGTCTTTGTGTGCCAAATCACCTTCTAGCGGAATGGTAATGATTTCCATATTGTCGTGTGGGTGGGTTCCAAAGCCCATTCCTGCGGCTACGGTGTCGTCGTTTAAAACGCGCAACATTCCGAATTGCACTCGATCTGGATTGTACCAACTAGCAAAACTAAAACTGTGATAAGCGTTTAACCAACCATGGTCGGCATGACCTCTCGTATCCGCTTTATGTAATACTGTATTTTTCATTTTGTGAAATTAGAATACAAATTTACGATACTAAACGGTTTACTTTAGCAACTTATTTTCTTTTATTTGAATTAATAAATCAATTATCAAATAACAGAAATGCTATATTTGGAGTGTTTAATATTTACTTATGAAATCCGAAAAAGAAAAAATGTTAGCCGGCGAAGATTATTTTGGAAACGATAAAGAGTTAGTTGCTGAAAGAATCAAAGCTAAAAAGTTACTTCATAAATTGAACGTTACCGAATATGTAATTGATGGAATTTCACGAAATATTTTACAGCAATTACTACCAAATTCTAATAAACGAATTTACATTGAACCACCATTTCATTGCGATTATGGTTATAATATTCATTCAGGTGAAAATGTATATTTCAATGTTAATTGTGTGGTTTTAGATGCTATGAAAATCAGTATCGGATCTAATGTTCTTATTGGTCCTGGGGTTCATATTTACGCTGCAACGCATCCGCTTAACGGAATTGAAAGAAGAACCAAACAATTTTCTAAACCAGTTTCAATTGGAAATGATTGTTGGATAGGAGGAAATTCGGTAATTTGCCCAGGGGTAACAATAGGAAACGGTTGCACTATTGGAGCAGGATCTGTTGTAACGAAAGATATTCCTGCTAATTCTTTGGCTGTAGGAAATCCGGCTAGAGTAATTCGGAAATTAAAGTAATAAAAAAACCTCAAAGCGTTTAAGTCTTTGAGGTTGATAATATAGGAGAAAGAAATTAAGCTAATGCTTCTTTAATCCTTCTAAGTGCTTCGGTTAATAATTCTTCGCTTGTTGCATACGAAAAACGAATGCAATTCGGATTTCCAAAAGCATCTCCAGTTACAGTTGCAACATTTGCCTCCGCAAGTAAATACATCGAAAAATCATCAGCATTTTTAATTAGTTTTCCACGTAAGGTTTTTCCAAAATAAGAAGAAACATCTGGGAAAACATAGAAAGCACCTTCGGGAACATTTAATTTCAATCCTGGAATCGCATTGATTAATCCAACCACTAAATTTCTTCTGCTTTTAAATGCAGAAACCATGTCGTTTAGAACACTAGGATCAGCATCTATAGCGGTAATTGTTGCTCTTTGAGCAATTGAATTGGCGCCAGATGTAACTTGACCTTGCATTTTAGTACAAGCTTTAGCAATAAACTCTGCCGCTCCTATGTATCCAATTCTCCATCCAGTCATTGCAAATGCTTTAGCCACGCCGTTAACAGTTATCGTTCTGTCAAACATCCCCGGAATTGATGCAATACTGCAAAAAGTGCCTGAAAAATTAATGTGTTCGTAGATTTCATCTGCAACCACGAAAATGTTTGGATATTTTTCTAAAACTCTGGCTAAGGCAGTTAGTTCTTCTCTATTGTAAACCGAACCACTAGGATTACAAGGCGAACTGTACCAAATCATTTTGGTTTTTGGAGTGATTGCAGCTTCTAATTGTTCGGGAGTGATTTTGAAATCTGTTTCCACAGAAGTAGGAACTTCTACTGGAATTCCGCCAGACATTTTGATAATTTCAAAATAAGAAACCCAATAAGGTGCTGGTAAAATAACTTCATCTCCATCGTTAAGCATTACTTGTGCAATATTATATAAAGATTGTTTTGCGCCAGTAGAAACTACAATATTTGCAGGTTTGTATTCTAAATTATTATCGCGTTTGAATTTTCTGCATATAGCTTGTTTCAAATCCATATAGCCATCTACTGGTGAATAGGTGCTGTAGTTTTCATCGATTGCTCTCTTTGCAGCCTCTTTAATGAAATCAGGTGTATTGAAATCGGGTTCGCCCAAACTTAAACTGATAATGTCTTTTCCTTGTGATTTTAGTTCTCTTGCTAGTGCCGCCATTGCAAGAGTTTGTGAGGTAGATAGTTTGTTAATTCTATCCGATAATGAGTTGTTGTTCATTGAAGTGTTAGTTGTGATTAAAACATATATAAGTAAAAAACAATAAAGAGTGTATTCTTTATTGGTTAATAAATTTTAAAATTAAGTAAGTTGGGGGTTTCTTCCTAAATCTCTTAAATGAGTAAAATGGGAATAAATAGCTTCTCTAGTCGTTTGGAATTCGTTGTAAGGCAGATTACATTCTTTGGCAGTTTGTTTTACAAATTCTGCTATTTTATTATAATGAATGTGACTAATATTAGGAAAAATATGGTGTTCTATTTGGTGATTTAATCCACCTGTATAGTAGTTTACTAACCAATTTTTTGGAGCAAAATTAGCTGTAGTATACAATTGGTGAACTGCCCAAGTATTTTCTATTTCTCCATTTTCATCCGGAATAGGATTGGCAGTTTCATTTACAACGTGAGCCAATTGAAAGACTACACTTAAAATTACTCCAGCAATGTAATGCATTACGAAGAAGCCTAAAACGACTTTCCACCAGATGATTCCCATAAGCATTGGGATTGCTAGCCAAATAGAAAAATAAATAATTTTTGTAATTATTAAAGTGGTCCAATGCACAACAGGTTTTTTAAATTCACCATAAGATAGATTTCTTTTCAAGTAGCTTTTCATTTGAATGAAATCAGTCGTAATTGCCCAATTGAAGGTCAATAATCCGTAAAGGAAAACCGAATAATATTGTTGAAATTTATGGTGTTTAAACCATTTTGCTTCTTTAGTGAAGCGTAAAATTCTTCCTGCTTCTAAGTCTTCATCATGACCTAGAATATTGGTATAAGTATGGTGCAACACATTGTGTTGCACTTGCCAGTTGTAAACATTTCCAGCAAGGATGTAAATGCTTCCGCCCATGAATTTGTTTACCCAGGATTTATTAGAATAAGCACCATGATTTCCATCGTGCATTACGTTCATTCCAACGCCTGCCATTCCTATTCCCATTACAATACTTAATAATAAATACGTCCAAAAAGGCATGTCCATAGCGACAAGGAAAAAATAAGGTATTAGGAATATGGTAAACATTATCGCTGTTTTTAGATGCAGTTTCCAGTTTCCAGTTTTATCTAAGTTATTTTCTTTAAAATAGTCGTTTACTCTTTTATTTAGTGTTCTAAAAAATTTTATATTATCGTTTTTAGAAAAAACCGGGGTTGTTGTATTCATGTTTCTGAAATTCAAAAGTTTATACAAATATAAATATTATAATTTTTTATAATCTAAAACAACTCATAATTATTACCTAATTGTATTATTTTTGCATAAAATCTACATTATGGAAGAAATTTTAAAGCAATTCCCAAATCTCACGGAAATTCAGATAAAACAATTTAAAAATCTTCAATCATTATACGAAGATTGGAATTCTAAGATAAATGTAATTTCCCGAAAGGATATTGACGAATTATATTCCCGTCATGTATTGCATTCTTTAGGAATTGCTAAAATAATAACCTTTACTGACCGCTCTAAAATTATGGATGTTGGCACTGGTGGTGGTTTTCCGGGGATTCCACTGGCGATATTATTTCCGGAGTCTGATTTTTATCTTATAGATATTATCGCAAAAAAGATAAAAGTTGTTAATGAAGTAGCCTCTGCATTAGGATTAACCAATGTAAAAGCGGAACAAATGCGCGCTGAAAACGTTAAACAAGAGTTTGATTTTATTGTAAGTAGAGCAGTTACTAACATGCCCGATTTTGTTTCTTGGGTAAAAGATAAAGTTCGAAAATCAAATAAAAATGATTTGTCAAATGGAATTTTGTATCTAAAGGGTGGCGATTTAACTGAAGAATTGAAAGGAATTCCTAAAGCAACCGAATACAATTTATCTGATTTTTTTAAAGAGGATTTTTTTGAAACTAAAAAAGTGGTGTATTTGCCTTTGAAAACAAAATAAAAATAGCAAATAAAATTACCCTATAATGTTAGACAGTATTTGGGGCATTTTTGTTGAATATTTTTTAGGTTATGCTTTTACTATTTTTTTAGTAATTGATTTGTTATCATTTTGAATGGTTAAAAAATAAACCCCATTAGATAAATTTAAAGGAATTTCTATACTTCCGTTGATGTTTTGGTCAGTTGAAATAAAAACTGTTTTTCCTGAAATGTCAGTTATTGAGATTGTTGCATTTTCAAAAGCATAATTAGAATTAATTTCTAAACTATTATTAATAGGATTTTTTATCCAAAGTGCATTCGCGAAATTTTGATTATTAACTGATAAAGGTGTTGTGTGGATTTTTTCAATAACTGTATCTGTTTGGTTAATTGACATTAACGGAATTACAGATACTGTTGATACACTTCTAAAAACATAATCTGTTGTGGATACATTTGGATCAAAATAGGAATAGCTTGTTTGAACAACAGTACCAACATTTGAAATAAATCCATAATTTAAGGTCAGACTTAACACATTTTTCATCCGGGTTACATTACCTGAATATCCTCCATTACCTGCGTCATTTAAGGTTAATGTCCCATAAGAATCAACGGTTGTTGTTAAAGTTCCTGTAAAAGTACCAGAATAGGTGGTGTAAGTGTAATTTCCCGCAACATTAGAATCGGTATTAGTATACCCATAATTCATTGGGAAAGTGCCAATTGTAGCATTGTTAGTGCCGAAATTCGCATTAAGTCCAGTC
>Ga0209597_1000809_pt1 | contig 20327 bp, 22 predicted proteins | sample M_140625_MF_Meta_FD_187316 | JGI IMG/M metagenome (GOLD analysis project Ga0209597, IMG submission 187316) | Freshwater microbial communities from Lake Montjoie, Canada to study carbon cycling - M_140625_MF_MetaG (SPAdes) (version 2) | ecosystem: Environmental > Aquatic > Freshwater > Lake... | reverse complement strand
TCGGCATTTTACGCCCACTACCCCCCAAAAGCTAGTATTTTTATAGCAAAAAAATACGATAATCGGCGAAAAGACCAGTATTATGATTGCATAAAGAGGCGAAGCTGTCTTGTATGAATCAATACAAGGTCACTAATCAGACAATACAGACACCAAAGCCGGTCAAATACTGAGTCTCAAAGCAAATATATATCTGCTTTGACACGTTTCCAGATTTGATAAAGACCATTTTGAGATAGTTGATGAAGTTCTCAGACAATTTTATTTTTGCTTTGGGATGCTTGCTTAAAAAATTGTCTTGGTCTCTCGACCAGAGGGAGAAGAGCCATAAAAACGGATTCTTTATGGATAGAAATAGGAGTTAGTGGGCGCTCGAATGCGTCAACTGGTCCCCGCAACAGCGGACTAAACTGGGGGTAGGATACACTTGTAGTCAAACTTTGCGAAAACGTGCTAATGAATAAGGCAAAATGCCCGAAAAGTCTCCATTGTGGGATGGCAGCCTACCGATGACCGGTCTCTGTCCCAGAGGGGAAGAGGCCCACTCATACGGTTAAAAAGCCAACTAGTAGCAAATATATCCCTTGGGGTCCGGTGAAAACACGGAGTGCCCCTTGCTTTTTTATTGTAAAAATGGATTTGGAATGCGATATAAGGTTATATGTACGGGTGTTATGCAGCTGGGAGTGGACAAACCTTCGTCTGCCGACTTCTGCAACCCTAGGGGGTCTTCTAACCTGAAGATACCCCGAACTTGTTCATCTAATGGGCAGGTACAAGACGATTCAACTACGAGAGGGCTGAATGAGTGCTAGTGTGTGCTGGAAAGGATGCTAGAGAATCCGGAGGAGTCGATTGGAATAACTGCGAGGTAGGGGCGTTTTTCACTAAAACAGATTTGTTCAATTTCCCAAAAGAATACGTAACAAGACATCATAACCTCTCTCACTCGCAGTGTAAGCTTCCTGAAACAGAGCATCAAGGCCTGTACAGAAGAGGCAGCCGCCGCAATGCCGGCAATCGAGAGCGCCATGAAGTCACGATACAACCGCGAAGATTTGGAGAAGGGCGTTGCCTATATCCGGGTGAAGCAAGGCTTGCGCACAAAGGTTGGCAAGTTCCAGTGCTCCGGCTATCAAGGCTCAGGAGACGAAATGGAGCTGGTCCTGGTGTTCGAGCTAGACGGCAAGAACTACACACTCCAAGAGGCGATGTGGGGCTCCGTTGGCGGCCAGGAACTCTCATACTTTGAGAAGGACGAATAATACCGTTGAAAAACGGAAACAATCATTTTTACATTGTACACAAACCTAACACAAATGTACATGTACTTCTCAGTAACAGAAGTCGAAGAACTATTCACAACATTCGATTACAAGAACCTCCTAACAGCAGTCAATACTCACTTTAAAGAAGAAGCCAGATGTCAGGGAATCGAGGTAACAAGTACAGCATATTACAACCCAGCAGAGAACAAAGGAGTGATTGTATACGCTTATTGCAATGAGTATGTATATGTAAGCAATCTTCAACATGCATATGGAAACGATTTTGTCACAATAAAGTTTAATACATAAATGATAACTGCTCTAATGTGCTTCATACAAAAAGTATCCGGGTCTAATCCATTGTCTCCACGTACGGAAGACCCATCTAAACTCCGGATTAAGATTCCTAAGTGCACATACATTACGTGTGGATTATGTAAGAACACATACATCAGGGAACATGACAAAACTTGTCCGTGCTCAACTTCAGAAAGCAAAGACTAAAAACTTGTCTTGGCGTCAGAAAAACGGATTAACGCGTTTCCAGATTTGATGATATTACAAAATGGCCACTCAGATTATCCTCGAAAACGCGGACAAGCTCAATGGCATCAACATGGCAGACATTATAGGGCTGCCTCTTCCATTCTACGGCCACAATGCACAGAAGAGCTTCTTCTTGCTTCGCGAGCTAATGCACACCAAGGAGAGTGCAAAGCAGCTCGGTGTTTACCGGCACTGCAAACCCTACAAGGGCCACTTCTTGGACTATATCGCTGGCAAAGAGTTTGCCACCCTGGAAGACTGGGTGGCAGATTGCCGCTACGCATCAATGGATGATGTCATGTTCGGCTTTAGCAAGTTCGACGGACACCACACATACATCCCGCTCAACCAGCTGCTCGACCACCTTAACCCCATGCCTCCGCTGATTCCTAACGTGGACCCGGAGATGGACGCGCTCACGAAGTTTGTTACCAAGCTTCACGTGGACGAGCTCAGCCTCAGGAACGTGATGGTTCGCACCCGCACAGTCGGCCTCCTGACGTACAACGAGTACATGGAGGAGTAATACGAGCATCATGCTCAAATTTTTTCAAGGTTTGCACTTTTTAACACATATCTGGCGATAAAACTCGTCTTAAGTTCCGGAAGAGTCTTCTTAAAATTTTGATAACATTCTAATCCAACAAGTTCCGGGTCCGGTTCAGCAACTTCCAACATCTTCTTGATTTGTAAAAATTTTGAATGTGATGGATAGTAATAGTATTTCTGTATAAGTAGACGTTGGTCTTTTGTAAGTAATTTGAACATCAACCACGTAGATGAATAGTCTCTGTCCAACATGATACGAATGTTTTTGTTCACTATCCAATTGTAAATATATGTATTGATAAACAGCTCATCTGTTCCATACGGAACCTTAGATGTCGGCTTTGGGTTGTGTGAAGCAGATGTATTCTGCTGATCAATTGCTAAAAGACGTTCGTTTAACTTTCCATCAATTATCATATTCAAAAACCGTGTAAGCAATGCACGAGGAAACTGAATCTTTGTAATAAACTTATTGACAACAATAGTATTCCTACGAGCCCAAGCCTTTCTTTCATAGCAAATAAATGTATTGATATAAATGTCCGTCTTCTGGTTGGACATTTGTCTCAAAACTACCGGGTCCAAATAGTGTCTCGGAATATCAATGTCAGAACACCATGCTATATCCAAGTCCTCAAACATCGGCAAGAATCGCACAAGTGTTCCAAACATCCCAGCATGACCCCTACCATCTCTGAACGCTGGACATTCGTAATGTAATACACTTATCCGCGGGAAGCCCTTTGCAATTTCAAGAGCATATTCCTTGCCAGTATCATCCGTATATATCCGGACCTCAAAATCAGTTAGCTGCTCTGAATCAATCACAAACCTCTTAAGATTACCAATGTACTGTTTAAAATCCCGGTATGCTTCTCCTACCGTAAAGAAGCAACATGTTAGGACTTTTCGAGAAGGTGTACCTTGCTTGAGAACTGTAATCTCTATCTGAGACATGCTTGTACTATTCTTTGAATAAAAATGGAATTGATGTCATCTATGATGAGATAGCAAAAATGCTCAAGATAGACGAGAAGTTTCTCACTATCATTCGCAAAAACAACATGCGGTCCTTTTACAAGGCCCATCGACTTCTTGAGGCAATCAGCATTCCTGTGCTGGAAAAGGCAGGAACCGAGCTCTGCTCCCGGTCAGAGTACCACTTTAGACTGGGACACGATGAGCATGCAGACAAAGCTCTTCAGTTTGCCGGTCAGATTGAAGGAACACTGAGGACTCGTGGAGTAAACACAAGCATTCTTTGGAAGAAGATATACGACAATATGATGTAAACACATCAATTTTTAACCCAAAGCAATACAAATGAGTAGCTACAAGTCTACTAACTTCACCAAATCTATTACTGATGTCAACAAACTAAAGCTACATAACAACCAAGTAAAGCAATGGTATCTCCGAAACTTTTGCCCGTCCGGAAAAACACTTCTAGATATTGGTGTTGGCAGGCTAAATGATATGAAGGTCTGGAAGTCTCTGAATTTTGAACAATTCATTGGCATTGAACCAAGTTCCGATTCTCTTGCAATTGCTAATACCAAACTTGAAGGAGATAATGTATCTCTCCATCAAGGAAGCGCACAAGATGATTGGGGACCTTTCCTTAAACGTCGCAAAGCTTCACATATTCTTTTTAATTGGACATTCCATTATGGTAATACAACCGAAAATGACCTAAACAAAGTTCTAGAAAATATCAAGAAATATTCAGCTGCTCATTCCCGGATTTGTATGCTTTCAATGGATGGAGACCAAATCTTTAACAACCTCAAAGATACCAACTCCTTTACTTACGGTTACTTCTCTGTTACCAAGGGGTCTTATACAGACTCAGAACCAAAACTATTTGGTCAAGATGTTATTATCAAATTCAAAGGAGTATACGGTCTGGAAGAAGGCATTAAAGAGTTCATTGTTTCACTCGATAAACTTGTTCAAGCAATGGATTCCATCGGGTTCAGATTGCTATATAAGTTTAACTTTTTGGATATATGGGACTCTGCTAGAGCCACGCTTTCCCCAGATGGCCAGAAGATTTCCGGACTGTACAATGGCTTAATTTTTGAAACAAAACCAGAATCAGTTCCACTACCAAATCTACTCAGCTTATCTGACAACATATACACTCGTGCAGCTCCCAAGACATATATGAAACCATGGTTTCCTAATCAAGCAGAGCTAGAATACATGCGACTAACATCCTATTTCATACCTAACCCAAGTCTGTACGTTGCTATATACAAAGACACGACACCAAATCCAGAAACGTTACAAAGTCTATATATTCTCGAACAAAAGTCCTTTGCATCATTCATGAAGTTCATGCCCGGAAAAGAGGTAAACTGTTTGCTGTATGAGTTTGATATAGAAAAGGTTGTCCCCAAAGATAAGCTATACTGTGTACGTGTTTTTGTCTTACACAAATCTGGAATTCTACCAGATGACCCAGCAATCATTCCAATCCATCTAACATCAAATGTACCGGAGTTCATAGCATCTTTCACAAGCAAAGAACATGACCAAATCCTTCACTACCAAAACTTACAGATGGTAAAAAAATTACATAAGACAAGGCCATTTCACGGAGGAAGTTGGGAAGTTGCTGAATCATCACTGCCAAAAGAAAGCAAGTTCCCCAAAGCATGGGAAATGGTTAATAAGCTGTCACCAAAAGACCGGTATTCAATCATAATTTTTAGTGGAAGCATTCTAGAAATCTTAGGAACAACTGTAGCATCTGATATGGATGTCATTGTTTGGAACACGGCCAACTCATCTGCGTTAAACAACATCGCAGAGGAAGGTATTCAAGCTACAATCTGGAATGGAACAAGATACTTACCCGAAGATAACAAGATAGACTATAGAGAACAGTGGCTGAACATCGACTATCCAAAACTATATGGTGCTCAAAGCATGGAAGAAACAATCTTTAATCCGGCATTTCATTTCTATTGGAAAGGTCTGAAGTTCATTTCATTAGACGCAATCATTGCTAGGCTAGAAAGCAGAGCAAGACCATCGGGTTATACAGATTTGTTAATCTTGGAAAAATTAGGAGTTCCTATCAATTTTCCAATACAAGTTCCTAAAACATCTATCATGCAAGGTAAAATTTATGATTACACAACTAACACAGGAAGAGAACAGCTGCTGGGAACAATACAATTTTATATGAAAACCTGGCATAACCAAGCTATTTCCATAAAAGAACTTAAAAAGAAACTTATACTTCCGCAAAGCGCAGGCGGTTTTAAATCAAGACACTTGTTAGATACAATGTTTCCGGAGAAGGAAGGAGTGGACTACACAAAGTTAATGATAACTCCAGAAGGAGAATATAGCATGACAAGGCGTCAAGATAGCAAAAGAATCGTTCAAAAGATGATGACTCTTATTGGAAATACCAACAAACATATTACAGACCTTACCGGGAATGTTGGCGGAGATACAATCATGTTTGGTTTGCATTTCAAATCAGTAGACTCAATTGAACACAATCAAGAGAATTTTGAAGCTCTTAAAAATAACGTAGAAGTGTATGGCTTAAAAAATGTAAGGCTTCATTTTGGAGATTCAACGCGAATCTATAATTGGCACACTGATGTCCTTTACATCGACCCTCCGTGGGGTGGACCAGACTACAAGGAGAAAGAGAATCTAGACCTATATCTTGGCGATGTCCGAGTTGATATGTTTGTTAATCATGTAATGGAGCAATCGTGGAAGCCATTGTATATCTTTCTAAAACTTCCAAGAAACTATAATTTTGAGAGATTTTCATTGATTCCAAAGATACATAAATTTGCAATCCGGAATTACACACTTGTTGGAATAGAAACGAGTTAAAAATGGAATTAACAACTACAGAAATAGTATGATTATCCGCCATGCCCTCTCCTGTTGAGTGGGACGTAATCGAGGCTCTCCTTAGGTTGAACCCGAAGAAGCCAATGGCAGCGCCCAAGGCAAAAGTCATCGCAAAATCCGACTACCATTCGTGGTACAAAATGCGCTGTGCATGCGCGAAGAAGGCGCGGGAAACCCGGCTAGCAAAGATAGCTGCCCGCAAACATACGAAGAATTCCTAAAACGGATTTTTCCATTTGCTGTATTTTCTTGCTAAAACAATACAATGTCTCTTTGTGTCGGTGTGAAGAAGGATGGCGTGCGCTGCAATGTGATGGTAGTTGGCGAAGGCCAGCACCTCCGGTGCGGAACGCACAAGAAGACCTTTGAAAAGGTCGGCCCCAACCAAATCCGCCGTGATGAGATGAAGTATACCCACAACCGTCTGACGATGGAGATTTATAACCGCTTTCAGGTAATCCTTCAGGGCGCATACGGCGCCGAGTTCGACCGCCAAATGCGCGCTCGCTCAGCTGCCATCCGCGAGGAGGAGATTCGATACCAGCTAGACCTCCATTCACTGGAGGAGACCATCACCCGGGAAACCGATGATAACGCTGGAGTGAACGCAGACCGCGTATACATTGAGCGCCGCCGTGCCGCCGACCAGGCGCGCCGCGCAGAACTCAATGAGCGCCGGCGCATCCGCAATGAGCAGTGGGCTCAGATGCACCAGCAGCACGTCCACCACCAGCCCATACAAGCGGCAGTAGGTGGCGGAGGTGCACTAGCTCAGCTGGCAAATGACCGCCAGAACGTCCACACAGCTGTGGTCGTGCAAAAGGTCAAGGAGACCGTGCAAAAGGTCCTCCAGATACCAGTTCCTCCCGAGTACCAGACGGAGACGCTGAAGACTTCGGGTGAAATCATCCTGGAGTGCGGGCTGTCCAAGCAGGCAGCCTGGCAAATGATGGCAAAATACTGCGGAGATGAAGACATCTACGACCTTGGCCGCGGCATTTATGCCCGCGTGCTCAACTCGGTGTGGCAGTACATCAAGGCATCCCCGGACGCAGCAGACTTGAAGAAGATTCTGGCGTCCGAGATGCAAGACAATATAGGCATGTGCGCCCAGGGAAACTTGAGCCGCCTGTGCAACATCCTCTCCGGTTACATGGAGGGGCTAGTAGTGGACGTGAAGTCCAAAAATGAAATCATCGGCGAGCGTCTTGCTTCGCTGATAGAGATTGACGATACAAAACAGCGCGTTGCAGCAGGTGTGCGCATCCTTCAGGAGCTTGAGGTTCCGTTTGAGGAGCGCGATATCTGGCTGGACACACTCATCGAAGCGTAGGTCTCTCGACCTTGTTCTTGTCGAACAGACAAAGAGGGAGCAATAGCCGAAAGGCAAACACGTATTTTTAACCTATAGAAAAATAGGTTTTACCCGGCTATTATGTCCCTTCTCAAGCTCAGGCAAAATGTCTGGTACGCAGAGGAGGACTTATACGAGCTAGACTCAGAAGAGCCCCGAGATGAACTTGGAAATCGCAGACGAGAACGCACCTTCAGAAACATACAAGCATCTCGCAATGCGCTCAGACTGTACTATCAACAGGTACAGCTAATCGGACGCATTTGTTTTCAGTACAATCTCCCAGCTGGAGACCCGTGCTGGCTTGCGAAGTACATCGGCAGCTTTGTCTAATAATACGCCGAAAGGCATTTTTCATTTCATTCCAATAACATCCCATTCATCTTTAATAGCTTCCTTATCCCAGCTATTAAAGGCCGATATATGACTGATAATAATACCAGTACGAACATTCATCTGACGAATTACATTTACCGCTGCTTGAAGTCGAACTCCAGCATCTAGTTCACTCTCATTCGGCCCCCGCTCATTTAACCGGTCAATTGCAAGGCGGTTAACAATCTGCATCTTCTTTGCTAGAAGGTCACCAATTGCTGTACTACGAGGGTCTGTAGATTCCAGCAAAATATCTACAATCACATCCTCCATCTTGTCAAATTCTACAAGGTTCTTGTTCTCACTATCAACTGAAATCAAGATAATCGGCATTTTATTACTCTAGTACATTCCTTACGTCTAATTCCATTTTGGAAATGGATTTTACCTAATATAAACAAATGTCATCAAAGATGGATGAAGTACACTGCTGTGCATGCTGCGATTGGCAAATTTACAATGAGAAAGATGCATGCTTTTACGAACCACTAAGCCTAGTCGTTTGTGAAGAATGCCATGAATCCCTCCAAAGTGCTCCAATCGAAACACCTGAAGACCCGGATATTGAAATGGAAGACATGATGTCAAACATGACTATTTCTTAGGACTATATGAAAAGAAATACTTCATAAAGGCAGATGATTGCTTGTTTGCTGATAATTTCGTGTACAACTCCGATTTTTTTCTCATTAAATCTGTCATCTCCAGTTGCTTACCTAAACATGTAATCGGTGTCAGCAAATTAAATCGTCTTTTGGAAGAATTATTTGCTATCTCCATCAGCTTGTGTGCTGTACAAACCAACCTTTGCCTGGATGTGTGCTCAACAAATTCCTTATCAGCATACAACATTGCAAAGAAGAAGTTCAACAACGTAGGAATGGATGCCACCATTAACCCAGACGGCAACTTGTGGTAGCTGTGACATGCTATTGTTTCGAACACACGAACCAATAACTTGTCATCATGTGTAATATCGGCATGAGCCGGCAATAGTTCACCATACTCTTCAAACTCACGCTTCTTTGCAAATCCACGACCAAATATACCAATTAACTCCTTAACAATCTTATCAAAGTTCTTTGGCTCAACAAGCAAGTCTAATGGCAACTTCCACTCATTCTTTCCAGCCTGAATTGTACTTGCATTAAACCCCAGCAAGACAACCTCATTTTTCAACATCAAATCCTCCAGCTTGTCACGAACTTCCGGTGTTGCATACTCTTCATTTACAGCCTCATCTGATGTCGGACAAATAACAGGAAACTCTTCATTCAGCAACCGGATACGCTTGTAAACCTTGGCCCAACGCTCAACATTTCCCATAGGACGGGATAACTCAAGGTAGACAGACATACGCAAGAAGTTAGGAGGAACATATCGAACACCATCACGCACAATACTGTCATTCCACAACTTCACAAAGATTGGCTTACTCAACGTACTGATATCAGCAACCGGGACATAGTCAGCAAATACCTTGAATGTTCCTAAATGAAGACCCGGCTTTACTTCGATGTTCAAGACACCAGCCTTTGCTAACATATCTGCTATCATCTTTGCATGTTCTTGTGGGGTTTCCGAATAGAAGTCATAGTCAGGCACATCAACCTTAGGGTCATAAAATTGCTTACTCTTTGGAAGAAGGTTGTTTAATGCCGTTCCACCATAGCCTAAGACTCGATGTTGTTTCATAAAATTATAAACAATATCTAATGTCCGGACTGTAATAGGGTTCTCAACTGCTCTCTTATCAATAAGAGATTGAGCTATCTTTGCTGCTTCTTCGATTTCATCCATATTGTTTATAGAAAACGAATTAATAACTTTGTTTTATCTGCTGTCAATAAGAGCAACATGCCAAAGAGACCTACACGTGAAAGTGCAAAGGAGCGCAAAGGGAGCGCTGATTTGACGGACGATGACCGTCAGAAAAAGAAGCGCAACCGCAAGGCATCAGAAGATGTAGTATGGGTAATAGATACCACAATCAACCCGGAGGATGAAGATAGTGATGATTCAACATATGTTCCAGATGAAGATGACCAGGAAAACTATCAGGAGTTTCTCAAGGTTTTGCTTCAAAATATGGCAACAGAACCTCGACCGACTCCCAAGAGACGCCCCAAGAAGGGAGATATTGAACCCGCTATCAAACTAACAGCAAAGGAACAAGCCTATTTCAAGACTCTAACCCCTGACAAGAAGCGAGAGCTGAATCAGCATATGACCCGGCTAAAGAACTTTGGTGCTGAGTCAGAAATTCCCCTAAAGTTTCAAATCATTGCACTACCTGTTTCTGAATACACGAAGACAGCCGTTCTCAAGAAGGTAGCGGCAATTGAAGATGACTCTGGTGAATCGTACAAGCTCAAAAACTGGATGGACGCCTTCCTTCGTGTTCCATTTGGAAAGCACGTCCCCCTACCAGTTCAGATTTCAGATGGAAAAGAGAAGTGTTCATCATTCATGAGAGAGTCGAGAATTACACTTGATAAGGCAGTGTATGGCATGGCAAATGCCAAGACTCAAATTATGCAAGTTCTGGCTCAGTGGATTGCCAGCCCCAAATCTATTGGTAATGTAATTGCCTTACAAGGTCCAGCAGGTGTTGGTAAAACTTCCATTGCCCGGAATGGCATTGCACAAGCCCTACACCGCCCATTTGAGTTCTTCTCACTTGGCGGAGCATCCGATATATCAGCCTTTGTTGGTCATTCATATACATATGAGGGTTCAATGTGGGGACGCATCACCGATGCTCTAATGCAAGCCAAATGCATGAACCCAGTCATGTACTTTGATGAACTTGACAAGATTTCCGGAACGCCTCACGGCGAAGAGATTGCAAGCATGTTGATTCACCTAACAGATAGGTCACAGAACACTCAGTTCCATGACAGATACTTTGCCGGAATTGACTTTGACCTTTCTCAGTGTCTGTTTGTATTCTCATTTAACGATATCAACCTTGTTAACCCGATTTTACGAGACAGAATGCAAGTGATTCATTGTTCTGGATACACTGCAAAGGAAAAGCAGTCAATTCTAGAAGAGTATGTGTGGCCCGACTTACTCAATCGTTTGAACTTTAAAAAAGATGAAATCAAACTATCCGACGATGCAGCAAAGTTCATTGTATCTGAATACTCAGCAAAGGAAGAGGGAGTCAGAACCCTAATCCGGACAGCTGAAGCAATAATTACTCGTCTGAATATGTTGCGTATTGCAGACGAGGAAACCATGAAGGATTATAAGTTTTATATCAAAGTAGATTTCCCACTTCAGTTAAATGAAAAGATTATTAAAACACTAATGAGTGAAATTGGAACAAAGGACCCGGAGTCATGGAGGTCAATGTATACTTAAGTACCAAGGGGATTTGAAGGAAATCCATCAAGACATCCGGCATCACATACCGCTTTACCAAACTGATAAGTTTTTCTATTTTGATTGCTTTGGACGATGCTATAATTAACCGGAACAACAAATGCATTGTTATAAGCAGTTCTAGAACCAGTTGTTACTGCAAATCCATTGTACTCCCGGTACATTGCAGCTTCCTTGATTCTCTTCGTATGGTCTGATGCAAAGTGTGTAGCAAAAATACCAGTTGGTATTCCTACACCTGGTACCCCTGGCGAAACATTTGGCGCTGTTGGAGTATACCTGTAAGCTGCATCCGCGTTAAGATACGCTGCACTCAATCCTTGTGCGCTCATTTGCCTATCTAACAGTTTTTATTTGGAAACTCAGCCGGAACTTTTCCAGGTATAGGAAGACTATTGGTTGGTACATTATTTGGAGGAAGTTGAGGATATACTGCATTTCCAACATATGCTGTTATGATGACACTTGAATCAACAGTAACATCCTGTAATGTTGTTCCACCAGCATCATCGGGTACTTGAACAGATACAGTTTTAACAGGCACTATTACTTGACATTCACCAACACTTGTTCCCTTAAAGGCAAGATAGTCATAACGGTATCCATTGCTGTACAAAATGCCTAAATTAACATTAGGGTCCGGCTCTCCAATTGCAATGCCCGTAGTAATATCATATGCATTGGAACTTACTCCAACATTTCGGATACGTGCTGTAAATTCAGATGCAGAAACTACCGGTCCTGGACGAGGCCGCGATGGAGGAATTGGTGGAACAGGACCTGTAGTAGTTGTAGCTTGAGGAGTGAATGAATACTGTGTTCTTCTGAGGTTTTCAAGAGAAAACTGAGGCATTTAATAAAGATGAAAGAAGTATATTTGTGTTCTTTATTTGTTCTGACAGCTTCTCTGGTATTTATCTTTCATCGCAAGTTAGAACACATGACGATAGAAGAAGTTGATGATAAAGCAACAAAGGCTACAACTCGAATCACAACCCTCGAAGACGAATATAATAGTATTAAGCAAAAATTAGACAGCCAAGAAGCCCGGATGGGTGCGGCATCATCCCAGGCCGCAGATGCTCAGGCTTTCTTGAATTCTAATCTCGTAGAGTAAACCAACTCATATCAAAATACTGAGGAAATGATTGGTCCTTTTCATCTCCAGTTGGAGGCCGTTCAGATGCCTTACTCAGAACATCACCCGCAGCCAATGCTTGTGGATGATATTCAAGGCGAACAATTCTCCCAGCAAACCCCCCGTCAGGTGATGTCAACACATTTGCTGAGTTCTGCTTTGGCAACTGTGTCAGAATGTGATGAGCATATAAGATACCATCAACATAGACATCTACAGAGTCTTGCCCGACACTTATAGCAATATGTAACCACTTCCTAGCCGGAACACTTACAATCGGTATAGTTTCCTGGGCACCATACGTATCAATCTTTACAAGCAGAGTATTAGTGTTTGCATCAATCACAAGAGCCGGGCATGCTGTATTCAAATCAGCTGAACCCTTTACAAAAATAACCTTCTGAACTCCAATACGATATCCAAAATCATCAATGCGTAGCCACCCGGTATAAGAGAACTCTATTCCTGCTGGACGATTTACAGAAACTGGTAGCTTTTTCTGATACACATCATTGTTTCTTCCATCCTTTATGGTATCTACGATCACATAGTCAGTTGTCCATGTTCGAAAAATAAGGTAACATGCAAAAAGAATTGCTACAGTGACGATTACAGGAACGATGTAATCCATTGTTATTTAGAATACATATTTTGAGACCACTTCTCCTTTAGTATCCCGAACACCAAAGGTCACCTTATAGTTTGTGCTTGTGCCCGGTACTGTACATGGCACCCCAGTATTAAAGAAGGATTGAGCATCTGCTGGAGCCAAGAACTTATCAAGATGATAGAAAGAACACATCCATCCAGAGAACCCACCACCATCATTTAGTGTTACACTTCCAGACACCGGCTTTGGTACACCAGACAAGAAGCAAGACTTTACTAGCTTTCCATTCAAGTATACATCCAGGTTACGTGTTGTTACAGTTACAGACACCGCTAACCAAGTTTGTAGAGGAATATTCGGAACCTCGCAGACATATACATCATCTGTAGAACCAGAATGCCCAGCCGGAGCAGGCTCTGCCTTAGATGAATTACCGGTTTCCGGAAAGATTGATACACTAATCTTCATCGTGTTGTCAGTCGGGTGTAAAGTAACTAATGGATTCTTAATAGCAGAGTTAGTAGAGTCAGCTCGGGACATAATGTGCTTCTCTTCCCCATACTTATAATTCCAGTCAGCGACATACATCCAAAATTGGTAACCATACGAACTATCCTTTCCATCATCTGCTACAGAAACAGTAGAAACCGTCTTGGCATCCTTTGGTACAGACATCATGTTCTTGGTGTTCCACCATGATGATGACTCACTGGACGTAGCAGCCTTTGATGCTGGGACAATGTCTAACATATCACCATGCTTTACCGTTATAGACCCAGGGGCTTCACCAGGATATTGATAGTTTACAGTCAAGTCGTGCTTGTCTGTGACCCCGATATCTTCATTTACAAGTACATGTAGTTCACCCCGTACTATGTCAATCTTATCAATAACCTTCTGCTTCACATCCGTGTAACCGGTGAGAGCACTTGTAATGCTCAAATCATTGCTGGGCGGACGAGAATAATTTCCTACGAGGTGAGAGCTGACCCAGGGATATAGCCAGTAGTAAAAGACATAGACTAGCAAAACCATAAGGAATAGCCACCCAAGACCCTTAAAAGCTGTCATATAAAGCCCGGCTTGAGCCCATGCAGAACTAGCTTGTGCACTTGCAGCATCTATTGTTGCCTTCACCTTGTCCTCATAAACTTCAATATCCGGTAACTGGGCAGTTAGCTTTGTAGAATCAAATACTGGAGCCTCAAGTGGTGGCGGTTTTGATGATGAACCTCCCATTTGTATGGAAACCCGAAGTAAAAAATGGACAGACTTAACTACAAGATGGATAAAAGAACAATGTATTGTAACAACTGCGGACGACGCGGACATGTGTTCAAATCATGTACAGACCCAATCATTTCATATGGAGTCATTCTAATTAACAAACCAATGCTACCGGTAAAAAACCCTTTCAGAATTCTAATGGTCCGCAGAAAGGACAGTATGGCATATACTGAATTTCTCAGAGGGAAATACGAGCTAGATAAGCTTGACTATGTGAAAATACTCCTCTCAAATATGACTACAAGTGAACACGGGAGTTTGAAAACTCTGGAGTTCGATGCTCTGTGGACACTTCATTGGGGAGCCGGACGTGACCACCACTCCAAGGAATTTGAAATATCTAAAGAGAAGTTTGTTAAGCTAAATATTACCGAATTAACTGAAAATATTCATGGCTACCAAGAACCCGAATGGGGCTTTCCAAAGGGTAGGCGCGCTCCTCGAGAGTCAGATATTGAATGTGCTATCAGAGAGTTCGGCGAAGAAACAAACATCTGCCGAGAGTCATATGTTATCTGTAGAAATTTGCTATTCAGCGAATCATTTGTCGGAACAAATGGAGTACCATATAAACATGACTACTTTGTAGCTGTTCTCAGAGACCCGGACTCAATAGACTTAGAACAAACACTAACAAATATGCAGAAGAAAGAGGTATCAGCCATCGAGTGGAAAACAGTACAAGAATGCCGGACAATAACACGCCCACACTATATCCAACGTTCAAATCTATTGAACTCATTTGAAAGAATCGTACAGACGTTTGACCTACAAGACAATGTTGCTTTTAATCAAGAATGAATCTCATGTCAACCGGGATATTTGCTGTGACTATTTTTGTAGTCGGATTTGTCATGTCTCTCGTGATACCTCTTGGCGTATGCAATAAGACCGATGCAATTTCTGCACTAAAACATGCCGGTATATGGATGGCAGCACCAGTTGGTGTATTTGTCATCCTTGAAATGTCTCCATGGACCCTTTCAATATTCTCACAGGGAGTTGCATCAATTTTTGGTTGGTTCAAAGCAGAGTCAGACCAACACTCATATGATACTCTAGGAATGGCCTGGGCTCTTGTACTTGCTGGCCTTATCATGACAACATATATCGTTCATTCACTTGATGTAGAAGTTTGTAAACCAGATGCCGGAGAAATGCAAGCGTTTGAAGAGAACCTTTTACAAAGAGAAAAAAACAAGCAAGCAGAAAAGAAACCTGATTCTTAAACAATGGAGGAAATTCCGTATAGGAATACTAAGTTGTTAGTTCAAACTATACCAAAAGGTACTCTGCTTTTTCGTCTCGTTAAGAGACCTCTCGATGACCTTCGCGGAGTTCAACTTGATAATGGAACGCGCTGTCTAATTCCAAACTATAACGTCTTTTTCTATCCAAATCCATTTGCTGTAAAATTAACATTAGGCAAGTGGGCGGATATTCAAGAAGCCGGCAATACCATGTACGCCTACATATTAACCAAAGATATCCGGGTAATTAAACTTTTGAAACCATCGAAGTATTCACGCGGAAACAAAGGAACCAAGCGTAATTTTATTAAGACCTGTTCAACTGTTCCCAAAGGCTGTATGCCTAATTCATTGTCCTCGTACGACCCTTGCTTAAGTGATACAATTATAAAGAAATACCCAGATGTAGTTGGTATGATAGGCATTCCAGCAGCAGATGCCAGAGCACTCAAGAAATCACTTAAAAAAACATCGAAAAGAGTCTCGAAGTTTTTCAAAATGGCAAGTGATTCGTTAGGCATCGAAGGAATTCCAGAATTGGTGCTACATCCACTGAGCAAGCGCCCGACAAAGGATGTTATCACAAATGAGTCAGATTCCCTCGAGAACAACTACAAGGTTCTTACCAAGTTCAATATTAATGATGAAGCAAAGTTACTGACGTTCATGGAGAAACATACCCTGTACAACCCAGATACATTCTTCTATAACTATACTGAATAGTCAGATACATATGATATACCTATTCTAGACAGTGCTGCAAACAATATCGTCCACCACCATACCGGGAACACCGTCGACCCCCTCTTCTGAACACCAAAAGGTTTAATACTGCCATCAGGACCGAAGGCAATACTAGGCTTCAAATACAGGAAAAATGCAAACATAAACAGGAACAGCGACACTGTCCAAATTAAGTGATTCTTTCGAATTAGTTCTCCCATTATCAATTCCCTCCCAAAAATAAGTGAGTCATGTCATCATACATTTTACCAGACAGAAAAGCATTTGCTGATTCTGTAACTCGCATCTTTAAGAACTTCAGAGCAAAAGATATAGGTCCATTCGATGATGAAGATAAAAATGTCGACCTATGCCTAGCCCGAACTGGCCCCGGAAGAGAACTCCTTCCTTATCAAAAACTAGTTCGTGACTATCTTGTTGCTGAATCACCCTATCGTGGCCTACTCGTGTACCATGGCCTTGGTTCGGGTAAGACATGTTCTGCTATTGCCGTTGCTGAATCCCTGATGTCAACCCACCAAATTTATGTCATGCTTCCTGCCAGTCTTCAAGCCAACTTTAAAGGAGAACTACGCAAGTGTGGTGACCCATTCTACCAAGAAGAACAACATTGGAAAGTTCGCAATATCCGTCAACAAACCGATATTGAACACGCAAGAAGCCTTGGCATCTCTCAAAAGTTTCTTGACAGCCATATGAAGTATTATATCACTGTACCAGACCGGCCTCCAAATTTCAAAGACCAAGCAGCAGACATACGCAAGGGTATCTCCGAACAAATTACAGATGTAATCGACCAACGATTTACATTCATCAACTATAATGGTATCAACAAGTCCAACATCGATGAGCTATTTCCTCCCGATAAGCCCGACCAATTTGATAACTGCATCGTAATCATCGATGAGGCACACAACTTTATCGGTAACGTTGTCAACGAAAGTGTCAACAAGCAACTCATTTACGATAGACTTTATCATGCAAAGAATGCCAAGATGGTCTTGCTATCCGGTACACCCATCATCAATTCACCAAATGAAATTGCATTCCTCATGAACTTAGTTCGCGGACCCATTGAACGTGTTGCTATACCAACCACACAAGTCGTATCATGGGATGAAGGAATGCTTACCGGGTTCTTTCGCTCAATTCCAGAAATAGATACCATCGAATACAACTCGGTCAAACGTATCATTATGCTTACCAGAAATCCTCCTCAATTTCAATCAGTCTATAATGAAAAGAATGAACGTATTGCTGTAAAGTTTAACAAAGAACTAGTATTTGAACCAGACATTCTTAAGTGGACAGAGTCTTGGCGCAAGGAATTTGCCGAGAAGTTTGCCGGGACAGAACTTGCTCCAGCAGACAAATGTGTCAAAGAAGAACTGGAATGCTTACCAACCAAGTATGAAGATTTCATGAATACTTACATTGAAGGATTGAAGGTCAAGAATGCATTCATGTTCCAGAAACGTATTCAAGGTTTAGTATCATACTTCAAGGGGTCTGATGAACGCCTGCTTCCCAAACGTATAGACCAACAGCATGAACTTGTTAAGATTGAAATGTCTAATGAACAATTTTTGCGATATCTTGAGGTCCGATGGGCTGAGATTAAGATTGATTCACGCAGAGGTAGAACTCCCGGACTAGATGAAGATATGGGGTCTTACAGAGCTAACTCCAGGTTGGTATGTAACTATGCTATTCCTCCAGAGTTCAAAGGAGATGATGAAGAAGTTAAGAATGAAACATTCAATTCCAAAAAGAAGGAAGAAATCCTTGAAAAAATCAAGGCAAATCCTACACGGTTCCTATCCGATGATGCTTTGAAATCATTCTCTCCCAAATTTCTGGAAATGGTAAAGAACATCAGAAATGGTATGGGAGAAGCTCCTTACAACAATCAGTTTGTATACTCAAACTATAAGTCACTTGAAGGGTCTGGTATCTTTGGCGCAATCCTAGAGCAGAACGGCTTCCAGGAGTACAGAATCATAAAAACCCAAGCAGGATACATTGAAGACCCAGATTTGAAGCCGGATGTCCCTGCGTTCATGTATTTTACAGGTGATGAAGATGCCTTAGAACGTGATTACTGTCGCCAAGTATTCAACCAAAAAGCAGAAGCCGGATTCCCAACTTCTTTGAAAGATTCATTAAAGGTCAGAGTATGTGTATTCCTTGGTTCCAGCTCGGCGGCTGAAGGTATCACATTGCTCAATGTACGCAATGTACACATCACTGAATCTCATTGGAATCCAGCACGTCTTGACCAGGTAATTGGTCGTGCAATTCGTATCTGCTCACATGCTGCATTGCCAATGGAAGAACGTACTGTAAAGGTAAAGATTTATCTAACAGTCTTTAACCAGGAACAATCAACCGGTACTGAGGGTCCTAACATTGTTCTGATTCGTCGCAATGACATGGTACTAAAACGGTATGATGTTGAGCAACCGATTGATTCTTTCATGAGCACAGATGAGTACCTGTATGAGAAGTCCTATGAGAAAGACCGAATTAATAAGAGCATCATCATCTTGCTAAAACAAGCGGCTATTGACTGTGAGATTCATCGTAAGTTACATTCCAAAAATGGGGAAGTCGTGCAATGTATGCGTTTTGATACTACAGCAAAGCCAGAAGACCTAGCATATAATCCTAACTTTAAGAATGATGAACCAGATGTATTCTATATGCGAAATACAGACCGCAAGAAGAGAAGACTTCAATACATTCGTGTCAAAGGATTTGATATGCTAATGGACCCAGATACATTGGAGATTTTTGATGCTCCTGCGTTTGAAGATAACAATCGTCTACTTAAATTGGGCATAAAGACTTCAAACACTGAAATTAAATGGTTCTTACCTTAATATAAATGCCTTTGCCACCTAGTGCAGCAGATTGGATTCGCTTTAAAAAGTTATCGACTTCACGTCTAAGTGTGCCCTATAGCTTACTCTACAATCGTGATATTACGAATATTCGGTCACCCGGCAGTTGTGTGACTGGTTGCCAGTCTAGAGCAGGAATTCGCAGAGACCAAGATTTTACTGTAGGAACCGGAAGAGCTCGTCGTGAAGCGTCTAAGTGGACGGATTATATTGCTGCAAATCGTACTGACTTTGTGACAGTTTCCCAACACGCTGGACCTCATGGTTCATTTGGTCGTCAACTCATAGAACAGCCAATTTGTAGAAGTAATCAGGTATGTCCTACACCTACTGCAATCAGAAAATTACCTGTGTATAAATCTGCAATTTACTAACACTTTCGTATATTATAATAAATGTCGAGCTTCTATACACGAGTTGGTCCAGGTGGTCAAACATGTTACATCCCAGCAAGAACTGTCGAGGTTCTACCAGGTCCTGCTGGGCAGGATGGAGCAAGAGGAGCAACCGGGGCAACCGGGGCAACCGGGGCAACCGGCGCTACAGGTCCTAGAGGACCAGCAGGAGTAGGAATACCTGGAGCTACAGGGCCACCCGGATTAAGTCTAGGAGGGGCTCCGGGTGAACCAGGCCCACCAGGTGCTACTGGTGCTACAGCAAGTGTATCTGTAGGAACTGTAACAACACTTGCACCCGGTTCAACAGCAACAGTAACAAATAGTGGAACATCATACGCTAGTATCTTAAATTTTGGCATTCCTCAGGGAGCAACCGGAGGAGGAACTGGAGGAATTACAGGACCAACCGGCGCTACAGCAACGGTATCTGTAGGAACTGTAATAACACTTGCACCCGGCTCAGCAGCAACAGTAACAGATGTCGGTACATCATACGCTAGTATCCTAGACTTTGGCATTCCTCAGGGAGCAACCGGAGGAGGAATTACAGGTGCTACAGGAGCAACAGCAACGGTATCTATAGGAACTGTTACAACACTTGCGCCTGGTTCTACAGCAACAGTAACA
>Ga0209597_1000804_pt1 | contig 20399 bp, 19 predicted proteins | sample M_140625_MF_Meta_FD_187316 | JGI IMG/M metagenome (GOLD analysis project Ga0209597, IMG submission 187316) | Freshwater microbial communities from Lake Montjoie, Canada to study carbon cycling - M_140625_MF_MetaG (SPAdes) (version 2) | ecosystem: Environmental > Aquatic > Freshwater > Lake... | reverse complement strand
CGTCAATATTATCCATTCCGGCACCACCCCTAGCCACCCAAATTAAGGATGAACATTTGGTGAAAAATTCTTCGGTTAGAAACAGTTTCGAACGAATTACAAGTCCCTCAATATTTTCTTTAACTATAAATTCAGCAATTTCATTTGATTGAATATCAGGCATATAAAATACATCAAAGTTGTTTGAAATCAATCCAAACACCAAACTTTGATGTACGTCATCAACTATTAAAACTTTTTGAATGATAGACACTTAATAATTTTTTCTAGCGCTATACCATTCTGATTCAGAATGAGATGAGTTAGCAACTACAATTGCAGATTCATTGCTTTTATTTTGAGCAAAGAAAGCCACTGCCGCAGTTGCAAGTGCCGAAAGTTCATCGTCAGACAATTTTTCAGCAACCAATTCTTCAGGATTAAAATAATTTTGTATAAAATGTGTATCAAAGTTTCCTGATACAAAAGCTGGATGAGTTAACACAAACTCTCCAAAACTCAACGTAGTTTCAATTCCCGTAATTACATATTCTTTTATTGCCCTACGTAATCTAGAAATGGCTTCTTCACGGGTTGGACCCCAAGCAATAAGTTTAGCCAACATATTGTCGTAATAAATTGGAATTTCCATATTTGATTCCATACAATCGTCTACACGAATTCCTGGTCCATTTGGAACCAAATATTGATTTACCTTTCCAATATTCGGTAAAAATTGTTGGAATGGATCTTCAGCACAAACGCGTAATTCAATGGCGTGACCATTAATTTTCAATTCATTTTGTTTGAAGGACAATGGCAATCCCGCTGCCACGTTTATTTGCTCACGAACCAAATCCAAACCTGTAATTAATTCTGTAACAGGGTGTTCTACTTGCAAACGGGTGTTCATTTCTAAGAAATAGAAATCTTTTCCATCAAATAAAAACTCAACTGTACCCGCACCTGTATAATCACAAGCTCTTGCAACATTTACCGCAGCCTGACCCATTTTTTCACGAATTTCCTCGGTAAGTGCAATGCTTGGCGCCTCTTCAACCAATTTTTGGTGACGGCGTTGTATGCTGCATTCTCTTTCAAACAAGTGACACACATTTCCATGTTGATCGGCCATAATTTGAAGTTCAATATGCCTTGGACTACCTACATATTTTTCTATAAAAACGCTATCATCTCCAAATGCATTTCGTGCTTCATTTTGAGCCATTTGCAAAGCACTTAAAAAATCTGATTCTTGTTCAACAACCCTCATTCCTTTTCCACCGCCACCTGCAGAGGCTTTTACCAAAACCGGAAATCCAATTTGAATGGCCACTTGCAAGGCTGCATTTGCATCGACAATGGCTTCGTTGATTCCAGGAACCAAAGGAACTCCGAACTTTTCAACGGCTTGTTTGCTTGCAATTTTGCTTCCCATCACTTCCATTGCTTCAGCAGTTGGACCAATCAGCACAATTCCATTTTCAACAAGTTTACGAGCAAAATTTGCATTTTCAGACAAAAAACCATAACCAGGATGCACCGCTTGGGCTCCCGTTTTGAGACACAAATCAATAATGGTATCCATTTTTAGATAACTCTCGTTTGATGGAGCTTTTCCAATACAATAGGCTTCATCGGCGTAGCGCACATGGCGAGCCAAAGCATCGGCTTCACTATAAACAGCTACGGTTTTAATACCCATTTCACGACAAGTGCGCATTACCCTAATGGCAATTTCACCACGGTTTGCAATCAATATTTTGGTAAACATTTTTGTTAGTATAAAATTATTTTTGAAATCGCAATCTGATTAAGATTCTGATTTACCTTCGCGAAGGTAAAAAAAGATGCGCAGTATTGCCAAAGTTATTTCACTTATAAAAATTGAATGGTCGTTAGATTTAAAACGTCCTGCAATTTTGGCGTCTGCCATATTGCAAATGGCAGTGATGGCCTTGCTATCAATGTTGTCTATGTTATCACAGCCAGAAAAAGCGGCCAAAATATGGAATAGTTTATTTTGGATAACATTAATATTTTGCACATTACAAGCTATTTCGAAGTCGTTTTTAACTGTATCAAGAAACCGTTGGATTTATTGGAATCAACTTTCATCACCAGGTCAAATCTTGTGGTCAAAAATCATTTATGGCTGGCTTACAATGATCATTCTAACTCTGATAAATTTATTATTATTCGGATTTTTTATGGGAATGCCAGTGATTCATATGTTTGCTTACATAAAGATATTGATACTTGTAACTGGCGGAATTTCAACAATATTTACATTTATTGGTGCCATTGCTTCAAAAGCAAATCAAGCCGGATTTTTGGCACCTGTATTAAGTTTACCAGTAATATTGCCCTTGATTTTATTGGGAATTAAAGCCTCAAATAAAGTATTTAATCCTATACTTGTGAGTTCTGTAAACAAAGACATTTTAATGCTAACAGCACTAGATGGTTTGATTCTAGTGCTGTCTGGCATTTTATTTTCAGCTCTTTGGAAAGAGTAATTTTTTACTTTTTAGTCCAATCATAGAGAATCTGAATAGATTCATCCAATTGGGCATCTTTCATGTATCGTTTCACCCAATCAAGTCTTTGCGCTTTTTTCACATCATCTGATTTCACTTCATCAATATCCATTTTCAAAGCCATAACAGTGTCAATTACATTTTTATATTTGTAATCTTTAAAAGTTTTTTCTTGGGCTTTTAGCGCTTTTTGTTGGGTTTTGTATCCTTCTAAACTCAAACTATAAGTGTATGATTTTCTAATCTTTGCTATATCAGTAGCACGCTTTTTGATTAAATTAAAATACTCATTCTTTTGCGTTCTAAGAATTGCATCTTTAATGATTGCAGTACGAGCTGGATTATCAAACAATTTATATTTTGCAGCCGGAATTTTATCAAATGGCATGTGATAATCCATTTCCTTTTCTCCTTGCTCAATTCCATCATAAATATCAGGTAAAATCACATCTGGAATCACGCCCATTAATTGAGTAGTACCACCATTAATTCTGTAGAATTTTTGAATGGTTACTTTCACATCGCCGTAACCTCTTGGGAATAATGCCGATTTACCACCTTGTAGTGGCAACATGGTTTGCACAGTACCTTTTCCAAAGGTTGTATTTGTGCCAACAATAATTGCGCGTTTATAGTCTTGCAAAGCCGCAGCCAAAATTTCAGATGCCGATGCACTATATGTATTTGTTAAAATAACCAAAGGTCCTGCAAATTGAATTTCCGGATCTGGATCTGGGGCTTGTTGAATGCGTTGACTTGGATCTTTCACTTGAACGATTGGTCCTTCTTTGATAAACAAACCACCCATATCAATTGCATCAGCCAAACTTCCGCCACCATTATTTCTTAAATCCATAACAATGCCATCTACTTTTTCTAGATTTAACTTTTCAAGTTCCAATCGAATATCTTCACTGCTGTGTCTACCTCTGCCTTGGGCAGCAAAATCAGCATAAAAACTAGGCAATTGAATTAGTCCAAATCTCTTTCCTTTAAAATTCACAATTGCACTTCTTGCGTAACTTTCATCAATCACGACTACTTCACGAATAATTGGAATAATATGGATACTACCATCTGGTTTTTTAACAGTTAAACGAACTTCAGTACCTTTTTTACCACGAATTAACTGAATTGCATCATCTAATTTCATGTCAACAATATCAACTGGATCTGCTTTACCTTGGGCAACTTTTAATATCAAATCACCAGCTTTCAATTCTCCTTGTCGCGCACTTGCACTACCTGGAACAATGCGTTCCACTTTTACATAACCATCTTTTTCTGATAACGTGGCTCCAATTCCTTCCAATTTACCAGTCATAGAAATATCGAAATTCGCTTTTTCTTCTGGAGGGAAATAATTTGAATGAGGATCATAAATTTCGCTTATACAGTTTGCATAAAGGCTCAATTTATCTTTTTGATCCATTTTTCTCCAACGCTTAAACCAATCTTTACAGAATTTTAAGGTTTCTGTTCTCGCTTTTAATTCTAGTGTATCAAAAGGCAATATTTTCACAATTGCAGAATCTTTCTTTTGCTTTACATTTTCTTGATCTTCAATTTTGCGATACAATCTATCAATGGTTTGAAACTGCAACCAGTTTTTCCAATCGGTTTTCAAAGCTTCCAAATTAGGTTTGTATTTTACAACCTTATTTTCAAGTAAATAACTTTGATTTGATTTGTAGTTCAACGGAGAAGACAATTCTTTTTCAATAATTGGTTCAAGAACGTTTAAACGCACCATCAAAATAGACCAAGCCGAATCTAAAAAATCGTAACGACCCACTTTAATTTGGTCGTCAATAGACTTTTTAAATACACTCAGTTTATTGATGTCTTCTTGGGTAAAAAAATGCTTATCGTCATCTAAATTATTCAGGAGGTTTTCATAAACCATTTCTGAAAATTTATCATCAAGTTTCAAAGGCGCATAATGTTGCTCAGACATTGCATCAGTTAACCTGATAAGCAATGGCTCATTGCCGTTACTTTGTTTATTACTGCAAAAAACCAAAACAGCCATTACGGCTGCTATACTGGTTAGGGAAACCCATCTATTAATTTTCATCTAATAATTTCAAATAAAGACTTTAATTTATTTCTTCTCTTTTTTATCTTTAGACTTTTCAGCTTCGTCGTAAGCTTTTAAACCTAAAGTATCAATTCCTTGATCAAAAATGATATCTACAGGAATTTTTGCTTTTTCTAATTTCGCCAAATCTTCTTGCAAAGACGCTTTAATGATTCCGCGTTCTTGCAACATTTTACCAACTCCACTTTGATCGCCATCACCTTGTAAATGGAGCAATTCAGCAGCCAACTTTTCAATTACAACTTTCATTGCAACAACATTCACTGTATATCCTTTTTTGCCATTAACAATACAACCACTATTCAATAATGTATTAAACGTAATCATATTTGCTTTGCCGTGGGCGCTAGCCGCACCAAAACGTACTGAGCGAAAAACAGATGCAACAAATGTTACATAGTAATCATCTAACGAGCCGGTTAATTCCCCTTTATTAAACAATTGAGTAACCATGTACAAACCTAATACGTCTGCCTTACATTCTTCTATTGCTGAATAATTTGCCCCAAGAGCTTCACGAACGGTTTTATTTGCGTCAGTTACTAAATTTTTAACACCCAAACCATGCGCAACTTCGTGAAACATCACATTTGCAAAAAACGCGTCAAATAGAATATTCTTGTGTTGAGATGGGTCAACCAAAATTAAAGAAATAGGTTTTACCATTTCATCAAATTTTGCTTTCATGGTATTTTTTAATTGAGATCTTCTAGTACCATAATACTTCTGAAGCACTTCGTCATTTGGCAAATTCACTGCAATAGTTTTACTACCTGCATTACAATCACCCGCATAATAAACCGCATCAAAAACAGCCAATTGGCTCAATGATGCATTTGGTTTTTGCATTGGCGGATATCCTTGAATGTCAACCATATCTCCTGATGGCATAATATTGCCATTTTCATCAATTTGATTTACACCCGTATTGTTCGAAATTTCAGGTTTATACGCAGCTTCTACTGGAATATTTGCTTGAAGCTCTGGTAAATAAGAAACATATTTTTCTAATTTCGCTCCCCACTCCCTGTCGCGCACCAAAACATATGCTTCAAACGAAGTTTTTGTACCCAATAGTTTGTCTTCATAATTTTCAATTGGTCCAATTACAATGTCTAAGTGCGATTTCAATGTCATCCATTTGATGTCTGACATGATATATTGATTAGAAGTAATTGACATAGCTCTCTCACGCAAATAAATTGAAAAAAGTTTGTCTTCTTTTTCAATTGCTGTTGAAGCCTTCATCATTTCTTGCAATACCAATTGAATATCTTTCTCATAAAGAGTACTGTAATCTATCAACCCTATTTCATTGCCATTTGTTAGCGGAAAACGCTCCATCATCATTGGCATGTCTTGCATTTTTGGCTTTTCGCCTTTTTTAGGCGGCGGCGGTGGTTGCAAATCTGCTTTAGTAAGAGGTTTAACAATATTATAAGGCAACATTAACCTCTGGCGAAAATTGGGGGGAACGGTGTTGATATCAAAATTCTCAGGATAAAAATTTCCACCCTTAGGCTTAGCTCCGTAACCTTGTAAAAATGGCTTATCGTCGTTCAAACGATCCCATGGTCCGTAATTGATTTCAACAAATCTGCGTAAAGTATCATTTTTGATTCCCTCCAACGCTTTGGCTTTTTCTTTAAAAGCTTGTTTCCAAAAAATCTCATCCACTTTTTGGGCTGCTTTAATCAAGTGTACCAAACATTTTCTTTCTGCTTCACTTAACAAAGCCGTATCCGTTTTGAGGGATATTTTCTTATAGCTTGCCAATCTCTCAGCAACAGGGTAACCCTTTACCGCCTTTTGACCAAACGACGCATTGGTAGATAAAACAACCATTGCAATCATTCCGAAACGATAGAATTTATTTAATGCCATTTTACAAAAATATGAGGTTAATCATGTTAAAAAAACAGCAACTCACAAATAATTAAAAATAAACGACAAAAATATAGTTTCTACCGATTTGAATAAATGAAACATTAATTTTCAAGCATCTTTGCAGTCGATTATCATACCCAACCTCTTGATTCCTCAAATTAGCCCAGAACTTACAGATAAGCTATTGCTTTCGATGCCAAATCACTATGGCACAATAAATTTGAATGGAACATCTTTCCCTATCAGTTTTATGGAATTAAGTAAACCAACAGGAAAATATGTTTACCGGGTATTCATCAAACTTTTTAATCTTTTTGGAAGAAAGGGATATATACGTATCATTGGAAACGCATGCGCTCCGGGAATTGCATTCCCTGACTTATCAAATATCAAAGCCAAAGAATTATTGAGCAGTACCGAAAATAATTGTGGTGTTTTGATTGCCAATATTTTGGGACATGAAAAATATGAATTGGGAACAACCATTCCAGCTGAACCATTCATGGTTGTTAGTTTAAATGAAAACCTCACTTCTATCCAAGAATATTTACAATTATTTTCTTCTAAATATAGAGTACGCGCTCAAAAAGTTTTAAAAAACAGCCATGATATAGTTGCCAAACCCCTGCATGATTTGCCGCCTAATGAATGGATTTCTCAATGTGGCAAATTGTTATACCATTCACTTCAAGACAAAACAATTGCCATTGGACAAAATCTATCTCAACTTATACATTGTTATCAAAAATCTTTAGGCTCAAACTTTAAAGTTTTTGGATATTACTTAGATGGTAAAATTGTAGGCTTTATTAGTTTTATCCAAGAGGGCAAAATACTTCATGCCACTCATTTGGGTATCGATATGCAACTTCCTTTGACGTACTCTCTTTACCAAAGAATGATGTATGATTTGGTGAGTTATTCAATTGAAAATAAAATTACATTTATTAATCTTGGTAGAACTGCCACCGAGATAAAAAGCACAATTGGAGCTGTACCCGTAGAAAATAGTTTTGTCATTTTTACTAAAAACCCTATTCTGCATTTTATCAATAAATGCTATACGAAATTTATCCATAAAAAACCCGAATTCATTCTCCGTAATCCATTTAAAAACTGAAACACGTATATTTGTAAAACATGAAAAAAATAGCCTTTGCCATTATTTCGGTATTTTTCGCGGCATTGAATGCCCAAATTACAACCAATAAACCTGGAAGTAAATATGAATTCACCAAGGTTGCAGAAACACAAAAACCATCAGTAAAAGACCAATGTAAAACTTCTACATGCTGGAGTTACAGCACCCTTTCAATGTTGGAATCTGAACTCATGCGTTTGGGAAAAGGCAATTACGATTTAAGTGAAATGTTTGTTGCGCGATGGGCCTATGTTGAAAAAGCAATTACATATGTTCGAATGAATGGCAAACATCAGTTTGAACAAGGTGGCGAAGGACATGATATTCCTTACATTATGAATAAATATGGCATTGTGCCAGAATCAGTTTACACGGGCTTAATCAATGGCAAAACCAGACATAACCACAATGAATTAATAGATGTGCTTAAGAGTTATATGGAAACCATTGTAAAAAAGGACCCAACTACTTTAGGCAAAGAGTGGATTGCAGGAATAGAAGGTATTCTAGATGCATATTTAGGTAAAATCCCTACCGAATTTGAATACAACGGAAAAAAATATACCCCAATCACTTTTGCGCAAAGTTTAGGATTAAATCTAGACGATTATGTAGTGCTAACCTCTTTTACACACCATCCTTATTACAAGCCTTTTGCTTTGGAAGTTCCAGACAATTGGGTTATGCAAACTGCCTTCAATGTCCCTCTAAATGAATTTGTTGACAATATTAAAAATGCTTTAAAAGATGGATATTCTTTGGCTTGGTCGGCAGATGTTGGAGAAAAAGGATTTTCGTTTAAAAATGGCATTGCCATTGTACCGTTGCACGATTCGTTAATTCAAAAAATTGGCGCTGATAACAAAGGATTTAATGATGGTGGAGCGAATAGATCAGGGAATGTTTTTGATACTCCTTGCGCAGAACCTGAAATAACCGAGGCAATGCGTCAAGAGGCATTTGACCAGCAAAAAACCACAGACGACCATGGAATGCATATTACGGGCATGTTTACCGAAAAGTCAACAGGAAAATATTTTTATGAAGTGAAAAATTCATGGGGAGTTAATAACCCTTGCAATGGATATTTATTTGTAAGTGAACCCTATATTCGTTATAAATCAATTTCAATTATGCTGCACAAAAATGGATTGACCAAAGTTACCAAAAAGAGTCTAGGTATTTAATCAATTATTAACAAAGTGTTACTAATAAAATTATTGTTAACATTAAAGTCATTTCTATTTGACATTAAACAAATATTAAGGGCACGTTGAAATCGTTTCTTTGCATGAAGATATTTTTATGCAAAGAAAAGACTTGCAAGTATGCGTTATAAGTGACCTACACCTAGGAACTTTTGGTTGTCATGCAAATGAAATTGTTCGTTATTTAAAAGGAATCAATCCAAAGATTTTAGTTTTAAATGGAGATATAATTGACATTTGGCAATTCCGTAAAAAATATTTCCCGCCTGCTCATATGCAGGTAATTCGTGAGATTTTAAAATTAATGGAATCTGGCACAATGGTTTACTATATTACTGGAAACCACGATGAAGCATTAAGAAAATATTCAGGAACACGTTTGGGTAACTTACTACTTGACGACAAATTGGTACTTGATCTTGATGGCAAGAAAACATGGATTTTCCATGGTGACGTATTTGATTCAACAACCAAAGGAAGTGCAAAAGTTATTGCCAAATTAGGCGGCCAAGGATACGACTTCCTCATTTGGATGAATCATTGGTTAAACAAGCTTTTAACTTTTTTCGGTAGGGATAAAATGAGCTTTTCGAAAAAAATTAAAAACAGTGTTAAAAAGGCAGTTTCTTGGATTGCCGATTTTGAGCAAACTGCAGCTGAATTGGCCATTGAAAAAGGGTTTGATTATGTAATTTGTGGACATATTCACCAACCCCAACAAAGAACAATCACCAATGAAAAGGGCTCTGTGGTTTATTTAAATAGCGGCGATTGGATTGAAAATTTAACATCTTTGGAATACGACAAAGGCGAATGGAATATTCATCAATTTGAAACACTAAAAACTCAAATTAATTACAATAAAGAATATCAGCGCACGCCGAAAGTTCCTGATGTAATTACAGAGCAGGTGGCATTCTGGATTCAAAGCGTTTTATAATGAAAATATTATACGCAGTTCAAGCTACTGGAAATGGGCATATAGCGAGAGCAATAGAAATGATGCCACATTTGCAAAAATATGGCGAGGTTGATGTATTTTTAAGTGGAAGTAATTCTTCTTTAAATCCTAATTTACCAGTTAAATACAGAAGCAGCGGGTTAAGTCTGTTTTACCAAAATACAGGAAGTTTAGACTATAAAAAAATTGTTTCTAAAATAAATATTCCTAGAATTCAAAAAGAATCGAAAGAGTTACCTGTAAAAAACTACGATTTAATCTTAAATGATTTCGAATTTATTTGCGCTAATGCTTGCAAAATATCGCATAAAAAGATGGTACACATTGGGCACCAAGCCAGTTTCGTATCTAAAAACGCTCCTCGTCCCGAAAAATCTGATTTAATTGCAGAATGGGTTTTAAAAAATTATTGCAAAAGCATTAAAAACATAGGCTTTCACTATGAAGCCTACGAAAATTGGATTTTACCTCCGGTAATCAAGCAAAGTTTGTGGAATGCCGTACCAACTAACAAAGGACATATTGCGGTTTACTTGCCGCAGTATTCCGATGCAAAACTTTATAGTGTATTTAGTTCCTTGCCTAAAATTCAGTTCGAAGTGTTTTCAAAGCACATTCAAACCCAAAAAACAGAGCAAAATATTACTTGGATGCCAATTGACAATCAAAACTTTGCAAACAGTTTGATCCATTGTCATGGAATCATCACAGGCGCAGGATTTGAAACCCCGGCAGAGAGTTTATTTTTAGGCAAAAAAATGATTTTAATTCCCATAAAAGGGCAATATGAACAATTATGCAATGCCGAATCATTGAAAAAATATGGTGCACAAATTGAGTACGACATTGATCACTATTTTGGCAGCAAAATAAACAAGTGGTATTATCAAAACCCATCCGTGGTTGAAATGGAACTACCTAACTTTTTGCCTACAAATATAATTGTAGAAAAAGCCATGGAAATTGCCTTGGCTTAAACAGGTCAAAACGCCATCTAAATTATAGAAAAGTTTTTGCGGCGTATTGCGTTGCAAATATTATCTTTGCACCAATTTTAACTATCATGATAATTGGCGTACCTAAAGAAATCAAAAACAACGAAAATCGCGTTGCTTTAACCCCAGCTGGGGCTAGTGAATTGGTAAAAAACGGTCACACGTTGTATGTACAAGCTACTGCTGGAAACGGAAGTGGTTTTTCAGATGAGGAGTATGTTAGTGCAGGTGCTAATATTCTTCCAACCATTGAAGAAGTTTACGGCATTGCCGAAATGATTATCAAGGTTAAAGAACCAATTGAATCTGAATATCCTTTGATCAAAGAAAATCAATTACTTTTCACCTATTTCCACTTTGCTTCTTATGAACCATTAACACATGCTATGATCAAAAGCAAAGCAGTTTGTTTGGCTTATGAAACAGTTGAGCGTCCCGATAGAAGTTTGCCTTTATTGGTCCCAATGAGTGAAGTAGCTGGTAGAATGAGTATTCAAGAAGGAGCAAAATACCTTGAAAAACCTATGGGTGGCCGTGGTATCCTTTTGGGAGGCGTACCAGGTGTTAAACCAGCAAACGTAATCGTTTTAGGTGGCGGTATCGTTGGTACCCAAGCTGCTAAAATGGCGGCAGGTTTAGGTGCAAACGTAACATTGATGGATATTAGCTTGCCACGTTTACGTCAATTAGACGATACAATGCCAGCAAACGTAAATACCCAATATAGCAACGATTATAACATCAGAGAAGCAATCAAAACTGCTGATTTGGTAATTGGTGGTGTTTTGATTCCCGGTGCTAAAGCTCCAAAATTAATTACCCGTGACATGTTGCCAACTATGCGTAAAGGTGCAGTTATCGTTGACGTTGCAATTGACCAAGGTGGTTGCTTTGAAACTTCTAAACCAACTACACACGCTGAACCTTGTTACGAAATTGATGGTGTTATTCACTATTGTGTAGCAAATATGCCAGGTGCTGTTCCTTATACTTCAACATTAGCACTTACAAATGCAACTTTGCCATACGCTGTGCAATTGGCTAACAAAGGTTGGAAAAAAGCTTGTAGCGATAACCAAGATCTTAAATTAGGATTAAACGTTGTAAATGGTGATGTAGTTTACAAAGGTGTAAGTGATGCATTTAACCTTCCTTACACACCGGTTGAATCAATATTGAATTAATTTTTAATCAAATACATACAAAGGGGAAAAGATTTGATCTTTTCCCCTTTTTTATAAAAATAAAATGCTGGTAAACCACAAAATATATGGGGCCGAAAACTCAAAGCCAATTTATATTCTTCATGGCATTTTTGGCATGCTCGACAATTGGCATAATATTGCCAATCACCTCTCAAATCAATTTCGAGTAATCACTTTTGACGCCCGCAATCACGGAAAATCATTTCACAACGATGATTGTTCATACGTGTCAATGGCTAATGACTTGAAACATTTGATGGATTGCATGCACGACCAAGAAGCGATTATAATTGGACATTCAATGGGTGGAAAAACTTCATTGTTATTTGCCGATATGTATCCAGAAATGGTTAAAACTTTGATTGCTGTTGACATTGCTCCGAAACAATATCACCCTGGACATTTGGAATATTTTAGGGCCTTTAGAGAATTGGATTTTTCACAAATACACTCACGAAAAGAGGCTGAAACTGCTTTTTTGCCTTTTGCTCCAGATATGGGTGTTCGTCAGTTTTTATTGAAGAACTTAGAAGCTGATTCAACCGGTGGGTATAAATTAAAGATCAATTTATCCGCAATTGAAAATTATTACGAAGAAATTATTGGGGCCATTGATTTTAAAAATGCATTTACAAAATCAACGCACTTTATACTTGGCGAGAAAAGCGGATATTTGAAAGAAAGTGACAAACCATTCATTGAACAACACTTCCCAACTGTATCTTACCATACAGTTTCAAAGGCAGGACATTGGGTTCATGCCGATAATCCCGCAGAATTTTTATCAATTATAAACCAAATTTTATAGCATCTCAGATTTTAATATTATTTTCGAATTTCATGCGCTATCTATTTGCTTTTAAATACATTCTTGTTTGCGGTCTTCTTTTCATTTCTGATGACATCACCGCCTCAAATAAAATTGCATTAGACACCATAAAAATTCAAAAAGTAGATTCTGGATTTAATAAAAATGTCTCAATTTTTACTTCTAAAGATAAATCTTGGATATTTTTAAATTTTGGGGCCGCTTATTGTGTAAATTACAGCGATATCGCGCTTAAATACCCAGATTTTAATAGCTTTCCAATTGCACTCGAATATCAACACCAAGGCAAATGGGTAGGCAGTTTAGACTACAATATCTATTTTGGAAATGACGTGAGAACCACGGGATTTTTTAACAATATTTCCAACGAGAATGGCGACATTATCGACATGAATGGACATCCTGCAGTGATTAGGGCAAGGTTGAGAGGCTTTTCTTCTAGGGCCTACATTTCGCACAATTTTTATCCTTATCAGAAATTCACAAAAAAACAATTAGCCTTACAAATTGGAATTGGTGGAGGTTATTCTCAAACCTATATTGATTATCAAGTAGACCAAGGAACAATTCCTCAAATTGAAGGCGACAATTTATCGGGTTACGACAAATTAGCAGGTGGCTACCAAATTGCAGAAAGAATTCGCATCCAATACTTTAACTTTAATGCAATTAGTTGTGTCTTGGGATTTGATTTTATTCAAGGAGTTGCGCATAGTTTGCGTCCTTGGGATTTCGGAAACAACAAAGCAGACAATTCCGCCATCAATGAAATTACAACCGGCGTACATTTTGGTTTAATTATCCCAATTAGAGTTGACCAAAAATTGAGAGATCAAGAGTATTTTATGGATTAATATTTTGAAAGTTATTTATTCATTTTTCATTTTTGTTTTTGAGGGACTCATTCGCCTTGCAGGCATTTTTAGCCCTAAAGCCAAGGAGATGATTGATGGTAGAAAATCACAAGTTGATTTAATCAATAAATTACCTAAAAAATCAAACAAAAGAATTTGGATTCATGCGGCTAGTTTGGGCGAATATGAAATGGGGATTCCACTGATTGAAGAAATTACAAAAAACGAACCTTCAACAGAGTTTATTATCAGCTTTTTTTCTCCTTCAGGATATAAAAATGCAAAATTAATGGCTAATTGCACCAAATTATATTTGCCTTTTGATTCGGAAAAAAATGCAAAAAAATGGATTCAAAACATTGATCCAGACATTGCCATATTTATCAAATATGAATTTTGGCCAAATTTGATCAATGCTTGTCATCAAAAAAACATCCCACTTTGGTATTGGAATTTTTTACTAAGAGACAATCATTTCATATTAAAACCATGGGCTTCGTTTTGGCAAAATGGATTAAAAAGATGTGCTGGTTTCTTTGCGCAAAACAACAATACAGTTGAATTGGCAAAATCCATTGATTTGCCAAATGCCAAATTAATGGGTGACATACGTTATTTGCGTACACAGAAATTACAATTGCAACTTGATGATGTCCCTCAAAACATAAAAGATTTCACAAAAGATAAGTGCACCTTAATTTTGGGTAGTTCTTGGGAAGCCGAAGAAGATGGTCTTGTTAAATATTTGCAAAATCAAGATTTAAAAGAGAATCAAAACATCCTCATTGCGCCGCATGATATTTCTAAAAACCATATTGATGAAATTGAACAAAAGTTTGGTTCTTTTGGTGCAGAACGCCTATCAAATTTCACGAATAACTTAAAAACCAAAATTCTTATTATTGATAGCATCGGATTATTGTCGAGGTTATATGCAATGTCAGACTTAGCCCTAATTGGCGGCGCATTTGGAAAGGGTTTGCATAACATTATTGAAGCAACTGCTGCAGGAGTTCCTGTTATATTTGGCCCAAATACAGCTAAATTCCCCGAGGCGAAAGAATTCGCGGATGCAAAAATTGGCTTTCAGGTAAATACAATTGAAGAACTTGCACAAACAATTGATACCCATTTCAATTCATCTGAATTACAATTATTCAAACAAAAAACTAGAGCGCACTTCGATAAGTGTATCCCTCAAATTGAATTTGCAGTAAAGGAAATCCTTAACATCAAATAGAAATTCGTACGTTATTTTAATTCATATATTAAATTAAAATGTAGTCAAATATCTAGATATGACAAATTGACACAGCGAAATCTAATTTGTCATAAATTTCTGATAAAATTGCAGTCAAAAATCGTTCAAAATGCCTTGGCATAATATTCGATAGAAGAATAGAGAAATTAACAATTATAAAAATCCAATAAAAAACATGTCAGTGAACATTAAACCATTGGCCGACCGAGTTCTGGTAGAGCCGGTTGCCGCAGATCTAAAAACAGCTTCAGGAATTATTATCCCTGATACAGCAAAAGAAAAACCACAAAAAGGACAAGTTGTTGCTGTTGGCAGTGGGAAAGTAGATGAGCCAATGACTGTAAAAATTGGCGACACTGTTTTGTATGGCAAATATGCTGGTACTGAAATCAATGTTGAAGGCACAGATTATTTAATCATGCGCGAGAGCGACATTTTAGCAATTTTATAATTAACAAGAAATGGCAAAGAAAATAGATTTTAACGTAAGTGCACGCGACGGTTTGAAACGCGGTGTTGATGCTTTGGCTAACGCAGTGAAAGTAACCTTAGGTCCTAAGGGAAGAAACGTTGTTATTGATAAGAAATTTGGTGCTCCAATTGTAACCAAAGATGGTGTTACAGTTGCAAAAGAAATCGAATTGGTTGATCCAGTTGAAAACATGGGTGCGCAAATGGTAAAAGAAGTTGCTAGCAAAACCGCAGACATTGCAGGTGATGGTACAACTACGGCTACTGTTTTGGCTCAAGCTATTGTTACTGCTGGTTTGAAAAACGTTGCTGCAGGTGCAAATCCAATGGATTTGAAACGCGGTATTGACAAAGCGGTAAAAACAGCTGTTTTGAAGTTAAACGAATTGGCTATTCCAGTTGGTGATGACAACAGCAAAATTGAACAAGTTGCTACAATTTCTGCAAATAACGATAGCGCAATTGGTTCATTGATTGCAGAAGCTATGAAACGTGTTGGTAAAGACGGTGTTATTACTGTTGAAGAAGCAAAAGGAACTGAAACTACAGTTGATGTAGTTGAAGGAATGCAATTTGACCGTGGTTATTTGAGCGCTTACTTTGTAACTAATACTGAGAAAATGGAAGCAGAATTAGAAGGTGCTTTCATTTTGATTTATGACAAAAAAATTAGCAGCATGAAAGATTTGTTGCCAATACTTGAAAAAGTTGTTCAAACTGGCAAACCTCTTGTAATTATTGCTGAAGATATTGAAGGTGAAGCTTTGGCTACACTTGTAGTAAACAGAATTAGAGGATCCCTCAAAATTGCTGCTGTGAAAGCCCCTGGTTTTGGTGATCGCAGAAAAGAAATGTTGCAAGACATTGCTATTTTAACTGGTGGTACTGTTATTTCTGAAGAGCAAGGTCGTAAATTAGACGACGCCACTATCGAAGATTTAGGTAGGGCTGAAAAAATCTCTATCAACAAGGACAATACTGTCATTGTAAATGGTGCTGGTGTTAAAGAAAATATTCAAGCACGTATTCACCAAATTAAAGTACAAATTGAAAACACAACCAGCGATTACGATCGCGAAAAACTTCAAGAGCGTTTGGCTAAATTGAGTGGTGGTGTTGCTGTATTGTACATTGGTGCGGCTACTGAGGTTGAAATGAAGGAAAAGAAAGACAGGGTTGACGATGCATTACATGCAACTCGCGCTGCTGTTGAAGAAGGAATTGTACCGGGTGGTGGAGTTAGCTTTATCCGTGCTATTGCGGCTTTGGCTGACTTAAGAGGCTTGAACGAAGATGAAAATACAGGAATTCAAATTGTACGTAGATCTTTAGAAGAACCTTTACGCCAAATTGTTGCAAATGCAGGCGGCGAAGGCAGCATTGTGGTTCAACGTGTAATGGAAGGCAAAGACGATTTCGGTTACAATGCACGCACTGATGTTTATGAAAACCTAATTGCTGCAGGTGTTGTTGATCCTAAGAAAGTTTCACGTGTTGCATTAGAGAATGCCGCTTCTATTGGTGGTATGATTTTAACAACAGAATGTGTGCTTTCTGAAATCAAAGAAGACGAAAAAGGCCACTCTCATGGCGACGGCGGCATGGGTGGTATGGGCGGAATGATGTAATCATCTCCATTCAATACAACAAAAAAGGTGCGGAAATTTTCGCACCTTTTTTTATTACCTTTGCACCATGGGTAGAATTATTGGAATTGACTTTGGCCTAAAGCGCATTGGCATTGCAATTACTGACCCATTAAAAATTTTCGCGCAACCACTTACAACCGTTTTTGCTACCGACTTTCCAAAATGGTTATCTGATTATGCCAAAATTGAATCAATAGACGAATTTGTTGTGGGCATGCCCTCCAAATTGTCTGGAGAAGATACTGATGCCACTCAGCCAGTAAGAGATTTTATTATCTGGTTAAATGCCAATTATCCTGGAATACCCCTTGCAACAATTGATGAAAGATTAAGTAGCCATGAAGCTCAGCACTTTATAAATAAATCGGTTGTAAAAAGAGAAAATAGAAAAGACAAAAAACTAGTAGATACAATTTCTGCTACATTGATATTACAAACACACTTACAAAGAATTTCATGATTTTTCCAATATACGCATACGGACAGCCAGTGCTTCGAAAAAAAGCCGACGACATTGATAAAGATTATCCTCAATTACTTGAATTAATTAGCAATATGTTTGAAACCATGTACGAAAGCAATGGCATTGGTTTGGCTGCACCTCAAATAGGTTTGCCTATCCGATTATTTGTTGTGGATGGTGCCGATGTTGACGACATCAAACCCAAGGGTTTCAAACAAGTATTTATTAATGCCACAATCGAAGAAGAGTTTGGTAACGAATGGGACTTTGAAGAAGGTTGTTTAAGTATACCCAATGTAAGGGCAAACGTAAAAAGAAAAGGTGAATTGACCATCCACTTTTTTGATGAAAAATGGCAAGAACATACCAAAACTTTTGATGGAATGGCAGCAAGAATTATCCAACATGAATATGACCATATTGAGGGAATTTTATTCACAGACAGGGTAAGTCCCTTAAAAAGAGGAATGATAAAAAAACGTTTAGAAAACATTTCAAAAGGCTATGTTGATGTTGACTATAAAATGAAATTTCCAAAAAAATAAAAACGGTGAAATACTATTGGAAGCTTGTTCGACCCATTAATTTATTATTAACTGTTCTTACACAGCTCCTTTTTATATTATCTGCTTCTAGAATTAATCACAGCTTTTTACATTTCGATTGGAGTAATATCCGATTTCAAGAATCAATTACAACCATGCTTGCCTGCGTTTTTGTGGCGGCTGGTGGTTATGTAATCAACGATATTTTCGACATAGAAACCGACCATATTAACCGACCTGAAAAACTGATATTAAGCAAACACATTTCTCCTAAATCTGCCAAAATATTTTATGGCATTTTAACAATCCTCGGAATTATTTCAGGATTTATCACCGGCATAGGAATGGGAATACTTTGTTTTGTATTGGCAATTCTACTTTATTTCTATTCTAGCGACCTAAAAGGCGAGATGCTACAAGGCAACCTTTTGATTTCATTAATGGCAGGAATGGTGGTTTACGTTGCATCTAGAGGTGTTTTCAACGTACATAACACTTACTTTGCTGAATACGCAAGTGTGGCCTTTTTAATTACCATGGCCAGAGAATTGATTAAAGACATTGAAGACCTTGAGGGAGACAAAGCTCAGGAACATGAAACGTATCCAATAATGAAAGGTATCCGAGCAACTAAAATATTGGCTGCAATTTTCATGTTTTTTACACTTTTAATCGCAGTTTTACTCATCTTTCAATCAAACGCAATTTTATTCAAAATTTTTATTGGGGGATTGATCATTGCACCCATTTTCTATTATCTGTATCTACTTTACAAAGCAAAAGAAAAGGGACAATTCAAAAATATATCCAATTGGTTAAAATTAACCATGTTCATTGGATTGTTTTCTAGCTTATTTTGTTAAACTACCCTATTGCGCCAATCTCTAGCAATATCAGATAATTCTTGATACCACTCCTCTCCCATTTTACGAATTAGGGGTTCCTTCAAAAATTCATATACCGGAATATTCAATTCCGAACCTGCGCTACATGCATCACCGCAAATATCCCAATGGTGATAGTTCATTGCAACGTAAGATCCATATTTCTTTGCTCTTATAGGATATAAATGGCAACTGATTGGTTTCTTAAAATCAATCTTTCCATCGGTGTAAGCTTTTTCAATTCCACAGGAAGCAATTCCATTGTCTTCATAAACCACAAAGACACATTCACCAGTGGGTCTACAAACTGTAACCAAATCACCATCGATATCTCTGGTTACATAGCCATGTTCTTTAATAACATCAATTCCTTCAACACTTAGATAAGGTTCAATTTCATCATAAATACCAAGAATGATATCTGCTTCTTCTTTTAGCAAAGGTGCTCCGGCATCGCCTTGAACACAGCACTCACCCTTACATTTATTAATTTGACAAGCAAATTTTTTCTCTAAAACATCCTCAGAAACAAGAGCATTTCCAACAATGATCATTTTTTGAGGTTCAAATAATTTTGATACCCAATTTCTTCAATTTTTGCTGCTTTTTCCAAAACCTCATTATTCATTGACTCTTTAAATGCGATTACAGATTTGGCAACCTCGTTATTAGAAATTCCTATAATTTGAGCCGCCAAAATACCAGCATTACGGGCACCATTGATAGCAACAGTTGCAACAGGAACCCCTGGAGGCATTTGAACAATTGAATACAAACTATCTAATCCACTCATGTTGCTAGATTTCACAGGAACACCAATTACTGGTAAATGCGTAAACGCAGCAATCATTCCTGGTAAATGTGCTGCGCCCCCTGCACCTGCAATTACCACCCCAATTCCATTATTATGGGCATTTTTGCCATAATCTACCAAGCGATCAGGAGTTCTGTGGGCTGAAACAATAGTGAGTTCATATTCAACACCTAATTGACTTAAAATTGCGGCGGCTTCTTGCATCACTGGCAAGTCGCTATCGCTACCCATAATTATTCCAACTTTCATAAATTAGTAACTTGTTTTTGAACTGCAAAGTTCGCAATAAAAGAGATAAGTATATAAATAAAATAAAAAACTGCAACTCCAGCTGCACCAAATAATGCAACACTTACTATTCCTAATGCCAAAAGTGCATATTTCCACTTGTTTAATGGATCACCACCTTTAAACTTCAATGCCAACATTGGAAAATCTGAAATCATCATATAAGAAGCCAAAATAGGAACATAAAGCCAAAAATAATAATGAGTTAAAATTTCACGAACATCAAGTAATGAAAATGTAGGTTGATCCAAAGTATACATAATCCAACTCCAAGAGGCCAATGCCAATCCTGTAATAGGTGTTGGAACTCCCATAAATCCAGTT
>Ga0209597_1000802_pt1 | contig 20424 bp, 16 predicted proteins | sample M_140625_MF_Meta_FD_187316 | JGI IMG/M metagenome (GOLD analysis project Ga0209597, IMG submission 187316) | Freshwater microbial communities from Lake Montjoie, Canada to study carbon cycling - M_140625_MF_MetaG (SPAdes) (version 2) | ecosystem: Environmental > Aquatic > Freshwater > Lake... | reverse complement strand
GTTTCAGTGTTGTAGGTCCATCCGATAATTTCAGATGCATTTTGAACACCGCTCACTGCAGTAGCCTCAGGACGAACATTCGGAGAGTAGGTTAATCCACCATAGCTCTCTACAGCACCTGCGCGGAAGCTTGCGCTGTCGCCGTGGTTCTGAATGAAATCAACAGCCTTTTGATAAGTCTCTTTTTTGGTAGCAGCACTTGGCGAAATAGGTCTTTCAATTTGCGCGTAATAGGTTACTGCTTTCGCAGCGCCTTTCTTGGTTACCTCAATCAAGTGAGTTCCGAATTGCGTTTCTACAATTTGAAGATCTCCTACTTTTCCATTGAAACAAGCCGCATCAAATTCAGCAACCATTGCACCTCTTGAGAACATGCCTAAGTCACCACCTTTCACAGCAGAACCTGGGTCAGTGCTGTACTTCGTTGCCATTTCAGCAAAGTTCTTTTTAGACTGAATAACCTTCTTCAAAGAATCTGCTTTCGCTTTACCAGCAGCGCCTTTCTCTTTGAAGAGAATGTGACGAGCTTGAACAGAATCAACTTCAGTTCCGCGAGAAGTCAATTTAACCACACGAGCAATACCTCCAGATACAAAAGGACCAAATACACGTCCAAGGCTATCAGATGTCATCTGCGCATTGAATGGCTCAGGGAATGATCCCAAAGCATATTTAACTTTTGCATTAGCAGGATTACCTGAGTTTAATACAGCGAAAAGAGAATCTTCTTTTGAAGTCTTACTCGCTTTTAACGAAGCCGCAATTGCTTGAAGGCTCTCAAGCGTAGCAGAACTGTCGGCAGCGCTAGTCAACAAAGGAATACGAACATATGCAACAGTGCGACTTCTTTCTTGCCTGAAATCACGATCGTTTTTGTGATCGTTGTAATAATTTTCAATATCCTCATTCGAGAATGAAATTTCACTCTCCATAATTTGAGCGTAAGGCTTAACAACATAAACGATAGAAGCTTTGTCGTTCGACTGATGGAACAAACTCTTAGCGTCTAATGAGTTTACGTAAGACCCCGCACTAACCAATGCGTCGTACTTTTCTTTCAAACGCTTTTCAATTACAAGTCTTTTATATCCAGTGAAAAGATTTGGCTTCTCCGTTTCCATTTTCTTGAAACTCTCGCGCATTTGTTCTTTGAAGGGCAAAGAGTCCTGGCCTTGGTAGAAGGTGCTCTTCACGTAAGAACTCAAGTACTTCCCGAAAAGAATTTCGTCCAACTCTTCGTCAGTAACCATTAAACCAAGACTTTGGTATTCTGGTTGAAGAAGGGTGGTTTCAATTAAATTGTTCCATACATCGTTCTCCAAACCGTGGGTTTGGCTGTTATCATAGCTGAACAATTCAGATTGCTCTTGAAGCATACTTCTCCATTGGTCTTGCTTAACGGTTTCACCATTAATAACACCAACTTTGTCTGAAGCGCCACCGAACATTGCCATTACAGCGTCATACGGGATAAGGAAACCGACAATACCAATGCCGACTAGGGCTAGTACTAGCCATCCTTGTTTACGAAGGGTTGAAATCATTGCCATAGTTATGGACTGTAAAATTTAGGATTGCGAATATCGGAAATTTGCTCGGAAATTCCTTGTTTTTTTTTAACGAACTAGCTATTTGTCAATTCTTCAATGTTTTGAATTTGGACAAGCTTAATTTGTCGCTCGTTTACTGCAAGAATGGTGAACCGATAGCGATCCATTATGAATTCCTGATTTACTTCCGGAAAGTCCTGGTGGAAGTTTAAAATGAGCCCACCAAGCGTATCGTATTGCTCTTCATTTTCAGGAAGTTCCAACTTGTATTTTTCATTGATGTAGTGAACATCAAGTCTTCCAGAGAATTCGTACCATCCTTTTTTCACCTCACGCTCTACATTGTCAATGGTGTCGTGCTCATCTTCAATCTCTCCGAAAATTTCTTCAATAATATCTTCGAAGGTGATTAGCCCGCTTGTCCCTCCAAATTCGTCAACAACCGCTGCTACACTTTTCTTTTGACTGCGGAAGATTTTTAAAATTTCATTCGCGGCCATGGGTTCAGGGACAATGGCAATTGGACGAAGGATTTCTTTGATTTCCTTCGGGTTCTTGAAGAAGTCACTGAAGTGAACATATCCAATTAACTGATCAATGTTTTCACGATAAACGATAATCTTCGAAAGTTTGGTTTCAATGAAAAGGTCTTTTGCTTTCGCAATGCTCTCGTCAATATCAATGGCAACGATTTCGTTGCGTGGAAGCATGCAGTCACGCGCTTTCAACAAAGAAAAATCTAACGCGTTTTGAAAGAATTGAATTTCCAAATCGAATTCTTTCTGTTGGGAATTAGCACCGGTGAAACCTTCGAGATAATGATTCAAATCGGTTCTTCCGAAAACAATGTCTTGTTCTTTCGGAGAGTTCCGGAAAAGTAATGCGATAATCCATTCGCTCACTTTTGTTACGCTATAGGCAAACACAAACAAGACAGCATACCAGATAGCAATGAGTGGCGAAAGACGCAACAACCACTTGTTGGGTTGCGAGGAAAGCAGGGCCTTAGGAATGAACTCGCCAAACATGAGGACAACCAACGTAGAAATAATGGTTTGAAGAATAAGCACACCGTATGCACTTATTGTTTCTTGCAGAAATGGGAAATTGGATTCAATAATTGAAGTAAGAATATCACCGAAGACAATTCCATAAATAACCAATGAAATATTATTTCCAACCAACAGCATCGCAAGGAAAATTTTTGGTTTTCCAACAAGCGAAGAAAGAATTGAGGCTCCGAATACGCCTTGTTTTTTATCTAACTCAATTTTTAGTTTGTTGGAAGTGAGAAAGGCAATTTCAACACCAGAATAAAAGGCACAGCCGAGCAGTGTTCCGAGAATAATTAATATTTGAGAAACTTCTATATTACCCATTGTTCTTGATCATTCTGCGATACAGTCCTAATCTGAAGAGGAACCACATCAATGCGATTCCGGGGATAAATAAATTAACACCCGCTTTATCCCAACCTTCTATAGATATTAAGTAAAGGGCATAGCCAAACGTTGCAACCACAATAATGGCCCAGAGTATAAGTATGACCTTATTGAATTTATTCATTGTTTTCTGTGTTGAAATTACCTGAAGTCTGATTGATTTCGTAATTGGAAAAAGACCCGTTACTGCGGAGTCCCTTTCCTTCGAGTACGCTGTTTTCGGAAGTTATTTTTACAAAATCAGGTGTGTAAACTAAATCCGAGTCTAGGTAAAATACAAGTGAATTGGTTTCAAGTTTTTCCTTCTTCCAATTGGCTAGAACCAAATTGCCTTTCGTCCACAAGGTGTTGCTTTTCTGTGAGAAAATAGCTTCGTTCCCGTCCATGTTTCCTGTGTATTGTCCAAGCGAATCGAAGAACTCAATGTGAAATGTTTTCGGCGCAATTAAATATGAACTGTCGCTAACGTATTGATCTAATTGAACCGCATAAATCTTGGTGCGAACGACACCGTCAATGGAGTAACTAAATGCAGAATTGAATGTGCTTTGAACAGGAACAAGTTTAGGATCAGTAATAGCTTTTATTTCTGAAATTTCATTCTGACATCCAGCCAAAAGGAACAAGACCGCACAGGCGGCTACTATTTTCAGTATGGGGTTAATCATACTTTCTCTGCACGAACCATCGCTCGAACGGATGAAGTTTAAATCCAATCAGGAATGACGCGTAGTTCTCTTTCGTTGAGGTTTCAGTCGCGTTGCCATAAGTGCCGAACTCAGCTGAAAGACAAAGACTGCTGGTCGTTTTCGAAGAGCGCATCGGCATTTGTAGTCCGAACGTATAGGCCTCTTGAATAATATTATTCCCATTCAAACCAACAGAAGTCGCAGCACTCTTAATTCCCAAGCGATAAGTGCACGCTCCGAAATAATTATTTTCTCCACCGTTGGCGTTTGGAATGTATTCCAATCCGAGTCCAACATTTTTAGAGTTATGAAAACTTTGATTGGAAACATGAATCAGCGAATTCAAATCTTCAACAGATTTCCAATCTTGTTGGCGGTAAGACGCGCTTAAAGAAAGGGTACCAGCTTTTTTAAATTCGTGTGTAATTGCTGCACCGAATTGAATGCGTTGAGGAATGACAAATGAGAGGTTCGTATAGGTAGTGTCCAATACAGTAAGCACAGCCAATTCAACACCGGAAACAGAGCGCGTAGACTGACGAACGTCTTGAACCTTCGGGTTTACGTTGTTTTCCAATTCATAGGTTCCCCCTATATGAACCCACGTAGATCGACTGACTTTTCCTGCTGATTTTCTTTGGTGAAGGGGGAAAGAGTAATGCGCACCAAAGGTGAAATTCGCATCTGAAAAAGACTTGCGATTGGTAATCTTACTGTTGTAAATTGAAGTGTTATCGAAAACAATGCGATCAACTTGAAGAATGGAGCCAAAACGGAAATTCAAATTGGTTCCTAATGAAAGCGTATGAATACGTGAGTGAGTGCTATCTGAAAATAAGATGAACGTTCGTGCAAACCCCATTTGAACTTTATTTATACCGCCCTCACCTGTATAGCTGTAATTGGCGTTTAAGCTGTCGTTAACGGCCGAAGTGTTCGAAAACTGATAACCTGTAATGCTCTCTGGGGAAATGCCCATAGCGAAACCCCATTTGCTTCCTGTGCGCTTAAATCCAAATGCAATTTCTCCAACTTGTCCGCCTAGGTAATTGGTTTCGGCGTTAGACGAAAGCAGTTGTGAACTCTTGGCAAAAACACTTCCTTGAAAGGTCGTTTCAGTAAACAATGCAAACGAAGCGGGATTCGATAAATTCACTCCAGATAAATCAGGCAAAGCAATAGAGGCGTTACCCATGGAAGAGTATCGCGCATTAAAACCAATGTCTGTCAATCCAATGCCAAAACGTGAGTAAGGTGAATTAACTGAAATTTGAGCTTGTGCACGCATGCCCATTGCCGAGATTAAAACAAGAAAAACGTATTTAAGATTCATTCGCACACAAGATGGCATAAAGTCCAATTAAAGTTAAATTCAATTCTACAAAGATGCGGTAATTAAGCTGTTTAGCAAAATGCACCGAATCTGTACCTGTAAATATTACTCGGAGCTGAGGGTACTGCCCCAGTGCTTCTTCAATATATCCCTTCAATTCCGCTGCAATTCCAAAATTAACGCTGCTGAGCATGGCTTCGTTCGTAGAGTTTTGAAAAGTTTCAGAAGATTCTATAAAATCTAAAAGCGGCAACTGACCGGTGAATTCATGCATAGCACGCAAGCGCGATTGTGCGCCCAATGAAATAACGCCTGAAATTAACTCGTTCGTTTTGCAAATAGAGTAGGTAATACAAGTTCCGAAATCAACGATAAAATATTCAGCGCCTTCAAAAATTCTCGAGGCTCCTGCAACGTTGGCCAATCTGTCTTTTCCTGCAAGACCTGAGGTGTAGTTGCATGAAGGGAAGTTGTCAGATGGTATGTTTTGACAGAAAGAAAAACGATTTAAAAAATCACGTTGTTCCGATTCGCTTCTTACTGAAGAATAATAAAATGTAAAGGCATGTTTTGAATGCAATTCCTGAAGTTCGACATCGACGTCTTGGTCAAGAATGCGACCCAAATCCAGCAAATTTCCTCCTAGGAATAAACCCCACTTTAACGAAGTATTTCCTTGATCTAAAACAATGCAGTTCATGGGATGCGATTAGTTTTTTAGAACTGTTATCAACCCTCTTCTTTCGTGCAATACTCCACGTCCGTCTTTCACGGTAATGTAATAAACATAGGCGTTCTCATGAACATAGTCACCATTCATTTGACCATCCCACTTCTCTGAAAGTTTATCTGTTTCGAAAACATAATCTCCCCAACGACTAAAAATATTAAGGGTGTAAATGCTGGTATCGGCAAAAGAAATGACAGGGAAAAACAAATTGTTTTCGCCGTGAATCATCATGGCATTGGGAATCCAAATAAGTGGTTCTTGATCTAAGCATTTTTCATTGCTATAAGAATAAAACGTCTCATTCGGGAAATAACTGATAGGCTCTGAATTCGCCTGAATACGATAACAGAACTGGCCTTTCGAAGAAAGAAAAGGCTCGAGATCGTCGCTGAAAGCAAGGTTCGTAGAGTTAGCCGAAGAGGCTTGTGTTTCAGCCCCTCCATCAACTGATCGAAGAACCAGATACTCCATTACGCCATTCTCCCAATCTTCATAAACAGACCAATTGATATTGTTCAGCAGGAATTCAGATCTGTTTTCTCCTCTCAATCGAATGTTGCGTCCGGTATTCGTCGTGTCAAGGTAATAGCCGCATGGGTTTTGAACGATGACGCGGTAATTATAAATCACATCATCAGAGTTCACGTCTGTATCAGTAAACACAATATTTGTAGCGGACTGGGTAATGTCCATGTGGTATTCCCAGTTGTAAGGAGCGTATAAATTCTTTCGCTGAAGAATGTACTTGTGTGGAACCAATGTCGCCTCACTTCGCACGGTAATGTCAATGTCTTTCGAACTATTCACACTTACCGATGTAATGTAGTTAATACTCGGAGGACTAGGATAAGTAATGTTAATGCTCTGAATATTGGAGGTAGAGGTTACACCAGAATTGGAATAAGCAGTCACTCCGTAATAATGAATGCCAGATGAGATACTGGTAAATGCGTGAATACCCGCTAAGGTGCTCCCGTTTACAGTATCTACAGGGGTGAAATTAATTCCATCGAGGCTATGCATAAGAACATAATAGTCCACACTTGAACTCCACCCAGTATAAGCGCTCCATGAAAAATCGATACTGGTGTCGCACAAGGTGTATGCAGCAGGACTTAAAAAAATAGTGCAATTACAAACACTTCCTGTTGGACTTGTATTCGGGCTAGGTGGCACTCCTGAATAACACGTGTCAATAGCAGAAAGCAAATAACATTCAGGTCCGCTGCTAGTATTAGAAAGTAAATCGCTGAATTGAGTATTGTTAATTCCGAATATCGTATCAATGAGATTAACGGTTGACCCGTTGCATGAATAAACAATATAACCGTCCGTATCTCCAGAAGTATTCACGCTCCAGTTAAGCTCAGCTTGTCCTGTGGTAGGATTCACGGTTACGCCTGTGATTGCTGGTACTGCTGGAGCAGTTTGGTCTGAAAAAATCCCACCCGCAGTGTTGCTAGCGAAATCACAATTCGGCAAACCACTGTATCTAATCTGAAAATTCAATTGCTCGCCGCAGACTGTAACTTCATAATTAAATGAAGAAGCGGCACCAGGTAAGGTGGCTACTTTATTCCAAACACCGGCAGGGTATTCTAACCACACTTCTGCATTTATAGCTGCTAGCCAAGCTGCGTTGCTTGAAGGTGAGTTCCATTGAAGTTCAACAAACCCAGGAGGAGATAATGAGGCATTGGCGGTAAGAAATGTACTGCAAAATGTTTCAGAATTACTGAATGCAGACGAGCCGCCAACGTTGTCTTCGGTTTGAATGTATACACAGCAAGAATTCGTTAAAGCATTTGCTCCTGGGAATAAAAAAGATCCTGATAAATTGGTTGACTGAACAATTTCTGCAAAACTTCCACCGCCAACAGATGCGTAGATGTGATTGGTAACGAAGGTTACCGCATTGGGTGCAGTGGTCCATGAAATGTTTAGTGAATTCCCCTGAACTTCAAGACAGGTAAGGGTAGCAGAAGATTGCCCCTGAGCAGCTGAGGCCCAAAGAAGAACAGTCGATAGCAATAGTGCAAATGTAATTTTCCCTTTCATTCGTTTTGAAGAGTGCGAAAATAGTCCTTGGGTTGCATACAATCGCCAAAACCAAACGGAATTAAAACGAAATATTGCCTACCGACTTTTGTGCCTCGTGAAATTCGGCAATCGTCTGCTCTATCACTTCTCTAGCTGAAATTACCCCTTTTAATCGCGCGCTTACTTGACCAATTTCCAATTCGCCTCCTTCGAGGTTGCCCAAAGACATTCCTTTTTTCGCTCGGCCGCGTCCAAGTAGTTCTTTCAATTCATCAACGCTAGCGCCTGTTTCATAAGCTTTCATTACTTCTTGGTAGAACGAACTGTTCAACAATCGCACGGGTGTTATTTCATGAAGGGTAAGCTTGGTATCTCCTTCCTTGGCTTGTAAAATGGCGTTTTTGAAATTCTCGTGTGCAGCAGATTCATGCGTCATGACGAATCGTGATCCCATTTGAACTCCCTGAGCGCCTAATGAAATAGCAGCGAGCATACTTTTTCCGCATGAAATTCCCCCTGCTGCAATCACAGGAATGGAAACTGTTTCCACAACACTCGGAATCAGACAAAGAGTTGTTGTTTCTTCGCGACCGTTGTGTCCACCTGCCTCGAAACCTTCCGCTACAACAGCGTCTACGCCAGCTTCCTGTGATTTCAAAGCGAAGGAACTGCTGCTCACAACATGGGCAACTTTTATTCCCGAAGATTTCAGTCTTTCCGTGTATTTTTTTGGACTTCCGGCCGAGGTGAAAACAACGGGAACACGGTATTTTTCAATAAGATTAAGATGCTCCTCAATGTTCGGATAAAGCAACGGAAGGTTCACCCCGAATGGTTTGTCGGTCAATTTCAAACAGTTTTTAATCTCCTCCTCCAGTTGGTCTGGATACATAGACCCGGCGCCAAGAAGCCCCAATCCGCCGGCATTCGAAACAGCCGAAACCAAATTCGCTCCCGTGCACCAAATCATTCCCCCTTGTATTATCGGGTACTTAATTCCAAAAAGTTGACTGACTGAATTCATGTTGAAATTTTCTCCAAAAATGCGAAAAACTATCGAGTGTCCGAAATTGTTGATTATATTAGCAAACGACTTTATCCAAAATGAAAAAAATAATATTCATTCTAGCCTTGGTTTTATCTCTTTTATCAAACGTATCATCGGCTCAATACCGTTGGGATTATGGATTGAAAGTGGGGGCCGCGAATTATTTAGGAGACATAGGCGGGAAAAATCTACCTCGTCGAGACTTCGTTGTAGACATGCACTTGGCTTCCACTCGCTATTCTGCCGGAGCTTACCTTAGATACAAAGTTAACAAGCGGTTGGCATTTTCAGCAAATTTCGATTGGATACGTATCGCTGACAGAGATGCTTATACGTCTTATGCGCCCCGTCGTGCGCGCAATGCGAACTTTCGAAACGACTTGTTGGAATTGGGCGGAAGAGCTGAATTAACCATATGGTATGACAACGACGTTGGAAACAAAGGTTACTATAATCCAGACTTTAAAGTATTTATGTTCGCGGGATTAGCCGGATATTCTTCTAACCCGAAAGGACAGATTTATAGCAATGGAGATGTTCAATACGGTGGAGAATGGTTCTCCTTGCGCGATTGGAAGACTGAAGGTCAGAAGGAAGCTTATTCGAAATATGGTTTGGCTATTCCATTAGGTATTGGAGCCTATTTCACGTACAATAAGAAGTGGAGAGTGCAATGGGATCTTAGTTGGAGAACAACATTTACAGATTACCTCGATGATATTTCTACGGTTTATACAACCCCTAATTCTGAGGATTCTAGGGCCTATGAGTTTGTAAACAACCAAACGTATCAGGCCTTGTTAGACGGTTTGGTTGCTGAGAACCCACAGTATACAGCAAACGATTTGTCAATTGAAAACTTTCAAATTTCACCTAATCCAGCCGCTTATCAATCACCTCGTGGAGACGCTACACACAACGACAGCTACCTTACGACACAGTTAACAGTAACTCGTGTAGTTCGTGGAAGATCTAGCTTCTACAAATCGAAGTATAGTTACATGAAAGGAAAGCCTGGAGTTAGAAGATCAAGAGCGAAGTTCTAAGATTAAAAATATTGTTTCAATTTAGAAAGTGGTTTACGCAATAGCGTGAACCACTTTGGTTTCAACCCATTTATTTTCCAAGCCAAACGATCTTCGCGATTCGCCCGAAGGCGATTTTTCAAACTAACATTACTCACGCCTCCGGAGCGCATGTGAATCATTACTTTGGGAAGGTGTTGCGCACTGCATGATTCTTTAAAAAGAAAACGCAGCATGAGTTCATAATCCGCAGCACTTTTAAATTGCGTTTCGAAAGTTCCGAAGTTTTCATAGCAAGATTTCTTTACAAAAAAGGTAGGGTGCGGAGGCATCCATCCTTTCAAAAAGTTCTCTTTGGAATAAGAACCGCTTCGCCATTTTCGAATAATTTTCGAAGTGTCAACCGGATCTACATAATTCAAATCACCATAAAGGCAATCCGTGTTATTATTCTGAAAGGCAAGAACCACCTGTTCAATCACATCATTTGCACAATAGAAATCATCACTATTCAAAACGCCAATAATATCTCCGGTTGCTAATGCAAGTCCTTTATTCATGGCGTCGTAAATTCCTTTATCTCTTTCGCACAAAAACTTTGTCACCACCCCTTGCGAAGCATCTTCAAAAAGGTTCTTCGAAAGGTCCTTCGGAAGGTCTTGCGAAGCACCTTCGGAACGACCTTGTGAAACATCTTTCGCAGAATCTTGCAAAGCATCTTGTGCAACATCTTTCGCAGAATCTTGTGAAACATCTTTCGAAGAGTCAAGATATTGCTTCACAATTTCTATAGTCCCATCAGTGGAAAGTCCATCTACCACGATGTACTCTATATTCTCATAAGTTTGTTTCTGAACGGAGGAAATCGTATCACCGATGGTTTTCGCACTGTTGTAACTAACAGTTATGATACTCACTTTCATGGAATCAGAAATTTCTTCCAATTAAAAAGTGCAAGACTTGATTGTAGTTCCCTTTTTCGTAATAAGAACCTGGATTCGCGAAATTAGGGGATGGTCTTGTCGGAATTATGCTCGATGAAAATTTCCCTTCTATGAACAGGTGATCGCCTAATTGAACAATTGCCCCCAAACCGAGACCAATATCAAAGTTCCGAAACGGAGGTGAAACGGGATAAGTCAACTGATTTGCAAGAATTTCTTGTTTTATTATTTGTCCGTAATAAAGTCCTGATAAAAATGTGAATGGACCATTCTGGTATGACCACTGCACGGGAACTTCAATATAATTAAGTCGATAAGAAAATGTATTGAAGTTAAGTGTGTCGCGTTTGGTTCGTGATCCTTTTTGAGAATAATACAGACCAATTCTAAGTCCGTTTTTTTTATTGAATGGAGCGTTGACATATGCTCCTCCTGTTATTCCAAACTTGTCCCATCCACCAAGTCCATCACCACTTATTTGAGATGTGGTCATTCCAAGGGCTACTCCCGCTTTGAAGGCTTGCTGCGCATGAACAGAACATGCCCACAACGCAAAGAAAAGAACAAGCGCCCTAGTTAATTTCATATTCTACAGCATTCAAAACCGCATGGGTATTCGCGTCAACCAAATATCCAACGACAGTCATATTCGTAGGCTCCCAACTTACTTGCGCTGGAATAGTAAAACTAGTGGTTGCGCTGTAGCCAGCAGTAGGACTGTTGACCACTAGGTTTCCCATCGCCTCGGAAACATTAGCACGAAGCACGTGGTTATGCGTATAAAACTCAATCTCTGGAGGTGTTTGGCTGTAGTCTTCTTGCGCGCTAATTAAGTCACTTTCAACTAGCAAGACAACTAGATTTACATTCCCTGTGTAGTTCTCTAGGAATTGTGAATGCATATGAATGTTGAATACGTTGTCTGAAACAATGTATTCACAAGTGGCCTGAAGGGCAACAGGCGTTGAAGTATTCATCTGACTCGTAACAATGTCCTGCCAACTGCTTGGGTTTGCAGGGTCGAGGTATTCGAAGTGAGAAAGTCCTTGAAGACGATCAATGCGCGCTGTTGGATTAAATCCCCCGTTCAGTTGAGACCAATACAGGTTTCCCGCCGGAGTGGTATAATCGGTTTGAAAGGCACTTCCGCCAGTCTCAGCAAGAGATCCTGCATGAATGGCCACAGTGACCATGCGCTCACCTAAGAGAGTGTCGAGTTGTAAGGCTAGATAAGTTGAAGGTGGACAGAAGCCGCACAAATGACCCGTGAATTCTTCGAAGAGTACGTTTTTTTCCGCAACTGTTACGGGTGTAAAAGTGGGGGCCGCACCGTATAAATCGTCGCGATATTTGTTTTTCGCTACGGTAACCGGATTTTCAATTCGATCACAAGACCCAAACAACAGGGCAAAAGCTAAAAGGAATAGTAGTGTCTTTTTCATATTAAAAACTAGCTGTGTACATGAGTTCAAAACCATTTGTAGCGGGCACTGCTCGGCAGACCCCACCAATACAAAAGACGCCTTGTCTGCGTTTTCCGTATCCTAGCGTTAGACGGTGTGATCCGTTGATGTATCCAACCGTTCCGAATAGATAATGGATACGCTTTTCTTCACTAGGATTTCCATAGTTGTATTGATCTACCATACCTAAGCTCCAATGCGGTGAGTGTGAGAATTCAGCAACCACCGTAGCCCAATCGCCTTTGTCTTGTTTGGTTTGCAGTCCTTGTAATTCAAGATGAAGATTGTCTTTAGGTGTGAACTTGTAATTCAGTTCAACCACTTCAATATTTGCATAAACAATTCCTTTGAAGTCATTGGTAACCGGAGTAACCAACGTGTTGAATTCAAGATAATAGTAGGTAAAAGCTGTGGAGAATTTCTTGTTTAATTTTTTCTTCACCTCGAAATTGAAATCACGCACATATTTCGTTGGACCGAATTTTACTGAATTCACTTGGTAAGCATCGGTGTAGGCATCAATTCCTGAAAGTCGCGTTGTGTCTAAACCATTCGCGGCTGCGAAGTTTGCCGCTAACTGAGTGCCGTATTTTCCACCGAGCGCCGTTCCTTTCTTGAAAGTATAAAAGACCTCGCCCATAAAGCTAACTTCTCCGTTTAAAGGAGTGGCGTAAGGATATAAAGTTGAAGCTAAGTTGTACGTGTGTTGCTTTGTAATAGACGGCAGATAGTTGGTTGGTACATCGAATAGTTTCAGATTGCGATCTCCACGAAAACTCATGTTGTCTATGAACTTCACCGCTGTATTCAAACCGAATCCACTTCCGCTGTACGATGCGTTTAAGAAAAACGCTTTTCCTTTTCGATAGATATAGGCGTTGTCGGCACTCGGATCATTTATTTTTTGAGCATATTCTCCGGACACCGCTAGAGCATTTCTATTCAACTGGAATCGAACCGCTGAATTCGAAACATTATTGGGCGTCAAGAAAACCAATGAATCCTCGAAGCGCGTCTCGCCATTCTGGTAGCGACTTACGAAGCTCGCGCCCAAAGAAAGTTGCGTTTTCTTTTCAGCCAGAGATTTGAAAATCGAATTCAAATTGAATTCGGCATCACTTCCACGTATAATGCCGTCTGCATTAGTTGTTCTGCTATCAAAGTCAAGACGTTGCCTTCCATATACTCCTTTCAAGGTTATACCTTTTTTAGGAGTAATGATTAATCGGGCACCATCGAGCGCATTGTCAATTCCAAGGTTAGGTTCCCAATAGGTTCGCAAGGTTAATCCGTTTCCAAATTGTTCGTAGAAATTTCCAATAGTCACATTGAAAATACTGTCTTGGTATTGAATGAAGCGGTTTCCAATTCCGGTGCCCTTGTATCTGTTCTGCGCGCTGAATCCTTGAATGGCGTTGTTGTAGGTTTCGAAACGCATTCCTGCACGAAAACCTCCTTGGGTGTACATTAAATTTCCAAAACCGTTAATGGCTGTAGTGGCAGGTGGAACGGTAGCTCCGATTAAACTGTCTTCACTGTATTGTTGTGAAAGAAACTGGAAATTCCCGTGTAGCTGTCCGGTTTTTTTAGGATCGCCTTGTGCTTGAGCTCCAAAAGATAAAACAAGCAAGGTTGAAAGTATAAGTAGCTTTTTCATTCTAATCAATCAGCTTCGAAAATACGTCGCAATCGGAAATAAAAAAAGCCATTTCGGGCTTATAAATGCTATGAATGAAATTACTTCTTCAATTTGAGCAGTTGCTCATGCACTTCTTCCTCATCTCCATCGGCATAATTGTTATGTTGCCAAACAATTTTCCCTGTTCCATCTACCAAGAAAGTATGAGGAACATTGTTCACGCCCAATGCTTGCGCGAATTGTTTGTTGCTATCGAGAAGAATATCATATGGCCACATGACGCTGCTAACATAGGGTGCAACGCGCATGACTGATCGTTGATCGTCAATAGAAACCGCAATGATTTTCACGCCAGTCTCCGCTTGCCACTCTTCGTATAAATCTAGGTAGTTGTTTAATTCCTTTTTGCAGGGACTGCACCAAGTGGCCCAAAAACAGATCAGGGTAGGTTTCCCATCTTGTGCAAGATTGGCTGTGTTAATTGTTTTTCCGTTTAAATCTTTCAATGATATGCTAGGTAAAGATTCTTGTGCAGTTATACCGAAAGAAAGAAGCAAAAAGAAGAGTGAAATTGAAAGGCGCATAAAATATTTTTTTTAAAAGTAAAAAACTTTAGCCAATGACTGTACCAAAAAAAAAGAGCCGACGCATCGTCGGCTCTTCTTCCTTGAAAAATTCAAGATTATTTTACAGAAACACGAACAGTGTTCACCGTTCCGTTGATTGTTACATTCAACATGTAAACACCAGCAGAAAGGTTAGAAACATCTAAACGTGAAGTGTAGTTTCCAGCAGCTTGGCTACCAACGTATTCAGTCATTACGCGCTCACCAAGAACGTTAATAACATCTACAGTAACAACACTGTTGTTCGTTAAACCGTAAGCAACATTGATGAAATCGTTAGCAGGGTTAGGATAAACACTAACACCAGCAGAAAGGCTAACTTCTTCGATACCTACTGCAGTGTTTACGTTAGAAGAAGCAGAAGCTTCTTCGAAGTCGTAAGATCCATCGTAGTTCCATAGAGAAGAGAAAGTAGAACCTGAATTGCTTACTGTTGTAACGTACATGTGTCCGTTTGCAGCAGCACCCCATTGCATGTCGTAGAAACCATCTCCGTATGCATCAACAGCAGTGAAAGTGTAACATCCAGTTGATGGAAGGTATACGTTTTCAATTTTAGTTGAGTTGTCAGCAGGCATTGGTGCAGCACTGTAATCAGCAGAAGCAACAACGTTTCCAGCATCGTCAGAGATAAACCATGAAGACTCTTCAGGGTAACGGTCGAATAAGATATCAACCTTAACGTGAGTTGTTCCATCAGCAGCGAATGCGATAGGAGCTGTAGTTGCGTTGTTCGTGGTGTTATCATCAGCAGAAGTGATAGATATATTCAAAGTTGTAGCACCAGTGATAGTAACAGAACCAACGTTAACAGTCTCAACAGCGTATGTAGAAAGATTACCAGTCCAGTTGAAAGACACAGGAGCAGTTCCACCAGTAACAGTGATAGTACAAGCAGTTAATGCAGAAGTACCACTGTTTTGGATTGTTACAGCAACATCAACGTTTCCGCAAGTAGCAAGGTCACCATTGTAACTTAAAATAGATGGGTCGTTAGATAAAGATGCTGGAGGAGGACACTCTTGAAGAGTTGCATACAAACCAGGACCATCTAATTGGCCAACTTCTGTCACAATGCGGTTAGGGCAAATGCGATAAACAGTTGGAAAATAACCAATAGCGTAGTCGTTATTGATAGAGTTTGCTACAGCAGTAGCTGGGTTAGCCATTGGAAACTCGATAGGAGCGGTTCCAGTTGGGTTTAACCAGTTACCTTGTGTGTTAGTTCCAGTACCAGCCATGTCAGCATCAGTAGTTGCACCATCACCGTCAATCCAGATAACCATAACTTCGTCAGTAGTAGCAGCAGATACTCCAGGAGCACCGGCAGGTCCGTGGTTAGCGTAGAGATTATCCAACGCACCAGTGTTGTGGAAATTCCAACATGGACCGCACCATGTTGCAGATACATCGATATACACAGTATATCCTTGATCTAAGTAGTTGTACAAGTTGTGCGAAACACCAAATTGGTCTGTGATTGTGAAATCTTGACCAAATGATCCAGCAGGCAACTGAGCGAATGACATTGTTGACGACATTACGGCAACAACCATCAATAGTAGAGCTTTTTTCATGTGATTAAATTATTAATAGGTTTACTTTAGGGCAACGAATATAAAGAAATATTTCGCCCAATTACTTTTTATATCTTTGGAAAATGAAAAAAAATATTCTCTTTTTTGGATTCGCGCTCTCTTTCCTAGGTGTGTCGGCGCAAAGTATTGAATTGGTAAATCCTGTTGTTCAGGTTAATGCAACTGCTGCTACACTAACAGGGGCAGGTGAAATGGTTGCCGAATGGCCCGTTACAAATATATCCAGTGCTCAGATTTCTGTAAAATGCAGCCGAAGTATAATTTCTGAAGTTGCAGGCACTTCGAATTATTTCTGTTGGGGTGTTTGTTACGGTGAAACAACAAATGTTTCCCTTTTAGCACAGACAATATTAGCAAGCGATACCAATCATACGTTTTACGCACATTACAAACCACTTGGAAATCCCGGCGAAACTCTCATCACGTATTGCTTCTTTAATTTAGCCAATCCAGCTGATCAGGCTTGTCAAACCGTTAGCTTTTGCTACGAGTCGACCTGTGAAATTGGAATTGAGGAGTCACAAGGTTCAAAACTTCAACTTTCGGGAAGTAATCCTATTATAGGATTGACTTTCATGAACTATTCAATGCCAGTGGGTGAAAATGAGGGTCAATTGATTATCACAAACCTCCAAGGTCAAATCGTAAAAACATCGACTGTAAGAGGTAATTCAGGAAGCATCTTACTCAATGCACAAGATTATGCAGCAGGTGTTTATCAGTTTACTTTAATAACTTCAAAAGGAAAGGAGACGTTAAAAGTAGTTATAGAATAATTCAATAAAGATTTAAGCAAAGGACAACCTCGAAATTCGAGGTTGTTTTATTTTTGCAAACCAAAGAAAGAACATGAAGCAAATAAAGAAGAAAGAGGCGTTAGATTATCACGAGTTAGGAAGGAAAGGGAAGTTGGAAATTGTTCCTACAAAACCGTATAGCACGCAGCGAGATCTAGCAATGGCCTACTCACCTGGTGTTGCAGAACCCGTTAAGGCCATAGCCGCGAATATTGACGATGTATACAAATACACAGGCAAGGGAAATTTAGTTGCGGTTATATCGAACGGAACAGCTATTCTAGGACTTGGAAATCTAGGTCCGGAAGCGAGTAAGCCTGTGATGGAAGGAAAAGGGATGCTCTTCAAAATTTTCGCCGACATCGATTCCATTGATATAGAAATGAAGGCTACCGAAGTCGATGATTTCGTGAGAACGGTAATCAATATCAGTCCAACTTTCGGGGGAATTAATTTGGAAGATATTAAAGCTCCTGAGGCATTTGAAATTGAAGAGCGATTGAGAGAGGCGTTGGACATTCCAATTATGCACGATGACCAGCACGGCACTGCAATTATTTCTAGCGCTGCTTTGTTGAATGCTTTGGAAATTGCAGGAAAGAATTTAAGTGAAATAAAAATAGTCGTTAGTGGAGCAGGGGCTGCTGCGTTAAGCTGTCTGAATACCATGATTGGTCTGGGTTTGAACCCCGCTAATATTCGGATGTTCGATTCGAAAGGACTCATCAACGAATCACGCAAAGATATTGACCATAGAAAGAGAAGATTTGCGGTTGATTCGAATGAGAAGTCCATGGCTGAAGCGTTGGTAAATGCAGATGTGTTTTTAGGTCTCTCACAAGGGAATATTGTTTCTGCAGATATGTTGAAATCAATGGCAAGTAATCCCATTGTATTTGCTTTGGCAAATCCAGACCCAGAAATTCCATACGAAGAGGCCATGGCTGCACGTCCAGACCTAATCATGGCAACTGGAAGAAGTGATCATCCGAACCAAGTCAATAACGTTCTTGGATTTCCATTTATTTTCAGAGGAGCCTTGGATGTTCGTGCTACGAAAATTAACGATGCCATGAAATTGGCTGCTGTTAAAGCCTTGGCTGATTTAGCGAAATCAGCTGTGCCTGAAGAGGTAATGGAAGCCTATCACATTACAAGTCTTTCCTTCGGAAAAGATTATATTATTCCAAAGCCAAATGACCCACGTTTGTTGGTAGCCGTTTCCACAGCTGTTGCAAAAGCCGCAATTGAAAGTGGTGTGGCAAAAAATCCAATCACAGATTGGGACGCCTACGCAAGCGAACTTCTTGGCAGAATGGGACGCGACAATGCGCTCACAAGAGGAATTTCAGAGCGTGCGAGAAAAGATAAAAAGCGTGTTGTTTTTGCTGAAGGCGATAATCCGAAAATACTGAAAGCGGCAGAGCAGGCCAAAGACGACGGAATCGCTATTCCAATCTTATTAGGAGAAGAATCAAAAATCCGAGAACTAATTCGTGAATTCGATTTGGATTTAGGTGATGCTGAAATCATTGATCCACGCCTCGAATCACACAGAGCAGAGCGCGAGAAATACGGCGAGTTCTTCTACCAAAAAAGAATGCGCAAAGGAATCACCAGAACAGAAGCTTCTCGTATCATGCGTGAGCGAAATTATTTTGGTGCAATGATGGTTGAAACAGGCGTTGCAGATGCCATGATTTCAGGAATGACGCGCAATTACGCGAAAGTTATTCGTCCTGGATTAGAAACCATTGGCACAGCAAAGGACATAAAAACAGTATGCGGAATGTATATTGTTCAAACCCCTAAGGGGCCTATGTTTTTCGCAGATACAACCGTAAATCGCGACCCAACGGCAGAACAATTGGTAGATATTACCTTGTTGGTTGCAGATGCTGTTTCTAAAATGAAAATTGCACCAAGAATTGCGATGTTGAGTTATTCAAACTTCGGTTCTTCTCACGGCTCAGATCCAGAGAAAGTAGCTAAAGCGGTTTCAATTCTTCATCACAATCATCCTCATCTTATTGTAGACGGTGAGATTCAAGCGAATTTTGCCCTTAATGCCGAGATGAGAAAAGAGAATTTTCCCTTTTCGAAATTAGCAGACTCGAAAGTAAATACACTTATTTTCCCAAATCTTTCTGCTGGAAATATTAGCTACAAAATTCTTCAAGAAGTAGCTGGAATGGAAGTTATAGGTCCGATTTTACTGGGAATGAAAAGGAGTTATCATATCTTGCAGATGGGATGCTCTGTGCGTGAAATTGTGAACATGGTTCGTGTTGCGGTGGTTGATGCTCAAGCCAAAGGAACCTTAAACAGATAATATGCTATACTCTTTAACAGGACAACTCATCGAGAAATCACCGGTGCATGCCGTAATCAATTGCAACGGCGTGGGCTATTTTCTGAACATTAGTTTGGCCACCTATTCCGCCCTTCCAAATAACGGTGAGGTTATGCTTTACACGCATTTGCATGTCAATGGCAACGACTATTCCTTGGTGCTCTATGGTTTCTATTCAGACCAAGAAAAGGAACTGTTTAAGAAATTGGTGAGTGTAAGCGGTGTTGGTCCGAATACGGCCAGAATGGTGCTTTCAAGTTTAAATGTAAACGAGTTAATTCAAGTAATCGCCAGTAAGGACCTTCCTTCCTTGAAGAGAATCAAAGGTATTGGTGAAAAAACGGCCGAGAGAATTCTAGTCGATCTGCACAACAAAGTGGGGAAGACAGATGGAACTTTTGTTGAAAAAGTTGGAGGATTACACAATACAATCCGTCAAGATGCGTTAGTCGCACTATCCCAATTGGGCCTAGACAAAACCAAAACTGAAAAAATGTTGGATAAAATTCTTCTAACAAATGGCGAGCTGCCATTGGAAGAGCTTATTAAACAGGTATTGAAACAGATATAGCATTGTGAAAGAAGTTGTCCTCCGCCTCCTATCAAGAGCCATTTTCGTAATGGCCCTTTGTGTTTCTGGTTGGCTGGCTTGGGCAAATACATCTGTTCAAACGAGAGTAATTGCTAAATCAAGTCACAATTTCGTGTTTGCGCCAGATACCGTAACGCCAATTTGGCCGAACGTCGACACCCCTTCACCCAATGAAGGCAGTGGCGGAATTGAAATTCCCCTTCCCGATAATATTCATTATTCTATTGAATACAATCCTGAAACGGGTCGTTATGAAGTTATTCAGAAAGTTGGGGACAAGTTCGATTATCGGAGAACCACAACTATGGATCAAGAGGATTTTTTAAATTTTCAACTCGATAAAAATGTTTCCAAGTATTGGAACAAAATCAAAGACGACAAGGCTGCAGCGAACAAAGAATTTGCTCCAGTGATTAAAGTTGGCGGGGACAATTTCGAACATATTTTCGGGTCGAATGAAATTGAAATCCGCCCTCAAGGTTCGGCCGAATTAACTTTCGGTTTGAATTCTCAACGCACTGAAAACCCTCGCATTCCCGAGCGCCAAAGGAAGAA
>Ga0209597_1000800_pt1 | contig 20428 bp, 23 predicted proteins | sample M_140625_MF_Meta_FD_187316 | JGI IMG/M metagenome (GOLD analysis project Ga0209597, IMG submission 187316) | Freshwater microbial communities from Lake Montjoie, Canada to study carbon cycling - M_140625_MF_MetaG (SPAdes) (version 2) | ecosystem: Environmental > Aquatic > Freshwater > Lake... | reverse complement strand
ATATGCGATCCGCTTTTGCGCCGATTCTCCCCAGTACATGGGATGACGAAAAATATGAGCCGCTCTACGAGCAGGCTAAGCAGATTATTGGAGTTACCCCCTATGGCCCCATTACGCAGGCTTAAAGTCCTCGATGCAAATCCTGTGTCCAATGGCGCTCATCTACAATCCCAGTGACTCTAGACGATGTAATTCAAGTTCCCCGTGCATTCATTCGGGTTTAGAACAAAATTAGATTCAGGTTGTTCTTTTTTACTGGGTTCTGCAAACTTCGCCCTCAATGCCTGCCAAGAATGCGGAAACGCCTTCAACAGTTCCTGATCGACGAGATCCGCATAGACACGGATCTCTTTTTGGGCCGCTGGATCGAGCCGCAAAGAGCAGATGCGCGCATAGGCCGCCAAGCTCCCCGTCTCAATAAACTCGGTGTACATGGACTGGGGCAACACAACACGAGCAATCTCAGGAGCAACGCCCGATGCCAACAAAGACTCATAGGTGGCAATGGCGGACTCCGTGGCCGTCTTGATCTGCTCGTGCACCACAGACGCATCGCCGACCACTTCGTTCTTGGATCCCTGCTTGAGTTTCGGATCCCGTGCCCGCAGGTCTTCGACATTGGGAATCCAGCATTCCACTGCGGAATCAACATAGCGTCGACTCACCTCATTGCGACTAAGGCCGATCTGATGCCTGTACCATTCTCGGGCAACAAAGATGGGCATCTTGATGCGAAAGCGGATCTGGGGATGGAAAAAGGGACTGATATGATTGTGCTTGGCCAGATAGTTCAGCAACTTGATATCCTTCTCCTCCATGACATGTACCTCTTTCGCAAAAGAGACACGGGCCGCGTTCACAACGGCCAGATCGGACCCGAAGACCTCCAGAAGTTGCACAGACATTCCTGCCAATCTTTGAACAAGAGGTTTAGATTCCTAAATAGAGTGATCGATTCTGATTCAACAAATCCAGATCCTCTTCGTCATTGAGGTCATAGCTCTTGAAATCGTTCACGGTGCGCACTAGATAGTTGTCGGCATCGCCCCTTGTACACTTGACCCGTGTCCAGAAGTCGAGGGACTGGCAGTTGTAATGGTTCAATTTGAAAGTTCGCGGATAGACTTTAATAAATTTCCCTGGGTTTGTCATATAGCTCTGATTTGTAAAGGTCGCATGATGTATATTCAGCGAGGAGAACTCGTAGTTGCTGTTCACAAAATACTTGAGCTTCTTGGAGGCTGCGAAATCGATCCGCTCTCTCTTCGTAAACGATGGGACAAGGGAGGCCGGCTGTTCCACGTGACCATTCGAGCCAAAGACTCGTTCGGGCATCTGGAGCTGACCATAGGTTATAAACTGATTCAAAATGGTAGGCAGATGAATGCTCAGGGGCGACCAGACATATTCGTCTAGATCAACCATAAGAAGCCACTGACTCTCTTTCAGTAGGGGCAGAATGTGGCGATTGTAGAGAGCTCTCTGGCGGCCCAGATAATAAGGCTCTTTCACCTGAAATAGAGTAATAAGACCCTTGTCCAGATAGGGTTTTAGAATATCTAAGGTCGAATCGGTGGATCCGTCGTCGATCAAGTAAAAATGCTCCACGCCATGATGCAGATAGTGCTTGAGCCACTCTTCGATTGAATGCGCCTCGTTCTTGAACATGGCGCCTACAGAAAGAGCGTGCATTTACAATGCAACTGATCTATGCTTTAGGCATTGAGGTACCGTTAAGAATCTAATTACGCCCCTGGCCAGGGGCGTAATTAGATTCTTAACACTAGTGCTTAAATTTAAGCCTCCACCCATTTGGGCGGAGGCTTAAATTTATACTAGGCGGTAATGCTTCCTGCACACGGGCATATAACTATCGGCGCCTCCCACAAGCACCTGATCGGCCTTTGCCTGAATGCATTTACTGAAGTGGGCCTCCGTGCCGTCCTTGCAGAGACCACAGAACGCCGATAAACGTACAACCTCCTCGGCATGCGGCACAAGCTGCAACAGAGATCCAAACGGCCGTCTATCGCTGTCCCCGTCCAGGCCCGCCACGACAATGTGAATAGGCAGTTCGTCGGCCCACGAGGTCACCCGTTCAAAGAGATCCGCGAAGAACTGCCCCTCGTCGATGATAATCATATGATAGGCACCTGACCGAACAGAGGCCTCGACGCCTTCGAGCCGTTTGACGCAGATCGCCCGTTCCGTGTCCACGTCATGTGATGCAATTTGATTGGTGCCATAGCGTGTATCCCCTGCGAAGTTTATAACCAGAACGGACTGTCCGATCGCCTTGGCCCGACGAATGCGGCGTAACAGTTCCGTTGTCTTCTGGGCAAACATACATCCGATCAAAACTGTCAAATGTCCCATCACTTCCTATCCGTTGTACAAGGATTTGAAATGTCAAATTTAGGGTGCTGGGTGACCTATTGCAGTTTGTATGGGGTTCCCCATACAAATATTTAATAAGCCATGCCTCTAAAGAGGCATGGCTTATTACGATTTACAGAAGGAACCACAGGTTCCTTCTGTAAATATTTAATAAGCCATGCCTCTTTAGAGGCATGGCTTATTACGATACACCTCATATCGCAACGCGATATGAGGTGTATGGAAATAATAAGACATCTTCCTTTAGGAAGATGGCTTATTACAATGTAAAAGAAAAAAAGCCCTGGCGCATCGATACCATTCCTGCCTTCTGTATCAATCTAGAACGCAGACCCGATCGCTGGACAGAGTTTATGAGCCAACCGGGCGTTCCTCCGAATGTCAAGCGGTTCAAGGGCGTCGACGGATCCACTCTGAATATTTTAAAAGACGACCGCATTCCCTTACTCACGAAGCGCAACATTCTGCAAAAGACACGCAGATCCCATGAAGAACTCAATACAGCAGGCGGAATCGGGTGTGCCCTGAGTCATATTGCTGCCTGGGAATGGATAGTACAGAACCAGTCACCGGTCACCCTGATCTTCGAGGACGATGCGAAAGTTCCCGTCAACTTTGTCGACTACATGAACGCTACCCTGGATCGAAGTCCGCTTCTAAAGGACACTGATAAATGGGAACTTCTGACGCTGACGACGACGCGACCCCAGTCAAAGCCCCACCTATCCGATCCCGACATCCATACTCTAGATTCCTTCATCGGCTTTCAGTGTTATCTTATCACCTTGCCGTGTGCAAAACGGTTCTTACAGGAGGCCTATACACTTCATTTGCACATCGACCTCTGGACAGCTATTTTTAAGCAGGTACATGGACTCGAGATCTTGTGTTTGCCAAAGTTCACCGTGAGCCAGCGATCCTCCAAGACGGATATTCAGGATTTGAACGGCTGCAAGCTGTGTGATCTGAGCCCCACGTATGACAAGACGCATACAATGGTGCGGAATGAGGAATATCTGCTGCTAAAGGCTATGGAGATTGCATTGGGTGCGGGGTTCCTGTACGCCATCTATAAGTATTCCTTTCCGAGTCGTTAGTCCGAATCTGAATCATGTTATCAGCACATAAGAATATGTGCTGATAACTTATTAGGATTCGGACTAGTCCGAATCTGAATCCGAATCCGAATCTGTCATCGCTGTATAAAACGGATTCGGATCGATAAATGTATGCGCAACAGTTATAACCGTATGACCATCAGGAATGGTCTGCGCATAGCTCTCCGTTACAGTTAGAAACGGAAAGTCATCATTCAGTTGATTGTCCGGTGTCACTACGAGTTGGATGCCCCCTGCACGATGTTCTAAATTAATATCGCACGGTCGGATGTAATAGTTCCCAATGAGTCCATAGGTAGTGGTTTTATCCTCGGGGTATGATTCTTGGTATCCGATGGTATACAGGGCCTCCTTGCGAAGACGAAATGCGGCTCGATTCTCATCAGTCGACGAAAAGGTGCGCCATGAGTGCGTACCCTCTTCGTCTGTAAAGATAGCCAATAGGATAGGAGGCATCTATACTGTATGTGTATATATATGTATCAATTTCTTAGGTTAGAGCTATTGTCCTGCCCTACGCATTTATCACGAGGTGATTCAGATACCGTTAAGAATCTAATTACGCCCCTGGCCAGGGGCGTAAATTTATACTAAGCGGTACTATCTAGAGAGTAAATAGGGGATGGCGACGAAGACTAGAAAACAGAAACGCTGTTTCAAGCTCTATCTTGTGCGCCACGGGATCTCGTGCGCCAATCTGGCCCGAGCCTATTCTTCGGCGGTAGCAGATCGCTATACAGATCCAGAGCTCACCCAGGAGGGTCGTCGGCGTGCGAAACTCTTGCAGGCCCCTCTCTTGAAAGCGATCCAGAAGCCCTTTGTAGCCGGCGCATCCATCCTTTTAAGAACGCAACAGACAGCGCAACTCCTTCTCAATCCTCCCACGCTCTCTATTGTCCCTCATATCTCCGAATTTGGACGGCATTCTCAAGAGTCATCCGCCCTCCCTCCTGCTCTTCAAGCTCCTCTTCTAGAAGCGGATGGTGATATAATCAATCGCGATTATACCTATATGGAGCCGCCTCAGCCCGAGCACCAACAGCTCGATGCATTTCTCAAGTGGCTCCACGACAATATACGGGGGATCACAGACAATGGCAAGAAGAGCCTTGTTCTTGTGACTCATTATATGTTCTTGCAAGCCCTTCTGAAACGACTGATAGGGATCAAGGTGGATGACATTGCGAACTGTGAGCTTGTCTCCGTTGATGTTGTTCTTGAGAATGGTGTGGCCGTTCTTAAGAACACGAAAGGCATTGACTATATGCCGAAGCGCCTAAGGCGTTGGACGGTCAAGCAGGTAAGTAGGAATCACGGTTGCCGATTGCCCGTGAAGGGTCGGAGGGCTTAAAGGACGTGGGACAACCGAGGACTTAAAGAAAAGGGTCATGTGTCCACCGATTCCATGGGCAATGGATCCCTTCCTCGTTAGAGGAAGGGATCGTGAGCCCACTGCAACAGCGCCTGCCGACTCCGTGCCCTGCACGTCAGATCTCCAGGTGTGCAGTTCGCCTTAATTTGGCCCGCATGCCGCACAAACGCCTTCCAGCGCTTGATTTGAATCAAATCTAACTCTGGTAGACGCCGCCCCAAGTAATAGCGGAAATACCACTGCGCCCAGCCCCGTTCGTCGGGGTTGACCTTGGGATCCGACAACAGGGGAAACTGCTTCGCAACGACCCGTTTCTTGCTCGGAATCCAGCCTGACGTGTGCCAACTCGACAACGGCAGACGGCTATCCGTCTGAAAGAGATTCACACTCATAGTAGCCTCTTCGGGGCTCAACTTGCCCAGCAGCATCGCCGGCATAAACCAGTCCCTCGGGAACTCGAGAATGCAGTCATTGAAGTACTTGCCCTCGAACACCCCGAGCGCCAGCATCTCCCAGGGTTTCACGGCGGGGTTGAACTCAGGATGGAAGTTCGAACCCGGATCTTCGCTCAAAAAATAGACATAGTCTTTTTCCATTCGGTTATACACCGTAATTCGTTGGCCCTTTTTATAAGCCGCTTCCACATGCCCCTTTGACTTCAGAATCTCCAACATGGTCTCCAAGTTCGGCTTGGCCAAGAGCCGCCGGTCACGGAACTGCATCATCCCTATTAGTCCTTGTTCTTTTAGCATTAAGCCCTACGGCCTGGAGTAACCGCATGGCTCATGCCACTGCTCATAGAACGCTGAACATTTGTAGCAAAGGGAGACACTACCTCATGAGGATCCTCGCCTGGATCCTGGCTCATGGTGCCGCGCGCCGTGCCGAGATAGGTCGTGTCCTGGCTCAGCATATTACTCCGCATCCGTGTCACGGCAGGGGGCATGGGTGGCTCTGTAAGAATGGCCGTGCAGCGATCTAGCTGAGTCTGCAACTGCTGAAGAATCGGGTGATCCGGACTGGCCCTGATAATTGCAACGAGCGCGTGAATACGACTGAGAAGGTCTGCGGCCACAACGGAGCCGTGCAGGGTCCGATTGACTTCCTCCATGATCTGCACAACGGAGCAGCGCAGCCAGGCCCGCATTCCGATCTCTTCCGAATCTGCTGCTCCCAGAACGACAGGAATAGGGGGCAACGGGGCCCCCGTTTGTACACTCGAGGCCTGAATCACAAGGGAAGCGCCCTCTGCAAGTCTCTCGAGCACCACGATATGTTCGCCCTCGGCCAACAGATCCCCCAGGAAGATCTGAGTGTCGGAGCGCTTCGGATAAGCACTGAGTTGGTGCGTGTCGGGTGGTACGATCAGCTTGACCTCCTGGGCCACACAGGTGCGCAGACCGGCCAGTTGATCTCCGAGGGCACCGGCCACGCCTTCAGCCCCGCTCACGATCGTATAGCTGCCGCCGCCTATAACGGCCATGCCGCGCAGCAGCTCGGCCCTGTGGTCGTGGCCGTAGCCGATCGTGGACAGGGTGAGCCCAGGATAGGTAGTGAGCAAGGTCTGCGTATACACTAAGAGGGTTGGCATGTCGGTAATGCCCGTCGTGGCCTCTCCGTCGGTCAGGAAGAGAATGCCGTTCTTGTAGCCGGCAGGGGCGGCGCCCAGGACCTCATGCAGAGATGCGAGGCAGCCCGAGATGTTCGTGCCGCCCATGGGGCACACGTTGCGCAGATGGGCCCGCACAAGCTCCTTGTTATCGGCCGTAGTATGCGTGTAGGTGAAGGGGCGCTGCACAGTGGCCTCAAAGACCACGAGGGAGATCATATCGTCGTTGCCCATGTAGTCCAGGAGGACATGAAGGGACTCGATCACGCGCCTCAGCTTCTGCTGGTCGTCCATGCTGCCCGAGTTGTCGATCACGGCCACAAAGTGGACGGGCCGGCGACTTTCAGTAACGGCTTGTCCCACAACATGCACGCAGACGGCTCCGTTCGAAAGGGGATAGGCGCGAATCTGAAGAAGATCGGACATTTTTCTGATGGAAGTATGGATAGAAAGAGGAGGCGGCACGACTAAAAAGAGTGCTCGGCCACTTCAATTTTTCTGCTTGCCTTTCCATTCCAGATAGAGCCGCGTCCACTGTATAAAGAACGAGGAACCGAGCTTCACTTTGGCGATCTCGAACAACTGCCTTTCCGTTTTGTTCAGAGATGCATAGAAGGTATCGTAGTCGGCAGGCAGAGGGCTGGGCTTCGGGGGCTTATAGACGTTCATCGCGTTGATCTTCTATTGTCACGAATATAAGATCAATTTTAGATGTAGAGGAATGGAGGCCAAGCCACATTTGAAGCGGCCGCCCTCCTATTCAGATTCACTCTTCTTTTTGCCGTCCGAGCCCTTAGAACCCCTTCTAATCCCTAGTCGACAGCAGCTACAAATACAAGAACAACAGCAACAACCTCTCAGTCCACAGCAAAATGAGTTCGGAATCAGGCCCATTCCCTACACAAACGCTGAAATCTGGTACAATCGCTGCATGAGCTTCCTCTTTCACATCAGCCTGATCAGCCTCTTCGAAACCATCTTCTTCTTCCAGTTCATCAGTGTATCCGAGGACACTGGGATCCAGAAGACGCTGGACGGCTACATCACGAACATCCTAAACAGTTGTACAACCTGGTCATCCAACCAGACCCTGTTCGTCAATGATGTTCTCTCTCTGCTCATCAATATTAGCGAGGTCACCGAGGCCTATGAGTCAGCCGTTCTTGAACGCCATGCATTCAATCGCGGCCTTCAGGTGCAGAGCTGGATGTACGTGGCAACCCTTGTCAGTTCCACGCTAGTGATAGGCTGGATAGGCAAGTGCGCCCCTCTCCGACTCGCCTGGAAGCGGATCCTCGTGGACAATCTGATCATGGTCTCCCTTCTGGGCGCCTATGAGTTCCTGTTTTTCAGAACGATCATCTACAACTATGAAAGCATGACCTTGCCCGAACTCAATCAGTTCATTGTGAATCAGCTGCAGCAGACCTGCGGCATATTCTAAGTCGCAGTAATCACCTTCAATTTATTAAATGCCACAATCCACCGCTTCACTGCATCCATCTTCACCAAGCCGTTCCGAACTCCATAGTTCATATTAGAAATGAAAAGATTCACCTGACACTGCTGAACCTTTTCAGAGCCATAGAGCGCAGACAGTTGTTCCAGCGTTGTCACAATCAGAGGCTGGCCATTCTTTGAGCGAACGGCATTGTGAAAATCGAGAAGCCACTGCCGAACAAAGAAGGAGATCACCTCACTCACTTTCAGTTTCCCTGCACTGAAAGGGCGTGCAGCGAGATAATCGCGACAATGGGCTTGACAGAGGTCGCACGGAATCACAAACGGCAACTGATTGACCAGGAGATCCATCAGAATGGCCTGATCAATGTCGACCGAGAGCATCCCTGAGCGGCCGACTCGTTCGGCCAACAGATGCAATAGTTCCCACAGAGGCGGGCCCCAGGACGCCGGGTTGCCATCAGCCCCTTCATTATAACCAAAAATATTCGCAAAATCCTTTTTCTTTCCACAGCCACACGGCATCTTTCCTTCCGTTGGAAAGAAAGTCAGGAATAATAGACTCGTTTTAAACCGTCCTCTGCCATATGTTTTCGGAGCTGGATTTTACAGGAATCGCACGGCTCCGAATAATAGAACTTCAGAGACCCGTCGACCCGTTTCAGTCGTACCACGACCATGATGGCTCCATTCAGCAGCTCCTTGTTTCCGAGCTTTTTGATAGCATTCCGCTCGGCGTGAATGGTATATTTGCTGTGCCCACAGCCTTTGCTGCGACTCCCCGCCTCATTGGTTGCATTCGCGAGGAGTTTCCCTGATCGCAGAATGACGGCCGCGTGCGTATGGCCGACGCTGCCGTCATCCTTTATTGACAGGGACTCCAGCAATGTATGGATAAACTCGCGTGTGATGGTTGGCATTTTGCACACGCCCCTTTTCGTCTTAAAAAGAGTTTCAATTTTTTTGAAGCATTCGGGTACGTTCACTATTCATTTTTTGTATCACTTTTACATGAAGGATCGGATAGATCCCCAGATAACACTGATTCAGAATGGAGAAGATCATATAGGGCTGGGAGATGCCGAACCACTGAAAGTTGAGAGCGACTAGGAGCCAGAGATAGATGTGGAAGAAGAGGGCAAGGTAGAGGCTGCGAATCGAATAGTATAGATAGGCACGAGGACTCCGCAAGGATCCGAGGACCGATACTGTGTTACCAAGGGCATACATGGACTGATAGACGGCTTGGGCATAGAAATAGGCATCGCCGGCCTTGATGGAAAGAAGTTTGCTAAAGAGGATCTGGAGAATGCAGGTACTGAGAATGTGCCAGGAGGGGTAGACGAGGAAATAGGCCTGTAGCGCATGGAGCTTTTCATTGGCTTCGCGGGGCCGATTGTAGGTGATGGAATAGGGGGTCTTGCAGAGCTCGCAACTAGGCGTTCGAGTTCGCTTGGTTTCAATCCAGGTAAAGAGGCAGTCTTGATGGACATGGCCGATGGATCCTGCGCATTTGCATGGCTGATAAAGGGACTTTTGCTCGCCGTCGTCGAAACAGATTCGACAACTCATGGATGGCGATTCTCTTGGACGGCCGCCTCTCAAGTTTTTTGCCTACATAAAGTTGAAGCACCGTAAAAGAAGTACTAAGGCATATTCGAAGATGAATACTTCTGTATCCAGACGATTTCCTACTGTAAATCGTGCTCGGAATCCTTTTCAGAAGCAGATCTTCCCGCGGCCGGTGCCTGGGAAGACGGAAGTCTATGGCGCCATTATTCATTGCACAGTGTCAAATAAGTACTGCTTGGTACAGGGGTCAAGTACGGGGAAATGGTCCTTTCCGAAGGGGCATCGGAACAAGTTGCAGGAAAACCCTCCCGTCTGGGAGGATCCCTTTGCGTGTGTGGTGCGGGAAGTGGGGGAGGAAATAGGGATTGACAAGCTGCCGATGCCGTTGCGGGAATATCCGTTGCGCGTAGGGTATTACTATGTCTTTGAGGTGCCGTTTGAATTGGCGCTGGATCCACGGGATACGAATGAGATTGGGGCGGCGGGCTGGTTCTCGATGGAGGAGATTACGACGATGAATCTGAACATTGATGCAAGTATGTTTCGGCGGCAGTGGATGGATCGGCGCGGAGCTTAAAAATGCAGATCTATTATTTTGTAGTAGAGAATGTCCATTCATATTCAGAATGTAGAGCATCTTCATTTGACAATTCACCAGTATACGATGGGTCCTACGGGAACTGTTTGCAGCTGTATCTCAGGTCCTTCAGGTCCTTCAGGTCCTTCAGGTCCTTCAGGTCCTTCAGGTCCTTCAGGTCCTTCAGGTCCTTCGGGTCCCTCAGGTCCTTCAGGTCCTTCAGGTCCCTCAGGTCCTTCAGGTCCTTCAGGTCCTTCAGGTCCTTCAGGTCCTTCAGGTCCTTCAGGTCCCTCAGGTCCTTCAGATAATTATGTGAGTTTGCTCGATGCTTCAGGAATTCGTATTCAGCTGCAGTAGCTGCCTTCAAATTCTACGGGTCTAAAGAGCCTACCCTACTAGTTTGCATATAGGATGCCTCAGAAGGATGTCTCTGGTTCGACTGTCCCTGAATCATCTGTCGATGTCTCGATTCATGAATCATCGGTCGATGTCCCTGAATCGTCTGTCGATGTTTCGGGCTCACAATCATCGGTCGATGTCCCCGAATCGTCTGTAGATGTCTCAGGCTCACAATCATCGGTCGATGTCCCTGAATCGTCTGTGGATGTCTCAGGCTCGACTGTCTCCGAATCGTCTGTAGATGTCTCGGGGTCACAGACATCGATTAATACTGCATTCCATGCCTTTCGTAAACGCATTGAAGAACGGTGTACAGTAAGTTAATTGTGTAGATTGTCTATTATATTTTACATTGTGGCTCTTTAGAGCCACAATGCAGAATACAAAACAGAACGAGATCTATTCGCTCAATAGCATCGTCAACTCAAACGATCTCCGAAAGCATATTATTAACGTGGACAGCCGTTTCCGCACCAACCTTGTCGATTCCTCAACAGATTTCAGCTATCGTTTCACAAGTCCCTATAAGAACGTCATTAAAGTCCGGGTGGCCTCCATTGAGATTCCAAATTCCTGGTACGATTTTGACTACAACCAGTTCCATAACACCTTTTTTACGATCTGTGCCTGTGATATTACTAATATCCAGAGATCAGTGACTATCCAGATTGCCGATGGCAACTATGGCGCCATCGACCTTATCGCGAGCATCCAGGCCCAGTTTGACGCCCTCCTCCAGCCCCTCGGCCTCTTTTTCACCCTCTACTTTGACCCCTTTTCACTAAAAGTGACCATCGTGCATTTAGGCGTGGCGGCTCCAGGAGCCGCTGCATACACCGCCACCGCCAAGCCCTTCAAGGTTAATTTTACTAGCAAACCCCTCGTGTTTCAGCCCTTTGACTTCGGTCTCGGCTATAACTTGGGCTTCATGAACACCTTGTACACGGGCAACACCGTCTATGATGTATCCGGATCTATGACAAAGTATTCTGTAACAAGTGAATCGATTATCAATGTGGCCCCAGATCCCTATATTTTCCTGGCAATCAATGATAATGAGGCAGTGACCCAGCAGACTACCGATAATTCCTTTGAGGCCTTGGCCAAGATCATTGTACGAGGGGATAAGAACTTGATGATCTTTGACGACGGTTCTACCTTGTTGTCCAACGATATTATCTATCCGAGTCCACGGGACCTCCGAATTATTAAAGTTCGACTCCTCGATGTCTATGGTCGTCCTCTGAACATGAATTACTGCAACTTTTCGTTCTCCTTGGAGATCACCGAAGTCACCAATACGAAGATGTATGAGTTCTACAGGAATTATCTTTGGTTAGGAACAATACCGTCGGTCCCGAGTAATGTGACGGGGTCGGCCATGAGTTTGTTGGGGGGCAAAGGGCCCTAGAGCGTAGCGGCCTCTGCTAAGAGCTGTTTTACATATGTAAAGCGATTCAGGACAAATGAAATATCCACACGATTAATGATATTCTCTAGAATACCAATAATCGTTGTCTGGATCCGAGTGATCACCTCCGCCAACTTGACTTCGGATGCGAAGGAGACCTGGATGGACATCAGATTGGCCAGAACAGACTCGATGGGTTCTCGATTGGTAATACTGACAATGATCGCTTCGACTAATGCCGCAATCTCCCCATAGGCTGCAGGGAGATCTTTGGCAGATGCCAAGAGCCCTTTCAGATAGACAATGCGATTCAAAATCATATCAATACTGACACGGCTCGTCAAGTTCTCCACAATGCTTAGCATTACCTCTTCAATCAAAAGAATGGTCGATTCGGCCTGAGCCAGCGTACGAATCTCCTGTCGCATCGGTGCCAGCTTTGTAAGAATAGTGTCAATTGCCATTCCATCGATGACATATTGAATAATGCTCAACACATACTCTTCGTACAAGCTATAGATATTTGTGGTGATTAGGTCGGTTGTATAGGAGGGCGGAAGGGTTACGGAATTCCCCGTAATAGCATTTATAAAAATACTATAGCTCCTAGTTGTCGTATTCTGAATAAATCCGTTTATCAGTAGAATAGTTACAAGTGATACATACTTGGGTTCAATCTGTGCAGGAGGGATATTTTGAAAGACACTGGGTACAATGAAAGCAGTAGTTGGATAGGTATAACATCGCCGATTGGCCATTTAATAAATAGTACTATCCGTAGTATTTATTAAAATTATAAAATCGACTACCGAACGGTTTACGCAAGGGTGATCTTAAGCGTGAACTGCGCGCCCGACGCAGGGAAGGCGGCAGCAGAGCCAGCGGGGAGATTGTTGGTGCTGCCGGCACCAGGGGCGCCCGCGGCAGACCCCGAGGTGATGGAGGGCTGGTGGATGGTCACCTGCATGTAGACAACATCGCCCGCCGCAAAGAGGAGACCCTGGTGGACATCAGGAACCCGCTCGTTGTTGTCCTGGCCGGACGCGCGGCTAGGATCCTGTGAAATCACCTGCCGCACAATGCCCGTGGCATCGGCATCGGAGAGTGCCTGGATCGCGGCATTGAGTAGTGTGGCGATCTGGGCGGAGTTCGCGTCGTTGCCCTTGAAGTAGTTAACGAGCGCAAGATCGTTGTCGATGGCGGTCGTGGCGGCAGGATGGCCAAACAGGTAGTGGGCATGGGCCGCGAGGGAAAGCTCGCCGAAGTTGTCATAACGGGTGTAGTTGCTATCAGCAGTATAGTTATCAAATGGTGCGGCCGCTGATGCATCCATGCCACCATTAATGATGGCTGCAAGATCCGTAACAAGAGATGCGAGCGTAGAAGGACCCGCCAAAATGGAGGTGCTGCTGACGCCCGCAACCGCGCCTGAGATATCGCCACGAGCCCCAGACGGCTCCCAGAACTCCAGGACGGCGTCGGTGGGGCCCGTGTAGAGATCACCGCAGGGGAGCAGAACGTCACAGTCCACAACGTTGTTAACCTGATTTCCCGCTGTCGTGAAGATATCGACGTTGCCGCTCACATCGACATTCACGCGGAGAGACACGTACACAGAATTCGTCTTCACAGGGGCAGTAAGCTGGCCCGCATCAGGGGCATTTCCAGAAGCACCATCATTGATTGTAGACATTTGTCTGTACTCCCTCATGAGAAAAAAAATCGGCGACTTTAGAAATGACAAGTGTCCTCGGGCAATCGTCTGGTTTCAAAATCAATAAGACAACAGGGACAATTACGACAATCAATAATACTGGATCTGGAACAGCCATATCTGCAAGTGCATCCTGTTGTTGCCCGTCGACTACGATCTTTTTGCAAACCTTAACGGATAAGCTTTATGATATGGCACTGTCTCTGAAACAGCAGTTTATTGATCTACAAAACTTTAAAAATAATACAACCCAACGGGGCGAAGGAGCTATTTTGGCCGCGATTAGTGTAAAAGGGCACGTGGTAGTCAAAATGGAATATGTATATTATATCCAACGATATGGTCCCCCGATCAACGGCATCTTTGATATCATCTATCTTGATCTAATACGCGCCGAGATTGCTGCCGGAGCCATTCGCTAAGCAGTTGTCGCCGCCTTTGTTTTTCTTCCCTTTACAGCGGGAGGGGGTGCCGGAAGGGCGTAGGTTCCAACTTGTAAGGTGGCCACGCCGGAGAGTTCGTCCCTCGAGATCCGGAGTTGCTTTTCGAGCCGTACTTTTAGCTCATCCAGATGAGTCGCCAATAGGATTCCCTTGCAAGATCCATCAAGCAGCAGCCGCTTCAAGAATGCCGGAACCTTTTCCAGATTCTCCCCGTCGCAGGCGGTAAATCCTTCGTCAATAATCAGATTCTGATACACAGTTCGACTGATCCCGAGTCGGCTCATGGCAACCCGCATCGCCATCCCCGTAATAAACCGCTGAAATCCACTGGCTTTCTCTATGACAACGCGATTCGCGCCATCTCGAAGAAACCACGTAAAGGTGTCGATGGTCGCCAGCCATTCGGGCTCCAAGAACAGCGGCCGTCCCTCGCACATATGCTCCAGGAGTTCATTCACCCCTTGACGGAGTATGGGTGCTAGTTTCGCAATATAGAGCCATTCACGGTAGCCCTTAAAGGCCGTCGACAGGCTTCGCAGCAGTTCTTGCCGGACATCGACCTCTTTTAAAGCATCCCGTACCTCCTCGCCTCCCTGGCCCTCCCCGAGTCGATCCCTGGCCTTCTGCAACAAGACCAGCAGATCCCCCCTCTCTTCTAAAAGCCGCTGCTCCTCTGAGAATGCCGGATATGCCTCCACGATCGCCTCCACCTCCGCCCTCTTCCGATGCACCTCCGCCTTCTCAATCAGCGTCTCCACCTCTACCAGACGGCTGTAGGCCGACCAGGCATACCATGACCCCCATTGTTCCAGATTTTTAATTTCGGCATCCAGGAGGCCCTTCAACGTCGACGCCGCCCCTGATCCTCGGATCAACCACTGCGCGCGTTCTGTCTCATACTGGTGCGCCCTTGACCGCTTCTCTTCCAGGGTACTCAGCTCCTTCTGCAGCCGATCATGGATCGCCCTCGCCTTCTTCTCATTCAAAAGCCATTCCCCCACCTCGATCCACTTCTGAGTGCGCGCCTGGAGTAATTCCAGGTCTCGCCGTTCTGCGAGGCCATCCTCTTCCTCTTTCAGAAGCTCCTGGACCGCCTCCAAAGACCCGTACTCGTCGTCATACGTCGCCACAAGCGGCTTAATCCTCTTCTTTTCGTCCAAGAGGCGCGTCTTCTGCTTCTTCGCCTCTTCCAGAACGGCTTTCCAGGGTTGCGCCAAACACGCCGTGCAACTGGGATTGAACGGATAGGTCTCGTACTCCTGGATCGTCTGATTCACCGCGGCCAAGTCCGCAGTTACCTTCTTCCATTCGGCTTCCAGCAACGGGTACTCCCGTTCCACCTTCTGCAACAGCTCGATCCTTCGTTCAAACGTAGACGCCGATTTACAGTTGGAGAGCTGATCCTCGATCTTCGTCAGGGCCATTCGCAATTGCCCAACGCTCGACACCCTGTGCGGCGCCCCTTCGACCCGTTCGAGAAGCAGCGTGTCCAGCACCCTCTCCGCCTCCACAGCGGCGCCACGAAGCTCCGTCAGATCCGGAACCTCCACGACCCCTGTAAATCCCAGCCCCTTCCATCCTTGTTCCCAGCTCTTCCATTCGTTTAGAATTCGCCGGCACATATCTAGAGTCAACGAGGCCTGTACCACGCCTTCGTCGCGGAGCCGACTTCGCTCCTCTTTCAAAGCGGGTAAGCGCTCCACGTCCTTCTCAGACAGAAGAGCCCCAGAAGGCCGCTCCACCTTTTCTACCACCGCTCTTGACCTTCCCTTCGATTCCAGGACAGCCTGTTCTTTCTTCAACAGATTCAAATCTCCCGCCAGCCCCTGTCCCAATCCCTGCAACTCCACCTCATACTCCGCGAGCCCCCGTTCAAATAAGCGAGGGCTGAAAGAACTCCATCCCTCGTGCATCATCGCGATCTCCCCGTCCAGCTCCATGAGCCGTCCCTCCAGCCCTGTCACGATCCCTGTCAGTTCCTCTTGACTCTTGTCCCCTTTCTTGTGTTCTTTGACGCCGGCCAGATAGGAGCTTAGCAGCCCTGACACAAGTCCATGGGCCTTGCAGGCCTCTTTCAGAAGCCCCTCCAGCTTCTGGACGGCATTCAGAGAGAAGACATTGTCAATGAGCTTCTTCTGTTCGCTCTTTTCCAGGCCAAAGAAGTTGCAGTCTCCGTCCTGGGTCAACATACAGGAGGACAAGAAAGTGGTCTTGCTGCCGACATGCGAGGCCAGCCAGCCCTTGACGGCCAAAGAACCCTGCTTCAAAATCTCATAGGACGGCAGCGCTCTCAGTGTCAATACATCCTGGTGAATATTGTTCTTGCCCGTCATGATACGAAAGACACGCTCAATGCAGTAGTCGATGGAGTTGACTGCAAAGACGATTCGCGTCGAGGCATTGGTCCCAGCCGGCGTCTGGCTATTGATAATGGCCGTCGAATAATTGGTGTTCTCGCGGCTAGGAAAGCCTTCGCCAAACAGGGCCAAGCAGATAACCTCGAAGAAGTTCGACTTGCCGTGCCCGTTCTTTGCGTTGAGAACGACCAACTGTCCCTCGAGTTCTGAGAAGTTGAAATGGTTCTGCGCTCCATAGTTGAAGAGCCAGCTCCACTCAAGCTGCTTGAGAACAACGGAGCCGCACCCCGTTTCCTTGACCTCGGCTTCCTTCTGAAAGGCCTCCACGAGCTTGTAGAGCTTGTCATTCAGCGTCTGCACCCCCCCTAACACAGCCTCAGGAATCCCCGTCAAAGGAATGAGCAGCTGATCAGGCTTCGAGAGCCAGGTATGCCACCGAGTGTTCTTCTGCACCACGGGATCCAGGCAGTTCTCCAGGATATACTGCTTCCACGTCTCGGGCGAATTTAGAGAGCTCAGATCGAATGTATCAGAGCCCTCTGATTCCTCCAATCCCTTCACCTTCAGAACAGCCGGCGCATACATCTCGCAGATGCTCAGCACTTTTCGTCCATTGTCTTGGAGCCCCCTGCGAATCTGATCCAGCAGTTCCGCATTGCACTTGATCCCCTTGCCCAGGACGCGCACCTGCAGATACTGAGGGAACCAAGGTTCCCGCAGCGCCGACTCTAACGGCATCAAGGTGTCCTTCTGAAGAATGACATGGGCCACCTCGTCTACTCCTATTTGCAACTTGACCACCCCATACGGGTTATGAATGTGATACTCGGTCACTTCCCCCCGAACCAAATCCCAGTGCAGATAGCCGTGGCCCAGCAAGGGCTCCCCGAAGTCCTGCTGGACCAGAGATCCAGGGTAGGCCCACGTCCCCTTCTGCGTCCTATATGTGTTCAGCTTGGTTGCGTTCGTCGCCGAGGTTCCATGAAAGCTCACCTTTGTTGCTCGGTTCACCTGCTGCAGATGGATATCTCCCAGAAGCACTAGATCGTACTCATCGAACCATTCGAGCGGATACCCATCCGCCGAGTCGTACAAAGCGCCGTTCTGGAGGCGCGCCCTCGTAATGGACCCGTGGAACAGTGCAATGCGATGCGTGACCTCCTCGGAAAAGTCCTTGACGGACGGAAACGACGGCAGCTTCTTGGCGATCCCTGAGGTTGAATTGGCTAACAGCGCATCCTGAATGGCCACCAGGCCGATCCCAATATTCTCGATCTCATAGCAGCCTGTCTCGTTAAAGTAATGGAGATTCGGGATATTGTAGGCCGTGAGGGCCGAGATCAGATCCTTCTCCAGCGGCATGTCCTGGCGATAGTCATGGTTGCCCCGGATTACCACGGTCGGCGCCAGCTCGGACAGGCCCCGCAGTAGCTGCACGGCAATCTCGATTCCTGGCGGCCCAATCAGATGCTTATTGTGGAACAGATCCCCCGTCACCACTATCAGTGCTGAACCGATATGGACGCTCGTCTTGAGTTCTTCAAACAGCTTCGTAAAGGCTGCTAGATACTCCTGCTCTCGGCTCCGTTCCGAGTCACCGACGCGGATATGGATATCCGAAATATGAAAGATATGATGGATTGGCATGTGTACTCTCTTTGTCTTTCATAAGAGTTCAATTTTAGGTGGGGATCTAGCCATGGAATTAATTAGAGGGATAGAGTAAGGATGGCCACCGATGCTGTAGGAGATCAAGGGGTCTGTACAACGAAGTGCATCTATAAGGATAGTGTTGTAGGCTGGGTGTGTGATACGCACTCGTGCGTAAAAGAAGCTGCCCTTTCAGTGACTGTGCAGGAATCGGGGACCAGTAGTCGAATAATCAATATTCCACTGAAGAAGGGGACAAACGTGCTAGAAGGCGAAGTTCTTACATTTAGTACTGCTACAGGGGAGAAGGACGATTTGAATGATGTGGCGGTCTCAGGGGGGATTCTACCGCCCGAGTATAGGATTACTGTCGGTCGCGATCGTAAGCTAAATATCTTTTTGAAATCGAATCCTAAGACGTCCATTACCGAGTATGTAGAAGGACTCCGTGCAGTAAAAACGGCAAATAACTCCACAATTGCATCGGCACGAAAGAATGCGGAAGATGCAAAGACCGCGTTAGCAGCTGCACAAAAGCAGGCGACCGATGCAACAGCAGAAGCGACTGCAGCGTTAGCAGCAAATGTTAGTAGATTAACAAAGAATGCTGCAACTGCGCAAGGTATATCCGCAGAGGAGAGAGCAAGGGCTGCGGCTACAGAAGAATCGCTTCAAGCGCAAGTGACTGCATTAGAAGCCGCCGCTTCGCTCGCCCGTGCAGGAGAACAGGCTGCGATGGAGGAGTTACGAAGAGCACAGCTTGATCATGCCAATGAATTAGCAAGAGAAAAAGAAAAATTAGATACAGAACTATTTACAGCAAGAGAATCATTGGCAAATGAAATGGCTGGTCTAGATGCTGCAAAAGCCACAGTAGCCGATTTAACGGCTAAACTGGCGGCCGCGCCTACGCCAGAGGCAAAAGCCGCAGCAGATGCAGAATTAGCAGCGGCCAAAGCGGAGATTACGCAATTAACAGGAACAGTCGCCGAAAAACAAGGGGAGATTGAGAGACATGCAGGGGAGTTAGAGGAGGTGAACCAAGAGTTGGAAACTGCGAAAAGAACAGCAGCCGAAGATTTGGCTAAAATAACTAAAGATGCATCTGCAGCGTTAGATGAAGCAAACGAGGAGCTAGACACTATTCGTCGTGAGAAGGTTGCCGCGGATGCACAGATAGCGGATATGACTACAGAAAAAGAGTCAATCGCTGCTCAATTGGCGGCAGCAAGAGTAAATGCCGCTACATCTGCGTCTGCACGAGAACAAGTTGCTGAATTGGAACGTCGCATGGCGAATATTCAGGATGAATTAACGGACGCAAATACGAAAGCAGAGATCGCTCTTGCACAAGAACAGAGTGCTCGTGAGGCCGCCGAACAAGCGCAACAAGATGCAGATGCGCGGATTGCGGCGGCAGAGGAAGCGAATCAGGAACAAATGGCCGTTCTCAGTCGCGAAAAGAATGCTGCGCTAAGCAATAGTGCAGCAAAACAGGAGGCAATTAACCAATTAACGGCAAATCTTGATACAGCAAAACAACGCACAGAGGATGCCGCGAAAGCAATGCAGCAGATTCAAGATAATATTCGAGCTGCTGAAGCGGAGAGAACAGCGGCGCTAGCAAATGCTGCAAGAGCGACAGATGAAGAAAAAGCTGCAATGCGTGCAGCGACAGCGGCTAGTCAAATGCAGATACAACGATTAGAACAAGAGAAGACTGCCGCCGCAGCAAGTCTTGAGGCTGCTCAGATAGAAGCGGCAGCGGCTCAAGAAAGTGTTCGACGATTGAGTGTACAGCCAAGACCCTCTATCAGTGTAGGAGTTCCTGTGCCTGGTGCAGTAGAAGCACAGTTAAAAGTGAGAACTGCTGAATTAGAAAGGGCGAATGCAATCATTGAACAGCAGAATACTGAAATCACTACATTGAGGAAACAGCCGAAGACATCTACCATGCAGCAATTTATGAATTTAGATATACGATTAAATTCAAGCAATCGATTGCTCAAACATATTATAGATGTGTTGGCATCGCAAAAAATGGGAGGGATCACTTCAGAGGAAACAGTAAAGCTATATAAATTTTTAGATACGAAGGCAGATGTTGACGTCAAGGAGTCTTATACATTACTTCAGTCTAAGATAGATAAATTACTTAGTATGCCTGTACGTGGTGGACGCAGGACTAGGACTATAAAAAAACGTAATAAGAATAGAAAATAACCGTATATTAACGCGTATCTTTTCAAAGCCGTGTAATATGACAGCGTTACGTCACAGTTATGTGGAGACGATAGATTACAACATGCCGTTGAAAGAATTAAAAAGGATAACGGATGCGATGGGGC
>Ga0209597_1000799_pt1 | contig 20455 bp, 18 predicted proteins | sample M_140625_MF_Meta_FD_187316 | JGI IMG/M metagenome (GOLD analysis project Ga0209597, IMG submission 187316) | Freshwater microbial communities from Lake Montjoie, Canada to study carbon cycling - M_140625_MF_MetaG (SPAdes) (version 2) | ecosystem: Environmental > Aquatic > Freshwater > Lake... | reverse complement strand
CGTCGTGTGCGGTGTTGGCGACGAACCAGGTGGCCAGCAGGGTCACCACCAATGCCGACAGGGTGGGCAGGATCGGCGACAGTGTGGGGGACTGTCCACCGAACGCGACGATCAATCCGACCACCAAACCGAGGAACAGATAACCCGGCAGCGCGGCCCAGGTCGGGTTGATCATGATGCCGAAACCCAATGCGGTGATCGCATATCCGATCGCCGTCGCGAACCGGCCGAAGCGCGGCGGCATCGTGCGGGCGGCGGCAACCGCCGCGACAGCATCGGTCGGCGTGATTGCCCCCGCCTCGGCCAGATCGGCGATTTGATCGATGCGTCCCGCCGCGTCGAGTTGTAGTGATGAGTGCGTCGAGCCGTCGATTTGGTACGCCGCATCCCCGATCTGGATCAGCAGCACCGTGGGAAGCACCACCAGCCGTACCGGTTGGGTGGTGTACTTCGCGGCGATTGTCTCCAGCCTGCCCTGAATGATCGGTATCGGCTGTACGACCTCCGAGAGTGCGACGCCTATCTCGCGCAACATTGCCGCTACTTCAGTCGGAGGATAGGAATCCGGAGGAGCAAGTGCGGTGGGCTGGGTCTTCCGCAGGGCAGCGGCAATCCTTGTCCGGCGGGTTTGGCGGCCTTGGGTGTTCACGGACCCAACTGAGGTGTGGCCTGCTGCTGCTGGCGGTTCTTCTGCCAGGGCCAGTACCCGGTGACCTCGAGTTCGAGCGAGAAACTCAGGAACGTCCGGATCAGCACGATCCCGCCGAGTACTGCGACGCTCCGGGCATCCGGTGTGACGGCCACTGTCCTGATGATGTCGGCGGCAACCAGGAACTCCAGGCCGAGGAGGATCGAGCGACCGAGTTGCTGACGAAACACCCGATAGACATCACCGGTTGCGTTGCGCAGCCGAGGGACCGCGCCCGCGGCCGAGATCAAGGCCCCGACGGCGATCACCGCCACGCCGACCGCGTCGATGGTCTTGCCGACCGTCTCGATGATCTCGTAGAAGCTCACGGGCCTGATTCTAGGTGCCGACAGCGTTTCACAGCCGGCGCATAGCGTTCGCATAGTGCGTCGCCCTGTTGACCTGGCTCGGTTATGCGCCGACTTGGTGAGCGACGCCCACGCGGCCGGGCCGGATCATCACTGGAATCTTGACGTACCACCGGAACCGCTGTGGGTTTCCGGCCATGACGCCCGACTTCATCAGGTGGTGGCCAACCTGTTGGCGAATGCCCGTGTGCATACTCCGGCCGACACGACGGTCACGCTGTCGCTGACTTCCGACGGCGACACTGCAATTCTCCGGGTGATGGACGACGGGCCGGGGAAGCGCTCAACGGCACCATTGCGCTTCGCAGTGCGCCGAGCAACACCGAATTCACCGTGCGTCTGCCGCTGATGACGGACTAACATCGGGTTCCGGCGCCGCGGCGGGACGCAAGGCCGCGACGGCGGCGCGGTTGGTGTCAAAAACGCTGTGCCCCTGCAGAAGATGCATGCGGTCCAGGTTTGCACGCAGTTGCGGCCGGACCCTTGAGTAGGCGAAGGTGATGCCCTTTCCCTGCAGCCATTGCAGATCCTTAGCCAATGTCTCGGCGCCGGTGATATCGACATCGGTCACGGCCTCCATGTCGAGGATGAACGCCGACAGAGGATTAGGAGCGCGACTGACAGCAGAACGGATGGCCGCGCTGAGGGTCTGGGCGTTGCCGAAAAAGATCGGGGCAGCGAACCGCATCACGACCACTCCGGGCACCGTCTCGCCGTCGCCATCGTCGGACACCGTCAGTGAGACGTGCGGGTCATCGGAGCCTTCCAGGACGTCGACCGCCGGACGGGCCGCCTTACGCAGCAGGTTGAGCAACGAGAGGATGAAGGCCAGTACGAGCCCGGCCAACGGGCCGATGAGCAGGACGCCGGCGAAACAGGTTATGGCAACCAGGAATTCGAAACGAGAAAGCCGCCAGAGGTGTCTCAGCTCGCCCAATCCGATGAGCTTCACTACGGCTACGCCCACGATCGCGCCGATAGCCGGCGACGGAATCCCGGCCAGTAGGTCGGCACCGAACAGCAAGAGCAGCAGTGCTCCGAAGGCCATCACCAGCAGGGGCAGTTGAGTACGTGAACCGGATTGGTCCATGGCCGCGGCACGGGATGTCGATGAGCCGATGGTGAACCCCGACGACATCCCGGAGGCGACATTGGCGGCTCCGAAAGCGAGGAGGTCACGGTTGGGTGAGGTGGTGTAGTCGTACTTGTCGGCAAAGGACCGGGCGAGTAGCAGGCCCTCTCCGACGGTCACGGTGGTGATCGCGATGGCGGGCAGTATCACCGCGACCCACAGGTGCCAGTCGAGACGCGGGAACGCCAGCACCGGCGGACCGGACGGCACCGATCCCAACACCGCGACGCCGTGGTCGGTCAGGTGCAATGCGGCGGAGGCAAGGGTTGCGGCCACCAGCACCAGCAGCGCCCACGGCACGCGGGGCCAACGGCGGCGGGCCGGGACGAGCACGGCGACCGCCGCCACGCTCAGCCCCAGCGACCACCAGTGCACGGTGTCGATCCTGGTGACCAGTGCGACCAGTCGTTCGAAGAACTCGGCGCCACTGGGCACCTTGATCCCCATCATCTTCGCGATCTGGCTGAGCAGGATGTCGGTGGCCAGGCCGCCGACGAATCCGATCAGGATTGGTTTGGACAGGAAGTCGGCAAGGAAGCCGAGCCGGAACACCGAACATAGAACGAACAGGAGTCCGCCGACGATCGCCTGGGCGGCGGCCATCGAGGTGTATTGCTGGCTTCCGGCCGGCGCCAAGCCGACCAGTGCCGAGCCCACCAGTGCCGCGGCGGCGGCGTCCGGTGCCGCCACCAGGTGCCGTGACGACGCCAGCAGGGCGAACACCACCGAGGGAAGCACCAGTGCGTACAGACCGGCACTCGGCGGCAGGCCGGCGATCTGGGCGTAGCCGATGTTGAGCGGCAATGCGATCGCCAGCAGGGTGATCCCGGCCAGCACCTCGGTGCCGAGGTTGCGACGGGTCAGGCCGGGCAGCAGCGCTATCACTGGCGCAATCATGGCCTACCCGCCGGATATAGGGAAGGATTCATTGATGCAATCCAAAGCCGCGGCACCACACATCGAAACCGTGAACGCAAAGGTGGCAGACGCGTTGCCGTTCGGGGACACCACCGACTTCGACGACGCCGACCGCGGGTTCCTTGGCGCGCTGGAACCCTGCGTCATCAAAGCCGCCGACGGCCGGGTGGTCTGGGACAACGACTCATACGCGTTCCTCCAAGAGGATGCGCCGCCGTCGGTACACCCCAGTCTGTGGCGCCAGTCGCAACTTGCCGCCAAACAGGGTCTGTATGAGGTGGTCGAGGGTATCTATCAGGTACGCGGAATGGACTTGTCCAACATCAGCTTCATCGAGGGCGATACCGGCATCATCGTCATCGACCCGTTGATCAGCACTGAGACGGCCGCCGCCGCACTGGCCCTGTACCGGCAACACCGCGGGGACCGGCCGGTTGTGGCCGTGATCTACACCCACAGCCACGTGGATCACTTCGGTGGCGTGCTGGGTGTGACAACCCAGGCCGACGTCGATGCCGGCCAGGTGGCTGTCCTGGCGCCGGAGGGTTTCATCGGACATGCGGTGCAGGAGAACATCTATGCGGGCACCGCGATGACCCGCCGAGCCTCCTATATGTACGGCGTCCTGCTCGACCGCGGGCCGCGCGGCCAGGTGGGGTGCGGGCTAGGGCAGAACACGTCGACGGGGGAGATCGCGGTGATCGTGCCGACCCTCGATATCACCACTACCGGCGAGGTACACACCATCGATGGTGTCGAGATCGAGTTCCAGATGGCACCCGGGACTGAGGCGCCCGCCGAAATGCACTTCTATTTCCCACGTTTCCGGGCCTTATGCATGGCCGAGAACGCCACCCACAATCTGCACAACCTGCTCACCCTGCGCGGGGCGCTGGTGCGCGACCCACGAGCGTGGTCGGGATATCTCACCGAGGCCATTGACAGCTTCGCCGACCGAACCGACGTCGCGTTCGCGTCACATCACTGGCCGACCTGGGGCCGAGACCGGATCGTGGAATTCCTTGGCCTGCAACGAGATCTATACGCATACCTCCACGACCAGACGCTGCGCCAACTGAACCAGGGCTATACCGGTATTGAAATCGCGGAGAACTTCGCCATGCCGCCGGCACTGGAACAGGCCTGGCACACCCACGGCTACTACGGTTCGGTCAGCCACAACGTCAAAGCCGTCTACCAGCGTTACATGGGGTGGTTCGACGGCAACCCGGGCCGGCTCTGGCAGCATCCGCCCGAGGCCCTGGCACCCCGGTACGTCGCCGCGATCGGTGGAATGGACCGGGTTGTGGAGGTCGCCCAGGAGGCCTTCGATGCCGGTGATTTCCGCTGGGCCGCAACACTATTGGACCATGCCGTATTTACTGATGACAGTAATGTCGCGGCCCGCGACCTCTATGCCGATACCCTCGAACAGATGGGTTACGGCGCGGAATGCGCAACGTGGCGAAACTTCTTCCTGTCCGGGGCAACCGAACTCCGCGACGGCAACTTCGGTACCCCGGTGAGTACTACGGCGCCTACCATGCTCAGTCAGCTCACGCCGGAGCAGATGTTCGACATCCTGGCGATATCGGTGAATGGTCCGCGCGCGTGGGAACTTGATCTTGCACTCGACGTGACGTTCGCCGATCTCGCCGCAAACTACCGAATAACCCTGCGCAACGGTGTGCTGGTACAGCGCAAGCGCCCGGCTGATCCGTCGACCGCTGCCGCGACAGTGACCTTGGCCGCCAAGATGCGGCTGATGGCCGCCGCCGCAGGTGATTTCGTCTCGCCGGGACTGGAGGTGACCGGTGATGCGGGCGCACTGCAGGCACTGCTCGGTGTGCTCGACCGACCGGATCCCAAGTTCAACATCGTCACCCCGTAGCGCTAGGAGGGCAGCCCGCCGTCGGCGCGCAGAATCGACCCGGTGGTGAAACTGGACGCGTCCGACATCAGAAACAGTGCCGCTCCGACGATCTCGGCGGGCTCGCCGGCCCGCCGCAGGGGGTGACTGGCGAAGGGGTTCAGTTCCCCGAAGTCCCAGTTCCTGCTGATATCGGTGAGGAACGGACCTGGCATCAGGGTATTGACCCGGACGGTGGGTCCGTAGGCGATGGCGAGCCCCTCGGTCATGGCATTCAAGCCTGCCTTAGCCGCGGCGTAGGGCAGGTACGACGGATGCGGCCGCAGCGAACCGTGGGTGCTGACATTGATGATCACCCCGCCGCCGGCGGCGACCATGCGTTCACCGACCAATGCCGAGAGTCGGAACGGGCCCTTGAGATTGAGGTTGATCACGGTGTCGAACAACTTCTCGGTGACATCGGTCAGCGCTTCGTACGTAGGCGACATACCCGCGTTGTTGATCAGTACGTCGAGCCTGCCGAACCGCTCGTAGACGGCGTGGACGAGTCCGTCGAGCTCAGCCCATCGGCCAACGTGTACGGCGTACGGCAACGCGGTGCGACCGGTGTGCGCTTCGATCTCGGCCGCGGTGGTCACGCAATTTTCGTACTTGCGACTGGCGATCACCACATCGGCGCCGCAGTGTGCCGCGGCAATGGCCATCTCGCGGCCAAGCCCGCGGCTGCCCCCGGTCACGAGGACCACTCGGTCGGTGAGGTCAAAGAGCCGCTGGGGGTAACTCTGTTCGTCGCTCATTGCAGGTCCTTTCGACGTGCGGCGCGGGCACCCCTATCGTTGCAGGCATGCAGCTTCTGCTCATCCGCCATGCGCTGCCGACACGAACGCAGGCCGGTGAGGGTTCCGATCCGGAACTGACTGACGCAGGCCGGGAGCAGGCTCGCCGACTTCCCGATGCCCTGGCGCGCTTCCCGATCAGTCGGCTGGTGAGCAGCCCGCAGCGCAGAGCGCTCCAGACTGCCGGCCCGGTTGCGGACGCACGACAGCTTGTTGTCGATGTCGAGGAGAGGCTTGCCGAGTACGACCGCGGCCTATCCCACTATGTGCCGCTAGAAGAGGTGCGTGCAGAGCGTCCTGAAGACTGGGCCCGGATGGCCGCCGGGCACCTTCCGGAGTCCGTGGATGCCGAGGTATTCGCCAACCGGGTTCACGGTGCGATTGCCGACATCGTCGCCGCCGCCGACCCGGGCGAGACCGTCGCCGTATTCAGCCACGGTGGGGTGATCAATGTGATCCTGCACGAGATCCTCGGCACGGAACGACTTCTGTCGTTTCCGATCGACTACGCGTCGGTGACCCTGTTGCGCTACTCGCGCGTGGGCCGGGCCACGGTGGGCGCAGTGAACAGCGTCGAACACGTGTGGGACCTGCTGCCTCGCAGCAAAGTCCCAGGTAGTGCGGCGGCGGAATAGAAAACCCGCAGTATCCGTGATCTAATAGCCCGATTGTCCTGTTGGATAACCATTTCCCCGCAATACGCAGACTGTGAAGTTGCGATTGGTCGCTGTGTCGAGCTAAGGATTAAAAGGACTTCAGGTGAACAAGTCAGCTGCCGCCCTCGGATTGATGAGTGCCGTGATACTGGCGCCGGCGGTCATCTCATCGGCAACTGCACATGCCGCAACCGCTGTGATCATGGGACCGACATTCATGCCTGATCCCGCGGCCGATCCAAATTACCTACGCGTCGTCGCACAGAATTTCATCGGTCCGACGACGAATTGCTCAATCGGCAGCTGCACCCTGATCCCGCTCACTACTCCAGCGGAGTTTTGGCCCATCACCGGATTGGATGATTTGCCTTTCGACCAATCGATTACGACGGGTCTGCAACTGCTCACCGCGGAACTCGAAGCGCAGATTGCCGCTGCGGCCACCGAACCGGTTGTCTTCTTCGGAAATTCGCAGAGCGCCACGCTACTGACGCTTGCGAAGCGCACACTCGCCGATCTTGCGCCTGTCGACAAGAGTCGGTTGATCTTTGTTCTCTTAGCCAACCCCAATCGGCCGAACGGCGGATTGCTGGGACGCGCCGCGCAGACATCGGATCCGACTGCCGAAGCGAGTGCTGTCGGTACGACGGATGCCGGAACAGCGGCTGCCGGAACAGTGGCGGCCGTCGCCACGCCTACCGATACGGGTATTTCTACGATTGACATCACATTCCAGTACGACGCTGTCGCCGACTACCCCGCGTATCCGAGCAACTTTCTGTCCGTTCTCAATACGTTGGCCGGCGCGCGGATTCATTCCGGATCGACGACGACGCTGAACGGATACACAGAAGCTGAATTGACCGCAGCGATCAGCGATCCGGCGAACCGACAGATCTACGGCGACACGATGTACATCACGATTCCGGCCAAGAGCCTCCCCCTGGTCGATTTGTTGCGGACTTTCGGCGCGGAAAACAGATTGAGCAACTTCACGACGCCGATCGCCGATCTGATCGAACCGACTGTGCGGTTACTCGTGGAACTCGGGTATGACCGAACGTCGTACGGTCAGGCCCAGCCGTTCAGACCTCTGCCGGCCAGTAACCAGCTGCAGTTGGATGCTCTGACGAGCGCGGCCGCGAGTGCAGGCCTGGATGCCGTGATTTCGGCACTGAAACAGGGCGCTCCCGGGCCTTCGTTGGGCCCGGTTGTCCGCGGGTGGGACACCTCGCGCGCCTCACGCGGAACCATCAGGCCTCCACACCGAACCGCATCGACCGTGACCGCATCATCGCCGACGGTTCCGAACAATCGGGCGAAGGCAGCCGATGTGGTCAGTCGAAACGACCGCAGCGCACCGTCCGCCGTCGGTCAGCGCGGCACCGCGCAGGCTTCGAAAGCCGGAGCCGCGAAACGCCAGTCCGCTACCGCTTGAGGGCGGCGACGAGATTCTTCTTCGCCGCCCGGCGCAACTGGAAGATCCGCGCCGCACTCACCAATGCGGTAATGAGACCGCCGCAGACCGCCGCCAACAATATCGCCACGCCCAGTGGCAGATTCCAGTGCCAACTCAAGAAGGTGAACGGGGTGGGGGCGGTGTTCTGCGCGATGAAGATCAATAGAACGATCAGAATCAGGAAGCCGAGAATCAGTGATGACCAGAGCGCACCGGCCCGGGTGAACTTCACGTCGGAGGTTGCATTCGGGGCGGGTAGGTTGACGCTCTCCGGTTCCGAATGGGGCGGAATCGGCGTCTCGGACAAGCCCTCAGGGTTGCTGCTCATAAGGCCATCTTCTCCCCAACGGGCCGCAAAAGGAAACATTCAATACGGCAACGGGACCGTAACGGACGGCCACCGCGCCTTTGCTGTCGGTGCTCGACCGGTGATCTAAACCATGGTGGAGCGGTTCTGGTGCGGTTACTGTCAGCCAGGTGGATCCGAAGGGTAATTACAGTCCTCACGGGGTACGGCGCTGGTGGGCAGGTGTCGCGGTGGCAGCCCTGATCGCGCTGACCGGTGGCTGCGGCAGTTCCAACCCACTGGGCGGCGGAGCGGCGTCGGCCGACCTGAAGTCGGTGGTCGTGGGTTCCGCGGACTTCCCGGAGTCGAAGATCGTCGCCGAGATCTACGCCCAGGCGCTGGAGGCGAATGACTTCACGGTGCTGCGGAAGTTCGGCATCGGAAGCCGTGAGACCTATATCCCGGCACTGCGGGATCACTCCATTGATCTGGTGCCCGAGTACACCGGCAACCTGCTGCAGTATTTCGACCCGAAGAGCACCGTCACCATTCCCGATAAAGTCGAACTGGCGCTACTGCGCGCACTGCCTGGTGATCTGTCGATCCTGACGCCGGCGGAGGCGGACGATACCGACACGGTGACCGTCACCGAAGCGACCGCAAGTAAATGGAAACTCAAGAGCATCGCCGATCTGGCGTCGCATTCGGCGGAGGTGAAATTCGGGGCGCCGTCGGAATTCATCAAGCGGTCCGTGGGTCTACCCGGACTCAAGGCCGTGTACGGACTGGACATCGCTTCGGACAACTTCGTCTCGATCAGCGACGGCGGTGGCCCGGCGACTGTTCGAGCATTGTTAGACGGAACCGTCACCGCAGCCAATATCTTCAGCACCTCGCCGGCGATCCCGCAGAACAAATTCGTGGTGCTCGATGATCCCAAGAACAACTTCCTGCCCGGTAACGTCGTACCGCTGGTCAGTTCCCAGAAGAAGTCCGATGCGCTGAAGTCGATACTCGATGCGGTGTCGGCCACGTTGACCACGAAGGGCCTCACCGAACTCAATGCCGCGGTCTCGGGTAACTCCGGTGTGGATCCTGATGAGGCTGCCCAGAAGTGGGTGCGGGACAACGGATTCGACAAGCCGATGGGGAAGTAGTCGATGATCACCTTCGACGGTGTCACCAAGTGCTACCCGGACGGGACCGTGGCGGTCGACGACCTCACACTGGAGATCCCGGCCGGCACCCTGACTGTTTTCGTGGGTCCGTCAGGATGCGGCAAGACCACGTCGATGCGGATGATCAACCGGATGGTCGAGCCGACCACCGGAACGGTCGCTGTCGATGGACACGACGTGTCGACCGTCGATCCGGTGAAGCTCCGCCTCGGTATCGGCTACGTGATCCAAAGCGGGGGCCTGATGCCGCATCAGCGGGTGATCGACAACGTCGCCTGCGTGCCGGTGCTCAAGGGGCAGTCCCGGCGGACGGCCCGGCGGGCAGCCTACGAGGTGCTGGAACGGGTGGGCCTCGATCCCAAGCTGGGTGAGCGTTACCCGGGGCAATTATCCGGTGGCCAGCAGCAGCGGGTCGGAGTGGCGCGGGCCCTGGCCGCAGACCCACCCATACTGCTGATGGATGAACCGTTCTCGGCGGTCGACCCGGTGGTCCGCGACGAGTTACAGGCCGAGATGTTGCGGCTGCAAAGCGAACTGCGCAAGACCATCGTTTTTGTCACCCACGACATCGACGAGGCCGTCAAACTCGGTGACGCGGTCGCGGTTTTCGGCTCGGGCGGATCGCTCCAGCAGTACGACGCGCCGGCCCGGTTGCTATCCAACCCGGCCAACGATTTCGTATCGGAATTCATCGGCGCCGACCGCGGCTATCGCGCCCTGCAGTTCCTCACCTCGTCGACGTTGGCATTGCGGCCGGTGCCGACGGTGACCGAAGGCGAGGTCGACGGACTGGTACTGGGGTCTGGCGAGTGGCGCCTGGTCACCCGCGCCGACGGCGCACCATTCGGCTGGATCGACGCCGCCGGAGTGCAACATCACCGCACCGGAGGTCAGTTGTACGACAGCGTGACCGCCGGCGGATCACTGCTTCGCCACGACGGCACACTGCGCGTGGCACTCGACGCGGCGTTGTCGTCGCCGTCCGGAATCGGTGTGGCGGTCGACGACACGGGCGCCGTGGTGGGCGGGGTACTGGCCGACGACGTCATCAAGGCCCTGGATGCCCAACGGCAGGTACCGCAGCAGGAGACGGGCTAGTACGCGTGCGCTATCTGCTGACGCATCTCGACACCGCCTGGGCATTGACCCTTATCCATCTGAGACTCTCGCTCATTCCGATTGCGCTGGGACTGCTGATCGCAGTTCCGCTGGGCGCATTTGTGTGGCGGCGTCCGGCGCTGCGACGGATCGCGACGTTCACCGCGAGCATCATCTTCACGATTCCGTCACTGGCCCTGTTCGTCGCGCTGCCGTTGATCATTCCGACCCGAATCCTCGACGAGGCCAACGTCATCGTGGCGCTCACGCTCTACACCACCGCCCTGCTGGTGCGCGCCGTGCCGGAAGCCCTCGACGCGGTACCCGCCGGAGTGCGGGACGCCGCCACTGCCGTCGGATACACCGGCCTGGGCCGTCTGCTCAAAGTTGAACTGCCGCTGTCAATTCCGGTCCTCATCGCCGGACTGCGGGTGGTGGCGGTAACCAATATCTCGATGGTCGCCGTCGGCTCAGTGATCGGTATCGGTGGGCTGGGAACCTGGTTCACCGACGGTTATCAGGCCGATAAGAGCGACCAGATCATTGCCGGCATCATCGCCGTCTTCCTCATCGCGATCGTCATTGACATCCTGATACTGCTGATTGGGCGACTCATCACGCCATGGACTCGGACGTCGTCGACGATCCGGCCGCGGGCGAAGGCGGCGACGTGAACTTCCTTCAGCAAGCCCTGAATTTCATCTTCACCGCCGACAACTGGGGTGGCAAAGCCGGACTCGGCGCGCGGATCCTCGAGCACCTGCAATACACCGGGGTAGCCGTCGCGGTGTCGGCGTTGATCGCGATCCCCATCGGACTGCTCATCGGGCACACCGGTCGCGGATCCTTCCTGGTGGTCACCGGAGTCAATGCCTTGCGGGCGATGCCGACACTTGGGGTGCTGCTGCTGGGAGTGTTGCTCTGGGGGCTGGGACTGCTCCCACCCACCGTCGCGTTGACTCTGCTGGGTGTGCCGCCTCTGCTGGCCGGAACCTATGCCGGGATTGCCAATGTTGATCCGAATCTGGTGGATGCGGCGCGCTCGATGGGAATGACCGAAACCCAGGTGCTGACGCGGGTGGAAATTCCCAACGCGCTGCCGTTGATCCTCGGCGGCCTGCGGACGGCGACATTGCAGATTGTGGCGACCGCGACGGTCGCGGCTTATGCCAGCCTCGGTGGTCTTGGCCGATATCTGATCGACGGCATCAAAGTCCGCCAATTCCACATCGCTCTGGTGGGGGCGATCCTGGTGACGGTGCTGGCACTGCTGCTCGACGGTCTGCTTGCCCTGGCGGTGTGGGCCTCGCTTCCCGGGACCGGGCGGCTTCGTCGGCCGATCCCGCAACCACTGCTGGACGACGAGATGCTTGTGGAGGCCCGACCGCGGGGTAGGACGCCCGATTACAGCGGTAGAGACCCGTCGCCTACCGTAGAAGGGTGGTAGTGGAATCCGACGTCGGCAGCGCGGGTGGGTGGCCGGCGATTCTGACCTGGCGCTCCCACGACAACACCCGGATCGAGTCAACCCGGATCCAACTTGCGGGCAACCGGATCAAGGCCTACGGGCGGATCGCCGCTGCGGCCACCGAGGCGCATCCGGCGTTCAGCGCCTCCTACGACCTGGTGACCGACGACAACGGTGCCACCACGCGACTGTCGCTCACCGTCAGCCTTGCCGAGCGCGATAGACAGTTGTCGATCTCCCGCGACGAGGAGAACATGTGGCTCATCACCGACCACCAGGGCCAATCCCGGGACTCCTACCACGGTGCGCTGGACGTCGACGTCGTGCTGAGCCCGTTCTTCAATGCGCTGCCGATCCGCCGCGCCGGACTGCACCGCCGCGCGGACTCGGTGACCCTGCCCTTGGTATATGTGAACCTGCCGGAACTCACGGTCGGCCCGGCGACTGCCGCCTACAGCAGTTCGGGCCCGGATAGCGGCGACGGAATCACGCTGCACTCGCCGGTGGCCGAGACCACCGTCGTGGTGGACGACGACGGCTTCATCCTCGATTACCCGGGCCTGGCAGCGCGGATCTGATCACCGCGCCGGCACGCCCGGCGGCGGCAAGTTCTTCTCGCCACTTCTCAGCTCCGAGCACGGTGGTCAGGATCTCCGAGCGCACAAAACTGTCGAATCGTACGCGTGCGGCATGTCCGGTGTCGACCAGTTCGGCAACGGAACCGTTGTCCGCCAACGATATCCGGGCGCGGTTGAGGATCTCCAGTGCCCGGTCGATGGTGGGAATCAGCTGCGCGGCATTGGCTTCACACATCGCGCGCACCAGATCGGGAGTCGTGCCCGCGACCCGGGTGCCGTCACGGAAGGATCCGGCTGCCAGTGCGAAAGCCAAGGGAACCCCACCTGCCGTCGCGGCCATGGTCTCGGCGAGCAAGTGTGGAAGATGCGAGATAGCGGCCACAGCTGCGTCATGCTCGTCGGACTTCGCCGGCACCACCACCGCGCCGCAGTCCAACGCAAGGTGCATCACCTGTGACCAGATCGCGGCGTCGACGTGGTCGTCGACGCTGACCACCCACGGCGCCCCGGTGAACAACTCAGCGTTTCCGGCCGACCAGCCGGAGTGTGCGGTGCCGGCCATCGGATGGCCGCCGACGTAACGGTCGAGGAGGCCGGCCGCGCGCATCTGCGCCAGCACCGCACCCTTGACGCTGATGACATCGGTGAGCGGACACTGCGCGGCACGTTGGCTGATCCGCGGGAGCAGGGCAGCGACTGCCGGCATCGGGACTGCCAGCACGATCACCGCAGTGCGTTCTGCGGCCCACCCGAGCGCCTCCGTCAGATCGGTGGTGGCGGCAAATCCGTCGGATCGGGCCGCCTGGGCGCCTCCGGCGGAGCGGTTGTAGCCCAGCGCCTCGCGACCAGCCGATACCGCCGCGCGCAACACAGACCCGCCGATGAGGCCGAGTCCGAGCACGCACACGGGTGTCTTCGTCACGCATTCAAGGTTGGCACACCGGATTTCCGGTTCGTTCATCAGCTAGTCAACCGACCTGGTCAGCGACTACCGTAAGCGGCCATGGAGGCACAGCGGGCTGGGCGCGAGCCAGGGTCACCGGGGTCCGGCGACATCCTGGACGGCTTTGCTGTGGCCGTTGTTCACGAGAACGCGACCTGGCGCTGTTCGCCGATGAGCGCGGCTGCCTTGACCAGCCTCGTCGCCGCGGAGACAGAGTTGCGGGAGTTACGGAGTGCCGGAGCAGTGTTCGGCCTGCTCGATATCGATGACGAGTTTTTCCTGATTATCCGGCCTGCGCCGTCGGGAACGCGGCTATTGCTGTCCGACGCCACCGCCGCGCTGGACTACGACATCGCAGCCGAGGCGCTGGAGAAACTCGATGCCGATATCGCCGCGGAGGATCTTGAGGACACCGATCCCTTCGAGGAGGGCGACCTCGGTGTGCTGGCCGATGTGGGGCTTTCCGATGCGGTGCTCGGCGTGATTCTCGCTGAAACCGACCTTTATGCCGACGAGCAACTGGGCCGTATCGCCCGGGAGATGGGATTCGCCGAGGAGTTCTCGGCGGTCCTCGACCGCCTCGATCGGTGAGCGCCCCCGGCGACGAAAGCCTCATCCGCGCGGCGATCTCGGCCGCCGGGAGCGTCGGCCCCGATGATGTTCCGATCGGTGCGGTGGTTTTCGATGCCGACGGTGTGGAACTGGCACGCGCCGCCAATGCCCGAGAGGCACTCGCAGACCCGACCGCTCACGCCGAGATCCTGGCTCTGCGGGCCGCCGCACGCGTCCACGGTGACGGCTGGCGGTTGGAGGGCGCCACGCTTGCGGTGACGGTGGAGCCCTGCACCATGTGTGCGGGCGCGCTGGTCATGGCACGAGTGGCGCGGGTGGTGTTCGGCGCGTGGGAACCCAAAACTGGTGCGGTCGGGTCGTTGTGGGACGTGGTGCGCGACCGTCGGCTGACACATCGGCCCGAGGTGCGCGGCGGCGTGCTGGCTGAGGATTGCGCGGCATTGCTGGACGGCTTTTTCGCCCGCCACCGCGATTTGGGCTAGTCCGGGGTGATCCGTAAGCTTTCCCGCGGTGGCGTGTCCGAGCGGCCTAAGGAGCACGCCTCGAAAGCGTGTGAGGGGTAACCCCCCTCCGAGGGTTCAAATCCCTCCGCCACCGCCATCTTCACCCGGCCGAGCAAACCGCAGACGTTGACGCGCGGCACCGTTCACAGCTACTCTTTCAGCGACTCACAGCTAAGTCTCAGTAACTAGCGTCCGCAGGGGTATCCGATGTCGGTGAACAAGCGCGTCACGCGGGCTGGAGCAGCAGCTTTCGCCCTCGGAGTGGCGTTGGCCGGCTCCCCCGCCGCGGGGGTCGCGGTCGCGGCCCCCAGCGAAGATGACGCCTCGTCGGTGTCGACCCCGAACGTCACTGCCGAGACATCGACCGGTCACGCCGGAAGGGCGGCCCGGGGAACATCCCGCCGGGGCGACTCATCGTCATCCGATCCGATCACCGTCGTCAGCCCCGGTGCGCCGCGCGGCCGCGCGAGTGCCACCGCGGTGACGCGGCGCGTCTGGCCGCAAGTGCGGCAATCCGACACGAATTCCGCGTCGGCTCAGCCCGCGGCAGCGACGAACCCGGTTGTCGTGGTGCCGACTGTCGGCACCGGTTCCGGAACACTTCCGTCTGTGTTCGCGCCGGCAGCAACTACCGCGACCCCACCTGCCGCTGCTGCGACGGCCATTTCCTCCGGCCCGCGTGGCCGCGTGGCCCGGGCGGCGCGGGCCGCCAGCGTTCGACCATCCGTCGCGGCCATGCCGGCTGCAACGATGGGCGCTCTGGTTACCGGATACCTCAACTCCGCCTCGAACTGGTTCTCCGGGTTGCCAACCAACCCGTTCACCGAACTTCTGCAGGGCGCGCTCCTGTTGGTGCGCCGCACGATGTTCGAGTTATTCCCCACGCTCAACCCGGGACAGACGACCGGAGAGGCAACGGGCACGACGGTATCGCCGTACTACACCGATCAGGAACTTCGGGACTATCTGCTGGGGCTTGCCAAGAGGCAGTACGGCAGCCTCTTCGGCCAGACCGTTCCGGTGTACGGCAACGGCGGACCGTGGATGTACGACTACCTCAAGGTGAACAGCGCGGTGTCTGGACCGCGGGGCACCTCGGATACCAACACCCAGGTGAATGGTGTCGACGAGGCCGATTTCGTCGAGACCGATGGCCACTACCTCTATGTGGCCCATAACGGCCAACTCTCGATCGTCGGTACGGACCTGACGGTCGCGTCCCAGTCGACGCTATCGGGCAATGTTGTTGGTGAGTTCCTGGCCGGCGACCGACTGACGGTGATCACGCAATCCGGTTACGGCTGGTACGGACCGATGGTCAGGATTGCGGCCTGCGGCCCGTGGTGGCCGACGAACCCGCAGACCACCGTGACCGTCTATGACGTCACCGACCGGACGGCCCCGACGGTCGTCACACAGACGATGTTCGACGGCGGGTTCCAGGATGCGCGCGCCGTCGACGGGGTCGTGTACGTCGTCCTGCAACGTGGGTTGAATCTTCCCGCACCGCAGTACACCGACACCCCCGTGGCGCCGGATCCGGTTGAACCTGTCAACGGCCAACTCCTATCCAAGATGGCCTACTGGGGGTGGGATTCGACTGTCACCGCCAACCGAACCTACGAAACGTGGGATGAGTACGTCGCGCGAGTGGGGGACCAGATCGTCGACCTGTCGCTGCCGCACGCCTATAGCGTTGATGCAGAAGGCAATACGGTAGATCTCGGCCTCGTCGCCGGTGCCGAGGACATTGTGCGTCCGCACACCGGCGATGCGCAGTCGGTGCTCACGTTGGTGTCGGTGGATTCAGCGAACACCTCGGCCGGTTCGTCCTTCGCCGACAGTGTGGGCAGTATCGTTTCCGGCGGCGGCAACACCATCTACATGAACCACGACGCCATGTACGTGGGCACGACGGAGTATCAGTACTCCGATTCGGGTTCATCCAACGACACCCGCATCGACCGCTTCACCATCGACGGAACGAATGTCGCGTGGCAGGCCAGTGGACTGGTCTCTGGGACGCTGATCAACCAGTTCGCGATGGACGAGCAGGGCGGCTATCTTCACGTGGCCACGCACACCACCGAGTCCCAGTCCGTCGGGGGCATCTGGAGTACCCGCAACGACAACGGTGTGTACGTGTTGGACACGGTCGGGGACACCCTCGATGTAACGGGAAGCCTGACCGGATTGGCGCCGGGCGAACAGTTGTACGCGGCGCGGTTCGTCGGCGATAAGGCCTACCTTGTGACCTTCGTGCAGACCGATCCGCTTTTCGCCGTCGACCTCAGCGACCCGGCCGCCCCCACCCTGCTGGGTGAACTCGTGATCCCAGGTTTCTCCAATTATCTGCAACCTGTCGGCGACGGTCTGCTGGTGGGTATCGGACAGGAGCGCGAGGCCGGTTCGTGGAACACCCACGTGCACGCGACACTGTTCGACGTCAGTGACGGTGCCAATCCGACCCAGATCACCCGGCAATTCCTGACCGAAAATACGCAGTGGTCATGGTCTGATGCTCAGTTCGACCATCACGCCCTGCTCTACTCTGCCGACGACGGGCTTCTGGTGGTCCCGGTCTACGGCAGCGGATACGACGCCGGGACGGGCACCTATCGCTCCGAACAACTCCTGAAAGTCATGCGGGTGACGTCCACCGGGCTCGAAGTGATCGGCGACATTCACACCGACCAGTCGGTCTTCCGCACTGTCCGCATCGGCGACGTCCTCTATGCGGTCTCTGACTCCGCGGTGACGGCCTACAGTCTGAGCGACCTGACCCAGATCGGAAGCACCACCGCGCCAAGCGCGGTCTGAGTTCACGCGGTCGCCACAATCCGGACCGGCTTGGGTCAAAGCTCGGCCCTGCCGGGGTCTATTCCGCTCTAATGAGCACTCAGGTGTGCGGGGAAGAGCGAGGGGCCATCGGATGGAACTGATATCGCCGTTTGACGCGATGTTTCTGCTCGGCGAGTCGCGCGAGCATCCGATGCACGTCGCCGGTTTACAGGTTTTCGACCCGCCTGAAGGCGCCGGTTCGGACTACATTCGCGACATCTATCAGCAACTGGTCGTACGCGAGGACGTCAGCGCAACCTTCCGCAAGCACCCCGCTGAGCTGCTGGGCGGGATCGCCAATCTCACCTGGGCCGTCGATCGTGACCTCGACCTCGAGTATCACCTGCGGCGGTCCGCCCTGCCCGCGCCCGGCCGCGTCCGCGAGTTGCTGGAACTGACCTCACGGCTGCACGGAACACTGCTGGACCGGCATCGTCCGCTCTGGGAGAGCCACCTTGTCGAGGGTCTCAACGATGGACGCTTCGCTGTCTACACCAAGATCCATCACGCTCTCGTTGACGGCGTGAGCGCTATGGCCATGATGCGACGCGCGCTGTCCACCGATCAGGAGGACCACGAGTTACGGGTTCCGTGGGGAACCAATGATCGGCCGTCGAATAAGAGTAAGCCGGGATCGTCACGGGTGAGTGAATTGATGGAATTCGCAGAATCCATTGTGGGACTTGGTCCCTCGGCCTTCAACCTCGTCCGCAACGGTCTGATGGAACAGCAGCTGACGCTGCCATTTGGGGCGCCGAGAACGATCCTTAATGTTCCGATTGGCGGCGCGCGACGGTGTGCGGCACAGTCCTGGCCGATACAACGGGTGATAGCGATCAAGCAGGCTGCCGGCGTCACTGTTAACGACGTCGTGTTGGCGATGTGCGGCGGAGCGCTTCGGGCGTATCTGCTGGAACAGAACGCGCTTCCAGACAAACCTCTCATCGCGATGGTGCCCGTGAGCCTTCGCGATGACACCACCTCCAGTGGCGGCAATCAGGTGGGCGCGCTGTTGGCGACCCTGGCCACCGACCTCACCGATCCGGAGAAGCGCCTGGAGGCGGTGAGTGCGTCGATGCGGAAAAACAAGGAAGTGTTCTCGCAACTGCCCAAGCTTCAGCGGATGGCGCTGTCGGTCTTCAATATGTCACCACTGCTCTTAAACGCTCTGTCTCCGTCCCTGGGTGCCGCCGCGCCGCCGTTTAATCTCGCGATCTCCAACGTCCCTGGATCGCGAGAGTCGTTGTATTGGAACGGCGCCCGACTCGACGGCAACTATCCGTTCTCGATCGCCCTGGACGGCCAGGCACTCAACATCACCTTGTCTAACAACGCCGACAACCTCGACTTCGGTCTGGTCGGGTGCCGGCGCAGCGTGCCGAGCCTGCAACGTCTGCTCGGTCATCTCGAGGAGTCGCTGGCCGATCTCGAGAGCGCGATGGGGACGGCGGCGCCAAACGCGCCGTCGAGAACAACCGCGACGAAAAAAGCGGCACGCCGCCGACGTGCCGCCACCAAGCCCACTGGGGGCGGGTGACGTCGATCTCAAACGGCTTGGTGATCGTTCGACGGGGATTGGCCTCCCGCTCTCGGTTAGACGGCCCTCTAGCTCTTGGTTAGATAACAGCGTGACCGAGCCCCCGTTCTTCACCATCGAGGCCGATCTGCCAGGCGCCCGGGGTCGGAGCGGTGTCATCCACACCCCGCACGGCGACATCCGAACCCCGGCGTTCATCGCGGTCGGCACCAAGGCGACCGTGAAAGCGGTACTGCCGGAGACGATGCGCGAACTCGGCGCCCAGGCGGTGTTGGCCAACGCCTACCACCTGTACCTGCAACCGGGTCCGGACATTGTCGCGCAAGCCGGCGGCCTCGGGGCTTTCATGAACTGGCCCGGCCCGACGTTCACCGACAGCGGCGGGTTCCAGATCATGTCGTTGGGATCGGGGTTCCGCAAGGTGCTGATGGAGGACGTCGACCGGGTGCAGGCCGATGATCTCGTCGCCAAGGGCAAACAGCGTCTGTCGCATGTCGACGATGACGGTGTCACGTTCATCTCGCATCTCGACGGATCCACCCACCGGTTCACACCCGAGGTGTCCATCGGGATCCAGCATCAACTCGGTGCCGACATCATCTTCGCCTTCGATGAGTTGACCACCCTGATGAATACTCGCCCCTACCAGGAGGAGTCGTTGGCCCGGACCCAGGCGTGGGCGCACCGTTGCCTCGTCGAGCACCGTCGGCTCGCAACCCTTGAGCCGCCGACGCACCCCGCGCAGGCGCTGTTCGGAGTGGTCCAGGGCGCTCAATACGAGGACCTGCGCCGCCAGGCCTGCCGCGGCTTGGAGAGCATCGTCGACGACGAGGGTCGCGGTTTCGACGGGTACGGCATCGGGGGAGCGCTGGAGAAGCAGAACCTTGCCACCATCGTCGGCTGGTGCACCGACGAACTATCCGACTCCAAACCCCGGCACCTGCTCGGCATCAGCGAACCTGACGACCTATTCGCCGCGATCGCCGCCGGTGCGGACACGTTTGACTGTGTCTCGCCGTCGCGGGTGGCACGTAACGCCGCGGTGTACTCGCCCGACGGCCGCTACAACATCACCGGTGCACGCTATCGGCGTGACTTCACCCCGATTGACGCCGAATGCGATTGCTACACCTGCGCCCACTACACCCGCGCCTACATCCACCATCTGTTCAAGGCCAAGGAGATCCTGGCCGCAACGCTGTGCACCATCCACAACGAACGCTTTATCATTCGTCTGGTCGACCGGATCAGGGCAGCGATCGTCGCCGGTGAGTTCGGCGACCTTCAGCAGGACTTCCTGGGTCGCTACTACGCGGCACCCGCACAATAGTCAGATGGCCACTCCCCCGGCGACACTGCTGGCGCAACTGCTCGATCCCACCCATCGCGCCGATCCCTACCCGGTGTACCGGCAGTTGCGGGAAAGCGGTCCGATCCTGATGCCGGAGTCCAATCTGGTGGTGTTCGCCGGTTTCGACGACTGTGACGAGGTGCTGCGGCACCCGGCATCGTGCAGCGACCGG
>Ga0209597_1000797_pt1 | contig 20466 bp, 15 predicted proteins | sample M_140625_MF_Meta_FD_187316 | JGI IMG/M metagenome (GOLD analysis project Ga0209597, IMG submission 187316) | Freshwater microbial communities from Lake Montjoie, Canada to study carbon cycling - M_140625_MF_MetaG (SPAdes) (version 2) | ecosystem: Environmental > Aquatic > Freshwater > Lake... | reverse complement strand
CACCATTGCGGCTCCTTCGGGATCGGTTCACCGGCCTGGAGGGGCAGGCCGCTCCAGGGGGCGTCGGCGGTCTTGCGCTTGCCCCGCACCGCCTGGCCGCGGCTCGGCAGGGAGAGCACCGCTTCGGCGGGGCGGAGGTCGTCGGTCCAGAGGTCGTGGTCATCCAGCCAGCCGCCGATCGCATCGAGGTCGAGGGCGAGGGGGTGTTCGGGCACCTCCAGGCCCGGCTGCACCGGCGAGGCCACCCGCCAGGTATCAGCCCACAGCAGCAGGCGGCCACCGGCCCCTTCGGGGGGATAGAGCCAGGTGGCGTGCAGCAGGCTCATCGGGGGCTCATCGGGCCGGGGAACGGCCGCGCCGCTGGATCATGGCCGCAGGGTGGGCAGCAGGGTGGGCGTCAGGCGCCGGATGCCGTGCAGCAGCAATGCGCTGCCAGCAAGGGGCAGCCAGAGCGGCAGCCAGGCCCGGGCAAGCTCCATCATCAGGGATGGCGCAAGCCCGATCAGATTCGCACCCGGCGGCAGGGCGGCGCCAGCGCCCGCCCCGAGGCTGCGGATGCCGCACACCGCCCCCACCAGGCCGGCCTGCAGGTGGCCGTCGTCGGGATCGACCCGCTGCAGGTGGAAGGCCAACAGGCCATAGAAAAAACCGCAGCCGCCTGAGCGCAGCAGGGGATCGAGGAGGGAGAGCGGGCCGGTGGCGGCGGGATCCAGCAGGGCCACGGGCAGGCTGATGGCGGCGGCGAGGGCGGCGGCCAGCAGGGCCCAGCCGAGGGAGCGGAGCCGGAGCCGGGCGCGGCTCTCGATCGGCAACGGGGTCACGGGGGGGCCGGATCGCGTGGCGCCATCATGCCTGGCCCGCCGTGCGCCGAAGCCTTGGGGGCTATCGGGGCCGGCCCTGGTGAGTGGCAAGCTCTGGGCGATCATGCTGGCTGGGCCTGGGATTCCTTTCGCATCCGACGGCATCCCACGGTTCCGCGCTTCCCTCGACCGCTCGACCTGCTCCGTTTCAGCCCATGGCCGCCGCCTTCCCCACCCCTCCCCGCAGCGGCGCTGAGATCCGCGCTGCTTTCCTGCGTTTCTATGAGGAGCGGGGCCACCGGCCCATCGCCAGTGCCTCCCTGGTGCCGGACGACCCCACCGTGCTGCTGACGATCGCCGGCATGCTGCCCTTCAAGCCCGTGTTCCTCGGCCAGCAGGAGCGGCCGGCGGCGCGGGCCACCAGCGCCCAGAAGTGCATCCGCACCAACGACATCGAGAACGTGGGCCGCACGGCGCGGCATCACACCTATTTCGAGATGCTCGGCAACTTCTCGTTCGGCGATTATTTCAAGCAGCAGGCGATCGCCTGGGCCTGGGAGCTGAGCACCGGCGTGTTCGGCCTCGATCCCCGCAATCTGGTGGTGAGCGTCTTCCGCGAAGACGATGAGGCCGAGGCGATCTGGCGCGATGGCGTGGGGGTGAATCCCAAGCGGATCATTCGCATGGATGAGGCCGACAACTTCTGGGCCTCCGGCCCCACCGGCCCCTGCGGCCCCTGCTCGGAGATCTACTACGACTTCAAGCCCGAACTCGGCGACGACGGCATCGATCTCGAGGACGACTCGCGCTTCATCGAGTTCTACAACCTCGTGTTCATGCAGTACAACCGCGATGCGGAGGGCACCCTCACACCGTTGGCCAACCGCAACATCGACACCGGCATGGGCTTGGAGCGCATGGCCCAGATCCTGCAGCGGGTGCCCAACAACTACGAAACCGACCTGATCTATCCCCTGATCGAAACGGCGGCGGGCCTGGCGGGGGTCGATTACCGCGGCCTTGATGAGAAGGGCAAAACCTCCCTCAAGGTGATCGGTGACCACAGCCGCGCCATCACCCAGCTGATCTGCGATGGCGTGACCGCCAGCAACCTCGGCCGCGGTTACATCCTGCGCCGCCTGCTGCGCCGGGTGGTGCGCCATGGGCGGCTACTGGGCATCGACAAACCCTTTCTTCCAGTGATGGGCGAGGCCTCGATTGCCCTGATGGCGGCGGCCTTCCCCCAGCTGCTGGAGCGCCGCAGCGTGATCCTGGACGAGCTGGAGCGGGAGGAGGCCCGCTTCCTCGAAACCCTTGAGCGGGGCGAGAAGCTGCTGGCGGAGGTGCTGGCCGCCAAGCCCAGCCAGATCTCTGGTGAGCAGGCCTTCGAGCTCTACGACACCTACGGCTTCCCATTGGAGCTCACCGAGGAGATCGCCGAGGAACACGGCCTCACGGTGGATCTGGCGGGCTTTGAGGCGGCGATGGAGGCCCAGCGCCAGCGGGCCAAGGCGGCGGCGGTGAGCCTCGATCTCACCCTGCAGGGGGCAATCGAGCAGATGGCCGCCGAGCTTGAGGCCACATCCTTCAAGGGTTATGAGGCCCTGGAGCATCCCAGCTGTGTGCTGGCTCTGGTGGTGAATGGCCAGCCGGCTGAGCGGGCCAGCGCCGGGGATGCCGTGCAGCTGGTGCTCGATTCCACCCCCTTCTATGGCGAGGGCGGCGGCCAGGTGGGCGACCGCGGCGTGCTGGCCGGCGAGGGCAGCGGTGGCGAAGGCGTGATCGTGGCGATCGAGGGCGTGGGCCGCAACCGCAGCGTGTTCGTGCACAGCGGCCGGGTGGAGCGGGGCAGCCTGGCGGTGGGTGATCTGGTGAATGCCCGGGTGGACCGGGCCTGCCGCCGCCGGGTGCAGGCCCACCACACCGCCACCCACCTGCTGCAGGCCGCCCTCAAGGAGGTGGTGGATCCCGCGATCGGTCAGGCCGGCTCGCTGGTGGATTTCGAGCGCCTCCGCTTCGACTTCCACTCCCCCCGCGCCGTGACGCCCGCCGAGCTGGAGCGGATCGAGGCCCTGATCAATGGCTGGATCGCCGATGCCCACGAGCTGGAGGTTCAGGAGATGGCGATCGAGCAGGCCCGCTCCGCCGGCGCCGTGGCGATGTTCGGCGAGAAATACGGCGACGTGGTGCGGGTGGTGGATGTGCCCGGCGTGTCGATGGAGCTGTGCGGCGGCACCCACGTGGCCAACACCGCCGAGATCGGGCTGTTCAAGATCGTGGCCGAATCTGGCGTGGCGGCCGGCATCCGCCGGATTGAGGCGGTGGCCGGGCCGGCGGTGCTCGCCTATCTCAATGAGCGCGACGCCGTGGTTCGGGCCCTGGGCGATCGCTTTAAGGCCCAGCCCGGCGAGATCGTGGAGCGGGTGGCGGCCCTGCAGGAGGAGCTCAAGGGCAACCAGAAGGCCCTGGCGGCGGCCCGCGGTGAGCTGGCGGTGGCCAAGGCGGCGGCGTTGGCGGCCCGGGCTGAAGCGCTGGGGGCCATTCCGGCCGGCTCCGCCCGCGCTGGCGAACCCTTTGCCCTGCTCGTGGAGCGTCTCGATGGGGTGGAGGGGGCCGGCCTGCAGGCGGCAGCCCAGGGCCTGGTGGACCAGCTCGGCGAGGGCGCCGCGGTGGTGCTGGGCGGCCTGCCCGATCCCGCCGATGCCGGCAAGGTGGTGCTGGTGGCGGCCTTCGGAGCGGCGGTGATCGCCGCCGGCCCCAAGGCGGGCGCCTTCATCGGCACGGCGGCCAAGGCCTGCGGCGGCGGCGGCGGCGGCCGCCCCAACCTGGCCCAGGCCGGCGGCAAGGATGGCGCCGCCCTCGATGGGGCGCTGGCGGGGGCGAAGGAGCAGCTGCGGGAGCAGTTGGGCGTTGCGATGGGCTGATGGGGTAGGCGCTTGTCGCCACGGCGGCCCTGATTCCCTCAGCTGCGCCGTGCTGGCGGCGGCCGGCTCAGGCCTGGCCCGCAGCGGCGACCTCAACCCCGAACAGCTCCACCGGCCCGATGCCCTTCACCTCGCGGCTGCCGAGGCTGGTGGCGCGCAACTCCGAATCGCCAGCCAGTAGGGCGGCGGTGGCGGTATCGAACACCAAGGGCGCCTCCACCTGGCGGGTCATCGCCTCCAGCCGGGCCGCCAGGTTCACCGTGTCGCCGATCACGGTGAATTCCAGCCGCTTCGGACTGCCGATCTGGCCGGCCACCACCGGTCCGCTGGCCAGGCCCACGCCGTTGTCGAGCTCGGCCAGCCCCCGTCGCCGCCAGTCGGCATTGAGGGCGGCCAGGGCGGCGCGCATCGCCAGGCCGCAGCGCACCGCCTGGCGGGCCTCCTCAGGGGCGCCCCGGCTCACCGGCGAGCCGAACACCGCCATCACCGCGTCGCCGATGAATTTGTCGATCGTGCCGCCGTGCTGGCCCACCACTTCGACCATCGCCCCGAGGTACTCGTTGAGCTGGCGCACATGCAGTTCGCTCTGGCCCGCCGCGCTGCGCTGGCGGGTGAGGGTGGTGAAGCCGCGGATGTCACTCATCAGCACGGTGACCTCCAGCTGGCGGCCCCGCAGGATTCCCTCGGCCGCCTCCGGATCCGCCAGGATCTCGGCCACCACACCGGGCGCCACGTAGCGCTCGAAGGTGCGGCGCAGCCGGAGCCGTTCGCCCGCCTCCCGCAGGTAGGCCTTTCCGCCATAGAGCAGGGCCAGGCCTCCCAGGCCGGCCAGGGGGGCCAGCAGCGGCAGCCACCGGTTCCCCCGTTGCAACACCAGCAGCCCTGCCGCCAGCTGCAGGGCCAGCAGCAGGGCCACCAGCGCCAGCCGCGCCTGGATCGAGGCCAGCCGGCGGCCGGCGGCCAGGGCCAGCAGCAGCGGTGTCATGGCCAGCAGGGCCCGTTGCGGCGCCTGGGCGGGCCAGCTCAGCAGTCCATCGCTCCGCAGGGAGTTGGCGGTGGCGGTGCCCAGCATCTCCAGCCCCGAGAGTGATCCGAAGGGTGTGGCATAGCCGGCGCTCCCCTCGCTCACCACCGGACCCACCAGCGCCACGCCGCCGGCCAGCGCCGATCGGCGGGGGTGGTGAGTCCAGCGCGCGGGGTCGAGCACCTCCCAGGCGCTCAGCCGCGCCAGGCTGCCCTCGGCGCCGTAGGTGCGCAGGGCGCTGTGGCGGTCGTCGCCCCGCGGCGGCCAGCCCGCTAGCCGCAGCACCGTGGTGGAGAGGGCCGGCGGTGTGTCGTTCACCCGCCGATTGCGCAGAAGGGCACCGGCGTAGGCCTCGGGATGGAGCAGCCGATCCCCCGGCCGGGGCACCAGGATGTTGGTCAGACCCAGCTGGGCCGGGCCACCGATCGCCGCCACCAGTGGGTCGCTGGGTGTCACCAGCGTGAGGGAACCGGCCCCCTGCTGGTCCTCCCCTTCCTGCATCTCGGCCGCCAGGGCCACCCGGCCGCGGTGGCGGGCCAGCACCGCCGCCAGGGACGCATCGTCGGCGGGACCATGGGAGCTGGGCCCCTCAAACACCACATTCACCGCCACGGCCCGGGCCCCGCCCGCCAGCAGCCGCTCGATCAGCAGGCCATAGGCGGCTCGGGGCCAGGGGAGGGAGCCCAGGCCCCGGGCCCAGGCCGGCACCGTTCGGCTGCGCTCATACCAGTCCCCCTGTTGCAGGGTGGCGTCATCGACCACCACCAGGGTCACCGCCGCCGGCGGGCGGCCTGGGCCTAGAAGCCGTTGCAGCTGGTCTTCGAGGCCCCGCTCGGCGACTCGCCAGCGGGGCCCCGGCCAGCCCGCGCTCACGCCCACCCACAGCAGCAGCAGCGCCGGCAGCACGAACCGGGGGAGCCGGCGCTTCATGGACACGAAGCACCGAGCCAGCTGGGCAGGTCGATCAGGCCGCTCAGGCCCTCATCAGAACAGGCGGGGCAGGCCAAAGGTGGGAAGGGATGGGGTGGGCAGGCTGGGGGCCGAGGGCAGGCTCACGGGCAGGATCACGGATGGCTGGTAGCGGCGCAGGTAGCTCTCCAGGGAGCCGACGTTCGGCAGCGGCAGCCGGAAGCCCTCGAACAGCGGTCCCCGCAGGATGGCGTCGTAATCGCCGCTGCTGAGGCCCAGCAGGGCCAGGACCACCCCCTGGGCCGACAGCCGCAGCCGCTGGCCCGCCTGCACCGTGGTGGGGCCAGTGCCGGTGGGGGCTCCATCTTTGAGCGGCTCCACCTCCACCGTGCCCTCCAGCACCGAGAGCTGGGAGTCGCCCTGCTCGTCCACCTCCAGCAGGTAGTTGGTGCCCCGCACGCTCAGCCGGGCGGAGCGGGTGCACCCGGCGGCCTTGCCCGACACCAGCACCTGACCGCTTTCGAGCAGGAAGCAGCTTTGTCCCAGGCGCATCCGCGAGAAGCGGTTGATCCGCCCCACCGCACCGCCGGGAAAGGCGAGGGCGCCGCGGCTTGCCTTGGTGCTCACGTCATCGGGGGCCGCGGCCTGCTGCTTCACCCGGGCCTTCTGGCCATCCACGAAGAGCTGGTCGCCATCGAGGATCTCCTGGATCACGGCCCGCTCGGCGCTGCGGGCGGGCAGCGGCGGTGGCAGCAGGGTGAGCAGCAGGGCGCCGGTCAAGCTCGCCAGGCCGTACCTCTGCGGCCTCGCCCAGTGGCCCAGCCTCCCGCCCTGTCCCACTTCAGGGGATCGGCGGGGCCTTGGTGATCGGCACGGCAGGAACCTCGGCATCGGTCTGGTTCAAGGCACCACCTCACTCTGGCCCCATCCCAGCGGCTTCGGCCGCTCTCCGGGCAGGCCCCGGCCTCCGGCGTCAGGATGGGGCGATGCCCGTCGTGCCGATGGCCCCGTCCAGCGCGATTTCGACCTGGTTCGTTCCCTCCGGGGCCGTGGTGCTGCCCGCCTTCGGGCTGGTGCTCCTGCTGACCCTGGCCTGCCGGCGCCGCGGCCTGCCCCTACCCCCCCGCACCCTGCCGCTGCTGGCCACCGTGTGCTGGGTGGCTCTGCACCTGGTGCCGCTCAGCCTGGTCCCGGCCTCCACCCGCCCCTGGCTCGCCATCGGCGTGGACCTCCTGCTGGTGCTGGCCCTGATCCGGCTGCTGCTCTGGCTGGTGCTGGAACTGCCCGGTGGACTGGGGTGGTGGCGTCCGCCGCCGGAGCTGTTGGTGCAGCTGCTCCTGGTGGCCGGTGGTGCCCTGGCCGCCGTGCTGCTCGTGAACCAGGTGGGACGCCTGGATCTGATGGGGCTCGTCACCACCTCGGCGGTGCTCACCGCCGTTCTTGGTCTGGCGATCCAGGAGCCGCTCAAGGATCTGATCGCCGGTCTGGAACTCCAGCTCGGCGATGACCTGAGGCTGGGGGACCTGGTGGAGATCGGCGCCGGCCAGGCCCGGGGGCGGGTGGAATCGGTGAGCTGGCGCGACACCACCCTGCGCACCTTCGACGGGGTGCGGGTGGTGGTGCCCAATACCCAGGTGAGCAGTGGGATTCTCCGCAACCTAAGCGTCACCGGAGCGGTCTCGGACCGCTTTGAGGTGGGCCTGGATTACGACCTTCCACCCGGCGCTGCCCTGAGCCTGCTCGAGCGGATCGTGACCAACCATCCGTTGGTGCTGCAGGAGCCTCCTCCCGAGGTGAGGGTCAAGGCCTTCGCCGATAGCGCCATCACCTACGAGGTGCAGGTGTGGTTCCGTGAACCCAGCGAACGGGTGCGGTTGACCCTGCGCAGTGCCCTGCTGCAGCAGATCTGGTATGCCCTCAAGCGGGAAGGTCGCAGCATTCCTTTTCCGGTGCGGGAGCTGCAGCGTCGTCGCTCCGAACCGGCCGCCGAGGCACTGGTCGCCTCCCTGCCGCCCCAGGAGGGACGGCGGCTGCTGGCGGGCCATTCCCTCTTCGCCGATCTGCCGCCGGCCGATCTGGATTGTCTGCTCACCCACAGCCGGCCAGTGTTGTTCACCGTCGGCGAGGCCATTGTTCGGGAAGGGGCCATCGGCCGTTCTTTGTATCAGGTGATCACCGGCCGGGTGGAGGTTCAGAAGGAGGTTCAGCCCGGCCACACCATCCATGTGGCCGATCTGGGCCCCGGTGAGGTGTTCGGCGAGATGACTCTGTTCCAAGGACAGCCCCGCAGCGCCACGGTGCGGGCCCTGGAGGATTCGCGGTTGCTGCGGGTCGACCGGGCTGGGGTACGGGAGTTGCTGGAGCGTGACCCCGACCTGTTGGAACGTTTCGCCCAGCTGGTGAATTCCCGTCGGCGGGAGCTGGAGAGCCTCGGCCATGAGGAGCGCCAGCGGGAGGCCTCCAACCTGCTGGAAGCGATGCGCAAGCTGTTCTTTGCCCTGGGGGGCGGCTGAATCAGGCCGCCCGGCGGCGCTGGACCATCGCCAGCAGTTGCCGCACCTCCGGCACCCCCGCCAGGCTGCCGATCAGCCCATAGGTGGCCAGGGCCAGGCCGGCGCAGAGAGCGTTCTGGAGCACCAGGCCGAGGAAGCCCGCCGGCCACGCCACCCAGGTGGACAGCCCCCAGGCCACGCCGCCGGCTGCTAATGCCGCCAGCAGCAGGAGCAGGGTGTCGCGGCCCCAGGTTCGCAGGGGAAGCCCGCCGAGCCGGCTGGCCAGGGCCCAGGTGAGGCCCAGGCAGGTGATCAGGTTCACGCTCACCGTGGCGAGCACCACGCCGGGCGCGCCGAAGTTCAGGGCCGGCAGCTGCAGGCCCCAGGGGGTGGGCCCGCCCACCAGGAACCAGTCGAAGAAGGCGTTCATGCCGATGCCGGCCACCGACCAGCGGAAGGGGATGTTGGCATCGCCGAGGGCATAGAACACCCGCACCAGCACATCGCGGGCCAGATACACCGGCATGCCCACCCCGTAGGCCATCAGCAGAGCCGCCACCAGCTGGGCGGCGCTTTGGTTGAAGGCCCCCCGCTCATAAACGAGCTTCACGATCGGCACCGCCAGGCCCACCATCAGGGCCCCCAGCGGCAGCATGCTGGCGCTCGAGAGCATCAGGCCCTGGCGGATGCGGGCGATCAGCTCCGGCCGGTCGGCCGGGGCGGTGAGCCGGGAATACACCGGCAGCAGCGGCACCAGCAGGGCATTGGAGAGCAGGCCCAGGGGGGTCTGCACCAGCAGGTTGGCGTAGCCCAGGCCCGCTGCTGCGCCCACGATGCCGGAGGCGAAGAAGAGATCCACGAACACGTTGATCTGCAGCATCCCCGAGGAGAGGGTGGCTGGACCCATCACCGCCAGCACCTCCTTCACGCCGGGATGCTTCCAGTCCCACACCAGCTCGAATTTGTGCAGGCCCTGCTTGGCCAGGGCCGGCAGCTGGATCAGCCACTGCAGCAGCGCCCCCACCGTGGTGCTGGCCGCCAGCGCGATGCCGCCAGCCATGGCCCACTGGGGCAGCACGATCGCCGCCCCGAGCTGCCACCAGAGCAGGGCGATGCCACCGATCACCGCCAGGCTCGAGAGCAGCGGACTCACGGCCGGCAGCCAGAATTCATCGGCGGCGTTGAGGGCCCCGAAGCCCAGGCCGATCAGGCCGGCGAACATCGCCATCGGGGCCATCCAGCGCATCTGCACCACCGCGAGCTCGTGGCGGGTGGCATCGAGTCCCGGGGCCACCAGGGTGATCAGCGGACCGGCGGCCACGATCAGCAGCAGGGTCACGGCCAACAGGGCCGCCCCCACCAGGGTGTTGATCGCCGCCAGCACATGGGCGCCCTCGCTGCGATCCCGCCTGGAGAGCACGCTCACCATGGCGCTGTGGAAGGGCCCGTTGATGCCCCCCAGCAGGATCAGCAGGAAGCCCGGCAGCACATAGGCGTAGTTGTAGGCGTCGTAGGCGGCGCCCACCCCAAAGGCCGCGGCGATCACCTGCTGGCGCAGCAGGCCCACCACCTTGCTGAGGGCGGTGGCCACCGCCACGACAAGGGCAATCCTTCGCAGTGATTTCGCCATCGGGCCGGGCCTGGAGCCCTCTCGGTCGCTCGGCAGTATGGCCGCCGATGCTCGGCTGTTTTGCTGCCTCGGACCTTTGCCGTCAGGGGACTAGGCCCATGGCCTGGGTTCCGGCGCTTTGCCGCCGCTCCAGGAGTTCTGCGCTGCCCCTTGCCGAAACTGATCCCGAATCCCGGCGACTGAAAGGAGCCAAAGGAGCCGTCCTGGTCGCTGCCGCCGCCGTCGATCACCACCAGCTCCAGGCGCTCCCGCAGCCGCCGCTAAAGGGCATCCAGCAGCGCCGTCTCACCGGATCCCACCGGTCCGGCCACCCCGCCCCGCCGTTTGTTCATGGCGTCTGATTCTCCCGGCGGATTCCATGCCGATGGGAGCACCTGCCGCGGCTGCTGCTGACGGGGCCGGATCCTGCAGGATCGGTCCGGCGGATGGCGAAGTGGTGCCGCCTGCCGCAGGGGCGGGGCCTGGCCTGCTGGACTGCCCCCTGGTCCGTTGCGATCCAGGAGTTCTGTGATGCCCCGCGCTGTGAGCGATCACCAATCCCGCGCTGCTGGTTCCGGCAGCACCGCGGCCCCGTCCGGCTCCGGCGACACAGCGGGCCCTGCCCCTCCACTCGCCGCCCACGCCACCCCCCACCGCGTGCTCCGTCTCGAACCCCTGGTGGAAGGGGTGCTGCTGAAGCGTTACAAGCGCTTTCTGGCCGATGTGGAGCTGGCCGATGGCGAGATTGTCACAGTGCACTGTGCCAACACCGGCCCGATGACCGGCGTTCTCCACCCGGGCGGCCGGGTGCGGCTGCGGTACGCCCCCTCCCCAACCCGCAAGCTCGCCTGGACCTGGGAGCAGGCCGAAACCACCGGCGCCGATGGCGCACCGATCTGGGTGGGGATCAATACGGCCCTGCCGAACCGCTTGGTGCGGGCCACGATTGAGGCCGGCTGCCTGGAGCCCTGGCTCGGGCCGATCGCGGCGATTCGCGCCGAGGTGCCCTACGGCGAGGGGCGCCGCAGCCGCATCGACCTGCTGCTCACCCCTGGCCCCGGCCCCGATGGCACCCCGCCGGCCGATCCGCGGCCGATCTACTTGGAGGTGAAGAACACCACCTGGACCGATCGCGAGCTGGCCCTCTTTCCCGACACGGTCACCGAACGGGGCCAGAAGCACCTCGTGGAACTCGCCGCCCTGCTTCCCGAGGCGCGGGCGGTGCTGCTGCCCTGCCTCAGCCGCGGCGATGTGACCCGCTTTGCCCCCGGTGATTCGGCCGATCCCCGCTATGGCGAGCTCTTTCGCCAGGCCCTGGCCGCCGGGGTGGAGGTCCTGCCCTGCCGCTATCGCTTCTCGGCCGAGGCGGTGCACTGGCTGGGGCTGGCCACGGTGGAGGAGCGCCAGCCGGCCTGATCAACGCTGATCAAGGGTGGCCCCCATAGAGTCGGCGCAGATGGGCTGCTGCCATGGATACTCGTGCCTTCAAACGCTCGCTGCACCATTCCGAGCGGTACAACCGCCGCGGTTTCGGTCTGGGGGAGGAGGTGGCCGGCAGCCTCCAGACCGCCTACCAGAGCGATTTGATCGCCAGCCTGCGCACCAACGGCCAGGAGCTGAGGGAAGGGCGGCTCACGGTGCGGCTGGCGGAGGCCTTCGGCTTCTGCTGGGGGGTGGAGCGGGCCGTGGCGATGGCCTACGAAACCCGCCGCCACTACCCCACCGAGCGCATCTGGATCACCAACGAGATCATCCACAACCCCTCGGTGAACGACCACCTGCGCGAGATGGATGTTCTGTTCATCCGGGTGGATGACGGCGTGAAGGATTTCTCCGAGGTGGCCACCGGTGATGTGGTGATCCTGCCGGCCTTCGGCGCCACCGTGCAGGAGATGCAGCTGCTCAATGAGCGGGGCTGCCACATCGTCGACACCACCTGCCCCTGGGTCTCGAAGGTGTGGAACACCGTGGAGAAGCACAAGAAGCAGGCCTTCACCTCGATCATCCACGGCAAGGTGAAGCACGAGGAAACCCTGGCCACCAGCTCGTTTGCAGGCACCTATCTCGTGGTGCTCGACCTGGCCGAGGCCCAGATGGTGTGCGATTACATCCTGGCCAGCGGTGCCGCCGATGCCGATCCCGCCGAGCGGGCCGCCGCCCGGGAGGCCTTCATGGCCCGCTTCACCAAGGCCAGTTCCCCCGGCTTCGACCCCGACCGCGACCTGAACCGCCTTGGGGTGGCCAACCAGACCACCATGCTCAAGAGCGAAACCGAGGAGATCGGGCGCATGTTCGAGCGCACGATGCTCCAGCGCTTCGGCCCGGCTGAGCTCAACGAGCACTTCCTGGCCTTCAACACGATCTGCGATGCCACCCAGGAGCGGCAGGACGCCATGTTTGCCCTGGTGGATGAACCCCTCGACCTGATGGTGGTGATCGGCGGTTACAACTCCTCGAACACCACCCACCTGCAGGAGATCGCGGTGAGCCGTGGCATCCGCTCCTTCCACATCGACACCCCCGAGCGAATCGGCCCGGGGAACCGGATCGAGCACAAGCCCCTCGGTGCTGACCTCGAGGTGGTCGAGCCTTTTCTGCCCGAGGGGCCGATCCGGGTGGGCATCACCTCCGGCGCCTCCACGCCCGATCGGGTGGTGGAGGATGTGATTCAGCGTCTGATCGCCCTCACCACGCCCTGAATTCGGCACCCCGTCCGGCCCGAGCCGCTGCAACTCTTGCGACAGCGGCGGCCAACCGGAGCTTTAGATTGGTTCCATAATTCCTTCTCGGGGTACTTTCACTGGCCTGGCTTCGCGAATTTGATCCGCCGAGCAGGTCCCCTGTTGGCCGCTCACAATCCCTTCCGACGCGTCCGTCGCCCTTGTCCCGTCTGGCTTCTCCCGCACCGACTGAGAGTTTTTCCGATCCCGTTCTGGATCGAGCTGGGGCCCATCGTGAACTGGTCGAACCCGGCGCTTCTGTGGCGGAAGCCCTAGAACTGCTGCGCCACCGTCCCGACGGTCGGGTCCGTCGCTATGCCAGCAGCTTCGCCGATCTCATGGAGATGCGCGCCCCCGCGATTGTGGTGGAGGCCTATCTCGATCGTCACGACGGCTGGTTTCAGCGCTGCGCCGCGCCGATGGAGGTCACGCCGCTCGAGCACAACGGCTATGTGCTCACCCTCGGGCGCTTCGGCAACTTCGGCTTTGAGGTGGAGCCCACGATCGGACTGCAACTGCTGCCCCAGGCCGAGGGGGTGTACCGCATCCTGACCGTGCCTGTTCCGGATGCCGATGCCACCCTGTCCTCCCTCTACGACGTGGAGTTCAACGCTTCACTCCGGCTGGATGAGGCGGGCGATGGTCAGGCCTTCGGTGAGATTTCAGCGGAGGATGTCGACACCCTCATGGCCCACACCTTGGTGCGCTGGGAGCTCGACCTGGCCGTGTGGATCAAGCTGCCCGCGATGATCAGCATCCTTCCGGAAGGCCTTGTTCAGACCAGCGGCGATCACCTGCTTCGCCAGATCGTGCGGCAGGTGTCCCGCCGGCTCACCTGGAAGGTGCAGGAGGATTTCCACGCCAGCCACGGCATCCCCTGCCCGCCGCGGCGCAGAGCGCGCTTCTGATCCGGTTCCGGTCGGGTTCTGGACCCGAAAGCAGCGAGTCGGGCGGGTTAGCCGCGGGCTGGGATCGTCGCGATCGGACATTGCAGGTCGCCAGGGCCGGCACGGTTCCGAATCCTTCAGCGGCCCTGCAAGGAGCCTGGATGCGGCCCTGGTGCTGTCCCGCTCTGGAGGGTACCGGGCCTGGTCGGGTCCGGTGGCTCCGCTGAAGCCTGCTCAGACCTGGGGCTGCAGGATCTTCTGAACGATCTGCAGCCCGGTGAAGGCCTGCCACAGGAAGAGGGTCAGCACCGTCATGTTCAGACCCACATGCACCTTGCGGGCCACCAGGTTGCCCTTCTGCATGGCACCGCTGAGGGAGGCGGCAATCGCCACCAGGATGGTGATGCCCAGGCCGGCCAGCAGGTGGGGGCCCACGAAGAGCTTGCCGTTGTTGAGGTAGGTCACGGCCATGCCACCCAGGGTGCCGAGCACCATCAAGGCCAGGATGATCTGGCCGATCTTCTGGTGGCGCTGGGCGAACTGTCCCTGGATCAGGGGTTTGCGCTCCTCGGCCGTGGTGGCGGTGCGCAGTTTCTTCGCCTTGATCCCCAGGTAGAGGCCATAGCCGCTAAGGGCCAGCACCACCCACATCAGCACGGGGTGCACGAAGCTCAGGCCGAAGGCCACGGAGCTGGGGATCTCGAGGGGCATGGGAGGGAAGGAGGGCTGCCAGTTCGAAGAAACTACTGCGCACCCGGTTGCTGGCGCTGTTGCCATGTCGGGCTGTTGCGGGGAGCGGTTTGCGTCCCTGGCATCCATGCTTCGCAAGGTGTGCAGACCTCCGGACGGCCGCGGGCCGATGGTCACTGCTGGCGCGCACGTTTCGCACCGGTTCCGGTTTCGCCTCTAGCCGTGCCGGTCCTCCCGGGCCACGGTGGCGCCTCCCTGTCGCCACGACCCGCAGCCCTCTGGTAACGCTGATCGCGAGCCGGATCCGCGCAGGTGAATCAGCGCAGGAGCTTCAGGCAACCGGTTCAGTGCAGGAAGTGGCGCCGCCCGGTGGTCACCATGGCCAGGCCCAGCTCGTTGCAGGCCTGGATCGAATCGCCATCCCGCACGCTGCCGCCGGGCTGGATCACGGCGGTGATGCCGTGGGAGGCCGCCAGGCGCACGGTGTCGTCGAAGGGGAAGAAGCCGTCGCTGGCCAGCACGGCTCCCCGGGCCCGCTCCCCGGCCGCGGCCAGGGCGATCTGGGCCGATCCCACCCGGTTCATCTGGCCGGCACCGATGCCCAGGCTCTGGCCGGCGGCGGCCACGGCGATGGCGTTGGAGCGCACGTGGCGTACCACCCGCCAGGCGAAGCGCAGATCGGCCCATTCGGCCTCGCTCGGCTGGCGCTGACTCACCACCTGCCAGGCGGCCGGATCGATCGATTGGTTGTCCAGGTCCTGGGCCAGCACCCCGCCCAGAAGGCTGCGTAGCTGCTGCCCACCGGCCGCGGCGATGGCGGCGGGATCGAGCTCCAGCAGCCGCAAATTCCCCTTAGTCGCGAGCCGCTCTCGGGCGGCGGGTTCGAAGGCGGGAGCCACCACACATTCCAGGAAGAGCCCCGCCAGGTGCTCCGCGGCGGCGGCGTCCACGGCCCGGTTCAGGGCCACGATGCCCCCGAAGGCCGAGACCCGGTCGGCATCGAGGGCCCGCAGGAGGGCTTCGGCCCCACCGGTGCCGGTGGCGACCCCGCAGGGGTTGGTGTGCTTCACCACCACCGCCGCCGGCAGATCGATCTCCGGATCGACGACCCCGCCTGGTGCGCTCCCCGTTCCGGCTGGGTCGCCGTAGCCGAATTCCCGCACCGTGGCCAGGGCCGCCTCGAGGTCGAGCAGGTTGTTGTAGCTGAGCTCCTTGCCCTGGAGTTGGCGGGCCGCCCCCCAGCCGGCTGCGGCGCTGCCATACCAGAGGGCTTTCTGGTGGGGGTTCTCGCCGTAGCGCAGGCTCTGGCGGGCCGGCAGGGTGATCTGAAGTGGGGGGAGGGCCTCGCTTCCGGGACCATCCGCCGGGGAAGCCTCCTCCGCCCCCAGCCGGCCTGCCAGCCAGGTGGCGATGGCGGCGTCATAGGCGGCGGTGTGGGCGAAGGCCGCTAGGGCCAGCCGGCGCCGCAGGGCTTCATCCGCTCCACCCGCGGCCAGCGCTTCCAGGAAGCCGCCGTACTGGGCCGGATCGGTGAGGACCGCCACGTCGGCATGGTTCTTGGCCGCGGCGCGCACCATGGCCGGGCCGCCGATGTCGATGTTCTCCACGGCGGTCTCCCAGCTCACCTGGGGGTCGGCCACGGTGCGCTGAAAGGGGTAGAGGTTCACCACCACCACATCGATCGGATCGATCGCCTGGGCGGCCAGGTCGGCCTGGTGGGCGGGATCGGAGCGTTTCGCCAGGATGCCGCCGTGGATCCGGGGGTGGAGGGTCTTGACCCGGCCGCCGAGGATCTCGGGGGCACCGGTGTGTTCCGCCACCTTGGTGACCGCCAGCCCGGCGGCCGCCAGGGCCGCGGCGGTGCCGCCGCTCGAGAGGATCCGGTAGCCGTGGGCCAGCAGGCCTTCGGCCAGGGCCACCAGGCCCTCTTTATCGGAAACGCTCAGAAGGGCCGTGGGGGCCATGGCGGTGGCGGTGGACGGTGGAAGGGCCAACCTACGCAGCGGCAGCGCCTCAGCAGGCTTGCGCTCCTCACCCCGCTTGTTCCCGATGACCACCACACCCGTCGACCAGCCCGATCCCCACGCCTCCTCCCCGGCCACCCCCGCAGCGGTGGATCCCGAATCCATGCAGTGGGGCCCGGAGCAGGCCCAGCGCCGGCTGGTGCTCCTGCATGGCTGGGGCGCCGACGCCGATGACCTGCTCGAGCTCGGCCGGGAGCTGGTGGATGCCGACGTGAGCCTCGTGGCCCTGCGGGCCCCCTGGCCCCACCCCGCCGGCGTGGGCCGCCAGTGGTACGACCTGCAGCGGCCCAACTGGCCAGAACTGCCGGAATCAAGGGTCAGGTTGCGGGAGCGGCTGCTGGAGTTAGGGCGCAGCGTGCCCCTGGAGGCCACCGCCCTGTTGGGTTTCTCCCAGGGCGGCGCCATGGCCCTGGATGTGGGCTGCGGTGATGCGGCCGGCGCTGAGGGGCTGCCCCTGGCCAGCCTGATCGCCTGCAGCGGCTATCCCCATCCGGGTTGGACGCCCCGCTGTCCGGTGCCGGCGGTGTTAATCACCCACGGCCAGCAGGATCCGGTGGTGCCGTTCGCCGCCAGCGAGGCGCTGGAGCAGATGCTGCGGGCGGCGGGCGGAACAGTCCAGCGCCTCGACTTTGCCGGCGGTCACGGCATCGATCCGGCCCTGTTCCCGGCCATCCGTGCCGCCCTGGAGGCCGGCTGGAGCTGAGGCCGCCCACCGGGGTCGATGGCCGGGGGTGGCCAAGGTGCCTGCGGGCATCAGCCCTGCGGCGTCACCGATCCCGTCCCAGCCGAGTGCCAACTGATGTGCCAGCACCGCGTCAGATCAGCCAGATCAGCAAAAAGCCGGACCCATGCCCTTCGTTAGGAGCAATGGATCCGGCTGGGGGAGGGGAGCGATGGGACTCCTAGGGGCTAACCAACGGTCGGGAGCACCGTTCCTGGGCCGCCGCCCGAGGGTGCGACGGCACGGCAGGTGGTGCTTGCGACAACGGTTCAGACGAAGGCGTACTCGTACTCTTCCATCTCTTCCCAGTCGTCGCTGGCGAGGGCCTCGAGACCCTCGAAGAGCACCTCTTCACCGATGCTGTCCACGATCAGCCGCAGGGAGGGGAACAGGAAGTGGTTCTCCTCGGCGTACTGGGCGCTGAAGAGGCCTTTTTCGCCCCAGAAGAAGCGGTCGGTGGTGTGTTCGTTGCGGCGCACGTTGAGGATGGCCGGGGCCATCAGGTCGGCCTCGGCGATGTAGCGACGGGCCGCGGTGACCGGCTTGTGGGAGCCGGTTTCGAGGTTGAAAGTGGGGACGTGGGCGAGAACACGCTGGCCGGCAAGGCGACGGCGACTGATCCGCTTGCGCTTCTTGGACATGGAACGGAATCCCGGAGGGGGACTGGAGGGGGACTGGTTGCTGGGACGTTGGGAAGGCCGCTGGCGCGCAGCAAAGCGCGGGCGGTCGCCCTCGCGGAGCCACGGACCGAAGGTCGTGGGTCCAGGCCTCTACATCGACGTCCTCGGAGCGGTCTGGGGAGATCACCGTGAGCGACACGCGACGGCCGCAGAGCGGACCATCGGACAGGAGAGGAGCCCATCAACCTCTGCTGTAGCCTTGATTGCGGTTAAAGTGCAACCTCTGGTCGTGTTCGAAGCCCCACAAAGGGCCTACCAGGGCCGGAGTCCGGAGCCCGACCAGGGGATGTCGCCGTTGTTGGCGCCCTGGAGGCCCATCGGACGATGGCTCTGGTTGGTTCGACGGTGATCAGCCGCCCGCTCGTTGCGGACTGCGGAGTAGTGGTCGATACAAGCAGCATACGTCGTTTTTCTGAATTTCCACAGATTTGCCTGAAATCCGTCCGGCGCCCCTTCCCCGGTCTGGCTCTGAGTGGCTGTGATGCCAGTCTCTGACAGCTTTCTTGTCCTGCTCGGCTACCAGCTTGGTCAGTTCGCCGATTGCCAAGAGGTGCGCTCCCTCGTGGTGTACGTAACCCATGCGACCGGAGAGGGGGGGGCGAGCCTGATCCCGGTGGGCCACTGGCCGGCCGATGGACGCACCCTGGCGGCGGTGGATGGCGGCAGTCGGCTGCGGGTGCCCGCCGAGGAACGGCGCTGGTTGCCCCTGCGGGATGGGGCGGAGTTGCTGGGGGCCATCCAGGTGGAGAGCTCCATCAACCCCTGGCCCGAGCCCTTGCGCCAGAGGCTCCAGGCGGTGGCGCTTGGGCTGGCCGAGGCCCTGCGGCTGGATCGGGAGGGGCAGCGCCTGCGCCATCGGCTCGCGCTCCAGGAGGAGCAGCTACGCCTCCTGGTGCATCAGCTCCGCAATCCGCTCACCGCCCTGCGCACCTTCGGCCACCTGTTGCTGCGCCGCCTGGACAGGGACAGCGACAACCGCTCCCTGGTCGAAGGGCTGCTCGCCGAGGAGCGGCAGCTGCAGCGCTACGTGGATGCGATCAGCGACCTGGCCAGGCCCGATGCCCTGATCGCCGCGGCGCCCGATCCCCAGCCCCTGCTGCTGCCCCCCATGCTCAGCGGTCCGGGGGGGCAGCCCCTCGCGGAGCCCCTCGCCCCGCTGATCCAGCGGGCCGCGGCCACGGCCACCCTGCAGGGCCGCCCCTGGCGGGGGCCCGGCGCGCTGCCCGCCTGGCGTGGCGACAGCGGAGCGGTGGCCGAGATCATCGCCAATCTCCTGGAGAACGCTTTCCGCTACAGCCCCCAGGGGGCGGTGGTGGGCCTTCAGGCCCGGGACACCCCCCGCGGACCGGTGCTCACGGTGTGGGATGGCGGACCACCGATTGAGGCGGCCGAACGGGAGTCGATCTTCCAGCGGGGGGTGCGGGGCAGCCGCGGCCTGCCCCTGCCAGGCACCGGGCTCGGCCTGGCCCTGGCGCGGGATCTGGCCCGCGCCCTGGGGGGGGATTTACAGCTGGTGATTCCCCCCCAGGCCGTGGATCCCGAGCTGCCGGCGTCGGGGAACGCCTTTGTGCTTCGCCTTCCGGCCCTCGCGGCTGGGGAGGAGTAGGAGGCGCCATCGATTCAGCTTGCCGCGCTGGCTGTGCCCCCCAGGCTGAGGGCCGCGCTGAGCAGCAGCGCCAGGGCTTCGGTCCATTCCACGCAGGCGCCGTAGCTGTCGCCGCTGTGGCCCCCCAGCCGCCTGCCCAGCCAGAGGGGCACCACCAGGGCTGGCAGCAGGCCGGCCAGACCCGCCAGCACGGCCATGGCGGCACCGCTCCCCGGCAGGACCCAACCGGCCCCCGCCCCTTGGATCAGCGACATCACGATTAGCGGCACCACGAGCAGCGCGGTGGGGCGCAGCTCTACCGCCAGGCCGGCCCAGTGCTCCCGGTGGAAAGCCGCTGAGCCGCCGGGCCGCAGGTAGGGAAAGCGGGCCATCGCCACCAGGGGCGCCACCCGGCCCCAGAGGGCGGCCCAGGGCAGGGCCACCGCCGCGCTGGCCCCCAGGGTGGCCAGCGCGGCGGTGCGCAGCAGCAGGAGCAAGGCGAGGGCCTGGGTCCCAGCAGCCCCCACCCGGCTGTCCTCCATCGCTTCCAGCAGGCGATCCCCCGCTGCCAGTCCGTCGGCGGTGTCCATGGCGCCATCCATGTGCAGGCCCCCGGAGAGCAGCAGGCCAGCGGCCAGCACCAGGGCCACCTGGGCCAGGGTTGGCACGCGGCCCTCGAGGCACCACCACAGCAGCCCCTGCAGACCCCCCAGCACGGCCCCGATCCAGGGCGCGAAGCGGGCAATCCGCCGGAAGCGGGGCTCCGGCCACGGCCAGGCCGGCAGTACCGAATAGAAGATCCAGGCCCCGGCCAGATCCCGCAGCCAGGCGGGGGCGGCGGCGGATTTCGCGGCGGGCGGCTGGGACATGGGCTGGGCCGGTGGGCCGTGGCGATGGCCCCGATCATTGCCGCCCTTGGAGTCAGGGGCGTTGCTGCGCATCGCTCCAGCGGCCAGTGGGGAGTCTGGCGGTCTTGTTTGGAGCGCCTGCTCCCGCCCCTGGAGGCCGCAGCTGCGTCTCCCCCCCGGGAGATGGTCCACGGCGGGCAAGCTGGCCCTTGCTGCAGGCACTCCCGCGAGCGGAGCTGCTCCCCCGCCGGGGGATCCATGGTTCGGAGGGGGGAGCGAAGGGTGGGGCGGGCCTTCTCGGGCCTTTTCAGCAGCCTCCTAGCCTCGGGCGCGTGCCCAGCCCCCACCGCTGCCCCCACCTCTGATCCCGCACCCGCCAGTTCCCGTCTGCCGATGAGCCCCGACTCCCAGTCATCGGCCGAAACCGCCGCGGCGACCACCCCGGCTCTCCAGGCGGCGGCCGCTCCCTTCAGCTTCACGATCACGTCCCGCTGCCCCCACACCCGGGCCCGCTGCGGCTGCTTCCACACCCCCCATGGGCTGGTCCAGACGC